>Ga0335074_10002074_pt1 | contig 27285 bp, 22 predicted proteins | sample Lox_Sample_23_FD_206715 | JGI IMG/M metagenome (GOLD analysis project Ga0335074, IMG submission 206715) | Soil microbial communities from Loxahatchee National Wildlife Refuge, Florida, United States - Lox_Sample_2.3 | ecosystem: Environmental > Terrestrial > Soil > Wetlands | place: USA...
GGCGACCGCGTCGGCTCCATCGTCGCCGACGAGTAGCCCCGGGGCAGGGCGAACAGAAGGGATCGCTAACGCTGGCAGAAGTAACGGCGAGTAGTGGTCAGCCCGGGCTTCCCGGATAGGCGCGGAGGCCCGGGCTCGCCATTAGTCGCTGCCCTCTTCCAGCAGCAGGTGATAGCCGTTCGGCGTGCGCGCGTGCAGGACCCGGTACTGCCAGTCCGGACTCGGGGTCATCAGCTCCTCGCGGTAGCCGACGCCTGCCTCGCTCAGCCGCTTCTTGGCGAGCTCAAGATCGCTTACGCCGAACTGCCAGGTCAGGACCTTGTCTGGCCCGTTATGGGAGAAATCTCGCCGCCATTCGATGCCGAACTCGACCTGGCCGTGACCGAGTGCGAGGAAGTACGGATACTCCGGTCCCTCGTACGTGACGTGGAAGCCGAGGCTCACGTAAAAGTCGCGCTCTGCCCGCAGATCGCCGACAAACAGGATCGGAATGATCCTGCTGAACAATGCCGCCATAGTTAGCCGGTTTCTGACCCTAACAGTGCTCTGACCTGCGCAAATACCGATGATCGGGGGGGACTTTCGGGGGTACTTATTTCTGACAGTTTGGCCTCATAGCGGCACAGTCACAGAAAGTTAGCACAGGCTCGAAGCAGGCGCAGGCCAAACGAGAAGGATGTTGAGGCAGCCGGGGCCGAGGGCTGGCTGCGGATCATCGACGCCTGGATGCAGCACCCGTCAGCGCGTTCCCGGCCGACCCGACATTCGACTCGCTGAAACGCACGACCCGCGATGGGAGCGGGCACGCCAGCGAGCACGGTCAGCCGGCCGCGGCGGGAGGAGCCTCGGTTACTTCGCGGGCCTCGGTGACCTCGCTGGTCTCCTTCGTACTCGCCACAGCAGGACGTGCCCGAGGCAGCGTCTGCTCGGCCGCGTCGACGACGCCGAGGTCAGCCCTGACGTGCAGCTCAGCGGCGGTAATCAGCAAGCCCACGACATCCGACGGAGACTGGGTCCTGGCCTCGGCCAGGCTGCGGAGCTCACGCAGCAGGTGCGCGCGCTGACGCCGCAGCACGCCGTCGAGGGCGTGTAGGTCCTTCGCCTGCGCCGCGGCCATCAGCTTGAGGAAGAAGTCGTCGCGGTAACCACGCTGACGCGTACTCGGCTCTGACAGCCAGCGCTCTAGCTCGGTCCGCCCGGCCGGCGTCAGATGGTGCACGACGCGGTCCGGTTTCACCGGCTGCGGCTGCCGCTCCGACTCGATGAGGCCATCACGGCTGAGCCGGTCGAGTATCTGATACAGGTGCCCGATGTTCAGGCCACCCCACTGGTCACCGATGGCCTGCTCGAAGCTGCTCTTCAGTTCGTAACCGTGGGCCGGCTTGTCGGCCAGCAGCGCGAGCACTGCGTGGTGCAGCGGCATGCGTCGTCACTCTCCGGTCGAAAAGGTGTCCCGTAACGAAACGATTGCATCTTGCATTGTGTCTAGCTAAGGGAACCTGCAATGGTCTTGCATTGTAACTAGGTATCCGACCACAGTAGCCGCAAGCTGGCTGCGGTGCCAGCGCAAGTGCCAGCGGGCGGCGGGCTCGCCGAGGAGTGACCGATGACTGACCTCGCCGACCGTCCGGCCGCGATCGAGCTTCGCGGCATTACCAAGCGCTACGGGATCGGCGACGGCCGGGAAGTACGCGCCGCCGACGATGTCAGCCTGAGCATCGCCCAGGGCGCCTTCGTCGCGCTAACCGGCGCTTCGGGCTCCGGCAAGTCGACCTTGCTGCACATGATCGGGGCCCTTGAGCGCCCGAACTCCGGCACGATACTTGCATCCGGAACTGACGTCACCGCGTTGCGCGGCGCCGCGCTGGCGGCCTACCGGCGGACTGTTGGGTTCGTGTTCCAGCGCTACAACCTGCTGCCGGCGCTTACCGCCCTTGACAACGTCATCGCACCATTGCTGCCCTACCGCACAACCTTTAATAAACGGGAACGCGGCAGACAGCTGCTGGCGGCCGTCGGCCTGGCCGGTCGGGAGCAGTCACTCCCGGCCAAGATGTCCGGCGGCGAGCAGCAGCGGGTAGCGATCGCGAGGGCCCTGATGAACACCCCCGCCTTGCTGCTGGCTGACGAGCCGACTGGCAACCTGGATTCCGCGAACGCCGCTGAGATCCTTCAGTTGCTGGCAACACTCCGTGAACAGCGGGAAATGACGATCGTACTCGGCACGCACGATCCGCAGGTCGCGGCGCACGCCGAGCGCTTGATAAGGCTTCGCGACGGAGCCGTCATCGACGACATCGCGCTCACTGAGGGCTACCCGGTCGACGACGTCATCCGCCGCGTCGGGCAGCTCGGCTGAGGTCGGCGATGGGACGGCTGGCCTGGTCACAGCTACGGTTCCAGGCGACCCGCGTGATCGCGCTGCTGGTCGGGCTGTTGCTGGCGACGACAGCATTCACCGTGCTGACAGCGGCGTCGCGAACGTCTCAGCTGCGCACCGTCGGCACGGTCACCGCGCACTTCACGCCGGCCTACGACATCCTGGTCCGGCCGAAGGGTGCCCGGACGAAACTAGAAAGCCAAACCGACACCGTCCAGCCGAACTTCCTGTCCGGGATCTACGGCGGCATCACCATGAACCAATGGCACCAGATCGCCGCCATCCCCGGCGTCAGCGTCGCCGCGCCAGTGGCCATGGTCGGCTACACGTTGCTCGTCTCCGTGTTCCACTACCAGCTGCCGGCAGCGAGCTACGCCGCGCCAGGCAGGCAGCTGTACCGGGTCAGCACTACCTGGGTCAGCGACGGCGGAACCAGCCGCGTCACGCAGCCTGGCAGCTATGTCTACTTGACTCCGCGCCCGCTACGGAATTCGCGGTCGGGGGGGCCGATGCGCGAGGAACTGCCAGGACACAAGACCGCTCCGGTGTGCCCACCGGACATCCCGACTGCCCAGGAGAATCCGTTCGGACCCGTCGCGCAGTCCGGTGGCGGCGGAAACTGCTGGTCAAAGGCCAATGGCGGCGGTACAGGGTCGGGCGACGAGAAGCCGTCGAACCCGGGATTCTACTTCGCCTGGACCCTCCCGGTGCTGATCGCTGCGGTGGATCCTGTGGCCGAGGCAAAGCTTGACGGGCTTGATCACGCCGTGATCTCGGGCCGCTATCTGGCTGAGAACGCCCAGGACGTATCGAACGCCGGTGATGCTGCCACCGAGTTCCCGGTTATTGCGGCGTCCACCAGCGGCATGGACGAGTACGCCCTGACGGAACTGCAGGCACTCGGCTCGCCCGCGACTCCGCCGGCGATGAACGCCCCCTGGCTCACGCGTGAGGCCTCGGTGCCAGGACACACCCTTGTCACTGTCCGGACCACAGCGCAACAGGCCTACCGGGAGCTGCTTAGCGAGATGAGCGCGAAGTCCGGATCGGAGGTGGACGTCTCGGGCTACTGGAACGTTGGCCCGGCAAGCTACCGCCGCACGGGTTCCGGTGCGCTCAGGCCGCTCCTCGTGCACAACCCGGCGTCGGCCTTCTACGCCGGTCCGGAGACGGTTATCTCGATGGACAACGAGGACAACCAGTACCGGGCACTCACGGTGCACGCGCCGCTGGCCAACGCGTTCACCCAGTTCCCGGCCAGTCCGCAGCTTGTCGGCATCTACAATCCGGCGAAGATCAATGAGTTCGACCCGTTGTCACGCGTGCCGCTGGGCGCATATGAGCCGGTGGCGGCGGTGCCGGCGACCGCGGCGAGCCGGAAAGCGCTGCACAACAGCGACCTGTTGCCGAATCAGGATCTCGGCGGGTACGTCAGCCAGCCGGTGGACCTGGTCACCTCCCTGTCGGCGCTGTCGGCGCTGCACGCCGGCGGGTACTACACCGGGGACCTGCACGCGGGTGATCCGATCAGTGTGATCCGGGTGAGAGTGGCGGGGGTGACCGGGCCGAACCCGGTGTCGCTGGCGCGAATCCGCGAGGTGGCGCAGCAGATCGAGGTGCGCACCCACCTGACGGTCGACATCGTGGCCGGGTCCTCGCCGTCGCCGACCACGATCGACCTGCCCGCCGGGAAGTTCGGCCAGCCAGCCCTGACGCTGTCGGAGAACTGGGTCAAGAAAGGCGTCGCTGTCGCGATCCTGACCGCGATCGACAAGAACAGCCTGGTGCTATTCGTGCTGATCCTCGTCGTGTGCGTGCTGTTCGTCGCCAACTCCGCGTCAGCGGCCATCCGCGCCCGCCGCCGCGAGCTCGGCGTGCTGGCCTGCCTGGGCTGGACCCGGCCCCGGCTGTTCACCGCGGTCCTCGGCGAACTGGCGGCCATCGGCCTGGCCGCCGGGCTGCTCGGCGCCACCGCGGCGCTGCCGCTGTCATCGGCACTGGGCCTGCACGCCTCACCGGGGCGGGCGGCGCTGGCCGTGCCGATCGCAGTGGCCGTCGCACTGATCGCCGGGCTGGCACCCGCCTGGCTAGCTGCCACCGCCCAGCCCGTCGCCTCGGTCCGCCCGCCTGTCCTGGCCGTCCGCCGGGCCCGCCAGCCCGGCGGAATCACAGCACTCGCAGCAGTCAACGTGCTGCGCACCCCCGGCCGCGCCCTGGTCGGCGCGATCAGCCTCGCCGTCGGCATCACCGCCCTGACCATACTGGCCGCCCTCACCTTCGCCTTCCGCGGCGTCCTGGTCGGCTCACTTCTGGGCAACGCCGTCGCCGTCCAGGTCCGCGGCGTCGACTACATCGCCGTCTCCGCCACCGTCACCCTCGGCGTCCTGGCCGTCGCCGACGTTGTATTCCTCAACATCCGCGAACGCGCCCCCGAGCTCGCCACCATCCGCGCCTTCGGCTGGCCAGAAGCCGCGCTCAGCCGGCTGGTCATCACCGAAGCCACCATCATCGGCCTGACCGGATCACTCGCCGGCGCCGCCCTCGGCCTCGCCGTCGCAGCCACCTTCGCCGGCCAGCTCCCCGTCGCCCTCTACCTCATCGCCGCAGCCGCCGTCACCGTCGGCGTGCTCGTCACCACCGGCTCCGCGCTGCTGCCCGCACGCGCACTGCGCCGCCTACCCGTCGCCCACCTGCTCGCCGAGGAGTGACGGCACCCACGAGCCGCTGGTTTCGCCCAAGGTCTGGTTCCAGGTCCAAAGCGTGTTCATGGCCCACAGCACCGCTGGAGACCGCACCCAACGCCACGACTACTACCTCAAGGGCACGCTTTACCGCGGGTCCTGCGGGTGCGGTCCCCCCGGACCGTACGTCTGCGCTCGCATCGGGCAGGCCCGTGCTGGCCTGGCAACAGTGTGGCGTGCTTGCGGCTCTTGCCCAGCTGAGTCCAGCTGACTCAAGTTGATCGAACAGAAATGCCGGCGCAGGCGCAGGTACCTTGCCGGCGCCCTGGACACTCCGCACGCGCTGATCATCGCCTGTATGTCGTGGGCGCTGAAGGTGCTGGCAGGAGACGAGCCAGTCCTCGACGGCATCCGAAAGTGTGAGGGACTGCGGATTCTTATCGGGTGTTAATGCAGGTCAGTGCCCTGTATTTAGCTGTGTAAGCCGCTCAGGAGGGTCAGCTAGTGCCGCCATAGCGGGACATCGTAGCGACCCTGCGCAGTCAGGGTGACACTCTGCGGTCAGCTTCTCGCGGTTCCGCCATAATCTCGGCTGGCCGAGGGCCCCCAAAGCTCTGGCGAGACGGGACGAAGGCGGCAAGTTGAAGCTGTCAGTAGTGGGTAAGTTACAGTTGGTAGGCGGCAGGGTCGCGCCTGCGTGCGGCCTATGCCCGGACCGGTGATAGCGACTCGGGGGGAGATCACCATGACGACGCAGGCCGAAGAACTTCTCGGCGCGCGCGTAACGGGCGCCGACGGCAAAGTAGTAGGTACCGTCGAGCAGGTGTTCAGGGACGACGTGGACGGAACGCCTGCGTGGGCTCGAGTCCGGTCCGGGAAGACCGGCCGCTTCGTGCCCCTGGGCAGCAGCACTGTCACGACGGATGGCCTCAGCGTCCCGTTCGACACCCAGAAGATCATGGGCGGTCCGAACATCGACGCCGGCCAGCACATGTCCGCCGCGCAGGCAGAGGAGCTCAGCCGGTACTACGGGCTCACCGTCCCCGCCCAGCAGACTCGCGGCCAGGCTGGCGACGACACCCAGGCGGCTGACCAGATGGCCGACTCCGGCGCCGCGGCAGATGCGGACTGGCTCGTCCGCCAGGAAGAGCGCTTCCAGGTCGGCAAGGAAATGCTCGAGACTGGCCGCGTGCGGCTGCACAAGTACGTGGACGTGCAGCCTGTCGAGCAGGCGATCCACGTCTACCACGAGGAGTACGACGTCGAGCGCATCCCGATCACGGCCGAGGAGCGCATCAGCGGCAACATCGCTGAGGGCGAGCAGGAGATCATCCTCCACGAGGAGCGCGCGGTGCTCCGCAAGGAGATCGTGCCGGTCGAGCGGGTCAGGCTGCGCACGAAGCGCGTGGAGGAAGACAGCACCGTGCGCGACGAGCTTCGCCGCGAGCGGATCGAGATTGAGCCCGATCAGGCCTTCGCCAGCTCGCACGGCGGAGACATGGGCTCGTCGAAGCGCTAACGCGCTGGCATGGGGCCCCCGGCATGTCCGGGGGCCCTTCTGCCGTGCCGTATCTGCCGTGCCGTATCGGCCCGCAGCCTGGTCAGCGCTTGCGGGCCAGGGTGAGGCCGTCGCCGACAGGCAGCAGGACAACCACGACGCGCCCGTCGGCGACGGCGTGATCGTTGAAGTCGCGGATGGCCTGCACGGCTGCGGACGTACTGGTCCGGTCGACGACGCGGCCGTGCGACAGCGTGTTGTCCACCAGGATGAGCCCGCCGGGCCGGATGCGCGGCACCACTTCATCCCAGTAGCTGACGTATCCGGTCTTATCGGCGTCGATGAAGGCGAAATCGAACGTCTCGCCGGCGGGCATGGCGCGCACCGTCTCCAGTGCCGGTCGCAGCTGCAGGTCGATCTGGTTAGCCAGGCCCGCCATCTCCCAGTACTTCCGGGCGACAGCTGTCCACTCGGCGCTGACGTCACAGCACGTAAGATGTCCGCCTTCGGCGAGGCCGCGGGCGATGCAGATTGACGAGTAGCCCGTGAAGGTGCCGATCTCCAGCGCCCGGCTGGCGCCGGTCAGCTGCGCGAGAAGCGTCATGAAGGTGCCCTGCTCCGGCCCGATCTGCATTCCGGCGGCATCCGGGAAGCTGGCCGCTGTCTCCTCGGCGAGCTGGCTGAGGACGGTGTCGCGCGGTGCGCTGTGCGCTACCAGGTAGTCGTAGAGCTCGGGCGTCAGCGGCATGCTGCGGAGAGTCATACGCGGCATGCTAGCCGAGTGATATTTCCCGCCGAGCTGAGCCAGTACCTGTACGGATGGACCGCGGAGCTGGCCTGGGAGCGGCTGCGGTGGGCACTCGCCGCCGGCCTGCCGGTGCCGCCGGTGGTAGCCGAGATCCAGGCTGGTCATGCGGACTGGCTGATCACCCCACCTCTCGCCAGAAGCCGCTCTGGCCGAGCTGACCCGGCTGCGGCCCGCCGATGGCGACCTGGAGTGTGACCTGGAACTTGGGGCGAGGCTGGGAGGACGAGTTCCTGGCCGCGTACGGCCTCTCCCGAGACGACCAGGCTATGGCGTTCTACCGGCTCAGCTACGACCTAGCGTCGTAACTGAGGCCGACGCCGGGCCCGGCGGGGCGGCATGCGCAGTACGCTCTGTGCATGCCCCTGCATGCCCGAGGCCACGTGCTGGCGTTCATCCCGAGCCCGCCGATCGACGGGTTTCACATCGGGCCGCTCTTCATCCATTTCTACGGCCTCATGTACGTCATCGGGATCACGCTGGCGATCATCATTACCCGGCGGCGGTGGGCAGCCGCCGGCGGCAACCCCGATCTCGTCGGCGACGTCGCATTGTGGGCTGTGCCAGCCGGAATCATCGGCGGCCGGATCTATTTCGACATCACCACTCCGGCCGATATCCCGCCGCACTGGTGGGGAGTCTTCGCCGTCTGGTCGGGCGGGCTCGGCATCTGGGGCGGCATCGCCGGCGGCGCCATCGCCGGGATCTGGCGGGTCCGGCGGTCGGGCGCGAACGCCGGCCAGTTCGCCAACGCGATCGCGCCTGCGCTGCTAGTGGCGCAGGCAGTCGGGCGCGTCGGCAACTACTTCAACCAGGAGCTGTTCGGCAAGCCGACGACGCTGCCGTGGGCACTGGAGATCTCCCTGGGCCACCGTCCGTCGGGCTACCTGCGCTACAGCACCTTCCAGCCGTCCTTCCTGTACGAGCTGATCTTCGACCTGGCCTGGGCCGCTGCGCTGGTCTGGCTCGGGCACCATCGCCGGATCCGGCCGTGGGGCCTGTTCGCCCTCTATGTGGCGGGGTACTCGGCCTACCGGATCTTCGAGGAGACGATCAGGATCGATTCCTCGGAGCATTTCCTGGGCCTGCGCCTGAACTTCTACGTGGCCACAATCGTCGCGCTTATCGCGATTATCTGGTTCGTGCGTGTCCAGCGCCGAGCGGACGGTCCGGCGGCGGCAGACGGAACGGCGGGCTCCGCTGGCCCGGCGGGCACGGCCCGGCAACTGCCGGGGGAGGCGGCCGCCGGCAGCGACGAGAGCGCCGACGCGACGGCCGGGGCTGGCAGTGCCGGCGACGAGGAGCACGCCCGCGACCGGGACAGCGCCGTCACGCGGGGAACAGCGCCCGAGCGCTAGCCCGGCACGCTGCCGAGGGTGGAATTGCCACGTTTCTGGTACTGAATCCGTAGTCCGGGGCATCTTTTGCAGCCGGATCATTATTTCCTGCTTATCTCCTGCTCGGAATCAGTTGCGCCATCTGCGATGTAACCGACACAATGCGGTGCCGATGTCCGATCGCAGCACTGGAGCACCGCATGACCACAAGCACCGAGCCCGCGTCGCCGCCGGCGGCGGCGCAAGAGGGCCTCCGCGGCAACGTCCTCGGCCTGTTCGACTCGATCGTCATGGCGGTTGCGGGGAGCGCGCCCGCGTACACGATCGCCGGCAGCACCGCGGTTCTGGTCGCCGCCGTCGCCTTCGCCGGCCCGGCAGCCCTGCTGTGGTGCGGCATCCCGATGCTGGGCATCGCGTGGGCATTCAACTACCTGAACCGGCTCGAGGCCAACGCCGGCGCCACCTATGCCTGGGTGGGCCGCGTCCTGCACCCAGCACTCGGGTTCATGGCAGGCTGGTCGCTGGTAATCTCTGCGACGATCTTCATGGTCGCCGGATCCCTGCCCGCGGGCTCAGTGACGATCGACCTGTTCAGCGCCAGAGAAGCCAACAACACCGGCCTGGTAACCCTGGTCGGCGCGGTCTGGTTCCTCGTCATGGTGGCCTTGGTGATCATGGGAGTCCGGGTGACCGCACGGGCGCAGTGGGTCATGTCGGGCATCGAGATCCTCATCCTCATCGTCTTCGCGGTGCTTGCGGTGATCCACTCAGCCTCACACAGCGTCGCGCACTTCTCCTGGTCCTGGTTCGGCTTCAGCCACTTCAACGGGCTGGCCGGATTCGCAGCGGGCGGGCTCGTGGCGGCGTTCTACTACTGGGGCTGGGACGTGTCCTCGAACCTGAACGAGGAGATGAAGGACAGCAAGCGGACCGCGGGCATTGGCGGCATCGTCGGCGTCGTGATCGTTTTCGCTCTCTACGAGATCTTCACGGTCGCCACCAACCTCGCCATGCCGGCCAAGGCGATCCAGCAGAACGCCGGCGACGTGCTCGCCGTCCTGGGGCAGGAAGTCTGGCACGGCCCCGGCGGCAAGCTGCTGGTCATCGCCGTGATGCTCTCGACGATCGCCACCCTGGAGACGACGCTCATCCAGGTGACGCGGACGCTGTTCGCGATGTCCCGCGAGAGCACGCTGCCCGCCTTCTTCGGCAGCATTCTCAAAGGCAGGCAGACGCCGTGGCTCGCCACGATCGCGGTCGCGATCGTGTCGCTGGGGCTGTTCATCGGGTCGAACTATGTCGGCTCGGTCGGCACGATCCTCGAGGACGCGATTGACGCGATCGGCATCCAGATCTGCGTGTACTACGGTCTGGCCGGCCTGACCGTGGTCGTCGCCTTCCGGAAGGTGCTGTTCGCCTCGGTGAAGAACTTCCTGCTGATCGGCCTCTGGCCACTCGTCGGCGCAGTCTTCATGTTCTGGATCCTCGGGGAGTCGATCAAGTCGAATCTCAGTGACGCCGTGGTGAACTGGGTCGCTCTCGGCGGGCTGGGGATCGGCTTCATCCCGCTGGTTATCTACTGGGTGCTCGGCAGCCCGTACTTCAAGCAGCGCCCGACGCTCGGCTCGGTAGACCCGGAGGTCGTCGCGGCCGAGGCAGCGGGGGATTGACTGAGATTTGCTACCCTGATCCCATGAAGCGCGCAGGACTGACGACGACGCCGGAGTACGTCCCGGCGCGCTGACACCTGATCATGCGACGAAGCCCCGGGGCGAGTGCCCCGGGGCTTCGTCGTTCCTGCGGGCACTCGCGCCGCGATCCGCGAGGAGAAACACCATGCCTGCCCAGAACCCTGACCAGCCCCGTTACGATCACCGGAAGCTTGGCCGTGAGCTGCGACTGTTCGACACCGACCCGCTGATCGGCGCCGGGCTGCCCTACCTGCTGCCCGCCGGTGCCGCCGTCCGGCACGAGCTCGAAGAGTATGTCCGCGACCTGGAGCGCAGGGCGGGCTACCAGCACGTCTACTCGCCAGTACTCGGCAAGCGCGAGCTCTACGAGATCTCCGGCCACTTCGAGCATTACCACGACGGCATGTACCCGCCGATGTCCGTCGGTCCCGCAGCCGGGGCTGAGCAGGTGGTGCTGCGGCCGAGCCTGTGCCCGCATCACGCGGTGATCTACCGATCCCGCGCGCACAGCTACCGGGAGCTGCCGCTGCGCCTGGCCGAGATCGGCGGCATGTACCGGGCGGAGCTGTCCGGCGTGCTCGGCGGCCTGACCCGAGTGCGGGCGATCCAGCTGAACGACGCGCATATCTTCTGCACCCTCGACCAGGTCGCGGCCGAGGCCGGGGCAGCCCTGGCGATGATTCGCGAGGCGTACTGCGCGCTCGGCATCGCGCCGGCCCGCTACCGCCTGTCGCTGGCCGGCCCGTCGGCGAAGTACGTCGGCAGCCCCGGTATGTGGGACCGGGCGGAGAGCATTCTCCGCGCTGTGCTCGACCAGGCCGGGCTGCAGTACGACGCGGAGGCGGGGGAGGCCGCGTTCTACGGCCCCAAGATCGACGTCCAGGTCAACGACAGTGCCGAGCGGGAGACCAGCCTGTCGACCGTCCAGGTGGACTTCTACCAGCCCGAGCGCTTCGCTCTCGAGTACATCGGCCCTGACAACAACCGCCACCGCCCCGTCATGGTGCACCGCAGTGTCATCGGCAGCCTCGACCGCATGCTCGCCCACCTGATCGACACCCATGGCGGCGCGTTCCCGCCCTGGCTGGCCCCCACCCAGCTCGCCGTCCTCCCGGTGACCGAAGATCAACTACCGGCTGCGGAGTCCTTGCTTACCAAGGCGATCGCTGCGGGGCTGAGAGCAGAACTCGACGCGGAAGGCAGCCTAGGAGCCCGCATCCGTGCCAACCGACTGGCCCCCTACCAGGCCATCATCGGCAAAGACGAGGTCGTCGCGGGCGAGGCCTCGCTGCGCCTTCGGGATGGCCGCAAGCTCCCGTCACTGCGCACCGACGAGGCGATCAGCCACCTAGCGTGCCTGATCTCCTCCCGTAGTCCGAGGTTGTGGGAGTCCGACCCTAAGCCGGTCCGGTAAGGAAACCGTGCGCGCCCGGCCCGTTTCGTGCGGGCGGGGCGCGTACGGTCTGATTACCGGGCTACCGACGACTGACTAACCAACCGGAACCGGCTCCGCGACCCGCGACCGCCAGTACTCCTGACCGGCCTCCGGCAGCGCATAGATCGGGTCGTAGTACTCGTACTCCCGCTCCAGCGCGATGGGATCGTTCAGCTCCACCCCGGTGCGGTAGTTCTTCGTCCAGTACGAGATACCCCTGTCGGTGTCGTACCGGGCGACCTGATGCACCCACCGCTTGCCGACGTACGGCACGTCACAGATGAACCGCGGGGTGGCGAACCCGGGCAGGTAGCCCATGATGTCGTGCTGTAGCTGCTGCGCCTCGGCGAGCGACAGCCGCCAGTGCTCGCTGTTGGGGATCATGTCGCACATGTAGAAGTAGTACGGCATGATCTTCGCGTCGTCGAGCAGCGCGAAGCACAAGTCAAGGAGCTGCTCGGTCTGGTCGTTGGTGCCGCGCAGCAGCACGCCCTGGTTGCGCACGTCCCGGATGCCAGTCGCGAGCATGGCCTTGGCCGCCTGCGCCACGAGGGGCGTCACCGACTGGGCCGAGTTGGCGTGAGTGTGGATCGCGATGCTGACGTCCCGCTGCCGGGCGGTCGTGGCAAGCCGCTCCATGCCGGCGCGGACCTCGTCCGTCAGCCAGTACTGCGGCAGCCCGATCAGTGCTTTGGTGGCGAGCCGGATGTCGCGGATGTTATCGATCTCGAGCAGGCTGGCGACGAAGGACTCCAGCCGCGGCCAGGGCAGGTTGGCCACGTCGCCGCCGGATACCACAACGTCCCGCACGCCTGGCGAGACCCGCAGGTAGTCGAGCATCTTGCCGAGCCGGTCGTCGCGCCCGAGCTCGAACTTGTGCTTGTCGACGATGGGCGTGGGGTTGCCGACGAGGTCCATGCGCGTGCAGTGCCCGCAGTACTGCGGGCAGGTCGGCAGCAGCTCGGCGAGCACCTTGGTGGGGTAGCGGTGGGTCAGCCCCTCGACCGCCCACATCTCGGCCTCGTGCAGCGAGTCACGGGAAGCCAGCGGGTGCGAAGGCCAGTCCGGCCGCCGGTCGGTGAACACCGGGATCATGTACCGCCGCACCGGGTCGGCGTAGAACGCCTCGGTGAAGCCGGGGTCGGCCGGGTGCAGCTGCGGCACCATCGTGTTGATCATCTGCGGCGGCACCAGCATCGACATGGTGGCGCGCTCGGCCTGGTCGCGCTCAAGGTCGGCGTAGAACGACTCGGCCAGCCCGTCGCCGATCACCTGGCGAAGCTGGCGGATGTTCTTGACGCAGTGCGCGCGCTGCCACTGAGCCGACGCCCACTCCTCGTCCGTGACCGCGGCCCAGCCGGGCAGTCGCCGCCAGTCCGGCTCCACAAGCGCTGTGTGCCGGTAGACATACGGCTGGTCGATCATTGGAAAACCCGCCCCTCGCCGAGTGCGTACCTATCCAGGATGATAATCCGCGCTTGCCAGACGGTACGCAAGAACCTTCTGTCGGTATAGTGACAGACAACAAATTCTATCGAATACTCATACTACCCTTACGGCGTGCTCAAACCGCCCGATAGCGCGCGAGTCCGGGCACCGCCCCGGCCGTCAAGGAAGGATCACTCAGTGACCGGATCGCCGCTTGCTCCCGCCTCGCCACTCGGCCTGCACCGCGTACTCGAGCCGGCCGGCGTGCTGCCGCAGGCGGCATGGAGGCTCGACGTGCGGCCGGAGATCTGGCCGGACGAGGTGCGGATCAGCGTTGAGCGGCTGAACCTGGACGCTGCGTCCTTCCGGCAGCTGCACGAGACCCATGGCGGTGACCCGGACAAGATCCGGGAAGCGGTGCTGGACATTGTGCGCACCCGCGGCAAGATGCAGAACCCGGTCACCGGGTCTGGCGGCATGCTCACCGGCACGGTCGACGAGGTCGGGCCGCAGTCGGGCCTCGGGCTGCGCCCGGGCGACAAGATCGCCACACTGGTCTCGCTCAGCCTGACGCCGCTGGTCCTCACCGACGGGCTTAGCCGCTGGGACGGCACATCGGAGCAGGTGCCCTGCACCGGACACGCCATCTTGTTCGGGCGCTCGATCGCCGCCAGACTCCCTGACGACCTGCCCGCCGGGCTGGCGCTTGCGGTCATGGACGTGTGCGGCGCGCCGGCCCTGACCCATCGGGTGGTCAGCCACGCCGCCAGCCACGCGCCGGTCGTCGCGATCATCGGCGCGGCCGGCAAGAGCGGGTCGCTGTCAGCCGCCGCGGCGCGGGCAGCTGGCGCGGGCACGATCATCGGCGTGGTCCCGCACGAGGACGAGGCTGCGATCCTGGCCGACGCCGTTGCCGGTGACGGAGTGCATGGCCTCGTGGACGAAGTCGTGATCGCTGATGCCCGCGACCCGGTGGGTGTCTCAAGCGCGATCGCGTCGGCAGGCGGCCTGGCTGACGTGACCGTGGTCTGCGTGGACGTGCCGGGCTGTGAGGGTGGTGCGATCCTCGCCACTGCGCAGGGCGGCACCGTGATCTTCTTCTCGATGGCGACCTCGTTCACTGCTGCGGCGCTCGGGGCCGAGGGCGTTGCCGCGGACGTGACGATGCTGGTAGGCAACGGGTATGTCCCCGGCCACGCACAGCTGGCCCTCGACCTGATCCGGACGCAGCCCGGCGTCCGGGGCATCTTCCAGAGCCGCATCGACGAGCATTCGGAGTAAGTGGTTATGCAGACTCGGCTCAACCTCGACCCCGCGATCGTCCGCGAGGCCCGGGCGCTGGCGGCCACAGCCGGCCAGCCAATCGTGGAGATGGCGAAAACGCACACCACCGTCTCGGTCGAGCGCGCGGTGCTGCGGCTGGCCGGGCTGAAGGGCGCCGACGCGGACGGGATGCCCTGGGTGAATCACCTGGTCGACGCGGTGCGCGAGGCAACGGGGCTGGAGCACGGCGTTGCTCTGCCCGCCTGGGACGCGCTGCTGACCGGCGGCTACGACAGCCTGGCCGGGCTTGCGCAAGCGGCGGCACTCCGGACGGTCAGCTTCCGCATCCCGTCCGGAACTGACGCCGTGTCGGCGCGCCAGGCAGCGCAGGCTGCGCTGCAGGCCGGCATCGCCCGGATCGACGCCAGCAGGGCGCAGCGGCAGGCACTGATCTCGCAGACCGCCGATCCGCCGAAGCCGTGGATCTATCTCATCGTCGCGACCGGGGATATCTACGAGGACATCCCGCAGGCCCAGGCAGCCGCGCGGGAAGGCGCGGACATCATCGCGGTCATCCGCTCCACCGGCCAGTCGCTGCTGGATTACGTGCCCGAGGGCGCGACCCGCGAGGGCTTCGCCGGAACTTACGCCACGCAGGAGAACTTCCGGCTGATGCGCGCAGCGCTCGACGAGACGAGCCGCGAGCTCGGCCGCTACGTCCGGCTGACCAACTACGCTTCCGGGCTGTGCATGCCGGAGATCGCGTCCCTGGCCGGGCTCGAGCGGCTCGACATGATGCTGAATGACTGCATGTACGGCATCATCTTCCGCGACATCAACCCCCGCCGGACGTTCATCGATCAGCGCTTCTCCCGGCAGATCCACGCCCGCGCCGGGATCATCATCAACACCGGCGAGGACAACTACCTCACCACCGCTGACGCGGTCGACGCCGCGCACACCGTGGTGGTCAGCCAGCTGATGAACGAATTCTTCGGCACGGAGGCCGGCCTGGCCGACAGCCAGCTCGGCCTCGGGCACGCGTTCGAAATCAACCCGGCCGTGCCGGACTCGTTCCTGCTCGAGCTCGCACATGCACAGCTCGTGCGAGAGCTGTTCCCGGACGCTCCGCTGAAGTACATGCCGCCGACTAAGCACATGACCGGAAATGTGTTCGCCGGATACCTTCTGGACGCGTTCTTCAACCTCTGCGGCGTCATGACCGACCAGTCGATTCTGCTCGTCGGCATGATGACCGAGGGGATTCATACCCCGTTCCTGTCCGATCGTGATCTTGCCCTGGAGAACGTCCGCTACGTCCGCGACGCGGCCGGACGGCTCGGCGAGAGCTTCGTTCCGGCGCCCGGTGGCTTCATCGAGCAGCGGGCTCAGCAGGTCCTCGGGGAGTCGATCGGCCTGCTGCGGCGCATCAACTCCGAGGGGCTGCTGACCGCGATCGCGGAGGGGACGTTCGGCATTACGAAGCGCCCGGCCGACGGCGGCCGCGGACTCGACGGTGTCATCAGCCGGGCGGACGGCTACTTCAACCCGGCGTCGGAGATTCTGGAGGCAGGAAACGAGGCCGCCGCCCCGTCGGCACCGGCCCTGACCCGGATGGGAGCGAACTGATGACGGCAGACCGGCCAGCAGAGATCGTGCGGCCGTACGGCGACACCACCGGTGACGGGCGGATTCAGGTCTCCTTCACGCTGCCGGTGCCGTTCAGCACGCCGACGGAGCGCGCGCGGGCGGAGGGTGCCGCCATGCAGCTCGCGACCAAGATGGGGCTCGAGCCCGCGATGGTCGTGCACGCGAAGGGCATGGGGCCGGACTACACGTTCTTTGTCGTCTACGGCCGCGTGTCGCACCTTGTCGACCTGTCGCACGTCACCGTGACCGAGCGCGAGTTCCCGCTGCTCTCCTCGGCCGAGGTGAACCTGCGCATCCGCTCGAACCTGGGCCGCAAGCTCGTGGTGGTCGGGGCGTGCATCGGCACGGACGCCCACACGGTGGGCATCGACGCCATCCTCAACGTCAAGGGGCACTCCGGGGAGAAGGGCCTGGAGTACTACCGGGAGATCCGCGTGGTGAACCTCGGCTCCCAGGTCGCGGTGCCCGACCTGGTGGCGAAGGCAGCCGCCGAGAGCGCGGACGCCGTCCTGGTGAGTCAGGTAGTGACTCAGCGGGATGCGCACATCAGCAACGCGAGGGACATGTCCGCGGCGTTCGAGGCAGGAGCCGGGCAGTTCGCCGGCGACCGGCGGCCGCTTCTTGTGGTCGGCGGACCCCGGTTCGATCCGTCGATGGCGGCCGACCTTGGCGTCGACAAGATCTTCGGCAAGGGCACGACGCCGGGTGAGGTGGCTAGCTACCTTGCCTATGCCCTTGCGCCGGGCGGTGACGGCGGGGGCGCTGCGGACCCGGCCGGCGACAGCGCGGCCAGGGTGCACGGGGCCGCCGCGTGAGCGACGATGCCCGCCTCGGGCTGACGGTCACCCACCGCCGCTACGTGCCGTACAGCCATGCACATTACGGCGGCAACCTGGTCGACGGCGCGTACGTGCTCGGCCTGTTCGGCGATGTCGCCACGGAGGTCTGCATCCGCACCGACGGCGACGAAGGGCTGTTCGCGTCGTATTCCGACGTCCAGTTCCGCGCGCCGGTGATCGCCGGCGACGTGCTCGAGGTGTCGGCGACGGTGACCAGGATCGGCACCCGCAGCCGGCAGCTGTCGCTCGAGGCGCGGGTGCTCTGCCGGGCGGAGCCGGAGCGGAGCCCGTCGGCGGCCGGCGTGCTCGCCGAACCAGTCGTCGCGGTGACCGCGACCGGGACCGTGGTGGTGCCCTGAGGTCTGAGCCGGCGAGCGGCTGCGATCGCGTCGCAGGTAACGACGCATTGCGATCGCGTCGCAGGTAACGACGCGCTGCGATCGCCCCTGTCAGCGCGACGACGCCTGCGATGGCCACCACCAGGACGATCAGCCCGATGTCCGGCGGATAAGCGCGGACAAGGCCGTATCTGCTGGTGGCCACGGTGCCCTCAGCGAGCGGCGCCACGCTGAAGCTCAGCGCGCTCGCGCCGTCGGGCACGGGCGGCGGCGTCCAGTCCGCGCGGGTCCAGTGCGACTCCGCGGACTTGGGCGGGCTGGTGGCCCAGTACTTCCAGGACCCCTCTGCAGTGCGGTAGTAGACGTTGATCACCACCTGGCCGGTCGCCTTGTACCAGGCACTGGCCGTGTAGCTCCGCCCTGCCTTCACCTCGGGGGCGCACTGGCCCAGGTCCAGCGTCGGCAGAAGCTGGGCGGTGCCGGACTTGCGCTGGGTGACGGTGACGATCTCGGCGCCGGCTCCGTCTGGTCCGCCGTGCCGCTGGTACGAGAACTTCGCATGGTTGGTGCCGTAACGTGCCGTCTGGAAGCAGGCCGGAACCCCGCCGGGGGCTACCGAGGTCAGCCGCGCGTTCCTGATCCCTGGCGGCGGGATAGGCGACGGCGGCGGACCGGGAACGGCCGGGCGCACGCGGCCGCCGACGACCTGGCGGATGGTCTTTACGCTGACCCCGTGGTCTCGCTGCGCGGCCAGCCAGGCCAGCACTCCGGCCAGCTCGGGTTTGGTGACACCCAGCGAGCAGTTAACGGCGCAGACGTCGTGAATCGTGAAGATGACCCAGCCGCCGCCGTGGCTGCGAGCACCATCGACGATCTGCTCGAAGGTGGCCGCTGTCCAGCGCGTGCCGACCGACGCCACCTCGATGGGCGTGCGGAGCACGAACGGATTCGCCGGCGGGATGGTCTCGGCGTACGGGCAGTGGCTGCACAGCCCGGCCCCGCGCAGCTGCCCGGTACCAAGGCCGGAGTTATAGCCGCAGCGTTGCGTGAGGGTCTGCAGAGTGCGGTTGACCAGGGCGAACGGGTAGGCGAAGTCGGTCACCCGAAAGCCCCACCGGGTCAGGTTGACCCGGTCGTCGCAGATCTCGCGCTGCGCCTCGGCGGCCGGGAGACTGGCCAGCGGGATGTGCTCGACCGACAGGCCGCCGATCTCGTCGCCCTCAGCGGCGATCTTGCGGACGTCGGCGAGAGTCAGGTACGGCTGGCGTGAGCAGTTCTGGCCGGAGTCCGGCAGGCAGACGAGTCCGGACGGGATGTAGAAGGTCGCGTGCATGTGGTAGCGCTGGTACAGCGGCAGGGAGCCGAGCTGGTTGGCGAATCCGCCGCCCCAGGTGAAGCTGACCACTGTCCGGGTAGTGGCGCTGGCCGTCGTGGTGGCCGGGGTCGGGGCTGGTCGCGCCGGGCCGGCCTGGCTGGTGCTGGCCTGAGTCGCGCCAGCTGCGGTGATCATCAGCAGCACGGCAGCAAGCGGCCCGAGCGTCGCCAGTACTCCCAGCCCCGGCAGGCGCCTCGTCAGGGCCCGGCCTGCACGCCAGCGTGCCGGCCGGTGCCGCTGGTCAGGCGACACTGAGCTGCGCCGCCACTTCGTCCGGCCCACCCGTACGAGGATGCCATAGCGGTCGCTAGGGGTAGCCGAGTGGTCGCGCAGCGTCGTAATTATGGCTCGGCGAAGGTCGCTTCGCCGTCCGCCCAGGAGTAGATCTCCCGACCGCTGATAAAGGCACGGGTCACCCGGCTGAGGACATCCAGGGGATCGCCGGACCAGATCACCAGGTCGCCGTCCTTACCCGGCTCGATCGAGCCGAGCCGGTCGTCAATGCCGACGATCCGGGCTGGGTTGATGGTCAGCGCCGCGAGTGCAGTGTCCGGGTCGAGGCCGTGCTTGACCGATAGCGACGCCTGATGGACCAGGAAATTGATCGGCACCACCGGATGGTCGGTGGTGATCGCGATCGTGACGCCGGCCGCGGCGAGCTTGCCCGGGTTGGCGAGCGACCGGTTGCGCAGCTCCACCTTGGACCGGCTGGTGAACAGCGGGCCGATGATAACCGGGATGTTCCTGGCCACCAGGATGTCGGCAAGCAGATGTGCCTCGGTGCCGTGATCGATGACAAGCCGGTAGCCGAACTCGTCGGCGAGCCGCAGGGCGGTGGCAATGTCGTCGGCCCGGTGGCAGTGCTGCCGCCAGGGAATCTCCCCGGCCAGCACCAGTCCGAGCGCCTCCAGCTTGAGGTCTCGGTCGACTGGCTTGCGCTCGCCGTCCGGCTTGCGCTGCTCGGCCTCGATCCTCGCACGGTAGTTGGCTGCATCAACCAGCGCACCGCGAATCACGGCCGCGGTACCGAGCCTGGTAGCCGGCTGCTGCTTGCGCTCGCCGTAGACCCGCTTGGGATTCTCACCGAGCGCTGACTTCATTCCGGCAGGCTCTTTGAGCAGCATCTCGTCGACCGTCCGGCCCCAGCACTTCAGCGCCGCAGTCTGGCCGCCGATCGGATTGCCGGAGCCGGGGTTCACGTTGACGGCGAGCACGCCACCGGAGATGGCATCGCGGAAGCCGAGGTCGGCTGGGTTGATGGCGTCCAGGGCACGGACGTGCGCAGTCACTGGCTCGGTCAGCTCGTTGCTGTCGGAGCCAGCCCAGCCTTCGCCTTCCTCGTGCACGCCGACATGGCCGTGCGCCTCGATGAAGCCGGGCAGCACCCAGCTGCCGCGCGCGTCGACGACTGGCGTGCCGTCCGGCACCGCTACGTCCGCGCCGACCTCTGTGATCATGCCGTCAGTCACCAGGACGGTGCCGTTCTCGATGACGTCGCCGATGACCGGCACAATCCGGCCGCCGGTGATCGCTATCGTCCCGCCCGCCATCTACGCTCCCTCGGGGTTGCTGAGCCGTTACTGGCGAGCCTGGCCCCGGTGCTCGTGGCGCCGCCCGCTCAGAACACAATAGGTGCATGCGATTCGCCTTCAAGACAGCGCCACAGAACACCACCTGGGACGACATGCTGGCAGTCTGGCGTGCGGCCGACGACATCGAGCTGTTCGAGTCCGGCTGGACGTTCGACCACTTCTACCCGATCCTGGGGGCGGATCCGGCCGGCCCCTGCCTTGAGGGCTGGATGACCCTGGCTGCGCTCGCGCAGGCGACTCGCCGCCTCCGGCTGGGAACGCTGGTGACCGGTATTCACTACCGGCACCCGGCGGTGCTGGCGAACATGGCCACGACCCTCGACATCGTCTCTGGCGGCCGGCTGGAGCTCGGCATCGGCGCGGGCTGGAACGAAGAGGAATCGGGCGCCTACGGCATCGAGCTTGGCTCACCGCGCGAGCGCAGCGACCGCTTCGAAGAGGCCTGCGAGGTCCTGACCGGACTGCTGTCGCCGCAGGAGAAGACGAGCTTCGCCGGGCGGTATTACCAGCTCACCGATGCGATGTGCAATCCGAAGCCGGTCCAGCAGCCGCACCCGCCCATCTGCATCGGGGGCAGCGGCCAGAAGCGCACCCTGCGGACCGCCGCGCGCTTCGCCCAGCACTGGAACTTCGTCGGCGGCACGCCCGAGCAGTTCGCGGACCTGCGGGAGGTGCTGCACGAGCACTGCGCGGATGTCGGCCGGGATCCGGCCGAGATCCTGCTGTCCGCGCACGTGCCGTTCACAGGCGACCCGGCGGAGACGGCAGCGACCGCGGCGAAGCTCGGCGACGCGGGCATGGAGCTCGCGATCGTCACGCTCCGGCCGCCGCACACGCCGGACGTGCTCGAGCCGATTGCGACGGCGCTCAGCCAGCTGTCCTGACTCGGATGCGGGCGCGATAGCGTGCGGTTGTGGAGCACACCAGACTCGGTCGCACGGGCCTTCAGGTGTCCAGGCTGTGTCTGGGCACAATGACGTTCGGCCTGCAGTGCGATGAACCGACCTCGATCGCGATCCTGGACCGCGCTGCTGAGGGCGGCGTCGACTTCCTGGATACCTCCGATGCCTATCCGCTCGGCGGCGACCTCAGTACTCGCGGGACTACCGAGGAGATCCTCGGCCGCTGGCTGCGGGGACGCCGTGACCGGTTCATCGTGGCGACCAAATGCTTCGCGCCGACCGGCCCGGCGCCGTTCGACGGCGGTAACTCGCGCAAGCACGTCATGTCCGCCGTCGAGGCATCCTTGCGCCGCCTGCAGACTGACTACATCGACCTGTACCAGCTGCACGGCTACGACCGGCAGACGCCGATCGACGAAACGCTCGGCGCGCTGGACGACCTGGTGCATCAGGGCAAGGTTCGCTATGTCGGCTGCTCGAACTTCCGGACTTACCAGCTCGTCCGGGCTGTGGGCCGGACCGAGACGCTACGCCTGGCCCGGCTGGACAGCGTGCAGCCCCGCTACAACCTGCTGTTCCGCGAAATCGAGCGGGAGATGCTGCCGTACTGCGGTGAGGAAGGCATCGGCGTCATCCCGTACAACCCGATCGCCGGCGGGCTGCTCACCGGCAAGCACTCGCGGTCCAGCAGCCCGGCCGCAGGCACTCGCTTCACCCTCGGTACCGCTGCGCAGAATTACCAGGACCGTTACTGGCACGAGCGCGAGTTCGACACCGTGGAGGCCCTGCAGCGCCTGGCCGAGCAAGCCGGAGTGAGCCTGGTGACGCTGGCTGTGTCGTGGGTGCTCTCGCATCCCGCGATTACCGCGCCCATCATCGGTGCCAGCAGTCCCGGCCAGCTCGACGGGAGCCTGGCCGCGCTCGGGTATCAGATTCCGGCTGACCTCAAGGAACAGCTGGACGATGTCACCTACCAGTACCGGCTGGGTGACGCTCCGCGCTAGCTCACCGGCCCGCACCTCGTGCACCCCGTCTGCCGGGCCGGGCGGCCGCAGGTTCCGCCTCGAGTCGGGCGAGGATTTCGCGCGCAACACGGACAATCTCGTCCGGGCGGTCGAGCAACTCCCGGTCGACGACCTCATAAACCCAGTGACCGCTCTGGCGCGTGCGGAAGCGGAATTCTCCCTTCCACGCCGCGGCGAAGAGCAGGCCGCGCTGGTAGAAGCCCCAGCCGCTGAACATCCGCCGTACATCTAGGCCCTCGATCGCACCTAGCGCGTCCTCGGCGTCGATGCGAATCTCGTCTTCGACCTGGCCCACAACGGCAGAGTACGCTTACCCGCCAGCGCCAGCAGTGACAGATGTTACGAACCCCCCATGCGATCGCGCGCGCCTGAGCTGAGGCGTGGCCCGCGTGCGCGGTCTGCCATCTCGCCCCAGAACTGCTTGAGCTGGCGCGGCCGCATCTGCTGCCACGGGGCGCGGCCGGTCCGCGGGTCCCGCGGCCGGGTGACGATGGTCTGCTGACGGCGGCAGAACGCCTCGCTCATCTCCACGCGCGGCTGCGTGCCCTTCGGCGGGTACGGGCAGAGTTCGAAAATGCAGCCGTCGACGCAGCTGGTACCGGGCACAGCAGATGCAGCCATCCCGACCGTGCGGCCAGGCTCGAGGGCGTGCCGGTAGTGCGTGATGCACGGCGGCAGCTCGGAGGTGCTCGATCGCTTGAGTCGCCGCTCGCGGTCGGCCGGGCTCTCGCCGCGGTCGGCCAGATTCAGGAGCAGCAGGACGTCGGCGACGAGCTGCTGCGCACGGGTGTCCAGGGCAGTCCAGCCGGCTGACGGCGGTATCCACAGATGATGCCGCCCGTGCGGCGTTCCCTGACCGAGGTTCCGGGAGCCTACCTGCCCGACGACGGCGCTCTCATCGATCCAGCAGTACCGCTGCGGTCGGCCGGTCCGCAGCGCCAGCACGACGAGCTCGGCGGTCTCGCGGACAAATGGGTGCACGTCTGCCGAAGCGCCTGCTGCCTGGCTCCGGATCCGGTGATCGCGCCCGGCAACGTCGAGCCAGTGCTGGACGATGGCCTCGGGGCGGGCGCGGCGCCGGTCGTCGGCCGGGCGTGACCCCTCGGACAGGCTCAGCAGGCACAGCGCATGGAACAACGTCACCTGCGAGAACCAGTAACGCGCGCTCTTGAGCATCTCGAGGGCCTGCTCGGCCAGGTACATCCGCGCCTCGCGCAGCGTATCGGGCCGGCCGGGACGCTGGTTCGCCGCGTACTTGAACCCCTGCGCCAGCCCGATCTCCTGCGAGATCGGCAGGTCCGGCTCGCCGGGCTGTCGCTCGTCCTGCCTGACGTGGCGGAGCCACTGTGCGAGGTCGGCCTGCGCCAGCCGGGCGAGGTCCCGGCTGCTGCTCGTGCTGCCGGCGGCGATCGAGCCGGCCAGCATCGGAGCTAGCCACGCGCTCACGATGCCGGACCGCGCGGTGTCCGCGGTCTCGCCGGGTGCACTCGGCTGGCCGGCACCGGAAGAGGGCCGGGCGGCCCGTTCGGCGGCGCACGTCGGGCACGGAGCCTCGAGCAGCAGGCGCAGCGCCTCGTATGCCTCGGTCCCGCCGGCGCCGATCTCCCGTGCGGCGGCGAGCTGGACCGGGTAGGTGCGCTCGGCAGACGCGATCGCATACAACTGCGGATAAGCCGGCTCGGCCGGGCAGTCGTCGCCGCGTCGTCGCCGCTCGTCGATGGTGCGCGCCGCCTCGCCGAGCCGGTGCACGACAGCGAGCTTGCTCTCGTCCAGCGTCCGGGGATCTTGCGCGTGAACTCGCGGCCACTTGTCGTGTATCTCGGCTGCGATGGCGGCGTGCTCCGGTTGCGGTGCGTAGCAGTCGATCTCCAGCGCCGCCGCGTAGGCATCCAGCACCTTGGTGTCGTCGCGCCGGCTCAGCTGCGCGCGCAGCGGGCCGGCCGGGGAGACGACGGTGCCGCTGCGACGCGAGTGCAGCACCAGCGAGATGAGGAACTCGCGACCCGGCTTCGGTGGCTTCATGGCCTGCTTGATGTAGGCGGGGTCGGCCAGCGCGATGTCGAGCATCCGGGATCCGAGATACGCCTGCATGAGACTGTGCGGGAAACGGACGCTATTGCCACGCAGTTCGACCAGGTCGAGCTGAGCGGCCCAGGCCGCCGCCAGCCGGATATCGACGTTGTGCACGCCAGGGCCCTGTCCGGCGCTCTGGTCGAGAGCACGGAGGCGGCGCCGCACCTCGGCGACCAGAGCCTTGTCCTTGAGGTCGTCGAACTCCACCTCCAGCCGGTCGAGCTTGAGCCCCGCACATGCCAGCGCCGACGCGTGCTCGATGGCTGTCTGCCGCTCCGACCGGTTGAGCGGAACTTCCTCGCGCAGGTGACCGGAGATCACCGCGCGCTCCCAGGTCTCGAGCAGGCTCAGGCGCAGCTTGGACCGGTCGACGCCGCGGGTATCGACCACGCCGTGCTGGCCCGCCGACGCTGGCTCAAGCAGTCCCTTGACCTTCAGCTCGCGAGTGATCTGCAGGTAGATCGGCGCTTCGACAACCTCGGCCGTCTCGACAATCCACGCCAGCCTGCGCTCGTCGTCACTCGATCCGCCGCCGGTGATGTAAGCCAGCGCAGCCTCATAGCTGAGTGGCTCAAGGACGAGCACGGCCGCGTCCGTCGCGCGCAGCGGGTCGTGCGGCCGGGACGCGATGACGAGGGGCAGGTGCTGCTGGTGCGCCCGGCGGATCGCGGACCGGATGATGTTGTCGCGCTCCGGCTCGGCGACCAGCGCTTCCTCCAGTCCGTCGGCCAGCACGATGATCTTGCCGTCTTTGATCAGGCGCCGCCAGATCGTCTCGCCCTCAGCGGAGGAGAAGAGCCTGGCGTTCACCTCGCTGAGGAACCGGTCCCTGGCTAGGGTCTCGAAGTCGAAGTCCGCGCCTGCGTCACGCAGCCGGATCGGAACCGGGATGGCGTTCTTCTCGGCGAGTAATTCGGTCAGCCGGACCAGGACCGCCGTCTTGCCGGTGCCGACGCCGCCCGCGATCACGTGCGGCCTGCTGCCGCCGTCGTGCAGGTCCGCCATCACGGCCTTGCACAGGTCGTCACGCCCGACGACCTTGTCGATGATCGCGCCCGCCGTCGGCACGAGCTCACGTGAGTCCTCCCGGGCCCGGATACGGTACAGGCGCTGCAGGCCGAACAGCCGCCACAGCACGAACGAGGATGCGAACGCCACCAGCACGACGGAAGCGAGAACGTTGGTGACGATCCCGCAGGAAAAGCTCAGCGACGAGCAGCGGTGGTCCGGGTCGAGTCCGAGGCCGGACGGGCCGCCGCGCTCGAAGTACAAGTAGCACACCCACGCCAGCCAGGCGAAGAACACCGCCACGGCGAGCGCGGTCAGCCCGGTGAGAATGCGCAGCGGCCGCTGAGAGCGCCACTTCGACGGCTCGTCGACTCCGCTGGCGCGCTGGCGGCCCGTCCGCCGGCCAAGCGGGACGGGGCGGGCTGCAGGCCGTCGAGATCGTCGCCTGCCGGGCCGTGATGTGGTTCTCGCCATGCTTTCACCCCCGGTGCCGCGTGTGTCACCTGGTCACCATTGTGACGATCATGGCGACAACACGCCATCCCGCTCATTGTCAGAGCCGCGTGCGACAGGGAGCATGTGCCAGTAACGGGCGGTTTCCCCGCGGAGGGTGGAAGTTGGCAGGCGAACCGGACGCACGCGACGACGGCCAGCCCGCCCTGATGCTCAGGCTCGCGGACCCCTGTCATGCCCTCGCCGGCGTCCGGCTGCTGCCGGGTAACCCGGTCCGCTCGGCTGAGTTCCGCCGCACTGGGCCCGACTGGCAGCTCACACTGGCGAGACCGCCGCTTGACCGCCTCGAGTACCTGCTGGAGCTGCGCTATCCGGGCGGCGGCAGCAAGGTCATCACCGATCCGGCGAACCCGCGCGAGGTTCCTGGCGCCTTTGGCCCGAAGAGCGTCCTGGAGTTCGGCGGCTACGCGACGCCGGACTGGCTCACGGCACCGGCAGACCCCGGCGACGTCACCGGACTCGAGATCCCGGCCGCCGCCCTCGGCGCTGCGGTGGCCGTCCGCGTCTGGGCGCCCTCCGGGACATCCCGCGAGCGGCGGCTGCCGCTGCTCGTGGTCCACGACGGACCGGAGTACGCGAGCCTGGCCAGCCTGACCCAGTATCTCGGCGCCGGGGTCGCGGCCGGCTGGCTGCCGCCGCTGCGCGCCGCGCTGCTGCCTCCCGGCCAGCGCACCAGCTGGTACTCCGCGAACGTGCGCTACGCGCGCGCACTCACCGGTGCCGTGATCCCTGCCCTCACCACGGCGCTGCCGTCACCCGCCGTGATCGGGATGGGCACCAGCCTCGGCGCGCTCTCCCTCCTGCACGCGCACTGCCGCCGGCCGGGCATCTTCAGCGGGCTGTTCCTGCAGTCGGGCAGCTTCTTCGCACCCGACCTGGACAGTCAGGAACGCGGCGTCCCGCACTACCGCCGGATCACCACCTTCACCGCGACGCTGGCTGACGGCGGCCTCCCCGAGCCGGGCGTTTCCGTCGTGATGACCTGCGGCGCCCTGGAGGAGAACGTGGCCAACAACCGCCGCACCCAGCGGCTGCTCACGGCGGCGGGGTATCCGGCCTGGCTGCACGAGGGGGCGGACCTGCACAACTACACGGCCTGGCGGGACGCGCTTGACCCGCACCTGACCGGACTGCTCGTGGCGGCAGCGCGGTGACCGGCCAGCTCGCCCAGGCGGCGGCGGAGCTGTGGTCGGACGCGATCGGCGCCGCCGGGACGGTCCTCCGGTACGGGCACTGGGGCCGGGCGGTGCTGGTGTTTCCGACCGAGCGGGGCCGGGCCGCTGACTTCGAGAGCAACGGCATGGTCGGTGCGGTCGCCGGCCTGATCGAGGCCGGCCGGGTCAAGCTGTACTGCGTCGACAGCTACGACGCGTCGTCCTGGTCGGACCACGGCATTCCGCTGGAGGAGCGGGCCCGGCGGCACGGCCGCTACGAGTCCTGGATCCTCCATCA
>Ga0335074_10002075_pt1 | contig 27281 bp, 27 predicted proteins | sample Lox_Sample_23_FD_206715 | JGI IMG/M metagenome (GOLD analysis project Ga0335074, IMG submission 206715) | Soil microbial communities from Loxahatchee National Wildlife Refuge, Florida, United States - Lox_Sample_2.3 | ecosystem: Environmental > Terrestrial > Soil > Wetlands | place: USA...
AAGAGCGGGGCGCGAACGTTCCAGGTCCGGGCATGGCTGCTTAACGAAGGTACATTCTCCGTCCGCCTCTCCTACTCGACTGGCACGTTCAACCTCGGCTGACACCGCTCCACCAACCACGGAGGATCTGGCGCAGCCGCGGGTGCCCTCCTGAGAGGAGAGCCGGGCTGGTGAGTAGCCGGCCTCGGTCAGGCCCTGGTGCGGCTTGCCCGGCTGGCCGCCCGGCGCGCTTCCATTTCGATGGAGTCGAGGTGCCTGGACATCTCTTCGTGGTGCCTGAGGACGGCGGCGCGGGCCGCGGGGGGGTCGCGGTCGATCACGGCCCGGGCGATGGGCTCGTGCAGGGCGATCAGCTCGGCGGTGCTGGCGCGGCGCAGCCAGGACGGGGCCGACTCGGCCTCGACCCAGTGCCGGAACCCGTAGGACAGCACCGCGGAGTGGGCGCTTTCGTACATCGCGGTGAGGTAGGGGTTGTCCGCGCTGCGCACCACCGTCGCGTGGAACACGGTATCGGCGGCGATCCATTTCGGGGTGTCGCCGGCCGCCGCGCCGAGCCGGGCGAGGGCCGCGAGCATGTCGTCGGCCTCCTGCGCGCTGAGCGCAGGCTCGCGGGTGGCCCCGTGCTCGGCCCCGAGCGTCTCCAGCCACAGCCGCAGCCGCATCAGGTTGCTGACCGAGCGCCCGTCGAGATCGAGCATGAGGTTGACCGAGGCCGTCACCATCGTCTCGGGGCGGCGCAGCACGTACGCCCCCGAGCCCCGGCGGATCTCGACCAGCCCCATCAGCGACAGCGACCGCAGCGCCTGGCTGACCGTGGGACGGCTGGCGCCGAACCGCTCGGCCAGGTCACGCTCGGACGGGAGCCTGGCGCCCTCGGCCACGCCCTCGCTGATGACGAGCCGGCGGATCCGGTCGGCGACGTCATCGGACAGCCTCGTCGTGATCAGCGGCACGATGCCGGGCAGGTCGACCGGCTCCGGCCGCTGCCGCGACGACCGCCGCGGCCCGGAAGACTCCGCCATCCAACGCCTCCTGTCACCTGATGCCCCGGTTTCCCCGCCCGGCGACCCCGACCACCCTCAGCATAGCGGTCAACAGGCTATGCCACTGCTCAGCCGCAGTCGGCCCCGCGAACCGCCCTGGGCAGCAGCAGGCGGCAGGAGGACCGCCGATGGCAGCGCCGTGGCCAGCCGTGCGGCAAGGTGGCGATGCCCCGGAACCGCTGGGCGAGGCGGAGGCATGACATCCATGTCGTCGCTCAGACCGAGCGAGTCGCCGCTCCGGCACGGCTAAATACGCGCACGGGAAGCATGGCGGGCCGAGGCAGGGAAACTGCCGTTCGTGCCCCGGGAACAGGGGCCGCTCCCGGACCCGGGAGGCGGCCGCCTGTCAGGCGGGAGCGGGTTGACAGGACGATGGTAATTCGTGAAGATGTGGCATAGCCAGTATGCCAATTTTGCGCAAGCCCGATTCGCCCCTGCCTTATGAAGGTCATGGACAGCAGCAAAAAGGAGTGATGACGATGGGCCCCCATTCCAGCGAGACCGAAGCTCAGGGCACGTCCAAGCTTCGAGTCGTCGAGGCGTTCTTCGCGTGTGTCGAGCGCGGTGATTTCGACGGCATGCGCGCCCGCTTTGCCCCTGACGCCACCGTCTGGCACAACAACGGACAGCCTGAGCAAACGTTCGCTGAGAACGTCGCGTTGGTCGCCACCGTAGGATCCGTCGTCTCAGGTCTCAGGTACGACGTGGTCAGGAGGGTGGCAGGTGAGGACGGGGTGTTCAGCCAGCATGTGGTGCGCGGCGAACTGCCCGACGGCAGTGAGCTGCGCGTCGACGCCGTCATGTTCCTGCGCGTTGCGAACGACCGGATACACCGGATCGAGGAGTACTTCGATTCCAGTCAAGCCCACGCGTTGTTCCGGGCGGTGGCAGACCGGCAGGCCGGGTGACGACAGCGGCCACTCCCGTTCAGCGGGGGTCGAGCCCGGTCTCCAGCGCACGCCAGTGCCTCAGCGCGGATGGCGCTCTAGAGCGCCATCAAGGATGTGGAAAGCAAACTCTGCGCAAGCGGCAGAGGAAAGGAGTGGGCAGATGACTGTCGATGTTCGGCTGGACGGGCGGACCGCGCTGGTGACGGGCGGCAGTTCGGGACTGGGCCTGGCGATCGCGAAGACACTGCACGCCCAGGGCGCCACGGTAGCGCTGCTGGGACGCAACCCCGCCTCGCTCAAGACGGCCGAGGAGGAACTGCTGGCCGAGGCGGACCCCCCGGTGATGACGGTTAGCGCGGACGTGACCGACACCGGATCGGTGACCGAGGCGCTCGGTCACGTGCAGCAGTGGACAGGGCACCTCGACATCCTGGTCAACTGCGCCGGTCCACCGCTGTCCCAGGGCGCCCTGCTCGATACCGACGAGGCAACGCTCGGTAATACCGTCAACATGAAACTACTGGGCTACCTGCGCACCGCGCGCGCCGCGCTGCCATACCTGGAGGCCAGCGCCTCCGGCCGGATCATCAACGTCGCCGGCATGACAGCGCACTCCCTGGTCCCCGGCACGGCCGTCACCGCGATCACCAACTCGTCGGTAGTGACCCTGACCAGCTACCTCGCCGCGGAAGCGGTACAAAAGGGGGTGCTTGTCAACGGCGTGTCGCCGGGGGTGGTGCTGACATCGGGACATCTGGAACGGCACGACGCAATCGCCGCGGAGAAGGGAATCACCGCCGAGGAGATCAGGGAAGGGATTACCTCCAGCCTGGGCATCAGGCTGCGGCGATGGGCCCGGCCGGAGGAGATCGCTGCTGTGGTGCTGTTCCTGGCATCCGACCTGGCCTCCTACGTGACCGGCCAGGTCCTCCGGGTCGACGGCGGTATGGGAACCCTGGTGGCCTGAGCCTGCATCCCCGGGAACGCCCGGGATGAACCCGCTGGTCTCGGTGATTCGCACGCCGCTGGCGACCCGGTCGCTACTGCGCGCACTCCCCGCCGTGTCTGACGGGCGCACGCCGACCCGGGCCGCGAGCAGCCCGCCGGCACGAGGGACCTAGCTGTTCGGGCACTAACTTGTGGTTCTCGTGATCCGCCAGCGTAGAAGAGGAGCCTGCGGCCAGCCGAGGTGACCGGGTGTCCCGCGAGTCTGGTGACGTACATGTAGTTGAACGCCTTTATGACATGCGCGTCGGGCAGCAGCGAGGCAACCAGCTCAGCTAGGGTGTCGGGCCCCCGGCTGTTGCTAAGACAACTTCGTGACCGGCTCTGAGGGGGTGGCTGGCGACCGTCTGGGACAGCGTCCCGGCTCCAATCATTCTGAATCGCATATGAGGTCTCCTTTCCGGCGCCAGTTCCCGCTCCGTATCCGCGCGCTTGTTCAAGGTGACGGTAAGCAACGGGCGCGTGGCGCCGTCGGCCGCGGTGCGGCTCCGGTCACCGTCTGGTCCCGCAGCCGCACCAAGTCGACTCACCGGGATCGGTCTATGTCCGTCACGACTATGCGGACCGGATGCAGCGTGACGATCGATCGTGTCTCGCCCGGCCAGTCATGAACGCGGAGTTCAAGGCCGTACTTGGCGCCGGGCTTGGCCGCGAAGGCAAAGTCGCCGTCTGGCGCGAGTTCCGCGCGGCGCGGATCTCAAGCGTGCGGCCGGGATTGCCCGGGTCGATGATGAACAGTGTGGTGTTAGGGTCGCGCCGCCGATTCTTAGTCTTGTGGCACGTATGGCTGAGCGAGATTTTGCGAACGCCTCGAGCAGATCGCAGTGCGATTCGGTACGGATGGCCCAGGCATTGAGCACCTTTCTGAAGACAGAGTGGCCTGGATCCTGCGGGAGCGCCGTGCCCCTAACGGCCTGACGATGATCTTGGCCGTGACCTTGCCGGACGCGAAGTCGTCCCAGACATCCGGGACCCCCTCCAGGCTCGTTTCGATGTACTCCACGGCCAGCTCCCCAGCCGCAGCGTGCTCCGCGAGCCGGGCAAAGGCCTCCGATCGCGCCCGCTCCGGAACCGCCGGGTTCACGTGCGGCAAGACCCTGACCCCGTTGTTGCGGATCGCCGTCGCTGTGATCGTTGCGTCGGCCCCGGCGGAGTTCCCAATGTGGACCAGGCGGGCGCCCCTGGCCGCGGCGCCCAGGGCCGACCCGACGACCGGGCCCCACAGCATGTCCAGGATGACGTCGTAGCCCTGTTTGTCCCCGGCCAGCAGGCGGCCGGCCAGCGTAGCGGTGTCCAGCGAGGTCTCCACCGCGTCCGCCCCCAGCTGCAGCGGGACCCAGGCATCCGCCTCGCCGTACACCACCCCGGCCACCCGCCGCGCGCCGAGCAGCCGCGCGGCCTGCACGGCGACCCGCCCCACCTGGCCGTTGGCCCCCAGAACCAGCACCGATTCCCCGGGCTGCAGGCCGCCCGTCACCGCCAGGCCGGTCCACGCGGCCAGCCCGGAACTGCTCAGCACCGCCGCCCCCAGGCCCGGGTCAAGGCCCGCGGGCAGCGGCACCGTCGTCGCCCCCGCCAGCGGCACCCGCTCGGCGAAGGACCCGTACGGCGCCGGAGGCATCCAGAAGTGCACCACCGACCCGTCCGGCCGCCGGGCCACGCCGTCAAACCCCACCACCACCGGCGGCTCGGGCCTCCTGAACGGAATTAGCCCCTTCGCCAGGACCACGTCCGCCGGGTTCAGGGACGTGCCCAGCACCTCACCGGACTCCCCCTCCGGCCCGGCGATCTCGGAAACCACCGGCGCCTTCCCGTACTCCCGCACCACTACCGCGCGCATCATCACTCCCGTTCCTAGTGACCGCCATCCATCCAGGCGTTCCTGTCACCACCCTGCGCATCTCGTGACCTCCGCGTCCAACATCGGTTACGTATAGTAGCGATCACCAGAGACGATCGCCGATGACCCCGGGCACCTCCGCCGCCGCCGATACCCGGGACCCGGCCGCCATGGCGAAGCCGACGCGCCGGGCAGCGAGGCCTGCCTCAACTACCATGAGTTCACAGGTATCCGCTTGTCAGGCGCCCGCCCTCATCTCGCCGGCGGGGGCTGGGCCGGCGCCGGACAGGCTGGGGGCAGGGGTGGAACTGCGGCATCTGGAGCACTTCGTGGCCGTGGCGGAGGAGCTCAACTTCACCCGGGCCGCCCGAAGGCTGCACATCGCGCAGTCCGGCCTGTCCGTGTCGGTGCGCCGCCTGGAGCGGTCGCTGAACGTGCGCTTGTTCGAGCGGACCAGCCACGCGGTTGAGCTCACCGAGGCCGGCGCCGTGCTGTTGGACTACGCGCAGGGCATCTTGCGGACGGTGCGCGAGGCCACCGGGGCCGTCGAGGAGGTGGCCGACGGTGTCCGCGGCACCGTCCGCCTTGGCCTCCCGCAGGTTATGGTCCTTCCGGGGGTCGGAGGCCTGCTGCAGCGGTTCCGCGAGATGCGCCCGCTCGTCACCGTCGAGCCGCACGCCGCCGTCAACGGGTCGGCCGAGCTGCTTGAGCGGCTGACCGCGGGCGAGCTTGACCTCGCCCTGATCTGCACGCGGGCCGGGGCCAGCCACCCGGGGGTCCGCACCATCTTCGTCCGCCCCGAGCCTATGATGCTGGTGCTTCCCCCGCGCCATGAGCTGCTCGATTGCGACCGAGTCCCGCTGGCCGCCCTGGCTGATCGCGAGTTCGTGGAGTTCCGGGCCGGATGGGGCACACGGCAGCTAACCGACGCCGTACTGGCCGCGGCCGGGGTGAAGCGCACTGTCGTGATGGAGGTCTCGGACGTGGCGACGGCTGCCGAGTTCGTCCGCGCTGGCGTTGGCCTGGCCTTCCTGCCGAGCGAGGCCGTCCCCTTGGCCGAGGGCCTGGAGCGGCGGGCGCTGGAACCGGAGCCCAAGCTGGAGATCCGCCTGGCCAGCAGCCTGAACCGGCCGCTGCCACCCGCCGCTCGCCTGCTCCAGCAGGTCATCCCCGGGTTCTATGCCCCATCCTCGTGATGCCATCAGAGTTCCCATGCCTCCGTCGACCCGGACGACCTGACCCAACACGTAGGCGCTAACCCGTGCCCTCGCCGAAACGGTAACGCTTCCGGCCGTCCTCATTCGGTGACTCTGGGGCGAGTACCGGACTGTTGACAACACGGCCGGATCCTGCGCATAATGTGGCTTAGCCACTTAGCCATTTATCCACATTCGGTGACGGGTGGTTCTCGCCACAAATAGTCAAGGGTTCGCGAGTTCCCTCTGCCGAGCCACTCGTGTTCCGCCAAAGCCGCTTCCGGCAACTCCGTGAGGAGAAGACCCGATGAACGTAAGCCGTACCCTCACCGCCGTGGCACGCTGGCTCACCGCGTCGGCATTCCTGATCCACGGAATCGAGCAGGTTGTCGATCCGGGCCCCGGGAGGATCGAGTCGGCGCGCGCCATCCACACTCCGCGGCCCGAGTTGGCGGTCCGCCTCAACGGCTCGGTGATGGTCTTCGCCGGGCTGATGCTCGCACTCGGATACCGCCCGCGGACCGGCGCCGCGGTTCTCGCCGCCTCCATGATGCCGACCACGCTGGCCGGCCACCCGTACTGGCATCTGGATACCGGGCAAGAATCTGATAGCCGGGCCGAGATGCGGATCCACTTCATCAAGAACGCATCGCTGACGGGCGCCCTCGTCCTCATCGCCCTCAGCGCCGCGGCCAGGCCGTCAGGAACGGCTGACCGCGTTCTCCTGGCAGCAGGCCGCAGCCCTGCCGACATATCGCAGCGGACGAAAGGCAGGAAGGCGTGACGGAGCAACTTCCGCCCGACGTAATCGCCGGGCTCACCGGGATGAACCCGGAAATCACGCCGGAGCTGGTGGCGGGCAGTTGGGCGCTGCTCAAACCATTCCATGAGAAGGCCGGCCACACCGCGCCGGCGATCACCCGGGACCTGCACTACGGTGAGCACCCGCGACACCGCCTCGATGTGCACACCAGCGGCACGGAAAACAGCGCCCCGGTGCTCATGTTCGTCCACGGCGGCGGCTTCACCGGCGGCGACAAGCTGGTCCCCGACACGCCGGAATACGACCACATCGGCGCGTGGGCCGTCCGCAACGGCTGGGTCGGCGTCACGATCACCTACCGCCTCGCCCCGGAGTTCACCTGGCCATCCGGCGCGCGGGACACCGCCAGCGCGGTGCAGTGGGTGCGGGACAACATCGCCTCCTACGGCGGGGACCCAGCTCGCATCGTCATAGCCGGCCACTCAGCCGGTTCCGTGCACGTCGCCTCCTACCTGGCCGACTACGGCGGCGGCAGCCTCGACGGCGTCAAGGGCGCAGGCCTGCTCTCCGGCTTCTACCAGATCCCCGATGGCACCGAACGCGGCAATCTCGAGGCCAGCTACTTCGGCGACCGGCCGTCCGCAGAGGTCTCAACGCTGCCCGGCCTGCTTGAGACCCCGATCCCGCTGATCTTCGCCGTCGCCGAGCGCGACCCCCAGTTCATACACGCCCAGGCCGCCGCCCTCACCGCCGCGTGGTTCGCACGCAAGGGCACCACCCCGCACGTCATCTGGTCCGAAGGCCACAACCACATCTCCCAGATCGGCTCAGTCGGCGTCGACGACCTAGCCCTCGCCGCGCCACTCGCCCGCTTCGTCAACCGGGTCACCTGGCAGCCCTAGCCCGCCGGCTCCCCCGCCTCGATCCCGACGGTCAGCAACACCCACAAGAGCCTGACCCAGGCGCCTTCCAGAAGCTTTTCACTGGTTCATCAATCAACTGCATCCCGGAGAGGAGAACAACATGGCGGTGCACAAGTACACCCTGCACGAGGCAGCCTCGGGCGTCTACATGATCACCGATGGCAACTACCAGAACATGTTCGTCACCACGAGCGATGGGGTAGTCCTCATCGATGCCCCGACGCCGCTGCTCAATCTCATTGAGCCCGCGATCAGGGAAGTGACCAATGATCCTGTCACCACCCTCGTCTACACGCACATGCACAACGACCACATCGGCGGCGCCGGCAAGATCGCGGCCAGCAAGCTCGCGACCCCGGACCTGGACATCTATGCCGAGGGCGGCACGGCTGCGTACCTGCAGGCCAAGCACGATCCGAGCCGGCCGGTGCCGACACACGTCTTCAGCAGCAAGACGACGCTCACTCGTGGCGGACGGACGTTCGAGCTCGAACCGGACCGCTACCACTGTGTGTCCGGCGACGTGCTGATCAGAATGCCGCAGGAGAAGGTCGTGGCGGCGATCGACATCATGGCGCCCGACTGGGTACCGATTATCGACCTCGACCTCACCGCCGACATCTTCGGCTACATGAACGCCTTCGACCGCCTTCTCAGCCTGGACTTCGACGCCCTCATCACCGGGCATTCCGGACGCCTCTCCACGCGCAAGGACGTGCAGAAGACCCGCGACTACGTGCGGGATATCTACCAGACGGTGAAGCGGATCAACTCCGAGCTGGACACCTCCGGGCTCTACGCCGAGAACCGCGAAGACGAGCAACGGCTGGCCAAGGAGTTGTTCAGCAGCGTCTGGGTGGACGCCGCCAAGGAAATTGTCACGCGCTGGAAGGACGGACCGATGCAGGGGGCCGAACTCTGGGCTGAAAGCCACTGCCGCGCGATGTTCATGTACGTGCGCTTCAGCGACTAGCGACCAGCCCCGCCGGGGCTCAGCGGAATGATGAGCCCGGCGGGCACGTGCCGGAAGGAATGTCTCATGAATGACGAGATGAACAACAAGATCGTGCTGGTCACCGGCGCCGCCTCAGGCATAGGCCGGGCCGCGGCACGCCTCTTCGCCGAGGCCGGTGCGACGGTCTACGGCGCCGACCTGGACAAAGACGGACTGCGCCGCACCGAGGAGCTGATCAAGGACGACGGAGGGACGTTCTACTTGCGACGCACGGACGTCAGCGCCGAAAGGGACGTGCGCGAGCTCATCGCACAGATCGACGCTGAGCAGAGTCGCCTGGACATCGCCTGCAACAACGCCGGCATGGTCGGTCCCACGAGCCTCGTCGAGGACTACCCGACTGAGCAGTTCGACCGCGTCGTAGCCGTCAACCTGCGCAGCGTCTTCCTCGGCATGAAGTACGAGCTGCCGCTCATGAAGCGCACCGGCGGCGTCATCTGCAACAGTGCGTCGGTGGCAGCCCTGTCCGGCCCCGGCGGGCTGTCCGCCTATGCGGCGTCAAAGCACGGCGTCTACGGGCTCACGCGCTCGGCCGCCCATGAATACGCCGGCGCTGGCGTCCGCATCAACGCCATCGCCCCAGGCCGCACAGACACGCCGATGGCAGCTCAGGCCGCGCGCGGCAACCCGGCGTTTGCCGCCGAGGCTCACGCCCTGCCTGCCGGACGCGTCGCCGACCCGATCGAGATAGGCCGCGCGATGTTCTGGCTCTGCTCGCCGGCGGCGGGGTATGTCTACGGTCACATGCTCGTCGTCGATGGCGGGGCGACGATTGGCGGTCCGGGGTTCACGGGCGACGCGTCCAGCATTTAACCAGCCTCGACAACGTTTCTCAGCCAGGAAGGCGTCCTCATGACTTCAAGCCACGACTTTTCCGTCGGTACGATCGGCGCTGGCACGCTCGCGCAGGCGATTACAGCCGATGCCGTTGCGGCCGGCTATCAGGTCACGTTGAGCAACAGCCGCGGACCGGAGTCGCTCGCGGAGCTTGTCGGCCGCCTCGGCGCCAATGCCTCTGCGGGTACCGTCGCCGAGGCGGCGCGGGCCGATCTCGTGATCCTAGCGGTCGGCTGGGACCAGGTACCCACGGCGGTAAAGGGCCTGCCCGACTGGAACGGGCGGATCGTGATCGACGCGACAAACCAGTGGAACGGCCCCGGAACCGAGGTCGACCTCGGAGATCTGACCGGCAGTGAACGCAATGCCGCACTCATGCCCGGCGCGCGCGTCGTCAAGGCGTTCAACACGCTCTTCGCGGGTGCTGTTGCCGCGCAGGACCCCCGTGGCGCCGACGGCCGCCTCGTCATCTTTCTCGCCGGCGACGACACAGACGCCAAGGCCACCGTCTCAGCGTTCGCCGACTCGCTGGGGTTCGCGCCCGTCGACCTCGGCGGGCTGCGCGAAGGACGCCTCATGCAAGTCGGCGGCGGTCCGTTGTCAGGGCTTCACGTCACCAAGGTCGCATAGCCGAGGCGGCATCGTGGCGGCCTCGTCGATCGCTCCGTACAGGCATCCGCCCCAATGACGCCACGACTCCGCCGCCCGGCGTTTTCCTCTCCACGGCCGCCGCGACACCCGGGAACAGGCCAGCCGGCCGGTTGACCCCGTCCGCGCCGTTCCGGCCGCAGAACAAGAGCGCGACGGCCGACAGTCCCCACTGTCGTTCGGGTTAAAAGCCTTGATGCCCTCAACGGCAGTGGTGACTGCGCTTCAGGGTTCGACGACTACCTTGATGCCGTCGGCGTCGAGCGCGGCCCGCGGCTCGCTGCCACCGCGCCGAAGCCTCCAATCCGTCGGGTTCACCCCGGCATGGACAACGCGGACGACCACCTCCCCAGGACTTGGTCGCGGCCGATCCCGCTCGGCCAGGTGAAGCACGCCGGGGTCGCTCGTACGGGCGTAGATCGCGGCCTTCATCCTTACTCCTCCTTCGTGCGCTCCTCCAGAGCCGACACGCCGATGACCTGGCGCAAGGTGTCCCCGGATCTCGACGATGGACGGCATGCGGAGATCCCGCAGGCCGAGGCGGGTTAAGGCCGATCCCCCGCATCACCGCGGCAGACACAGGCCAAAACATCGAGCAGATCACTCCATCGGTCGCGCACAGGCCAGATCGCACCACAGCCGAACCACCACGGCGGACGGCGGCTACGTGCGCGGCCACGACAGCGCCGGGAAGTCACAGTCCGTCACACTGGGACGCCTAGACCCGCCGCCACCAGGCCCGATCACGCTGGTACCGCCAGCGCGCACGCCTCCAGAGGGACTACACGCTGGTCAGCTTGCAAAGTGCGGCTGCCGTACTGTCCAGTTACGATTGACTAGTTGCAGAAATGTGCCAAAATTCGAGGCGAAAGGAACGCGCTCAATCATCGATCGCCACGTCGACGGTGCTTCCCGGCTGCTGGCCGGGTTTGATGATGCGTTCGCGCTGGTCGCGGGCCTTCTTCCGCCGGGAAGTGCGGGCCCGCGCCCGGGCCTGCCTGGCCGGGATGCTGTCGTCCCTGGAACGCTAGACCGGCTGGTCCTTTGCCGAGCATGCCGGGGAGAAGACCCCGGACGGGATGCAGGGGCTGTTCACGACCGCCCGGCGGGACCACGATGCGGTCCGCGGCGACCTGCGCGGCTACGTGGCCGCCGGGCTCGGGGACCCGGGCGGCGTCCTGATCGGCGACGACACCGGGTTCGAGAAGGGCGGGTCCTGCTCAGCCGGGGTCCAGCGGCTCCCGTCATGAAAACTCCCTGACGAATAGATCAGATCTAATCCATCAGAATCAAGCAGATGCTCGCACTGGCCGGGAGCGCCCGGGAGCAAACACCAGGGCCCGTGGAACCCCGCCCGCCGGCGCGACAGCCGGCCAGCCAGGCATTGCCCGCACCAGAAATCAACCCCAGCCGAACACCTCAGGCGCAAATCACAGACACGAAAGATCGAGGTTAAAGATGTCCCTTCCCAACAAAGATCTCCCGAGCCTGTCCTTGTGGACATTTCGTTGAGAAGGAGCCCGGCGTGACGCTGTCCTTGCTGCATGGCAGCCGAGCGCTCGCCGGCTCCTGCTGCGTGATCCGGTCAGTCCGCTCAGTGCGGGGGCGCGGGCTCGCCGGGGGCGGATTGCTCGGGGAAGGGGTCCTCGGCGAGGAGACGCAGGACTCGTTCGTTGAGGGCGGCAAGGATGTCGAGCTCGGCGGGGGTGAGCAGGTCGATGAAATGCCGGCGGACGTTGTGCACGTGCCGGGGCGCTGCGTCCTCGATGGCGCGGCGTCCGGCGGGCAGGAGGCAGATCATGGCGCTGCGGGCATCGGCGGGGTTGGGCTCGCGGACGATCAGCCCCTGCTCCTGCATGCGCCGGACCTGGTGGGAGAGCCGGCTCTTCTCCCACTGCAGCAGAGCGCACAGTTCCTGCGCGGGCATACGGCCCGCAGGGTGCTCCGAGAGGACCGCGAGGATCTCGTAGTCGGCCTCGGTCAGCCCGGAGTCCTGCAGCAGGTGCCGTTGCAGACGCACGGCGAGCTGGTGGTGCGCGTGCTTGAAGGCCCGCCAGGCGCGGTCTTCGCGGGGGTCGAGCCAGTTCGGTTCCGCCGTCATGCGCCCACGGTACCTGTTGGTTGATAACTCAACCAAAAGGCAGTATGGTTGAGGCATCAACCTTTCATCTCGGACCAGGAGGGCAGCCATGTACCGCACCGGCACCGCCCAGCGGGCGCTGGGCAAAATCGATGACACTGGGCGCGCGACTCTTTTCACCGAGGCCCGGCTGTCCGAGATCTGGGAACTGGCCAAATGGGCGCTCACCTCGGCCAGTACCCAGTCACTGCGGGTCCTTTACGTGCGGGCGCACTGGTTGGAGGGAGCAGGCCTGCTGACAGCCGGCCAGGCCGTCAAGGACAAGAACTTCTCCCTCAGCATCAAGATCCTCGGCTGACCCCCGCGCCGGCCCACCTCGCATCGGAGCAAAACCCATGAAGTTCGGAATGATCGGCGCGGGAACACTCGCGCAAGCCATCGCCGGCCACGTGGTCAAGGCCGGCCACGACGTGGTCTTCAGCAACAGCCGCGGCCCGCACACGCTCGGCGCCGTCGCCGGCGCCTTCGGCCCGCACGCGTCGGCCGGCACCGTGGCCGAGGCGGGAGCCGCGGACATCGTCGTGCTCGCCGTGCGCTGGACGCAGGTCCGCGACGCAGTGCGCAACCTGCCCGCCCGCGAGGGGCGGATCGTCATCGACGCCACGAACCAGTGGGCGCGCCTGACCCCCGCCTTCGTCGCCGACCGCCTCGAGACCGGAGGTAGCGAACTGGTCGCCTCGCTGATCCCCGGGGCACACGTCATCAAGGCCTTCGACAACATGTACGGCCCTTATGTCGCAGCGGACCCTGTTACCGAGGCCGGCCACCGGATCCTGTTCTACGCGGGCGACGACAAGGACTCCAAGAAGCTCTTCCGCTCCGTCGTCGAGGGCTTCGGATTCGCGCCCGTCGACCTCGGCCCGCTCCGGATGGGCCGCCTGATGCAGGTGGACGGCGGACCCCTGAGCGGACTGCACGCCATCCGGGAAGGCTGAAAAGCTCACCGGGCAATGCACCGCCCGAGACCTGCCGCGCTAAGCCTGGATCCACCTACGAAATCCCCGATTTTGTCGGCGATTAAATGAAAAGGTGCCCTCTGACCTGGGATGATGCGAGTATCTGACGCCCCATCAGCCCGGTTCGAGAGGACACCTCGTAAGTGCAATTGTTGCACAGCCCCGCGCGGACGCGCGCCGTGTTCGACGACCCGAACCTGCTGGCGCACGTCGGACTGGCCCCGCTCCTGGCCCTCGCCGGCCGCGCCGGGCTGCCGGGCCTGCTGGCCGGCGCCGCGCCCGCCGGCCCCTGCGGCGCGAACCCCGCCACGAAGGCGATGTGCCTGGTCGCGGGCATGTCCGCCGGGGCGGACAGCATCGATGACATGGACCTGCTCCGCGACGGCGCGATGGAGACGGTCTTCGGCGGCGTCCTCGCCCCGTCCACCCTGGGCTCCTTCCTCCGCTCCTTCGCCTGGGGGAACGTCCGCCAGCTCGACAGGGCGCACCGCGGCCTGACCGCCGCGCTGGCCGCCGACCCGCGGCTGCTGCCCGGCCGCGAGGTCCTAGGCATGACCATCACCCGTCACCGGCCGATCTTCGGCTACCAGGACCAGCACGGCCACTTCGAGATCGTCTTCGACAATGTGCGCGTCCCCGCCGCCAGCCGGCTCGCCGGCGAGGGCGACGGCTTCATGATCTCCCACGCCCGGCCCGGGCCCGGCCGTATCCACCACGCCATGCGGGCTATCGGCATGGCCGAGCGCGCCCTGTCCTCATGATCGACCGAGCCAGGTCACGGGTGGCGTTCGGCGGGCCGATCATCGAGCAAAGGGTCGTACAGTGCCTTATCGCCCGCTCCCGCATCGAGATCGAGCAGGCGCGCCTGCTCGATCTCAAGACCGCCTGGCTCATCGACCATCACGGCGCCAAAGGAGCCCGGACCGAGATCGCCGCCATCAAGGTCGCCGCTCCCGCCGTTGCGACCCGCCGTGATCGACCGTGCCATCGAGGTGTTCGACGCCGCAGGCGTCAGCGACGACTTCCGGCTCGCCTACTTCTACGCCCGGGCGCGCATACTGCGGATCGTCGACGGACCCGACGCCGTCCACCGCCGCTCGATCGCCCACCAGGAAATCAAGCGACTCAGCCTGGGGATATCTCCGCCGCGCGCCGGACAGCTGTAACTGCCTGCGCAGCCGACGCTGGACGGTTTCCGTTATGCCAGTCCTAGATTTGCAGCCTTCCTTGCCATCGGGGGGATCCGTCCGGTCCCTGAGGTGACGATGAGGACCAGGAGGTCACCCTCATCCACGATGTGCTCACCAGTCCGACCGCGACACCAACCGTTCCGTCTCTATTCTGCCGATTCTGAGGTGGGCGAGCCAGGTAACCGCGTCGACGGGGGGTCATACACGGCGTATACCTCGTCCACGACGATTGTGGTTCATCCGCTTGGTACATGGATGCCGCAGACCAGTTCGCGTAATGTGATGAGCTTGACTGATCTCGTGACCGCCCTGCAAAACACCTTTGCCACAGTGTCGAGCGCGGACAGATCAACGAGGCTGGATTGCGGCCTCCACTGAGTCCGGTCGCCAGGCCAGGGAAGCACTCGCAAAGGCCACTGCTGTGCTGACCGACGTCATCCCTGGTCGCCGACCGGACACAACCTAGCCCGAGCCTGGGCTGAGATCGCTCAGAGATGGCGGCCCTGTCACGCGCAGAAGCGGCCGGAGTACTGCGACTGCCGCGTTCGGAATTGATCAGCAAGGCCTGAACACCTTCCCAAACACCTCGTTGCGGCCGGGCACCGGCAGCGCCCAGAGCGGGTCAATCCCTAATGGGTGCAGCTCCTCTGAAGGGACGCCTGGCCAGCAGCTTTGCCGGATAGCCGGCTGATCGGCGACTTGGTCTTCTACCGTCGTGTACAGGGGAAGGAGATCGCAGACGGGCCCGCTGATCGAGGGGCTCAGGCGGCGGGAGTCGCCGGTCCGGGCCGAGGCGGACCGCTGCGCACCCGGATCGAGGAGTTGTCGGGGGACCTGGCCAGGGCGGAAAAGCTTCCTCACTCCACAGGAGCTGTACGCAAAAGGAGTTACCCCTCACCGCGTTTGACAGGCTGCGAATGGTCTCGCAGCAGGGCTGCGGCACATTGCTTGAACAGCCAGTCCGCGGCCTCGTCCATCGGCCAGCCGTTGTCGCGCAGGAGCACCGAGTACGTTTGCGGGCCGAAGTAGTAGTAAATGATATCGGCTGCGCGCTCGACGGTAACATGGTCGGCGAGATCCCCGCGGCGCTGGATATCGCGGGCTATCTCCTCGGCGTTGCGGCGGATGGCGTGCAGGCTCTTGTTCAGGCCCTCGGCGGCTGCCTGGTCGTGCGGGGCCGCTGCCAGCAGGATCTGCGTGATGTCATCTTGCTGCTGCCAGATCAGGCGTACTCCGATGCTGAGCTGCCTCAGAACCTCGTAGGACGTCTCGTAGTCGGCGAGCAGGGCGAGCCCGTTGGCGGCGACCGGCGTGTTCACCCATTCGTCGGTGAGGATCTGCAGCAGGCCCTGCTTACCCCCGACGGTGCCGTATACCGTCCCGGGCGCTACCCGGGCTCGCGCGGCGATCTGATCCACCCTGGTCGCGAAGTAACCATGCTCGGCGAACAGCGAGCGTGCGGCATTGATGATCGCCCGCCGGGTCTCAGCGGCGTAGTCCGCCCGCCGCGAGCTTCCAGTCGTGGTCACCGTCCCACGATAGCCGCTGGGCACAGACGCTACTTTGAACTGACCGAGACTTAATTGAAGTGAGTTACACTCATGTGAGTTGAGTGAAAGTCTCTACGCTGTACTTCGTCAACCCCGAGGAGCTTCCGTATGCCGCTAGTTGACAGGCCATCGCCGCCTTCTGCCGAGGAGATCGAGATCGGCCAGCGTGGTCTCGCCGTAGTGCAGATGCTGACCGGGCACTGGGTCGCGCAGGTTGTCCGGACCGCAGCCGACCTGCAGGTCATGGACCACGTGGCGGCCGGCGAGCAGACGGCCGATGCCGTGGCGAGCGCCGAGGGAAGCGATCATCAGGCCACCTACCGGCTGATGCGGGCGTGCGCGTCCCTCGGCCTGCTCGCCTCCGGCGGCGGGGGCGTGTTCTCGGTGACGCCGACAGGGCAGCTGCTCCGCCGCGGCGTGCCAGGCTCGCTCCGCGAGATGGCACTGGCGCAAAGCGCCCACGGTCACTGGCAAAGCTGGGAGCTGCTGCCCGAGGCGGTCCGCGCCGGGCACCACCAGGTCAGTGTTGCGCTCGGCACCGACGACATGTGGGGGTACTTCGCCCAGCACCCCGAGGAGGCCGCGCTGTTCTCGGCGGCAATGTCGAACATGACCGGACTGGTGACCGAAGACATCGCCGCGGGGCTCGACCTGGACGGGGCGAAGACAGTGCTGGATGTCGGCGGCGCGAACGGCGCGCTGATTCTCAGGCTGATGCAAGCCCACCCTGAGATCACCGGCCAGGTGTTCGACCTGCCGCACATCGTGGACGGGGCTCGCAGGGCAGCGGCCGATGCCAGCCTCGCGGAGCGGTTCACCGCGACCGGGGGCGACTTCTTCACCGGCCCGCTGCCAGCAGCCGACTACTACCTGCTCAAATGGGTCCTGCATGACTGGGACGACGCGAAGTGCATCTCCATCTTGCGCAACGTGCGGGCCAGTGCGGCGCTCGGCACCAGGATGCTGGTGGTCGAAGCTGTCATCGGGGAGATAGGCGCGCCCGACGCGGCCGCCCTCATTGACATCAACATGCTCGTCGCCACCAGCGGACAAGAACGTGAGCTTGCCGAACTGGACGCTCTGTTCGAGGCGAGCGGCTGGACGCGTGTCGCCGCCAGCCCGATCACGCCCCCACAATTCATGATCGAGGTCGAGGCGACCTGACCGCCTGCGGCGCAAGGAGCCCTGAGCTGGCATGGTTCCACGCACTCGGGCCTGAACGGCCACCTCACTCCACCTCGTGCACCTGGAGTCGAAGAACCTCGACGACGTCGGCTACTCCTACTACGGCGTGCTGGGCGGCGACGAGTGCCCGGAGCTGCTGACCACCCTTGGCCGCACATGGGGGACCAGACCGTCTCGTACTACATCCACTCGCCAGCCGGCTTCTTCATCGAGTACGGCTGGGACGACCTCCCCGTCGATGACCTGGCGCGACGTTCGCCGGGCAACATGAACCTGCGCAAGGGGAAGCGTCCGGATATGTGGGCGCACAAGTACCGTCTACAGCCGAGCGAGACCGTTTACCCCTATCAGCCTTGGCGCCCTGGCCGTGTTGCCCCGGGCGTCCGGAGGCACCACGGTCCGTTCGAAAATCAAGGTCTTTATTCCGAACGGACCGTGGTGACTCGCCCGGGAGGACGCTGAGCATCATGGTTGTGCTAGCCCCGCCGGGTGTGCCGGGCGATCCAGTCGAGGATGCGGTCCGGGTGATGCTGAAAGTGCAGGTACCCGTCCCAGCGGCGGGTGGTCCCGTGTATCCAGAGCAGTTCCTTGGTCCGGCCGTTCTGGCCGGGGATGGCGTCGTAGATCGCCTGGACGTCTTCTGGCCTGGTCATCAGGTCGTCGCGGACCTGATAGACGAGCGCTGGCGTGCGGACGCTGCGGGCGGCGTTCACCGGCGACATGTCGTCGAGGCCGAAGCTGGTCCGGAGCCTGATCCGCCGGTCGATCTCGCCGATGGCCTCGGCCGGGATACGCCTTCGTTTGAAGCTCTGCTCGATGACCATGCGGGGTGACAGCGGCTGGCACGCGACGAGACACCGGACATCGGCGAACTCGAGCGGCATGCGCTCCATCGCGAACATGGCGGCGTCGGCGCCTAGCCAGCGGCTGAACAGGGCGATGTTCGCGTCACGGAGGCCCGGCCGCGAGCGTACGTAGCGGAGGGAGCCGCTGACGTCACGTGACTCGAACCTGCCACTAGTGGTCAGCCCGCCGTTGGCGGCGCCGCTGAGGCCGAAGTTGCGCAGGTCGTAGGCCAGGACGTGATAGCCGGCCTCGGGCAGGATGGCGATGTCCGGGACGAGGTTGACCTCGAAGTCGTTGCCGGTGTCGGCGTTCATCGAGCGCCAGGGTTCGAGATGCGACGGAAGTCCGGAGCGGCTGAAGAAGGGGGGTGGTTGAGGATCACGACCGTGTCCGCTCCGTCGGCCGGGACGAGCCATCCCTCCAGCGGTGTGCCGTCCTCGGACGGGAAGGTGGCGTCCTCAAAGCGGAGCCCGTGCTCGGCCGGGTGTGCGGTACCGGCGAGCGCGGCGAGGTGCTGAAGTTGTCGGAGATCGCCGTCAGCAGCGCGTCGATTCGGTCGGCGACGCCGTCGGCGGGACCAGGCAATAGCTCTTGCGAGCGGTAGACGTTGCACTAGCTGCCTGGCCTTAGGGTATCGGGCTGTGCACTGCTGCTGACGGCCCCAGCGGCATCCCACCTGCGGCCGTGCTTGACTGCTCGCGGATCAGCGGGCGAGGCGCGGAAAGAGGACTTCGGCATTGCCGCGGTCGATGGCCTCGGGCTGGCCGGGGGCGTAGCCGGGATAGGCCTCCAGGTAATGGTTGTAGTAGCTGCCCGCTTCCTCGGGGGCGAAGGGCCAGTCGCTGCCGTACAGGACGTGGCCGGGCTCGGCGAAGGCGAGCAGCGCGGGCAGGGCCGTCGGGCTGGCGCTCAGGGCGGTGTCGAAGTAGAAGCGCTTGAACTCGGTGATGAGGTCTTCGGCCTTTCGGTCGGGGGCCACGACGGCAGAGGTCAGGCCGGAGAAGCGGTAGGCGGCATAGGGCAGGAAGCCGCCGCCGTGGGACAGGATGATCTTGACGTCGGGATAACGGCTGGTGGTTCCATTGAGTACCAGGTTCACGGCCGTGCGCGTGGTGTCGAAGACGTAGTCGACGAGGGGGGCGGGGGTTCCGTCCAGCGGCGCCATCGGCGGCGGGGTCGGGTGGACGAACACCACGGCTGCGCGACGGTCGAGTTCGGCCCACAGTGGCTCGAATCCAGGGTCGCCCAGGTACCGGCCGTGGTGGTTGGACAGCAGGATGACGCCGTCGGCACCCAGTTCGTCGAGCGCATGCGCGGCCTCGTTGACTGCCCCGTCGGTGTCCGGTAGCGGGAGGCTGGCGAAGAAGCCGAACCTGTCCGGGTGATCCTTTGCCGCTTCGGCGGCGTGCTCGTTTACGGCGCGCGCCAGGTCCCGCGCGCGGGCGTCGTCGCCGAAGTGGACGCCGGGGGACGGCGTCGACAGGATCCCGGTTGCGATTCCGTGGGAGTCCATCATCGCGATCGCGCTCTGCAGGCTCCAGGCGGGGATGGGCCAGTTGCCGGGGTCTGTCCCGGCGGCGTCCAGCGCGCGGGCCCATACGCGCGGGACGATGTGCTGGTGGACGTCGATGCGTGCGGCGAAAGTCATGACTAACCCTCCTAAAGGTTAGCTTGCTAACTGATTTCTTTAGTATGCTAACCATCATGCGCGCAGAAAGCAAACATTCGCTGGCGCGGGACCCGGGTACGGCAGCGGGGGACCCGGAAGCGGAAGCGGGGGAGCAGGATGCCGGTGGAGGAACTGGCCCGGGCGGCGGATGCCCTTTTCTACGCCATGCGCCGCGGCCGGGCCGCTACGGCGCAGTCGGCCCCGGCCTGTCGCCCGCCCGGCTGGCGCTCATCGACCCGCTGGACAGGGAGACGGAGCTTCCGGTTAGTCGGCTCGCCGCGGGCGCGGCAATCAGCGTGCCCACCGCCACCCGCATGCTCCAGCAGCTGGAGGCCAAGGGACTGGTATCCCGGCGGCGGTCCCCGGCAGACGAGCGGCAAGTCCTCGCCGGCCTCACGGACGAGGGCCTGGGCGAGCTCAGGCTGCAGCGCGCCCGCCTGCGCGAGCGCCAGGCCAAGGCGCTGCTGCAATTTCGCCCCCGAGGAGCGCAGGCAGCTCGCCCGGCAGCTTCGCAAGCTGGCCGAGGTCATCACCGCCGCAGACCGCTGACTGCGGTCATCAGGTCAGCTGCTCGCCGACCCGGCAACGGGACGGCCAAGGATTGAGCAGAAGGCAGTCAATGTAGAAAGCTGACATCACCGAAGCGCGGTGGAGCGAACCGAAACTGGCACCGGCCCAGGGAGCGACACGCCGGAAGACAACCATGGACACAGCGGCAGCGGCGAGCAGGAGCGCGCGGCGACATGACGGGGCACGCTCGGGCGCTGTGGCGTCAGCCTGACTCGTGCACAGGGCCGCGGGGTCACCGGGTCCTACAGCCGCACTGTGCCGAGCGTGGCTACCGCAAGCAGCAGGACCAGGAGAACGTACGGCAGTATCCGACGCACCGGCAGGTACTGCACCATGACGGAGGAGGCGAAGATCCTCAGGCCCATCCCGCCCGCCGACGCGACACCGTTGGCCAGGCCGGTACCGACTGGGTCACGATGGGATGGAGATCCAGCTACGGCCGGCCGGAGTAACGAGGTGCTGCCACAGTCGGCCGCTTCCGTTCTGAATAATTAGAGCACTATCCCGAACGGAGGCGGATTGACTCCGGTGCCTAAAGCGCGTCACCGGAGCTGGCTATCGCTCGGGCGCGATGAACTGGAATGTCGAAGTAATGGCGTCAAAGAGGTCATAGACCTCTTTGACCAGCGGAACATTCGGACTGCAACAGGTCACCAGCATGAACTGGCCCGCCCCGGTGGGCACAGGTATCAAGGTGTTCATCGTGAGCATCTCGACCTTTGTGTCGGAGTTCACCGAGGTCGTCTCGACGCCCACGACCCGCACTGCCTCCCCCACGCGCGGCAGTTCAACCGTGCTGACGACGCGGGCGGCCTCGGACCGGGCGCCATCGGTTGACGTGGAACGGGATAGCTGCCTGATCAGGTCCTGAACGTCGACCCCGGCCCCGTCACCGCCCGGTGCCACGGCAAAGACCATGACATGACCGAGGAACAATGCGTCGTCGTACATCGTGGCCGTCCCCGCGCCCCATAGGGCGCCGTGCCGCCGAGCCGCCTGGTTGATCGCCCGGGCCTGCCGGAACACGTCTTCGATCCGCATGCGGGTGACCGGGTCCTTCGCGCTCTTCAGCAGTTCACGGCGAGCGCGGGCGATCGGGGCGTCCGACAGGTCGAACCGGGCCCAGTGGTCGGGCACGCGCAGACCGAACTGACGGGGCCTGGCGACGTCTTCGAATTTTACGGGTGGCATGTCTTCCTCTTCAGTTGGACGAGCCGCCCGAGTCGGGCGAGAGGTTGTTGGCGAGGTTGTTGTCGGTTTCGGTGAATGTGCTGTTGATCTTGTTGATCGCGTTGATTAGATTCTGCCCATCTTCTTTTATCTGGCTGCGTCCGGTGCCCCACTTCGATTCGAAGTCCTTCGCAGTTCCAGAAACGAGCGTGTCCGCGGCTCCGAGGGCAGCTTCCAGATTCTCCGTCGACGTGGTCGAGTCTCCGAAGAGCTGCAGCACATTCTGCAAGTTGCTGCTCGCGGTATCGAGCTCGTCTCCTGGGATATTGATTTCCGCCATAGCCTATTCTCCTAATCAGATTTCTTGGTCACCGCCGAAAACCCTTCGCCTATTTTATTGAAAATGCTTGACTCCGCTTCACTTTCCGCATTGTTGAGCCCCTGACCGCCAGCTAGCGCAGGAAGTTCACTCTGAGCCTGGCCTTCTTCTACCTGGTCGGGGGTCTTACTTTGGTCGCCTTCAGCATTCGCGATGCCAATGGCACTGCCAGCTTGGGCGATTCCGCTAGAAATGTGTCCGGCTTGCAAAATACCGGTTCCGACTTTCGGATGTTGGTCGGCAAACGACGGCTGAACATTCGACGACGGCTCCGCATGCGGCGCAGCAGCCGGCGCGGCGGCATGCGGCGCTGGCTGCTCATGCGGCGCGGCGGTCGTCGGCAACGACACATGCGGCGCACCAGCCGGCGACACCGGAGCAGGCTCCGCAGAAACCGGATCCACCGGAGCCGGCTCGCCAGCAGGCGGCGCAGCCACATGCGGCAGCTCAGTCGGAGCCGCAGAAGGCGACGGCAACGACACATGCGGCACGCCAGCCGGCGACACCGGAGCAGGCTCCGCAGAAACCGGATTCACCGGAGCCGGCTCATCAGCAGGCGGCGCAGGCTCATGCGGCACGTCAGGCTCAGGACGCGGCTCAGCCGATATAATCGTTCCGTCCGAGAGCGGGATCGACAAAGGCTCAGTAGACGATGGCGAGGGCAATTGCGGGGGCGCGTCGGTGGACGTGCCCGTCCCGGGATCGGCCTCGGTAGCCGAATCCGATCCAGCGGCGCCCGCGGGCGTGGTCGCCGGGTCGGACGGCTTGGGCTCAGCCGCAGGTCCGCTCGAATCCGGCTTGGAACTAAATCCGAGACCGGCCCTCACCCCTGAGAAGGCACCGCCGACAACTGCCCCGACAGCCGCAGAGCCGAGAACCTCGGCGGTATCAATTGGCTTGTGGTCCGCGACGTCACCCAAAACACCGCCCACCGCATTGACACCGAAGTCACCGACAGTGGTCCCGATGCCTTTAACAATCGGATTCTTGGCAAGCCCCTTGAGCGTATCCAAGGTCGACTTGCCACCACCCGCAGCGTCCCCGGCACTTCCAAGGCCCTCTGCGTCGCTGGCAAGTCCCTTTGCGGCGTCGCCGGAAGCCGTGGTGAAGAATCCTGCTGCCCCCTTACCCAGAGCGGCAATTCCTTTGAGCAGGCCGCCGCCGACGGCAAGCGTAAGCAACCCGGTCAGAAAGGAACCGAGACTGAAGTTACCGGTCTCTCCGCCCACCAGAGAGTTAAAGAGGAAGTCGGCAGCGCCGAGAACCAGCCCGACAACCGGAAAGAAGATCGACGTGATCGCAATCGCGATATCGACGAAGATCTGGAAGATCGGGTTATGCTCGAAGAAGTCCTCGATCTTCTGCCAGATGCTCAAGCCCGGGACCGCGGAGACCTCGTTCAGGTTCGTATTAAACGTGTTACCCGCCTGATCGCGTATGTCCTTCGCGTCCTGGCCGAGCCGCTTGGCCGCGGTCAACTGCGTGTTGGCCTGGTCCACGCTCTGCTGCTGCTGCTGGACCGCGCTCACCTGGTCGGGCGTGGCGTTGACCGGAGCCGGCGCCACCGTGGTGTCCGCCAGGGCCGCGACCGGGGTGGCCTGATCCATCGCCCGGTCGAGCTGACTCTGCGCCTCGGACAGTGCGTTCGCATACGTCGCATAGATGCTCGCCGCTGAGTGGAAGGAGTCCGCCGCCTTCTGCAGCTTGGGCGGGTAGGTCGTGCCGATCAGCTTGTTCAGCGCATCCATCGTTTTGCCGGAACCACTCTGTACCGCGCTGCCCTTCAGCGAGTTGAGCGCAGTCTCGGAGTCGTCGCCGATCGACGTGTACTTCGGGACGATCTGGTTCAAGATGATGTCCGGATCCCCGGGGGTCGGGTCGGTGTCAAACCCGAGGATGTCGAAACCACTGGTGTAGCGACGGGTCATGGCGGGCTCCAGCTCAGAATCGCGGATCGGGGTCGGCGGACGTCCTGGGAGGCACCAGCGCGCTGGCGGACGGGACCTGCACGGCGACCAGCCGATTGTCGCCAAGGTGCAGATAGGCGCGGCCCGGCCGTGGCTGCTGCCCGACGATCCCGCGCGAGATGCGCACGCCGATCGCTTCGCCGTCGCTCAGCGACTGCGGGGCGAGCAGCAGCCCGGTGCGGTTGCGGCGGATCTGCGCGGCCCAGCCGCCGATGGCGTTCGCGAGAGCCTCTGCGTTCCCTGCGGTTACCACGGCCCATCCCTCGCCCGCGGCACCGCGAGCGAGGGAGGTGAGGACGGGGGCGATCTCCGCTTGCAGGAATAGCTCGGCGTCGTCGACGAGCACCGCCCCGGTAGCCCCCTTCATGCCGCGCAGGACCTCCTGGAACTCGTCCATCGGCACGTCCGAGTCGGTGATCACCTGAGTGACGCGCGCGCGGCCGGCCAGGTCGCGCAGCGGCGAGCGGCGCGGCGCGAGCACCAGCACTTCCGTGCCCGACTCGATCAGCGAGCGGGCCATCGTCAGCAACGCGGTGCTCACGCCGCTGCGCGGGGAGCCGGCGATCATGAAGGTCGGGGAGCGGCCGAGGTCGATGCCCATACCGACGGCCGCATCGCCGCCCACGCCGACCAGCGCCCACAACGGGCCGGAGCGGGACGTGGACGCGGCGACCTTCTCGTAGTCGACCTGGTCAGGCAGCTGGCGCAACTGGTACGGTCGTCGGCCGGGCGGGACCGCCGCGTCTCGCCGCGTCAGCTCCTTGGCGATCGCACCGATCGCCGTGGCTTGCCCGGATCCCGAGGTGTCGGGGGCCGCGGTGCCCGTCGGCAGCACCGCGATCTGCACCTCGACCGCGTCGGAAGGCCGCAGGGCCCGGCCGGCGGGCAGCGCCTGGGGTACGTCCTTGACGCGGATACCGAACATCGACCAGTCCGACGCGTCGTTCATCCGCAGCACGAGCTTGTCCTCGGTCGTGCTCACGTACCTGCTCGACCCGAGTACGCGGTCGCCGGCCAGCACGAAGTGGATGCCGACGCTCGCGCCGTCGCGCAGCAAGGCAAGGAACCGGTCGACGTAGCTGCCGTTGTCGAAGGTGGTGAACTCGCGATCGTAGACCTCAAACCGGTCGACGAGCACGACGATGTGCGCCGGCCGCTCCCCTGGCTCCACGCGCTCGCGCAGCTCGGCGAGGTCGGCGACGCCGAGAGCGCCGAGCCGCCGCTGCCGCGCGCGGAGCTGCTCGCCGAGCTGGTCGAGCAGCCGGCCGAGCAGTTCGGGGTTGCGGTGGTCGACGACGGTGCCGCAGTGCGGCAGATCGGTCAAGGCGCGCAGGGCGCCGTTGCCGCAGTCGATGCCGTAGAGGTGCAGGTCCGCCGTGCTGTGGGCCTGGGCAAGCGCGACGGCCAGCGTGCGCAGCGCCTGCGAACGGCCGCTTCTGCCAGCGCCGGCGATGTGCAGGTGGCCCGCCCGGTCCAGGTCGAAGGCGAGCGGAACCTGGGCTTGCTGCGCGGGAAGGTCGATTATTCCCCAGGCGACGGCGGGGAGCCTCCGGTCGCCGACTGCGGCAGGCGGCAACTGGTCGAGGCTGAGCGTGCCGGGCAGCGGAGGCAGCGACGGGCTGGGCTGCCGGGCGATGCCCGCCGCCTCGGCGGCCTGTGAGATGGCCGCCACCAGGACCGCGATGTCGGTCACCACCTCGGTAGTGCTGGCAGCGCTGGTGCCAGGGGTGTGCCGGGCGCGCTGGATCGGCTCGCCGAGCTCCGTCCAGTCGGTCTCGCTCGTCCGCAGCGGCGCGCGCGTCGTGGCCACGGCGCCGTTCCGGCGGCGGCCGCCGACGCGGCCGGACTGGAACGGCAGCAGCACCGCGGCGCTCAGCCTCGCGTAACCGCGGCCCGGCGTGCGCGGAGATAGCTGGCCGGAGTCGGGGGCGTCGATGATGTCCCGGCTCTCGCTCGTGTCGGTCGTGCGCAGGGCGATCCGCAAGTTGGTGTTCGCGCGGATGTCGCCGGTCACGGCGCCGGACGGCCGCTGGGTCGCCAGCACCATGTGAATCCCCAGAGAACGCCCGCGCTGGGCGATGTTGACGATTCCCGGCACGAAGTCGGGCAGCTCGCGGATCATCGAGGCGAACTCGTCGACCACGATCATCAGGCGGGGCATGGGGGCAAGGCTCGGATCGCGGCGGCGGCGGTCCGTGTAGTCGGAGATGTCCTTCGCGCCCGCCGCCGCGAGCTGCCGCTCGCGGCGCCGCAGTTCGGCGCCGAGCGAGACCAGTGAGCGTTCGACTAGGTGGGTGTCGAGGTCGGTGACCAGCCCGACCGTGTGGGGCAGGTTGGCGCATTCGGCGAAGGCGCTGCCTCCCTTGTAGTCGACGAGCACGAACGTCATCTCGTCGGGTCGGTTGACCACGGCGAGCGTCGCCACGAGCGTCTGTAGCAGTTCGGATTTTCCCGAGCCGGTCGTGCCAGCGATCAACGCGTGCGGACCGTCACGCACAATGTCGACCGCGAAGTCCCCGTCAAGCCCGACGCCGAGCAGCGCCCTGGTGCTGCGCGGCTGCGCGGCCCAGACGGCACGGATCGCGTCCGCCGTCACCGGTTCCAGGTTGAGCAGGTCGAGCAGTCGCGCAGAAGGCGGCAGCACGGAGTCCTCCGCGTCGCCGCCGACCCGCAGCGGCGAGAGGTCCCTGGCCACGCGGTCGTACCAGGAAGCGGAGGGTAGATCGGGACGCAGGTCGGCGATGTCGGGGCGATCGTGGACGCGCAGGCGGACCGTCTGCCCCTCCGCGACGACCAGCGCGCGGCACTCCTCCGGCAGCAGGCGGGGATCCGTGTCGATGCACAGCGTGTACACGCCGACCGCGGGGCCCTCGCGCAGGAGTTGGATCACGCCAGGAAGCGCGCGCAGCAGGCGGGCACCGTCGAGAACGACCAGCACGGCCGGGCCGTCGATCGTCGCGGCGTCTTCGGCGGCGGCCCTGGCGGCGATCAGCGCATTGATCTCGGCCACGCGCCGGGCGATGGACGCCGGGGTGTTCCCGATGACGACGTGCGCGTCCTCGCCCTGGGGCTGGCAGTGCGGCAGCCAACGGCACCATCCCCATCTGCCCTCGCTTAGCTTTGCCCGCTCGGCGGTGAGCACTACGATCCGCAGGTCGACCGGACTGTGCAGCACTGCGGCCGCGGCGACCATCCACTGCGCATGCCCGATTTCGCCGACGACTCCGACGACGCCGGCCGCGCGCACGGGCACGACGGCCGGCACCTCTTGCAGTGTCGGCACACTGGTGCGCCGGTTCTCGTCCTGGCTGGGGTCCTCGACCTGGACCCGCGAAGGGATCGCGCCGGTGCCGACGCGAAGCTCAAGGAAGTCCGGGTCGCGTCGGCGCCGCTCCCAGAGTCGGTCCAACGGTGTGGTCGCGATGGCCTGCAACGCGGCCGGGTCCGGGTGGGCGAGCCGCAGCGCATGCTGCTCGGTCAGCAGCGCCTGCTCGATGTC
>Ga0335074_10002076_pt1 | contig 27275 bp, 23 predicted proteins | sample Lox_Sample_23_FD_206715 | JGI IMG/M metagenome (GOLD analysis project Ga0335074, IMG submission 206715) | Soil microbial communities from Loxahatchee National Wildlife Refuge, Florida, United States - Lox_Sample_2.3 | ecosystem: Environmental > Terrestrial > Soil > Wetlands | place: USA...
GCTTGCTGGACATGCTGGCGGCGAACGTTTCCGCGGGCTTGTCGACCTTGATCGGCTTCGATTTTCCGTTCGGGTATTCAGCCGGATTTGCGGCGCGGCTGGGGCTCGGCGGGCCGCCGTGGCGAGCGGTCTGGGAGCTGCTGGCCAGCCGCATCGAAGAGAAACCGGAAAACGACAACAACCGCTTCGAGGTTGCGGCGGCGCTCAATCGCCAGATCAGTGGCGGGCCGGCGCCATTTTGGGGGTGCCCGACGCAGCGCGCGGGCGAGTTCCTTCAGCCAACGCATCACCGGCGCCACGAAGTTCTCGCGCTGGCGGAAAAACGCGTTGCCGATGCCCGAACCAAAGGGCCGCAGCCCGTCTGGAAGCTGGTCGGCGCCGGCGCGGTCGGCAGCCAGGCCTTGACCGGCATCCCCATCGTGCACTGGCTGCGCCATCATCCATCGTTGGCCGATGCCTCGGTCGTCTGGCCGTTCGAGACCGGCCTCTCCGTCCTGCGTCCGCGGCAGCGGCCGAGCGTCGTTTTCGCCGAAGTCTACCCGTCGCTGATCCCGCCCGTGCGGCGCGATGGCGAGGTCAAGGATGCGGCGCAGGTACGCACGATCGCCGCTTATTTTGCGACGCTGGACGATGCCGGCGCTCTTGCCAGCCTCTTTGCCGGCGCCCCCGACCTGACGGCGGACGAGCGCGCACGCATCGAAAACGAGGAAAGCTGGATTCTGGGCGTGCCGCGCGGCGACGCGCCGACCGAGGAATCTGAGCCAGCCGCCCCCCTCTCGTCATTCCCGCGAAAGCGGGAATCCACGGCTTTGGACCCCCGCTTTCGCGGGGGTGACGAAGGTGGAGGGTCCAATCGGACGGAAATCGACGCTGCCCGCTACACCTACGTCCGCAATCCCGATGAGATTTACCGCGAATCCTTTGCCCGCATCCGCGCCGAGCTCGACCTGTCGCGCTTTCCGCCGGAGCTTCTCCCCGTGGTGCTCCGTCTCGTCCATGCCGCGGGCGAGCCGGCACTGGCGCAGGATCTCGTCTGGTCCGACGGCGCGGCGGCGGCGGGCCGCGCCGCGCTGGCCGCCGGGGCGCCGATCCTGGCCGATGCGGCGATGGTGCGCGCCGGGATCACGGCGCGCCTGTTGCCGCGGCGCAACCCGGTGCTCTGTTTCCTCGACGATCGCCGCGTGGCGGGGCTGGCAAAACAGCTCGGCACCACCCGCTCGGCGGCGGCGGTCGAGCTGTGGCGCCCGGTTCTCGCCGGCGCCGTGGTCGCCATCGGCAATGCGCCGACGGCGCTCTTTCACCTGCTCGAGCTGATCGCCGCCGGCGCGCCGCGCCCGGCGCTGGTCCTGGGCTTTCCCGTGGGCTTCGTCGGCGCCGCCGAGGCGAAATCGGCGCTTTCGGCCAACCCCTTCGGCCTGCCCTTCATCGCGCTCGCCGGGCGGCGCGGCGGCAGCGCCCTGGCGGCGGCGGCGGTTAACGCGCTCGCCGGCGCGCCGGCGTGAGGCAATCGCAGCGTGGCGCGGGGCGTGCCGGTTCACTAAGCTCCTCCCTGTTTTGGTGATTTGAGAGGGATCGACGCACATGACGCCCTGGCTTGCCGTTATCGGCATTGGCGAGGATGGGCTTGCCGGCCTCTCCGCCGCCGCCCGCGCCCTGGTCGAGGGCGCCGAGCTGCTGGTCGGGGGCGAGCGGCATCTGGCGCTGGTGCCGCGGGGGCCGGCGGAGCGCCTGGTGTGGCGCCAGCCGATCGCCGACACCGTGGCGCTGATCTCGGCAAAGCGCGGCGCGCGCGTCGTGGTGCTGGCGAGCGGCGATCCCTTGTCCTATGGCGTCGGCGCGCTGCTGGCGCGCAATTTCGCCGCCGCGGAGATGACGATCCTGCCGCAGCCGAGCGCCTTCAGCCTCGCCGCGGCGCGCCTCCTCTGGCCGCTCGAGGATTGCGTCACCTTGAGCCTGCATGGCCGGCCGCTCGAGGCGCTGCGCGTCCATCTCGTGCCGGGCGCGCGGCTGCTGCTGCTCACCACCGATGGCGACACGCCGGTGCAAGTGGCAAAGCTCCTCAGCGACGCCGGTTGGGGGCCGAGCACGATGACCGTCTTCGCCCACATGGGCGGCGAGCGCGAGCGGCGCATCGATGCCGCCGCCGAGAGCTGGCCGTTGGGCCGCATCGCCGCGCTCAACACGCTCGCGGTCGAGTGCAAGCCGGGTCCCGCGGCGCGTCCCTTGTCGCGCCTTGCCGGGCTGCCCGACGGCGCCTTCGAGCATGACGGGCAGCTCACCAAGCGCGAGGTGCGCGCGGCGACCTTGGCGGCGCTGGCGCCGCTGCCGGGCGAGCTGCTGTGGGATATCGGCGCCGGCAACGGCTCCGTTGCCATCGAATGGCTGCGTGCCGACCACGCCTTGCGCGCCATCGCGGTCGAGCGCGACACCGCGCGCTGCGCCCAGATCGCGCGCAACGCCGTGGCGCTGGGCGTGCCGGAGCTGCGCGTCGTGCATGGCACGGCGCCGGCGGCGGTGGCCGATCTGCCGGCCCCCGACGCCATCTTCCTCGGCGGCAGCGTCAGCGATCCCTCGCTCTGGGAGGCGCTGTGGCGCGCCTTGAAACCGGGCGGACGCATCGTCGCCAATGCGGTGACGCTCGAAGCCGAAGCCGAGCTGCTGCAGCGCCAGCAGCGCCAGGGCGGTGAAGTCGCGCGGCTCGCCATCGCGCATGCCGAGCGCCTCGGCGGCTTCCAGGCCTGGCGCCCGCTGCTGCCGGTAACGCAGCTCGTCCTGGCGAAGCCGCGGGACGGGGTGCCGTGATCGAGCGCTGGAGCGCGGGCTGGCGGCCTTATCTGCTGCTCGTGCTGCTGTGTTTCGGCCTCTATCTGCCCGGGCTCTCGGCCCTGCCGGTGACCGACCGCGACGAGGCGCGCTTCGCCCAGGCGACGCGGCAGATGCTGGAAAGCGGCGATTTTCTCCGCATCCGCTTCCAGGATGAGGCGCGCAACAAGAAGCCGGTCGGCATCTATTGGCTGCAAGCCGCCGCGGTCGCGGCGCTGAGCACGCCCGACAGCGCCGCCATCTGGCCCTATCGCCTGCCGTCGCTGGCGGGCGCGCTCGTCGCCGTGCTGCTGACCTTCGCACTGGGCCGCGCGCTGGTCGGTGCCGAAGCGGCGCTGCTCGGCGCGGCGCTGCTCGGCGCCTCGATCGGCGTCGTCGCCGAGGCGCATCTCGCCAAGACCGATGCGGTGCTGCTCGCCACGGCGGTGGCGGCGCAAGCTGCGCTCGGCCTTCTCTATCGCGCGGCGCGGCGCGGCGACGGGCCGGCGCCGGCGCGCTGGGCGGTCCTGTTCTGGGTGGCGCAAGGCATCGCCATTCTGGTGAAAGGCCCGATCGTGCCGTTTCTGAGCCTCATCACCGTCGGCGCGCTGGCGGCGGCCGATCGCGACGCGCGCTGGCTCGCCGGCCTCCGGCCGCTCTGGGGCGTGCCGCTGATGCTGGCGATCGCCGCGCCTTGGTTCATCGCCATTACCAGCGCGACCGGCGGCGCCTTTCTCGACCAGGCGGTGGGCCATGATTTCCTCGGCAAGCTCCTCGGCGCGCAGGAAGCGCACGGCGCCTGGCCCGGCTATTACCTGCTCCTGCTCTTCGTCAGCTTCTGGCCCGGCTCGCTGCTGCTCGGGCCGGCCGCCGCCTGGGGCTGGCAGGCGCGGCGCGAAATCGGCGCGCGGTTTCTCCTCGCTTGGGCGCTGCCCTTCTGGCTCGTGCTCGAGCTGGTGCCGACCAAGCTGCCGCATTACATCCTGCCGGCCTATCCTGCGCTGGCGCTGCTCGCCGGCCGCGCCTCGCTGGCCCTGGCGCGCGGCGAGCTCAGGCGCTGGCGCTGGCTCGACGGCATCACCGGCGCGGTCTGGTTCATCGTCACGCTGGCGCTGGCGGCGGCGCTGGTACTGCTGCCGCCGCGCTTCACCGGCGCTCTCGACATTGCCGGCGTGGTCGCCGCCGCCATCCTGCTCGGCTTCGGCACGCGGCTCGCGCTGGCGCAATGGCGTCTGGGCGGCGGCGGGATTGTCGTGCGTGCGGCGTTGCTGGCGCTGCTGGTGCTGCCGCCGACCGTGGCGCTGGTCGCGCCCTCGCTCAACGGGCTCTGGCTCAGCCGCGCTGCGGCGGCGCTGGTGCAGCGCTATCACGCGCCGCAAGCCTCGCCCGTGGTCGCCGTCGGCTATGACGAGCCGAGCCTCGTCTTCCTGCTCGGCACGGCGACGCGCCAGCTTTCGCCGGACGCGGCAGCGCAATACATCACCTCGGCGCAAGGCGCCGCCGCGCTGGTCAGCGGCGCCGATGATGCGGCATTCCAGGCAGCGCTGAAGCGGCGCGGCTGGGAAGCACACGAGCTCGGCCGCGTCACCGGGCTCGACTATTCCAACGGTCACGCCCTCGCGCTGACGCTTTACACCGGGGCGCCGGGATGAGCGGCCGCCTCTCAGGCCTCGGCGTCGGCCCCGGCGATCCCGAGCTGATTACGGTGAAGGCGCTGCGCCGGCTGCGCGACGCGGCGGTGGTGGCCTATCCCGCGCCCGAAGGCGGCACCAGCTTTGCGCGCCGCATCGTCGCGCGCTGGCTGTCGCCCGCCCAGCGCGAGATCGTCATCGCCGTGCCGATGGAGAGCGCGCGCTTTCCCGCGCAGGCGGTCTATGACGATGCGGCCGCGCGTCTTGCTGCCGAGCTCGAAGCCGGGCGCGACGTCGCCGTGCTGTGCCAGGGCGATCCCTTCTTCTACGGCTCCTTCATGTATCTCTTCGCCCGCCTCGCCGAGCGCTTTCCGGTCGAGGTGGTGCCCGGCGTCTCTTCGCTCGGTGCCGCCGCCGCGGCGGCGCAATGGCCGCTCGCCGCGCGCCTCGACACGCTCTGCGTGCTGCCGGCCTCGCTGCCGGAGCCGGTTCTGCTCTGCCGCCTCGCCGAGGCCGAGGCGGTTGCCATCATCAAGCTCGGCCGCCATTTCGCGAAGGTGCGCGCGGTGCTGCAGCGTCTCGGCCTCACCGACGCCGCGCGCTATGTCGAGCATGCCAGCCTCGCCAGCGAGCGCGTCCTGCCGCTGGATCAGGTGAACGAGGCGGAGGTGCCGTATTTCTCGATGATCCTGCTGCATCGCCGCGGGGTCGCGCTGCGATGAGCGGCGTGCCGCCGAACGCCGCCATTCTCGTGCTCGGCCCGAGCGCGCTGCCGCTGGCCGAGCGCCTCAAGCGGCTGCTGCCCGGCGCGCGCCTCCACGCTCCGGCGTCGCGCGGGCTTGCCGCCGATATCGCCTTCGATCACGCCGCCGCTCATATCGCCGCGCTTTTTGCCGCCGGCACGCCGATCGTCGGGCTCTGCGCCGCCGGCATTCTCATCCGCGCCGTGGCGCCGCTGCTCGACGACAAGCGGTTGGAGCCGCCGGTGGTGGCGGTGGCCGAAGACGGCTCGGCGGCGCTGCCGCTGCTCGGTGGCCATCGCGGCGCCAATGCCATTGCCCGCGAAGTCGCGGCGCTCACCGGCGGCATCGCCGCGATCACCACCGCCGGCGAGCTGCGTTTGGGTCTGGCACTCGACGAGCCGCCGCCGGGCTGGCGCCTCGCCAATCCGGAGCGCGCCAAGCCCGTGGCCGCGGCGCTTATCGCCGGCGAGCCTGTCGCGCTCAAGGTCGAAGCGGGGAACGCGGAGTGGCTCACCGCGGCGGATCTGCCCTTTGCCGAAGCGGCCGATCTCGCCATCCGCGTCACCGACCGCGCCGCCCCTCCCGGCGAGCGCGCGCTGGTGCTGCATCCGCCGGTGCTGGCGCTGGGCGTCGGCTGCGAGCGCGGCTGCAGCATCGAGGAGCTTGCCGCCCTCGTGCAGGCGAGCTTGGCGGGGGCCGGTCTCGCGCCGCAAGCGGTGGCGGCAATCGTATCGATCGATGTGAAGCTCGACGAAGCGGCGGTGCACGAGCTGGCGCGGCGCCTCGACGTCCCGGCGCGCTTCTTCACCGCCGCCGAGCTGCTCGCCCAGACCGAGCGGCTCGCAAACCCGTCCGAGGCGGTCTTCCGCGAGACCGGATGCTGGGGCGTCGCCGAGGGCGCGGCGCTCGCCGCTGTCGGCGCCGAGGGTGAGCTCATCGTCGCCAAGCGCAAATCGGCGCGCGCCACCTGCGCCATCGCCCGCGCGGCGGCGCCGCTCGATGCGGCTGTCATCGGCCATGCCCGCGGCAGCCTCGCCATCATCGGCATCGGCCCAGGCGATCCCGCCTGGCGCACCGCCGAAGCCGATGCGGCGCTGAGCGCCGCCAGCGATGTCGTGGGCTATCGCCTCTATCTCGACCTGCTGGGCGCGGCGATCGCCGGCAAAGCGCGGCATGAGGGAGCACTCGGCGCCGAGGAGGCGCGTGCCCGCGCGGCGCTCGCGCTGGCCGCAGCCGGGCGGCCGGTGGCGCTGGTCTCGTCGGGCGATGCCGGCATCTATGGCCTCGCCGCGCTGGTGTTCGAGCTTCTCGACCGCGGCGACTATCCGGAATGGCGGCGGATCGACATTGCCGTCGTGCCGGGCGTTTCGGCGCTGCAGGCGGCGGCAGCCCGGCTCGGCGCGCCGCTCGGCCATGATTTCTGCGCCGTGTCGCTGTCGGATCTGCTGACGCCCTGGCCGGTGATCGAGCGCCGGCTGCACGCCGCGGCCGAAGGCGATTTCGTCCTCGCGCTCTACAATCCGCGCTCGGAGCGGCGGCAAGGTCAGCTCGCTGCCGCGCGCGACATCCTGCTGCGCCATCGCCCGGCCGAGACGCCGGTGGCGTTGGCGCGCAATCTCGGCCGCGCCGGCGAGAGTATCCGCATCACCACGCTCGCCGCGCTCGACCCGGGCGAGGCCGACATGCTGACCCTGGTGCTGATCGGCAGCAGCGCGACGCGGCTGATCCCCGGCACGCCGCCGCGTCTCTATACGCCGCGCGGCTATGCGGCAAAGCGCGGCGTGCCGTGACCGTGCATTTCATCGGTGCCGGGCCCGGCGCTGCCGATCTTCTGACCTTGCGCGGCCTGCGGCTCATCGAGCGCTCGCCGGTCTGCCTCTATGCCGGCTCGCTGGTCCCGACCGAGATCCTGGCGGCGGCGCCGGCCGGCGCGCGCCTTGTCGACACGGCGCCGCTCACCTTGGACGAGATCATCGCCGAGATTGCCGCGGCACATTCGGCAGGCCACGACGTGGCGCGCCTTCATTCCGGCGATATCTCGCTCTACGGCGCCATCGCCGAGCAGATGCGCCGGTTGGCGGCGCTCGGCATCCCCTATGATCTGACGCCCGGCGTTCCCGCTTTCGCGGCCGCTGCCGCCGCGCTCGGCGTCGAGCTCACGCTGCCGGAGCTGGCGCAGACGGTGATCCTGACGCGGACCGCGGTGCGCGCCTCGCCGATGCCCGCGGGCGAAGAGCTGGCGGTGCTCGGCCGCAGCGGCGCCACGCTGGTGCTGCATCTCTCGATCAACAATCTGGCCAAGGTGGTGCGCGAGCTCGCGCCGCTTTACGGCGCCGATTGCCCGGTGGCGGTGGTGTGGCGCGCGAGCTGGCCGGACCAGAAGATCCTGCGCGGCACGCTCGCCACCATTCGCGACCAAGTGAAAGCAGCCGGCTTCACCCGCACCGCCCTTATCCTGGTGGGCCGCGTTCTGGCGGCGCGGGACGGTAGCGAAAGCCGGCTCTACGCTGCCGCGCACAGCCATGTACTGCGCCCGCGCCGGAATGCGTAAGGCTTTCCGTCGCTCGCTCGACCTCCGACAGAAAACCTCAGACATCACCGGCAAAGTTGCGTGTTCTTGACAGCCGGCTTGGCTTCGCGCTGAATAAATACCAAAGCTTCGCCGGGTTATGCCCCGCCGATGAGAACAGATCGCGCAGCCGTAGCTGTGCGCAGACGGGAGGCGGGGGAGGTGCGACTGGAGTCGGCCGAAGACGTTCGGATAAACGCCGCTGGCGACGCGGCTGGCGTCGCACTGCCAACCAGGACGCCGAGCCGGCTCAAGCGCCTCACTCAGGAGCAGATCGTCCTCATCACCACCCTGGTGCTGGCCGGCGTCTTCGCCGTGCTGATTCCGGGGTTCGCGACTGTCCGGAACATCCTGACGCTGCTCAACAGCATCGCCGTTCTCGGCATCCTGTCGCTGGGCGCCGCCATCGTCATCATCGGGCGCGGGCTGGATATTTCCCAGGTGGCCTCGCTCGCCATCGGGGCGGCGATGGCCGCGGTGGTGATGCAGGCCGGCGGAAGCGTTCCGTGGGCGATCTGCTGCGGGTTTGCGGTGTCACTCGCGATCGGATTGGTGAACGGGCTGGTGATCGCGTTCATCGAGGTGCCACCGCTGTTCGCCACTCTGGCCACCAACCTCCTGATGTTCGGCCTGGCGCAGATCTTCATCGTCGGCTCGACGCTGTTGGTGTACGTGCCGAAGTCGGCGGCGAGCTTCCTCGCGCTGGGTCGCAATGTCGCCGACGTGCCGATCCCGGTGCTGATCTTCCTCGGGCTTGCGCTGATCGTGCATCTGTTCCTGAGCCGTACGCGGATCGGACGTTTCATCTACGCCCACGGCGACAACCCCGAAGCGGCGCGGCTCAGCGGTATCCCCACCCGGCCACTGACCGTGTTGGAATACAGCCTGTGCGCGGTGATCGGCTATCTGGCCGGCCTCGTGCTGATGGCCACGCTCTCCAGCATCGATACCCAGATCGTCATGGGCACGGAAATCTTCAACGTGATCCTCGTCGCGGTGCTGGGTGGCGTTAGCCTGGTCGGCGGGCGCGGCAGCGTCCTCAGCGTGATCGCCGGTGGGCTGCTGATCGGCGTGATGCTGAACGGCATGACGCTGCTCAATCTTGGCAACGATACCCAGAACATCTTTCGTGGCCTCGTGCTTCTCGCCGCCATCGTGGGAGACAACCTGCTCCATCCGCGCGACGAGGAGACGGCGCGACACGGGGATTAGACAATAACGAGCTTGCTATAGGGAGGAGGTCACGACGATGAAACCTTTGCTTGGCGGAATCATGGCGCTGGTCGCTGGCGCCGCGCTGGCCTGCCTGGATGCGGGTACGGCTGCGGCGCAGGGCAACACGGCGCAGCAATTGCAGGAGCAGTGGAACAAGGACGTGGTGGGCAAGACCGTCGTCTACATTCCGGTCGCCTATTCCGTGCCGCTGACGCGGATCTGGGGGGAGCGGATGCAGATGATTGCCGATCGCCTTGGCATCAAATACGAGATCCGCGACCCGAATTTCGACACCCAGCGCGAGGAGCAGCTGCTGGAGGCGGAGATCGGCCAGCATCCTGACGTTCTGATCGTGCACAACCCGAATGTGCAGGTTCTGGCGCCGGCATTGCAGCGGGCGGAAAACGCCGGAATCTACGTGATCCAGATCAACATGGCGTCCCGCTACAAGAGCGACGCCTTCATCGGCGTGCAACCGAACGAACTTGGTGTGGAGATGGCCGATGCCGTGGTGAAGGCGTGCGACGCGCCGGGAACCTCGCACAAGATCGCGCTCATGGACGGCGAGGTGACGTCTGCGTACAGCTTGGGCATCATGGAGGGTGCGACGTCGGTGTTCAAGCAGCACGCCGACATCCAGATCGTCAGCAATCAGGCGGCCAACTGGGATTCCAAGACCGCGCACGACAAGGCGGCGACGGTGCTGCAGGCGCATCCCGACCTGTGCGGCTATATGGGCTGGTGGTCGGGCCAGGACTCCGGGATCGCGCAGGCGGTGAAGCAGGCGGGGCTCTCGAACAAGGTGAAGATCTTCACCACCGATGGCGGCGAGCAGCCGGCCTGCCAGTACCTGAAGGAAGGCCTGTTCTATGAGGACTTCATCTATCCTGCCGTGCTGCAGGCGGACCAGATGATGTCTACGGCGATGACGCTGCTGCAGAGCCACACGAAACCAGGGACGATGCACCTGGCGATCTTCTCGCCGGTGATTCCGACGACGGCGGAGAATGTCACGCCGACGTCCTGCACCGAGCTGTCGCAGAAATAGGGTCCGGCCGTGGCTGGGGCGCGCCGCGCCCCGGTCCGCCCGCTCGATGGAGGCCGGCAGGTGAGCAGCACGATTTCCACAGAGACGCCGTTCGCGGCGCGGCTGAAGCAGCTCCAGTACTACTGGTCGCCACGACAAACCTTTGCCGACCTGTTCGCCAAGACGTGGATGGAGCCGGCGATTCCGTTCACGGTTCTGGTGGCGCTGCTGCTCGTGTTTTCCGCGATCGTCCCGAATTATGCGAGCGCCTACAATGCGGGCTCGATGGGTCGCGAGTTCGCGGAATTCGGCTTCGTCGCGATCGCGATGGGGCTGTCGCTGATCTCGGGCGGCATCGACCTCAGCGTCGGCTCGATCTTCGCGTTGGCCGATTTCGTTGCACTGATGGGTTTCGGCATCTGGAATCTTCCGGTTCCCCTGGTCGTCGTGCTGACGGTGCTGGCGGGGGCGCTGCTCGGCGCCGTCAACGGCTTCTTCGTCGGCATCCTGCGCACGCGGGCCTTTCTCTCGACCTTGGTGACGCTCATCGTCTATCGCGGGGTCTTCGATCTGCTGACCTTGCGCTGGTCGGAGCAGATGGCGATGTCTTCGGCATCGAGCGCGCTCTGGGACGCGATCGGCAATGGCGGGATTTTGGGGATTCCGAGCGACGTCTGGGGGCTCGTGATCATCGCCGTCATCGGCCACATGCTGCTCAGCCGGTCGCGGCTGGGCTGGCATCTGACGGCGGTCGGCGCCAGCCCTCGCTCGGCGCGCCATGCCGGGATCAGCATCCGCTGGGTGCTGTTCTCGATCTATGTCGTGAGCGGCATGCTGTCCGCGCTCGGGGCGGTGTTCTTCGCGGCGCGACTTGCGAGCGTCGGGTCGCAGACGGGCGACGGTTTCGCCTTCGAGAGTTTGGCGGCGGTGATGATCGGCGGGGTGAGCCTCGCCGGCGGCAAGGGGACGATTGGGCGCTGCCTCATCGGCGCAGGCATCATCTTCGTGCTCGGCAACGGGCTCATTCAGATGGGCTATCCCGGCCAGGTGACGACCGCGGTGAACGGCGCGATCCTGCTGCTCGCGGTCAGCATCGACGTGAAATGGTCGAAGAACCGCGGCAAGGCGATCCAGAAAAGCTATGTCAACCCGACCTATCTGGACTATGGCCCGCTGCCGGACGCGCGCGAGGGCAGCGGTACGCCCTATGCCATGAACGACCGTCTTCGCGGGGCGGAGGCGATCGCCCTCGATCAGGTGGAGGGACCCGAGGACATTATCCTGGATCGCGAGGGGCGGCTCTACACCGGCACGCGGCAGGGTTGGATATTGCGATTTTCCGGTCCGAACTTCGGGACGCGCGAACTGTTCGCCCGCATCGGCGGGCGACCGCTGGGGCTCGCGTTCGACAAGGACGACAACCTGATCGTCTGCGCAGCGCTCATGGGGCTGTACGGGGTGAAGCCCGACGGGACGGTTTTCAAACTGACGGACCAGACCAACCGGAGTTGGTTCAAGCTGATCGACGACTCGCGGCTGAAACTGACCGACGACGTGGACATCGCGCCGGACGGGAGAATCTACTTCAGCGAAGGCACCACTCGCTTCGACATGCACACCTGGCCGGTCGATGGGCTGGAAGGGCGCGGCAGCGGGCGCCTGGTCTGCTACGATCCGGCCACCGGCAAGACGCGCACGGTGGTGCACAATGTGCGCTTCTGCAACGGCGTCTGCTTGACGCACGACACCCAATCGATCCTGTTCTGCGAGACCTTCGGGCTGCGCCTGATGCGCTATTGGATCGACGGGCCGAGGAAGGGAAAGACCGAGGTTGCGCTCGATCATCTTCCGGGCTGTCCCGATAACATCAACCGCGCGTCCGACGGCGGCTACTGGCTCGCGCTGGTGGCCATGCGTACGCCGGTCTATGACGTGGCCATGCGGATGCCAGGCTTCCGCATGCGCATGATCAAGCAGCTGCCGATCGATGAGTGGTTGTTTCCGGGCATCAATAACGGCTGCATCGTCAAGCTCAACGCCGACTGCCAGCCGGTCGAGTCATACTGGGATCCGGGCGGGGAGTCGCATCCGTCGCTGACCTCCATGCGGGAGGACCGGGGCTATCTCTATCTCGGCGGGCTGGAGAACAACCGGATCGGGCGAATCAAGCTGACCGATGTCGATCCGACCTGGACGGGTTGCGACAGCTACTGGGGCAAACGCCGGGCGGCGCATTAGGAACGGAGATCACCCCATGCCGGGCGCACTGGACATCGTCAGGCCGCTGCTGTTTGCGCCCCGTCGTCAGCGCGCCATCCCGACGCTGGATGGCGCCTACCTTCCGAATGATCGTTTGGACATGCTGCCGATCTGCGGACCCGATCTCGTGTGTCCCGACGACGTGGCGGTCGGGACCGATGGCACGCTTCTCGTGAGTACGCAGAACCGCCTGCTTCGGCTGTCCGGCCCGGAACTGCGGGAACAGGCGGTGGTCGCCGCGGTCGATCGGCCGATCACCGCGCTCGCACCGCTTGCGGACGGCCGGCTCGCCGTGGGCCTCAACGGTGGCGGGCTGCGCCTCCTTCGCCCCGACGGGACGGTTGAGGCGGCACTCGCCCAACTCGGCGCCGCCCCGCTCCGCTGCGTCACTGCGATCGCGGAAGATCCCGCGCGGGGCGGCGTGTTCTTTGCCGTCGGCACCCTCCGCCACGACGCCGAGGATTGGGTCTGGGACCTGATGGAGCGCAACAGCGCGGGGTTGCTCGGCTACTGGCCGCCGGACGGTGGCAGGGCGGAGGTTTTGCTCCACGGTCTGCCCTATCCGAACGGCCTGGAGGTGGAGGCCGGCGGCGAGAGCCTTCTATTCACGCAGAGTTGGACGCATAGCCTGATGCGGTACCGGATCGGCGCCACAAGGTCGGCCCCAGTCGAAACCGTAATCGACAACCTGCCAGGCTATCCGGCGCGCATCGCACCGGCGGCCGGCGGCGGACACTGGCTCGCGATCTTCGGGATGCGCACGCAACTGATCGAACTGGTGCTGCGCGAAACGCAGTTCCGGCAAGAGATGATGCGTGCCGTCGCTCCGGAACTGTGGGTGCGGCCGTCGCTGCGCGCCACGGGCTCGCATCTCGAGCCGTTGCAGGGCGGCGGCATAAAGAAGCTCGGCATCCGCAAGCCGTGGGCGCCGCCGCGCTCCTACGGGCTCGTGGTTCGGCTCGATGCCGAGGCCGAACCGCTGTCCTCGATGCATAGCCGGGTGGACGGGCACTGTCACGGGGTGACTGCGGCGCGCGAGGTGGGTGGGCGGCTGATCGTGGTGTCCAAGGGCGACGGCCGATTGCGCGCATGTAACCTGGACCTCGCGGGAGGCCGCGCATGAACCATGGGCCGCAGGAAGGGACCGGCGCGGTGCCGCTTGCCGGCGCCGGGGCGATGCCGAAGCTGCGCGTCCGGCAGGCGACGAAACTATATGAAGGCGTGGCCGCGATTCAGAACGTCGATTTCGACCTGCACGCCGGCGAGGTCCATGCGCTCGTCGGCGAGAACGGCGCCGGAAAATCGACGCTGTGCAAGGCGATCGCCGGCGCGGTGCAGCTTACGTCCGGCGACATCCTGATCGACGGCGAGCCGTGCCAATTCATCTCGCCCGCGGATGCGCTGCGGCGCGGCATCGCGATGGTGTACCAGGAGGACAGCCTGGTGCCGACCATGACGGTGGCGCAGAACGTGCAGCTTGGTCGCGAGCGATTCCTGACCACCTTCCGCCGTATCAATATCAGCGCGCAGCAGCTGCTGCAGTCGATGAGCTTCAACGTCGAGCCCAGCGACGTGGTGGCGACGCTCGGGACCGCCAAGCGGCAGATGGTCGAGATTGCGCGCGCCGTCTACTACCAGGCGGAGGTGATCATCTTCGACGAACCGACGGCGAGCCTGACGCCGGAGGAAACGCAGCATTTGTTCCTGCTGATCGATGACCTTCGCCGGCGGGGGATCGCGATCGTCTATATTTCACACGCGTTGGAGGAGGCGCTGAGCATCGCCGACCGGATCACGGTGCTGCGGGATTCGCGGCGGGTCATTACCGGGGCGGCGAAGGATTTTACGCGCGCGACGCTGGTCGAGCAGATGGTGGGCCGCAAGCTGGCGGAGAGCGAGACCGGACGCGGCAGCGGCGCCGGGCCGCGGGGAGACCGAGTGCTGCGCGTGCAGAACGTCATCTCCGGCACGATGGTCAAGAACATGTCATTCTCGGTGTTCGCGGGCGAGGTGTTGGGAATCGCGGGCCTCGTCGGCTCCGGCCGTTCGGAGATCGCGCAGGTGATCGCGGGAGCGCGCAAGCGCAATCTGCTGCACGGCGGGATGATCTATCTCGGCGACCGGCCGGTGCGCTACCGCGTGCCAGCGCAGGCCGTGCGGGACGGAATCGCTTACGTGACCGAGGACCGGAAGATCGCCGGCTTCTTTGAAACCATGACGACGGACGAGAACATCTACACCGGCTGGCTCGCGTCGCTCGCGGGACGGCGTCGGCATATTTACGTGAAGCGCCACCGCGACAAGATCGCTGCCAACTGGATCGGCAAGACGCGCATCACGTCGATCAATCGCCAGAGCCGCGTTATCGAGCTGTCGGGCGGCAATCAACAGAAGGTCGTGGTGGCCAAAAGCCTCGCGCAAGAGCCTCGCCTCATCATTCTGGACGAGCCGACGCGCGGCGTGGACGTGGGCTCCGTCCAAGAGATCCACGAGATCATCCGTGGCCTCGCCCGCGAAGGGAAGGCGGTGGTCGTGATCTCGTCCTATCTGCCGGAGATACTGAAGATCTCCGACCGCATCCTGGTGGCGCGCGGCGGCCAGATCGTTGCCGAATTCGACCCGCGCGAGGCGACCCAGGAGAAGATCATGTACGCAGCGGTGCACTGAGGCGCCTTGCCTACCCAAACGGGAGGCGGCAGGTTGCGCGCCCGTGCGCCCGCGCCAGACCGATTTATCGGGAATTCACCCGATTGACCGTTGTGCACGCGCCCGCCGTAGTTAGGCAAGACCCAACGAGGCTAAGCGAGCCGAGGCAGCTCGTGCTGCAATCGAGGAGGACGCCATGACAGAAGCAGTTGCACGCGTCACCAAGATCACCGCGGCGTCGACGAAGAGCTTTCAAGACGCTGTCGATGCAGGTCTCAAGCGCGCGGCCAAAACCCTCCGCGGCATCACCGGCCTCGAGGTCATAGAGCAAAAAGCCAAGGTCGAGGACAACCGAATCTCGGAATACCGCGCTACCATCGAGATAACCTTCGTCCTGGAGTAGAGCAGCGGCAGAGATCCTATGTGCCGCGCACGGAGCGTGGCACAGCGCGCCGATGCCGGTTGTCGCCCTCGGCGATGATAGGCTCGTGGCCACGTTTCGGCGTGCGCGTGATGCCTTGTCGCCCAATGAGAGATCCTCGGCCCTATCTGGCACGTCCCAGCGCAACGCATCGAGCGTTCGTTCTTATGTCTGTGCATCGAAGCGCACGATCGCACACATGGTGAAGTGCCTAACCGAACCTTGGGCAACGGACCTCGACAACCTTGCGCCAATCGGACAGGGAGACTGGCTCAATCGCGGCGGCGGTCTTTCGCCGCCCTGCCCCCACCGCGGCTAAAAATTATTTATTTGCCAATTCGCGACGTTCCGGTTGATGCTGCATGCTCCTGCGCGGCGACGTTGATCGCGGCGGCCCCGTGACGACGCCGGGTGCAGGACGAGAAGAAGAAAAAACGTTTTTCGAGTGTCAGAAGTACGGCGCGCCTCGGGCGACGCCGCCGACACGTCTTGGTCGGTCTGGGAGGACAACACAGCAAGGGAGGACGTCAGATGGCAGCATCAGCATCCATAGAAACGGCCGTTCAGGTTCCCTGGTGGAGAGAGCCGACGAAAGAACAATGGCTCGCCTGGACGGCGGCTTGGTTGGGTTGGACGCTCGATGCTTTCGATTTCACCATCTTCCTCCTCATCATGGTGCCGATCGCAAACTCCTTCGGGGTGCCGCTCGTCGCCGTGACCGCCGTGTTCACGATCACGCTCTGGCTGCGTTTGGTGGGCGCGGTCGGCTCCGGCTGGCTCGCCGACCGCATCGGCCGCAAGAAGCCGCTGATGATTTCGATCCTCTGGTACTCGATCTGCAACTTCGCCGCCGGCCTCGCGCCCAGCTTCGCGATGCTGTTCTTCTTCCGCGCGGCGCTCGGTATCGGCATGGGCGCGGAATGGCCTGCCGGCGCGGCGCTGGCGATGGAATCCTGGCCTTCGCGCTCGCGCGGCTTCATGAGCGGCGTGCTGCAGGGCTCCTGGAGCATCGGCTTCCTGCTCTCGAGCGCGGCTTACGGCCTGCTCTATGACGTCATCGGCTGGCGCGGCCTGCTCATGCTCGGCATCGTCCCGGCGCTCGCCGTCGTCTGGATCCGCTACTATGTCAAGGAGCCCGAGGTCTGGAAGGAAAACAACCGGATCCAACGCGAGCAGAAGCAGGAATTCCGTGCGCCGCTGCTCCACATCTTCCGCCTGCGGCTGCTGCCGAACACCTTGATGGCCTGCTTGTGGATGGCGAGCGGCTTCGTCATCTACTACTCGGTCTATGGCATGTTCGCGACTCATCTGCAGAAGGATCTGCATCTCGACGCCGCGATGGTCGCGCTGCCGATCGCGCTCGCCAATCTGGTGGCGTTCGTGGCCAGCGGTTTCTGGGGCTGGGTCGCGGATAGGCTGGGCCGCCGTTGGGCGATGATCATTCCGGCGGCGATCGGCTTCTTCATCACGCCGCTTTATCTCTTCACCGCCTCCTACACTATCATCGTCGCCGCCTTCATCGTGCAGGGCGCCTTCCTCGGCGCGATCTACGGGCAGAATCCGAGCTATCTCTCGGAGCGCTTCCCGACCGAGGTGCGCGCCACCGCCGCCGGCTTCTGCTATCACCAAGGGGCGATCTGGGCGGGCTTCGCCGGGCCGTTGCTCACCATCTTCGCCGTCGGCCAGCCGCTCGGCTTCGCCGTGCCGATGCTGGTCGCGACCTGCGGCGCTGCATTCGTATTCGTCGTCACACTGCTGTTCAGCCCGGAGACGAAGGGCAAGGAGCTGGTGCCGCAGCTCACCCTGGTCTCCGAGTACTGACGTCCTGCCGATCGAAGCGGGGACCCGTTCCCGGGTCCCCGCTTTTTTCTCGATCTCACCAAAGTCTCTTGTCGAAAGATCGTGGTTTCGGCCGCGAATTCGCGCCGTATCCGCTCAAATGTAACCGCTCTCTTTCGTCGCCCCCGCGAAAGCGGGGGTCCATGGTCGTGGATTCCCGCTTTTCGCGGGAATGACAGTTATAAGGAAGCAAGCGATTCAAACTAACCGGAAGACGCTCTAGGCCGCGACGGCGCAGCCTTGCTCCCACATGGTGGTCCGAATTACAACCCGGGCCGGGGAAGAACGGGCCGGTGGGGGCTGCCGCCCCGATGGGGAGCGCGACGATGAAGGTGTCCATCCTCGACGATTATTTCGACACGCTGCGCACGCTGCCCTGCTTCGCCAAGCTGGCCGGGCACGAGGTCAAGATCTGGAACGATCACGTCCAGGAGGTGGATCGCCTCGCCGGGCGCCTCGCCGAGACGGAGGCGCTCGTGCTGATCCGCGAGCGGACCCAGATCCGCGCGCCGCTGCTCGAGCGCTTGCCCAAGCTGAAGCTCATCAGCCAGCGCAGCGTCTATCCGCATATCGACATCGAGGCCTGCACGAGGCTCGGTGTGATCGTCTCGTCCAACATGCATGCCGGCACGCCTTCCTATGCCACGGCCGAGCTCACCTGGGGCCTGGTGCTGGCGGCGTTTCGCCAGATCCCGCAACAGATGGCATCGCTCAAGGCCGGGCATTGGCAGATCGGCGTCGGCACCAGCCTGCGCGACAAGACGCTGGGCATTTACGGCTATGGCCGGATCGGCGGCGCGGTCGCGGGCTACGGCAAGGCCTTCGGCATGAAGGTGCTCGCCTGGGCGCGCGAGGCGTCGCTGGCCCGCGCTACGGCCGACGGTATCGCGGTCGCGCGCAGCAAGGCGGCGTTCTTCGAGGAATGCGACGTCATCTCGCTGCATATGCGCCTCGTGCCGGCGACCCGCGGCATCGTCACCGCCGCCGATCTCGCGCGCATGAAGCCGACATCGGTGCTGGTCAATACCAGCCGCGCCGGGCTGATCGAGCCGGGCGCGCTCCCGGCCGCGCTGCGCGCCGGTCGTCCGGGCATGGCGGCGGTCGATGTTTACGAGACGGAACCGCTGACCGATCCGCGCGATCCGCTGCTCGCGCTCGACAATCTCATCTGCACGCCGCATATCGGCTATGTCACGCGCGAGGAATACGAGCTGCAGTTCAGCGACATCTTCGACCAGATCAATGCTTATGCCGCGGGCGCGCCCATCAATGTCGTGAACCCCGACGTGTTGACGCGGCGGCGTTGAGCGCCTGGCCCCGGCGATGAGAAGGAGCCGATGACGACGGCCGCGCGCGCTGCGACAGAGGACCGCCGAACCGGCTCGGCGCTCGACGTCCTGCGCGTTTTTCTCAAACTCGGGCTCAGCTGCTTTGGCGGCCCGATCGCGCATATCGGCTATTTCCGCGCCGAATTCGTCGAGCGGCGGCGCTGGCTCGACGAGCAGGCCTATGTCGATCTTGTCGCGCTCTGCCAGTTCCTGCCCGGGCCGGCGAGCAGCCAGGTCGGGTTTTCGATCGGCCTGATGCGCGCCGGCTATCTCGGCGGCCTTGCCGCCTGGACCGGTTTTACGCTGCCTTCCGCCCTTTTGCTCGTGCTCTTCGCCTATGGTGCCGGCGCGCTGGTCGGCCCGCTCGGGAGCGGGCTGCTGCACGGGCTCAAGCTGGTCGCCGTCGCCATTGTCGCTCAGGCGGTGTGGGGGATGGCGCGGACGCTCTGCCCCGATCGCGAGCGCGCCAGCATCGCGGCGCTGGCGGCCGTGCTGATCCTGTTCAGCTCCTCCTCGCTCGCCCAGATCGGCGCGATCCTGCTCGGCGGGATCGCGGGGCTCTGGCTCTGCCGCGGCGCGCCGCCGGCGATGCAGGGGCACATGTCCGTGCCGGTCTCACGCAAGGCCGGCGTGGCGGCGCTCGCCCTCTTCTTCCTCCTCCTGCTCGGCATTCCCCTTGTGCAGAGCTTTGTCACCGCGCCGGGTTTGGCGCTGTTCGACGCGTTCTACCGCTCGGGCGCGCTTGTTTTTGGCGGCGGCCATGTCGTGCTGCCCTTGCTGCGTCAAGCCTTCGTCACGCCCGGTTGGGTCAGCGACGATGCCTTCCTCGCCGGTTATGGCGCGGCGCAAGCCGTGCCGGGCCCGCTCTTCACCTTCTCGGCCTATCTCGGCACGGTCGTCCGCGCGACACCGCACGGGCTCCCCGGCGCGGTGCTGGGCCTGCTGGCGATCTTCCTGCCCGGCATTCTGATCCTGGTGGGGACGCTGCCCTTCTGGGAAGCGTTCCGCAAGCGCGCCGTGGCGCAAGCGGCGATGCGCGGCGTCAACGCCGCCGTGGTGGGCTTGCTCGCAGCCGCGCTCTACAATCCGGTCTGGACGAGCTCCGTCCGGACGCCGCCCGACTTCGCCGTCGCGCTGGCCGGCTTCGTCCTCCTCACCGTCTGGCGCACGGCACCGCTCATCGTCGTCCTCTTCAGCGCCCTTGCCGGCATGGCACTGGCGCTCGCTAGGTAGCTGTCAGCCATCAGCTGTCAGCTGAGTTGTCAGTCGTCAGTTCTCGGTTCCTGCGGCGATCGGAACTGAAAACTGACCACTGAAAACTGACGACTTGGCTGAAAGCTGACGGCTGACAGCTGAGAGCTGACAGCTCACCCCGACGTCGCGTCCTGTAGCACGCGCAGCGCATCGGGGCGGTCGGCCGCCCAGCCGAAAGCGTCGCGGCCGGTGTAGTCCTGCTTCTTAGGATCGGCGCCGGCCTTGAGCAGCACCTTCACCACCTCGACCTTGTTGCCGCTCGCCGCCAGCATCAGCGGCGTGATTCCCTGCCGGTTCTGCGCGTCGACCGGGGCTTTGGCGGCGACCAGCACTTCGACCGCCTCGACATGGCCGCGCTCGGCCGCCCAATGCAGCGCGGTCGAGCCGAACTTGTCGCGATAATCGGTGCGCGCGCCGCCATCGAGCAGCATCCTGATGATCTCGGTATTGCCGTGTTCGGCGGCGTAGTCGAGCGGCGTGCGGCCGTCCGGGTCGCTGAAATTGGGATTGTCGCCGCGGCGCAAGAGAAATGCGACCTCGCCCGGCTTGTTGTTGTTGCAAGCATTGGCGAGCGTGTACCAGTCGGGGAAATTGAACAGCTGCGCCCGGCCGGGCCGCGGCGCCAGCGCCGCGGCCAAGGTCATGGTGGTGGCAATGAGGCGGAGCGCGGCACGGCGGGAAACGACAAGGCTCATGATCTCTCCTCGCCCGCGCGCGCCGGCCGATCGAGCCGCGCGCCGAGCCAATCGAGTGCCGCCGCGACAGACTCGACGCGCTCGCCCGGCGGCGGCGGCGGGCGGCGCACCATTACCACCGGCAGGTCGCGCTCGCGCGCGGCGACCAGCTTCGGTTCGGTGGCGGCGCCGCCGCTCGCTTTCGCGACCAGCACCTCCACCGCGTGACGTTCCAGGATACGTCGCTCCTCCGCCAGGTTGAAGGGGCCGCGACCCAGCAGCAGCTCGGCGGAAGCAAGCGGCAGCGGCGCGGCCGGCGCCTCGACGAGCCGCACCAGGAAATGATGCCCGGTGAGGCCGGCGAAAGCACCGAGCTCGCGTTGGCCGATGGTGAGCCAGACGCGCCGACCGAGCCGCGGTAGAACCGCCGCCGCGCCGGCGACATCGCCGACTTCGATCCAGCGGTCGAGCGGGTGCCGCTTCCACGGCGGACGCAGCAGCACGAGGCGCGGCACGCGCGCGGCATCGCACGCCGTGGCGGCTTGTGCCGAGATTTGCGCTGCGAACGGATGGGTGGCGTCGATGACGCAATCGACGCGCTCGGCCGCGAGGTAGGCGGCAAGCCCGTCGGCGCCGCCGAAGCCGCCGAGACGCACTTGCCCCGGCAGCGGCGCCGGGTGCTCGGTGCGGCCGGCAAGCGAGGTGGTGACGAAGAGCCCAGCCCCGAAGCGCTGCAGTGCCGCGCCCGCGAGCGCAGCCGCTTCGGCCGTGCCGCCAAGGATCAGGAGATGAGCTGCGCCGTCAGCCTCCGGCATGGGCGAGGAGCTTTCCCGCGCGATCGAACACCGCGACATCGACGGCGATGCCGCCCGCCAAGGTCGCCAGCGCCACCTCGCGCGCCTGGCGTGCCACGGCCAGCGCCAGCGCCTCGCGTTGCGCACCGGCCAGCGCCAGCACTTCGCCCGCGCTTTTGGCCTCTTGCGCCGCGGCGATGCTCGCCGCATCGCCGCCGAGCGCGCCCAGCATCGCCGCGAGCGCCGCCGCATCGACCTTGCTCTCGCCGGAATGGAGATCGAGATGCCCTGACGCCAGCTTGGCCAGCTTGGCGAAGCCGCCGGCAAGCGTGAGGCGCGGCACCGGGTGACGGCGCAGATATTTGAGCGTGCCGCCGACGAAATCACCCATATCGATGAGCGCCGTCTCCGGCAGCGCGAAGAGCCGTTGCACCGCCTGCTCCGAGGTCGAGCCGGTCGCAGCCGCGATATGCGTCAGCCCCGCCGCGCGCGCGACGTCGATGCCGCGATGGATCGAATGGATCCAGGCTGCGCAGGAATAAGGCGTCACGATCCCGGTGGTGCCGAGGATCGACAAGCCGCCGATGATGCCGAGTCGCGCATTGAGCGTCTTCGCCGCCAGCGCCTCTCCGCCGGGAATCGACAGGGTGACGGCAAGATCGGCAGGCCGCTCGCTCTCGCTGTCGGCGGCCGCATCGTCGAGCGCCGCCGCGATCATCGCGCGCGGGCCGGCGGTGATCGCGGCTTCGCCGATCGCGATCGGCAGGCCCGGCCGCGTCACCCTGCCGACGCCGCTGCCGGCGTGGAAGACGAGCCCACTGCCCGGCGGCCCATAGGCGATTTCGGCGATGACCAGCACGCCATGGGTCACGTCGGGATCATCGCCGGCATCCTTGACGATGCCGGCGCGGGCGCTGCGCTCGCCGCGCTCGGCCAGCGCCAGCGCGAAGGACGGGCGCTCGCCCTGCGGCAAGCGGATCGTCACGGGATCGGGAAAGCGTCCGGTGAGCAGCGCGCTGAGCGCCGCCCGCGCCGCCGCCGCGGCGCAGGCGCCCGTGGTCCAGCCGCGCCTGAGCTCGCCCGCCGGTCGCCGTGACATGCCCCGATATTAGCCACGCCGGGTGGGCCGGTGTAGTCTCCGGCGATGGAGCTGCCCTCTGTCGATTTCCCCGACTTCCTGCCCGGTACGGTGTGGCTGGTCGGTGCCGGGCCGGGCGATCCCGGCCTCTTGTCGCTGCTGGCGCTGCATGCGCTCCGCCATGCCGATACCGTCGTCTATGACGCGTTGGTCGATCCGCGCATCCTGGCCTTGGCGCGCCCGGGAGCGGCGCTCGACTATGCCGGCAAGCGCGGCGGCAAGCCTTCGCCGCAGCAGCCCGATATCTCCGAGCGCCTGGTACGTCTCGCGCGCGCCGGGCAGCGCGTGCTGCGCCTCAAAGGCGGCGACCCCTTCGTCTTCGGTCGCGGCGGTGAAGAGGCGCTGACGCTCGCTGCCGCCGGCATTCCCTTCCGCATCGTGCCGGGGATCACGGCGGCGATCGGTGGGCTCGCCTATGCCGGCATTCCCGCCACGCATCGCGACGTCAACTCCGCGGTGACCTTCATCACCGGCCATGCCAGCAATGGCGCGCTGCCGGATGGGCTCGACTGGACCGCGCTGGCGCGCGGCGCCCCGGTGCTGGTGCTCTACATGGCGCTGAAGCATCTCGACGCGATCGCCCAGCGCCTCATCGCCGCCGGGCGGCGCCCCGACGAGCCGGTGGCGGTGGTGAGCAAAGCAACCACACCGGCGCAGCGCGTGCTCGAGACGGTGCTGGAGCGCGCCGCCGCCGATGTCGCCGCCGCCGGCATCGAGCCGCCGGCGATCGTCGCCCTCGGCGAGGCGGTGAAGCTGCGCCGCACGCTCGACTGGCTGGCGAGCGCCCCGGTTTCCGTCGGCTGAACCTCGCGCCGCGGCGCTTCGTTATCCCTAAGAGGAGCAACGGAGCGGCATTATGGCAGCGACGACACTGCGCGAGGCGGTTGCGGCCTTCGACGATCCCGAAGCGCTGAGAGCGGCGGTTTCCGACTTGCAGAGCAACGGCTTCGACCGCGCCGATATCAGCTTTCTCGCGCGCGACGGTTTCGAAGGGCATTTGAAGACGAACTATAGCGATGTGCGACAGGCCGCGGACGATCCGGCGGCGCCGCGCGATGCCGTCATCGTCGACACCGATATCCGCCAGCGCCGCACGCTCGAAATCAGCATGGCGACGGTGATCGCCGCCTTTGCCGCGGCGGGTTTCACCGTCATGACCGGCGGCGCCACTGCGCTCGCCGCCGGCGCGGCCGCGGCGGCGGCCGTCGGTGTCGGCGGCGCCGGCGCGTTGCTCGGCAAAGCCTACGGTGCCGGGCAGCAGACCTTCATCAAAGAGCAGCTCGACCGCGGCGGCGTTCTGCTCTGGGTCAGAACCCCCGACGTCGCCGCCGAAACCCGCGCCCTCGACATCCTGCGCCACGCCGGCCACGACGTGCACATCCACGAGGTGCCGGCGGAGTAAGTCAGTCACCCCCTCCCCCCTTGAGGGGGAGGGAAGGGAGGGGGGTGACGCAAGTTCGATGCTCAAGCCCAAAGAAATGGCCTGCCGCACCGCCGTATCGCTCACTTCCCCGCCGTCTCTGTCGCGGCGGCCGGCTTCTTGCTCTGCTGCTCCAGATAAGCGATGAGATCGCGCCGCGAGTTGGCTTCGAGAACGCGGACCGGCATTTTGGCGCCGGGCACCATGTGGCGCGGCCCGGAGAGCCACTGATCGAGCGTCTCGGCATTCCAGGCGATGCCGGACTGACGGAGCGCCGGCGAATAGGGATATCCCTCGATGCTGGCGGCGCGGCGGCCGACCACGCCGCCGAGCATCGGCCCGACGCGGTTCTGGTCGAGGGCGTGACAGGCGGCGCAGCGATCGGCGAACAGCTGCGCGCCGCGCGCGGCGCTGGGCGGCGCATTGGGCGCGAAGCGCGAGAGCTCCTCGACATCGGTCGGCGCCGCCGAGGGGAAGAAGGTGTAGGAGAGCGTGATGGTGTCGACCTCGCGCGCATTGGCATCCTTCAGCAGCGCCGGATCGACGAAGAAATCGACCGGCATGTCGACGCTCTCGCCCGGCTCGAGACGCTCGTCGCTGAAGCAGAAGCACTGGATCTTGTCGAAATAGAGCCCCACCTTGGACGGCGTCACGTTGAAGGTGGCGTGGCCGATGATGGCGTGGTCGCTGAGATTCTTGGCGCGGAAGAACACCAGCTTCTCTTCGCCGAGATGCACCTGGACCGCGTTCTGCACCGGCTCGAATTGCCAGGGCAGATTGTCGGCGACTTGCGTGTCGAAACGCACCGTGACCATATGCTTCGAGACCGTGGCCGTATCTTCGGCGGCGCGCTGCGTCGTGCCTTCGAAGCCGGTGGCGGCGCAGAACAGGCGATAGAGCGGCACCGAAAACGACACCAGCGTAATCATCACCGCCAGAATGCCGCTGAGGCCGGCGACGATCGTCAGGTTCTTCCGCTGCAAGCGGGTCATCTCATGCTCCTCTGCGAGGGACGGGAAGCGCGCTGCGTCAATGCCCCGTCGTCGCGCCGCCCTGCATCCCCGGCATGTCTTTCATCCCCTCCATGTCCGTGCCCATCGCGCCCACCTTCTCGACATGCACCGTTACCTCTTGCTTGCCGGATTTCTCGAAGGCGAGCGTCAGCGGGAAGCTGTCCCCTGCCTTGAGCGGGTGCTTGAGGCCGATCAGCATGAGGTGGTTGCCGCCGGGCTTCAGCGCGGTCGTGGTGCCGGGCTTCACCTCGAGTGACGCGAGCGGCCGCATCTCCATCACCCCGCCCGACATGCTCTCGCTGTGCAGCTGCGCCTTGTCGGCGACCGGGGTCGACGCGCCGACGAGGCGGTCGGCCCCGCCCTCGGCGGTGAGCGTCATGTAGACGACCGCGGTCTTGGCGCCGCCGGGTGTCGCGCGCGACCAGACCGCATGGACGTGGATGGCGGGCTGCGTCGGGGTTTGCGCCATCGCAGGGCCGGCGGCGGCAACGAGGCTCAAAAGACAGGCAATGAAGAGCGATCGCATCGCTGTTCTCCTCAAGAGGTTTGCGACAGCAGCGTCTGCAGCCGCGCCGCGAGTTGCGCCCCGGTCGCCGCCCCCGACAAAGTGGCGACGAACTTGCCGTCCGGGTTCATGAGATAGATGAAGGAGCTGTGGTCGATGAGGTAATCGTCGCCATCGCTCTTTTGCGGCGCGACATAGACGCCGTATTCCTTGGTGACGGCCGCGATGGCGGCGGTGCTGCCGGTGAGGCCGATGATGCGGTGGTCGAAGGCCTTCACATAGTCGGCCATCACCTTGGGCGTGTCGCGATGCGGATCGACGGTGATGAAGAGGGGTTGCACGCGGTCGGCCAGCGGCCCCAGCTGCTGCAGCGCGGCGCTGATATTGGTGAGCGCCGTCGGACAGGCATCCGGGCAGAAGGTATAGCCGAAATAGACCAGCAGCCATTTGCCGCGGTAGCTCTCGTCGGTCACGGTCGCGCCATCGGCGGCGGTCAAGGTGAAAGGCCCGCCGATCGCCGCGGCGGCCGGTGCCGCGGCGGCGCTCGCGCCGGTTCGGGTCGTCACCAGCCAGGTCGCGCCGGCAATGCCGGCGACGAGCAGCATGGCGGCGGTGCAGAGGACGAGCAGGGGCTTCGATGACATCACGTGATCTCCGCAAAAGCGGGCACCGCCGGCCCGAGCCTTGCCGGGGAACGGCGGCACGAGCGGGACGGTAGCGTCCAGGTCCGGTTGGCCGACCGCTGCGCCGGTTCCCGGCGGGCGGCGGCCGCGCTGTCAGACCGCGGGCGGCGGCCCGCGCGGCTGTGCAGCGCTATGGCCGAAGCGGGGTAGGGGATTGAGCCGCGCCTCCAGGGTCAGGAGCGCCGGGACCGCTGCCGGCAGTCGAAGCGCCGCGCCGTCGGGCATGACGGCGCTGCCGCCGGCGGCCAGCGCCTGACAGATCGGGCAGGGCGCGCCCTTCGCCGGGCCCTGACCCGGCTTGCCAGCCGGCCCGACGGGTCCGACATGGCAGAGCGCGAGCCCGAAGGGCGCTCCCGACGCCGCGACCGCCGGCTGGTGCCAGGCCGTGATCACGGCTTGTATCAGCAGGCCGAGCGTGCCGAACAGCGCGGCGGCGCGGCGCAGGCGGCGCGCGCGCCAGAGGGCGGCCACGCCGATCATCGATGTCTGCCGAAGCGGGCGCATGAAACGGCCCTACCAAACTCCCTGGCAGCCGCTCTGTCAATCAGGGCGCGAGGGAAAGCAAATGAGCGCTTTTGACGCCGGCGGGCCCGTGGCATTCTGCCGCGCCCGCAAGCGTCGCCCCGAGGACATGGCCCCACCCGTATTTTCGCCGCGCCACGAGCAGATTCCGCTCGGCATCCTCTACATGGTCGGCTCGACGCTCGCCTTTGCCGGGGTCAACGCCTTGGTGAAATGGGAGGTGGCGCTCTATCCCGTCGGCGAGGTGGCCTTCGTCCGCTCGCTGTTCTCGCTGATCCCCTGTTATCTCCTGACGCTGCCGCGTCTCGGCTTCGCCGTGCTGCGCACCGAGCGCCGCTTCGACCATGTCAAACGGGCGCTGTCGCAGTTCTGCTCGATGATGAGCATCTTCCTGGCGTTCCAGCTGATGCCGCTCGCCGGCGCCATCGCCATCAGCTTCTCGGCGCCGCTCTTCACCACCTTGCTGTCCATCCTCATCCTCAAGGAGCGGGTCGGCGTTCATCGCTGGAGCGCGCTGCTGGTGGGATTCATCGGCGTGCTCTGCGTCACCCGGCCGGGTGCCGGCATGCTGCAGTCCGGCGCGATCTTCGCTTTGTCGAATGCCGTGCTGACCTCGACCGTGGCGATCGCCATCCGCCGTATGAGCGTCACCGAATCGATCGAGACCCTGACCTTCTATCAGCTGACGCTCATCGCCCTCTTCACCGCTTGCCTGTTGCCGCTGGGCTTTGCCGTGCCGCGCGGCCGGGACGCGCTGATGATGGTGGTCGCCGGCCTCGGCAACGGCGTCGC
>Ga0335074_10002077_pt1 | contig 27271 bp, 34 predicted proteins | sample Lox_Sample_23_FD_206715 | JGI IMG/M metagenome (GOLD analysis project Ga0335074, IMG submission 206715) | Soil microbial communities from Loxahatchee National Wildlife Refuge, Florida, United States - Lox_Sample_2.3 | ecosystem: Environmental > Terrestrial > Soil > Wetlands | place: USA...
CCCTAAAGCCAATCTTGTGAGGCCTATATCATGTTGAATACAAACGAACAAATCAATAAATCTTCCGCGAACTAGAACGCGTGATGTAAGAAAGGCACAGCATAAGTGAAAACTGACCATGGTGAGGTGAATGGAATGGGTGCAGCTTCTAATGCTCAAGAAGGGCTCGCGTCAGGACGCGCGAAGTCATGTGACGAGGCTGGAGCGTTGCGTAACCACAAAATGAGAAATCAGCCGCCGCCATTTAATTCACACATGATTTAGAACTCCAAATAAAGGGAGTAAGTTACTTAATTGTTTGAGAAGTAATTGGGCGGATCATTGTGTTGTAGCGGACAAGGCTCAACCTAATTGTACCTCAGTTGGCTGGATGAGACGAGGCTGTGTGCGCGCTAAACGGTTTCGAGATTGTCCTTCGCGACTCTACTCGCTACGTCGGGGAAAGAATCAATGACGTTGTTCGGTCCTATATCAGCTAAATAAATTACTGTTCTCGATGATCTTTTGCATTTGTCGACAGATGGAGATTACATGGGGCTCTGCTGATCGAAATAATGGCCTCGGTCACGTCCTTGGGCCTCCACCAGCCTACTGCTTTACCCTACCTTATACAAGAACATTTGCTCCCCCCCGACCCACCAACGAGTGCCTACACATGGCAGAATATCAGATCCGATGATGATAGCTCTGGTGACGATGAGCTGCTCATAACAAAAACATGCGTGGTATGGAGTCGCGGCGGAATTATTAGGAAGAGCTTTCGGTTTGAAGTTGAAGACGAGCCCGTTACGCGCGCTGTTTTGACATCATTTACTGGTGAAAAGCGCAAGCGACATCAGGATCCCGACAAGGACAAAGTTACCACAAGATTCGGCGCTTCTGACCAGCCAACACACGGTGATGAGCCTTCCCGGAAGGCCGCATCGTCTGGTCTGAAATCCAAAGCACTTGTCGTCTTTCTGAAAACACAGGCACATGTCTATTTTTTGTCAGGGACTAGTCACGTTCTCCATTTGCCATTCGAAGTCGAATACGCATCAGCTGCGCCAGATGGGCTAATGATACAAAGGAAGCTGCAGACGGACAAAACGACCCCAGCATCACTGAAGTTTCCTCGCGTACCTCCTAACTCATTTATATCTTCACAAGTTCAACCATGGTCTGCCAAAAGCTCTCAGCAATCAACATTCTCAATTGCAAGTCTCGGCAGCCCCAAGCAGCTTCCCTTACCAACCACGGCTCTTCTTGGTGACTTGTGGCAAACTCAGGCCGCTAAAGATGATTCTAACTGGCCTCGATTGTTTTCTCTGACTGACCCCCTGGCGGAAATGGGACTCTTGGTGGCGGCTTCAAAGCCAGATGGTAACAGGAGAGTCTCTCTGAAAGCATCTGCTATGGATCCCGCCGAGGAACTCATTCATGTTACTAAACTTCGTGAACTTACTGCATTTCAAGCATCTACTCAAGATCCCCTCATCGTCGCAGTAACCTTTAATCGCGAGACAAGTATGTACACAGTTTGGAGGTTAGCATATGTAGAGCAAGATGATCTCATACATGACAAGCCAGCAGCTACGAGCGGCACAATGTCTCGGCGGAGGAGCTCTTTTGCTCCTGGGACTGCTACAGGGGCTACCACACCGATTTCGAGCCAGTACGCATTCAGAGAGAGTCTGGGAGGGGGTGGATTAGGCGTGAATAAGACTCGACGAGAAGATAACATCGCTGAGGATAAAATGGACTTTGCTAAGAGTCTGGATCTTGATTTCGAGGCAACGGGAGCGCCTCGGCGGAAGTCTCGTCGAGTGAGTTCTATGCTTGCCCGAGCAGACCTTTCGGCTACTCATGAACGCACTGCTTTCTCTGAACTAGCTGGTCATCAGCACAACACGAATCGCCGTGGCGAGTCTTTAAGTAGCCAGCGAGCGAGGAATAGTATGGGTCATCATGCGAGTTTGAATGGCCATGCGTACATATCCGAGTCGCAGCTGGGGAATAGCATTAGTAGCTTCCTCGAAGCTCCGGTTGACGAGTTGCTAGAGGAATTAAGATCGGGTGGTGACTTTGAAGGCTTCAATACCATGGGCCTTGATGACGATAATTTCGAAGGACTTAAAAAGGAAATTTTTATGAGCAAAATTGAGAGTGTTCAAGCTGAGCACAGCAATGTTCGTTTTTCAAGCCAGCATAAACCTGCACAGGACCAGTGCAGAGCCTTCACACTTGCTGCTCCACCTTGTGCGGAAGAAGATCCACAGAAAGCCCAGGTTGTTGTTTGTATTCTGGATGTAGACGAGAAAAGACTTCTCGTTCTGCCCCTCAACATTCAGAGACACAGGAGAGCCGACCATCAAAGCTACCATGATGGGACAAAGAAAGGCGCAAACTCTCCTAAGGAGATTGTAGTGGTGACTCTTGGAGAAGTAATGCACGCGAAAGGAGTATTAGATGCTTGTAAGCTCACAGATGGTGGCATTTCAAGAATCCTGATCTTGACAGAGACTCCTAATGGATTCGGGGATTTAACTCTGCAGGCACCCTGGAGCAAGCTAGTGAATGTTACTCTTCCGGAGAAGCTTACAATAAGCAACATTCGGAGCTTAGGCCACGATGCAACACCACGGAAAAAGCGAGAGGGCGGCTTCAAAAGAATACTGAGTCAAGGACCTCGGGCCCTGCGCTCACTGCGGCATTCACTACCCGGCGGAATGGTTGATCTTGTGGATGATGAAGGACGCCTTCATCGGCTTCGTATTCGCATGGAGCCTCGAAATCCTCTAGTCAAGCAAGTGATCGAAGTCTGCAGAGCTATCTTACCAGGCGCCAGGGGTGGTGAAGGCATTCTAGTTGGGTGGTGGCATGTTAAGCAATGGCTTGGTCATGAATCTACAAATGATTTTGAACTGGACTGGACGGCTATGGCTGTAGTATTGTTTGCTTTGATACTTGGTTCAGAAAAAGGACGCACAGCCTCTGTTCCAGAGCGAAAACGGAAATCTCGGAGCTTCCTACGTTCTAGCAGCGGTGCACAGTCTGATATTGAGAGCTGGCAGGCAATGTTATCCCAGGAAACTGTGTTTGGAGGGCCGCAACCGCCCTGGATGATGAACCGTGGATGGGCATGGTTAGTTGATAATGAAGGAATTGAGCTTGAGACACCAAGAAAAGACGTCAATTTTATCCTAAAGGACCCGGGAGATGTCAGCGACCGGGAGAAATCTTTGAGATACCATGTCAAACTAGCTCGTGAATTTGTCAATTCGAGTTTAGGTCAAGCAGCTCTGGGTCCCTCTGGCTACATGCCGACAGCTGAAAGTAGGAGTTTAGAAAGCCGGTCCAAGGCTTTTACTGATATCGTGGCTGGACTACATCTTTTGAAGGAGGAACAGAAGCTTGACGTCACATCTGCAGATTCTTTGAACGGAGGAGTCGCCAGTCTTACCCCACTATTATCCCAGATGTGCAGATGGCTTGGCTGGTCCAAATGGGTGATAGCTTATGACGTTGAAGATGCTTCTATTTCTAATGTTGCCTTTGAATCGACCAAAATAATTGACATTCCTCAGCCTTTCGACCCTCCTGCAATCTACGATTGGATTGAAGGCTGTTTTCTTACGCGAAAAGCCGCACCTTTTCTCACACTTGGAGACATCATCGCGAGTCGATCAGGAGCCGGTATAGCAGGGTCACATTGGGCTTCTTTGACCCCTAGAACCGTCTTCTTTATGAGATATTTTGCAACAGTACGGCCCAATGCTAATTCGGCCGAGATAGTAGAAGCACTTCATGCCTCTGGTGTCACCAGTCAAATGCTTGATACGCTTCCTGAAGCAATCATGGTTCCGCTACGAGAGGCCATTGTGGACTGCCAAGCCCAGCCCCCGGTCTCCTGGGGCAAAGATCTACTGAATCTTGTCGATCGAGAAGATGTGAATATGTTTCTGCTCCCGAGAAACCAGAGAAGAATAACACAATCACCCCTCCTAGCACCAACTCATGAAGCTAGCATAGATATCCATACTGTTTGTTCGGCCAATGCTGAACCGGAGTCAGTGAGCTCGTTTGATGGCTCCGCTGAGGTTGATCGACAATCTATCACCCGTCTAATATTTAAGGATGATAGACGATTTAATGAAGCCGCGAAAATACTCAATACCTCTAAACCGACTATTGCCCGCTGCGAAGCTGATCCAGATTGGTCAGAGTCAGATCTGCTGGAGGCTCAGAAAGAGCATGTTCAGATGCTAGCTATTCGAACGCTGGCAATCCCTACTGGTCGCGGCTTGTTATATTTCAGTGCGCGCATCCCAATTTTGACTGAGAAGTTTCCCATTGGAGGATTCAACCTACACTGCGTTATGAAGCCTACGAATAACACCATAGGGGTAGACAAAAATGCCTTCACTGAAGAGAAGGTATGTTGGGCCTTCTTTCATGCTGGCGTATCCGCCGGCTTGAGCATTTCTCGAGACGCGAAAGGAATAGATACGTCTTGGATACTTTACAATAGGCCTCAAGAGTTGAGTAACCGCCATGCAGGATTTCTGCTGGCATTGGGCTTAAATGGACACCTCAAATCAGTGGCGAAATGGGTCGCCTTCAAGTACCTGACGCCAAAACACACAATGACCTCGATTGGCTTGCTCCTGGGCTTAGCCGCGTCTTATCTTGGTACCATGGACTCACTCATCACTCGACTGCTCTCCGTTCACGTCACGCGCATGCTCCCTCCGGGTGCTGCAGAACTCAACCTCTCACCTTTGACACAAACTACCGGCATTGTCGGAATCGGCTTGCTCTACTGTAATACGCAACATCGAAGAATGAGCGAAATTATGCTCTCCGAGATTGAGCACACAGATCCGGAGAACGAGGATGAGCCTCTGAGAAATGAGTCTTATCGACTAGCAGCAGGTTTTGCTTTGGGGCTCATTAATCTCGGAAAAGGTTCTGACCTAAAGGGTCTTCATGACATGCACCTGACCGAAAGGCTCCTCACACTGGCAGTAGGAAGTAAAAAAGTCAACCTTGTACACGTTCTGGACAAAGCCACCGCAGCTGCTGCGGTAGCGATTGCGTTGATTTTTATGAAATCAGAAGATCAAGCACTCGCGAGAAAGGTTGACGTGCCAGACTCGCCACTTCAATACGACTATGTTAGACCAGACATCTTTCTGCTCCGAACGCTAGCGAGGCATTTAATCATGTGGAGTAAGATTGAGGCCTCGCCAGCATGGATCACCAAGAGCCTACCCAATGTATATCGCGATAGAAGCAGGCTTGTTAATGTGGAGCAACTATCAAGCGACGACTTACCTTTCTACGACATTGTCACAGGCCTATGTTTCAGCATTGCCCTAAGGCATGCTGGCTCAGGATTGCATCATGTCAGAGACCTGCTTCTTCATTATTTGGATCAAATGATACGGATATGCCACTTGCCGGCTCAAAATTACGATCAGAAACTCACGAGAAATACGATACGCAATTGTCAAGATTTACTTGCACTTTCTGCAGCGACAGTCATGGCTGGTACAGGAGATCTTGCTGTATTTCGACGTCTAAGAGCGTTGCATGGTCGAGATGATAGTGAGACGCCGTACGGAAGTCACCTTGCTGCACATCTTGCCATAGGCGCACTCTTCTTAGGGGGGGGCACATATACCTTTGGGACATCCAATCTTGCCATTGCATCACTCGTCGTGGCATTCTATCCTATATTCCCTACTTGTATACTTGATAATAAATCCCATCTACAGGCTTTCCGTCACTTCTGGGTACTTGCCACAGAAGCTCGCTGTCTTGTCGCTAGAGATATAGATACCAACCGACCAGTCTCTGTTCCCATCTCGATCTCTCACCGTGGTGGCAGAAAATCATCAGGCCATGCACCCTGCCTGTTGCCTGATCTACAGCAGGTCTGCTCTGTGAGCACAGACACTCGCGAATACTGGAATATTGTACTTGATTTTGACAAGAATCCAAAGCATCTCGAGGCTTTCAAATCAAGCCAAACCATATTCGTGCGACGACGCCCAGCTTACGACGCTAGTACAGCAGTGTTTCACGCAACCTTGCAAGCTCTGGATGACACTGATGGTGCTGTACGGCAGCCGTTGGGATGGCTGTTCGAACTTCCCGTATTCAAAATGCTCACTACTGCCGAGAAGGCGCTAGTCCTTCCACCAGAGAGCAATGGTGGGAACATAATAAACACGGCAACGGAAGGCACGCTTGTAGATACAAGACTTGTGCTTGAGACAGCTACACTGATGAGTGGGAAGAGAGATAGGCTACAAGGATTAAAACTCCTCTTTGAGTGGGCGAGTAAGATGCAGGATGAGGGAAGGGAAATGCACTGGATTAGGAGAGAAGTTGTGGAGAGGTTGAAGGCACAGGTCTGGATGATGGCCATTGAGAACAGATAATGGTACTAGAATTTACGTGTACATAGAGAAGTAGTAGTGGAAAATGTCGACCTGGAGGATAGGGCAGTTCTTGCACCTCGTGACTGCTGATAGAAGCTCATGCAGAACTGGAAGTTTGAGCATGCCAATCAGAAGCTAGACAGCCTATAGCGCACAAGAACTCTGTTCAGCATACCTACCAGGGTCATTATTTGAATATCCTGGATCATAAGGCAACGTGGCCTATCACGTAAAAAGGGATCTACGGTATGGAACCCACGATCCAGTTTTATGTTGCAACACACTTTTCACCGGGTTGACGGACACCGATGGCTTACATGCCTCCAATCGTCAATGTTAGTGTGACTAGGCCTGTCACAGCAGCCGAGGCACGGGGATTTCTTCTAGGGAAAGCGTCGTCCCAAGAAAGGCATCGGAGCCAAGACTGCAGCTCCCCGCCCATCCCGAAGATTTCAGTAGCCCTATGAATCGGTCCCCTGGTCACACGAGGAACGAGCCGAGGAAGATGATTACTTTTTTTTGCGGAGATTGATAGTGGCATCTTTTGCCAACAGCTTCACGACGGCTTACCAATATCTTTCCCTTTTCGACGGATTCTGAGAGGAGGAAGCTATGAATTTCAAATTGTATCATATGGTTCTTCTCTCATCTTTCTAGCGTCAGGAGGGCCTATCTATGTCTGACAATCCCAATTTTGGGTCGACGTCTTGCAGGCCTGCCGAGAAATAATACACAAAGTGAAAATCACACCACCGTGGCCCAACCCTGGCAACGTCGACATCAAACAGGTGGGTCCAGCTTTATCGGGTGAACGAACGCCTGCATGTCTGGTTGCCACACACTCACACGCTGTTGCATGACTGGGATATGATGTTGTGTGCCAGAGCCCGGGACCAAGTTCTTTTTGGACTTCCAACATCCACATAGTAGTCGACAGTCTCTCAGCTTCAGCCCTTCAAGCAATGGGAGTATCTATATCTGATTTCGTGGTGGCTTTCTGTCACTTGACACCTTCCTTGTGTCACTAGAACAGAGATGATTGGATAAATTAATATAATCAAAAGCCCATAAATAATTTTGTCCCCTTTCTTATTGCAAGCTTCTCCCCAATGGGTGGTTTGCTTTTCACAAAACCAACATCTACAACCCTTGGATATCAATTAAACCTTTTCAGAAGACCTAGTACTTTACTGTATACCCCATCGCCCATTACGACTTGCGGCACAGCACTTGATGTCGCTGAACGCCTGCGAGGCTTACCTATTAGAACTCAGAAAGGACGAAATATGGCAGTTGCTCTACGTCCAGCGTCAATCGGAAGGAGAAGCATATGACACACTTGTCCGGAAGGGACTAGGATGGCTTGGGTATGCAAAGGATAGGTGTCCAGTGAAGCCCCATCTAACTGCGATTTAGAGAGCAGAGATTTCGGGAGATAATAACCAAGTGGGAGCGTGAAGAATCTGAAGTATGGCCAGCACGCCCAGGTTACTGGCGACCTCACAGATGTACGGATGATCACATTAATTGTGCTCATAAATCCTACCAGGAGTATATCAGACTGGGCGATAATGCATCAGGAAGGCTCTCAAAATCCTTTGAGGGGCGACAATCAAATCATCAGGAAGCATATCTTCATGCTCCTGAACAAGAACCCATTATAAAAAGGTGAGATTTCTTCTAGACTTTTGTTGAATGACTAGGCTAAGTCCTGCGTGCAAGGAATCAGCATCTATGTGCGTCTATTTCATTGGAAGAGGCCTTCATTTCAAGTAAAAGCTCCGATATCAGCGCAGAGCCATACTCTGGACTTCAATTGAATGCCCCAAACCAACTTGACAAGGACAGCTCTCCAAAGAAGTCTTTGGCCGAGCAGCTTCTATCCCATAGCGAACGGCCAGAAAACCCTGTTGGCAACTGGCTGCTCAATACACCCCTTGGCATGAATTCCTCAAGCGTCATCGAACGGAAATCTCCCCCCACAGCTTCCAACCTATTCTCCCAACCAAATTGCGCCAACAGCATTGCGGCACTATGCACAGACTATGGCGAGGACCATTCCTCCCTGTCGAATCCCCTCTATGACGCAAGCAGCAGCTACAAGTACGCTCATCTCGCACATAAGCCCTTAAAATTACTCTAGAGCTGGTCACTGACATGAGAAATATGATCAGAAGACGTGAATCAGACAGCCAATCAGTTAGTAAGCCTGTATCTCATATCTTTGGCTATATCATCAATTCTGGGTCAGAGGAGGAGGAAGATAGTGAAGGCGAGAACGAAGACAAAGCATTCAGATAACTGAGGTATTCCTGGGTATTTCATTTTATAATGAGGTAGGAAATGCATAAATGGGCTATACGCGAAGTTGCTCGTAATCATACAGAACTCGCGTTTGGTTTTCTGATGCTGTCAAACTTTCTGAGAAGTGTTGCTCTCCACGTTGCATGGAGGAGATTAGCGCAGTCCCAAACCATCCCGCTTCAAAACCTCGAATACCACAGGCCCCTCTGCATCGCCCTGCCCTAGGCATCATGAGTCTAGGTTCAGCCTCCATCCAATCCATCTCTACCTCCACAGCCCTATTTAACTCGTTCTAGAGCCATCGTTTCATCCTGAACAGCAACAAAACCCGGCACTGGCCATCCCGAAGCTGTAGCTGGAAGACCCATCACTTCAAGAACTGCAATACCACATTGCAGCCCGCTGCCATGATATTCCCAGAGATCCAATTTCGGCATTTCCCACGAGCACTCCAGCCCACATCAAGTGTCCACCAACCCTCCACTACCCACAGCCTTCAACCCGTCCAACACCCTCCTCTGCTCTTCAATCCTCGCCTCCAGCTCCCGTATCTCCACTTCCTGCTCGTCCACCCCGCGGTCCATATCCGGCAATTGCGCAACCAGCAGCCTCGCTTTCTTCAGCCCGGACTTCAAGTCGTCCGTCGCGGCGGGGATATCTTTTGTCGTGAGAGGCCCGGTCTGGAGGTCTTTGGGCCCAGAGGAGCCGACGAAGCCTGCGGCTGGGAAGGGCGAGGATGTGCTGGCTGCTTGGAGGGTTTGCGACTGGGAGACGTGCGGGGAGCCGTTCTGCGTGAGGGCGGCGGCGGCGGCGGCGGCGGCGGTGGTAGAGGAGGAGGTGGTGCCTGTTTGGAGGCGTGAGAGGATTGAGGCGAGGATGGGGAGGGTGTCGAGGGTAGAGGGGGAGATTTCGGGTGGGAGTGCGGAGGAGCTGGGTGCTTGGGAGGTGTTTGTGGCGTGAGAAGTTGAGAAGGAAGCTGGTGGGGTGTAGTTGGCCATGTTAAGAGGTTGTTGGCGGTGGAAGGTAGTGTGTGCGTTGAAGCTATGAAGCGAGCTCAGGAGCTGGTTTCAGGAAACTGTGACGGTGCTGCGAACTAAATCTCAATTTTAAAGATCGGAGTATGGCAGATCTTCATGCGGCTATGATCCGATCTAGATTCGGCCTGTATTGTTCAGGTACGAAAGTTTATCGTGTATGGGCACTTTTTGACGGAAGGGATCGGCGTGACGTCGGAGAATGGTGGATGGTGGGGGTTCTTTTTCTCTGACGAATGCCCAAAAACAAAAAAAGGTTCCCGTCCCTCAACAGATCCTTCACTCTTCCTCAGACCAAAGAATTACTGATTTTGAAGTGTTTTTAAGCTTTGAAGTCTTTAAACGGTATGTGCCGCCAAACTCGGACGTCAATTGCATGATGAATTGCTCGGACTGACAGAAATTAAAGCTCCAAATTTCCCCACTATCGCCCAATCCTTGCGAAGTTCGCTCCGTCTTCAGCGCCATGGGAAAAGTAGAAAACAAGGCCGTCCTGAGTACGTTTACACTCCCCACATCGATTTTTCTCAGATCAACAAGTCAAATTCCCGAGAGCCATGGCCCGGAAGCCTGACTACATTCTAGCTCTTTGCTATTTTCTTCTCTACCTCGAATTGGCCTGGCTAATCCACTTTATCTGGCGGAACAGTCGTGATTGATGGATGGGGTATCCCTTCCGAATCTTCTCCCAAGGATGGCGATGCGATTGCTGCGGCAAAGACTCCGGTCATGGACGATTTCAAAGAGCATGCGAATGGATATACTGAGCTAGAAGCTTCATCTTTGGCTGTGGGATTGCCAGAAGGATTAATGGGCAACTCTGAAGTCGGACATCTTAACATTGGTGCCGGACGTGTGGTGTGGCAGGATGTTGTTCGGATTGATCAGACTATCAAGAAGGGAGAGTTGAATAAGAATGAGGTGATCATGAAGACATTCGAGGACGCAAAGAACGGAACCGGTCGTTTACATTTGGCTGGCCTGATCTCAGATGGTGGTGTCGTAAGTTCACACTTTACATTATCGTAAGCATCGTACTTACAATTTTTCAGCATTCTAAGCAAGATCACCTCTATGCTCTCTTGAAAGTCGCCAAGGAGGTTGGCGTTCCGCACGTCTACGTCCATTTCTTTGGTGACGGAAGAGATACGGACCCCAAATCCGGTGCTGGCTATATGCAACAGCTACTAGACAAGATGAAAGAAATTGGGATTGGTCAAGTTGCCACAGTCGTCGGAAGATACTATGCCATGGATAGAGACAAGCGTTGGGAGAGAATCGAAGTTGGTATGAATGCCCTATGTATCGGAGACGGAGAGGAGAGCAGCGATCCTGTCAAGACAATCAAGGAGAGATACGAGAAGGGCGAGAATGATGAATTCCTGAAACCAATTATTGTTGGCGGCAAGGAGGCTCGTGTCAAAGGTAAGACGCCTTATACAATCTATTGTAATGTATACTAACCTTTTTAGATGGTGATGAACTTTTCTTCTTCAACTACCGATCAGATCGTGTAAGAGAAATTACGCAGCTTCTTGGCGATGTCGATAGATCTCCAAAGCCAGACTTTCCCTACCCAAAGAACGTCAGAATTACGACTATGACTCAATACAAGCTCGACTATCCCTTCCAGATTGCTTTCAAGCCACAACACATGGGTAATGTACTGGCAGAGTGGCTGGGTAAGCAAGATGTCAAACAAGTTCATGTCGCCGAAACCGAAAAGTATGCCCACGTCACCTTCTTCTTCAATGGAGGTGTTGAGAAGGTCTTTCCCTTGGAGACTCGCGATGAAAAGCAAGATCTTGTGCCTTCTAACAAGAGTGTTCCGACATATGACAAGGCTCCAGAAATGAGCTCTGCTGGTGTGACCAAGCAAGTATGCAAGCGGATTTCAGAGCATCAGTTTGAGTTCGTCATGAATAACTATGCGCCGCCTGATATGGTGGGTCATACTGGTGTTTATGATGCTGCGATAATCGGTGTTGAAGCTACGGATAAGGGTATTGGCGAGATCTACGAAACTTGCAAGAAAGAAGGTTACCTGCTGTTTGTAACCTCCGATCATGGGTAAGCAGATCCCTTGTTTCGAATAAAGATCGCACTTATGCTGACTATCACCTAGCAATGCTGAAGAGATGAAGTTCGAAGACGGCAAGCCTAAGACTTCTCACACCACTAACAAGGTTCCATTTGTCATGGCGAATGCACCTAAAGGGTGGAGTCTTAAGAAAACGGACGGTGTTTTAGGCGACGTTGCTCCTACGATTCTCGAAGCTATGGGCTTGCCACAGCCTGAGGAGATGACATGCCACAGTCTTTTGATCAAGAGTTAGAGGCGACATGGATTTTTCATTTTGTAGAATGATGGGGAACCTTGGCAAGGAGGAACTTGCTCACGAGAGATGTGCTTGACGAAGGCAATGATAAAAACGGGAAATGAGATAGACTCCTGATAGACATACTTCATGTCAATACTTCGGAGCTGCCAATAAGATAGTTTGTGAGGGTGATGTTAGTATTGAAGAAGCATCCCACTACTTGAGAGCATGAGGGGTCTTCACCTACCCCTCATGTCACGTGAACCCGCGTAAAATTGCCTTGAAGCTCGAACCCTTTTGGCACACCTCGATAGCCCTAATCGAAACAACTTTCTTCGACGACGACATCCTGGAGGTACATTTCCCAGACAAACGTATTTCCGAAACCAACAATACTCTCCTCCTCATATCACGATGGGCATTCCCTTCGACTATGCGCCGGAGCGGCCAGAGCACATTGATACCATCCTAAACGGCTTGGACAGATATAATCCTGAGACAACAGCAGTCTTCCAAGACTACGTCACTCAGCAGTGCGATGAGAAGACCTACGACTGCTACGCAAACCTCGCGCTCTTAAAACTGTGAGTCCCTATTTTCATATTTTCCCGGCTAGTATATTCAATGTCAAAGTGATGATCATTTTCAACGTTTCCTATTACCTGCATGGACAACCGGAGAATGAATCACTCCCCAGTCCAATGAAGCCAAGATTATTAGCTCTATCTGAAAGAACATTGTTCAACCGTCCTTTGCAGGCATATGACCCAAATTTAGAATCATCGTTGACCTCGACCCAAACTCCAGATACCAATTTAACCCGCACCTCGCCCGCGACGAAACCATCACCAACATCCTCGTCAAAGCCCTGACCGTCTTCCCCGCCCCCGACTTCTCTCTCGCCCTCCACCTCCTACCACCGCACATTCTCGCCCCGCTCTCCACATCCTCCGCCCTCCCCGCAGCCGGCGACGCGCCCCTCTCGGAAGCAGTGCAGAAACTCAACGTTCTGAACAACCTGCTCGCCGGCGCCTCGTACGCGAGGTTCTGGAGCACCCTCGACAGTGATGACCTCTACGCCGATCTGATCGCCGACGTGGCGGGGTTCGAGGAGCTCGTGCGCATCAGGATCGCGCTGACGATCTCGCAGTCTGTGCGGGAGATTGAGCGGTCTGTGCTGGAGAGCTGGATGGGCTTGCAGGGGCAGGGGTTAGAGAAGTTTGTGAAGGAGGTTTGTGGGTGGGAGATGGAGGGGAATACGGTGAGGGTGCCGTTGAATAAGGAGAATGAGGCCAAGGGGACGGTGATCAGGGAGAATGTTAAGGTCGAGCAGTTCGCGAGGGTCATCAGGAGGGCTTATGAGCAGCCTGCGTGAGAGGAGGGTGTGGTAGTGGGGCGGTTGTGAGTCTTATGCATGGCGTGGTATTGCATGATATGGTATGATATGGATGGCTTATGAGGCGTTCTAAAAGGGATGGCGTTGACAGACATGGGATGGAAATCAGTGCCTCTTCATTTTCAGATGAGTCTTGAAGAAAGTGCCATATGTTTGAGTGGAAGCAATCGTCCATTTACTTATGGTACGAGATACCTTATGCAAGATCCAAATAAAAGGAGATACTTGCATGTCACAAAAGTATATTACTAATAGACAAGAGTGTTAAGCCGACATCCACGGAAAGAACCAAAACAACTATATTATGATGAATTAGGAAAATTTTGGAAGTCAATTTGTTGTGCGCCTCCATGCAATTTTAGAGCCAGTCGAGTTATTTCAAAATAAATCGCTCCAATCCCTCACGACTTAATCCCAACTCTCTTCAATATATCATCTAGTCCCATGCCTTGTCCGCCCGGAACCACAGAAGTCCATACTTCTTTCTGAAGTCTCTCCGTTTCAGGTAGGATGCTCCAGTTAGGACTGTGCTCCGCCTTGAGCCATTTGAAGTCGTCGACTTGGTCCCAATGGTCCTGGGCCTGGCTCTCAGTTTCCTCTTGAGTCACACTCTTCTAAAACATCAGATTATATCAGAATGCGGTCATATAATGGGGTCGAGCAGGAAAGCCACTTACATAGCACTCCGGAATTGGTGCAAACCTAACACCGCTACAATTTTCAATGATAGGTCGACTTGAGCACATCAAATAGATATCCACGTTTTTACAATCATGCATCCTAACCTGGCGTGATGAGACGGCAATCACGCTGCCTTCAACACCCGTGATATGTGCTGCTCCTGCTACTTGCCCAGCAATGATCAATGAATTCTTGATGTTTTTCAATGTGAGGCCTGCGAATGGCGCATCATGGGTTGTGGGGACGGACATGTCCACTATACATTTGTTAAGGTTGGTTAAGGAACCGGAGGATGTGGCGTGCGAGGCGGAGGAGGGCAGAATGATGTGAAGACCAGTATGGTCTGATATGGACACATTCGAGGCTTGTGAGAAGCTGGGTTTGCGGATTGGCCCACCAGGATGTTTGGCGATTTCTTCGTTGTAGTTTTTCGAAAACTTGGGGAGCTCGCCGAGAGTATCGGTTTCGATAGATGGTGTCTTAAGATGTGCGGGTGTGGTTGCGATCGAGGATTCGGCCGAGGAGTCAAAACCCAGCGGATTGCCTGCCACATTAAGGGGTTGAGCTTGTGCCAGCTCGGCAGCATCATTTAAAGATATGGCAGAGCTATTCTTGTGTGCCGTTTTGAAGGTAAATCTCGATTTCGGAGCAAACTTTGCTCTAGTTTCTTGCAGCTTCTCTGAGAGGGCTTTCACTGCCTAATTGGGGTCAGTGAGAATAAAAGGAAGGTAGAGCAATGACTAAACCTGTGAATATGTCCGCTGATCGTATGCTGGCAGGTAATCCGAGGCATCAGAGACCTCACTCGAGAGGCGGGCTATGCCAGCAAGACAGTGGTCAATTGCATCTTGCCTCTCTCCTCCCACCAGGGCAAAGTTCACGAGCTGATCTATTTGTTCCTGGAGTGCTTCGCTTTGTCAGGGAATTTCCGGCGGTATTTAAGGGCTTTCGTAGTACCTGTGACTTCTTCTTGAAAGTAGCGGTAGAAACGCTCTTTCAGGCCCAACTCCTGCACGGGAGATTGGGTGAGAGGCTGGCTGGCATCCGTAACAACAGGGGCATGGTCAAGCTTCGTGGCCATCAGTAGAGCAATTGCATTCGATGACTATTTGATCCGAGGGTATGTGAACTTTTCAAATAGCAGCTGTCTTTGTATACTGGACAGTGAGCCGTTGACAACCAAACACGAAATGAAAGAAAGAAACAAATTCCGGCGGTCAATGACCCGCTACCTTATGAAGGGAACCTGAAATTTCCAGGCGGTGACTACACTTGCGTCACGAGGGGGTGGGCCCTGATATTGATGACGGTTAGACGAGTGGGTGTTGGCTCACGGATACATGGAGATAAGGGCCTATTTGGAGGGGTTATGTCATTGAGTAATGATCTGCTGAACGGCTGGCCGGGCATGGTGACACAGTTAGCCGATTTGTCGCTGGGGCAGAGCAAGAGCGCCGAAGGCTCCCAAAGGGTCTTAGGGATAGAGTCCTTCGTGAAAGTAGTGGTGTGTGATGCTGATCAGGAACTGGATCGGACTGTCGCGGGGTAAATTTCAGGCGTTGGTGGCTGGTCAACTCGGTAGGGCATCGGTGGCCGGTCGCTAATCTTAGCTAGGCACGGCTTCGTTCGTATTGAGTGCCAACAAACACAAGACAATTCAGGTTTGGCTAGAGGCGAGTATAAACGCTGCTGCGTATATAAAACATAAGTGGTACGACAATGAGTAAAGGAGATGATCCAGAGAGAAATCTGGAGCTTGACTTGGCATCTTGTGGCGCTCTATCATAGAATATCGTATTGCTCATCACAACTTCAACGATTGGTAGGAGTTTACTATATGTAAGGTTTCATAGGCAAATCTATTTCAACTGTGGGTTGGTATGGTATTATATACAGTCCAGAGTTGTAATGTCTAGAGATGAATCTCAATCAGAACAGGGTTCACGATGCTGCAGGCGGATTAGTAGGCACGTCGATGCCATACTTCTCCTTGATCCTCTGTCTTCTCCGTTCCTCGTATCCAGGTGCATAGATGCCTGTGGCATAGTTAGTGTGTATCCTATGGGCAACTGTTAGGTGGCGGTATACCTCTTCCTTCGCCAATCTCCGCAATGGTTTCCTCTATTGGACGCCGCCTATTCCTTCTCATATATTCTTTTCGATCGAATTCATCTACGTTAGGATCTCTCTGGTAGCCGGTAAGCCTTCCACCTGTATAATCGTAGGCGCCCATCACAACCGCCGTGAGCGCTCCAAAGCCAAGTACCGCGGGAGTTGTTCCACCTGAGATAGATTAGCCATTGACCCGGAAGGTATAGGCCGGTGCAAAACTTACGCCTCAGTCCAAGTACAGTTCCAGCAAGAAATCCCCCATATGCCGTGTTCAATGCATCGTCCTTCTCTCTTAGATTTGCAGATGAAAACCGAACGAGTTCGTAAATACCCCCCACAGCAGCTATAGGCATATTAGAAAACGTTTAGAGTGCCTTAATACTTCGCGCAAATACCAAAAACAGCAATTGTGCCTCCAGTTCTGGTGACAAAGCCCCAAGCAGTGACGTTCCTCCTCGTGAGCGTATTCTGAATGGCAGACACAAAAGCACCGGCTGCACCCATCACCATGGTGCCTTGTATAGCTGCCTTTATGGCATCCTTCGGTTGGTATTGATCGCCCTCGGACGCCATAGTGAGTTGATGCGCCTGAGGAGATCTCAGAGAGTCACGAAGCTGTAGTCAGCTTTGAAGTCAAGCTTGACTCGGGGAGGCTCCATTAGCGCGCCGCTAGTGGTGCAAGAGCCGAGTTTCACTGGCGTAGAGCTCTAAAGCTCACATTGCCGACGCATTATGTACAAGATGCATTATTTTTTGCCCCAATATTACCACAACAGTTGCGTGTTGCGAAGACTCTACGAATCGCATATTCTATTAGACGCCCATGCTTAATCTGTAGATATTTAAAATAGTAGCCCTGTAATTTAGGCAGTATTCTTTCTGCTTAACTTGTATTGCTTAGTCGGCGGTTACGTGTATTACTCCCGGGCAAACTCCATAACAACCGGCCTCCATCACGCAACCTGAACGATCGCCGTCAAAGCAACCAAGTTCTCCTTCATACATGTGAGCACAACTCCGGTGACGCTCTATAATTGTGGCAGACTCCCCTCAGGTCAAGCGGGGCAGCGAGGTGGAGATGGAGGACTTTGCGCCACAGCACAAGCCAGGTTAGTGTTGGCCTCTCTGTTGTAACACCTCTCTGTGTGAATAGATACGCTGACCAGTATCACGTATCAGGGAAGACGGCGCCGCGACTTATAAGGGATCTGCTTGACTACGACGCACGACGGCCCCGGCAAATAGGCAAGAACCTACTCATCGACCCGCAACCCATATTCAGAGAAGGGAAATATCGCCCCTTACGAAAGCTACCCAACGACTGTCCTCATCAACTTCGGCGAAAAGATCTTCAAACATTTACTCCTGCGGTTGATGAGCGACCATCGACAACCTCGAAATACATCTCCGCGTCATATTGTGCTCGCTGCCTATGGCATTTTGATATCATTGCCGACTTCACTAGAAGACCTGGCAGAGATACACCCTGCGAGCTAGAGAGCCTCTTTCCTCTGCATCATTTGCAATATGTTCGAACCAAGAGGAGAACGGAGTCTGATAAGGAGAAGATCAACGAGAAATATGATAATTTCAAGGAGATACACACTTTCGCCTGCTCCAACCCGGCCTGCCCGGCCGTGGTGGATATTCGAATATCACCGCCTAGGTTAAACAAAGAGCACCTTGCTTCACTATGGGATCCTGCCAAAGTCTTCAAGAGAGGACAGAAGGCCATAAATGATCAGCCCGAACGGTATCATGACAGGCGTCCAATATCGCCTTTAGAGGTTTTAAACTTACTTCGAACTTACCTCAGCGATGCACTGAATAAATATCCAGCGGAAAAGAAGCGTATAACTGTTCGGAATAAGAGGTTTCTGCTTGCCTTTTCAGATGAATGTGATGATATCTTCGAGTACTTGGAATTTGGGCTTCAGCTTGAGCCAAGCGATGATGGTGTAAGTTTTTTTCCTTCAGCGTGTGAGAAGATCTTATCTACTGTATTTTTAAGTTCTTGATCTCATGCCTTATATCTAAGCCAGCACATGCAAGTGGTAAAATGCTGATCAAGTTATAGAAAACACAGGAAAAATTCTGGACACTTCCGGCGATAGACCTGCCAAACGAAGATACATTTGCCATAAGATCAAAGAAACAGTTCATTGAGGATGTCGTTTGCGAGCTCTCCGAGCGCATTGCAGAAGGCCCGCCCATGGAGGTCGCACATTTACCGAGCCGTTATGCCTATAATCCATTGCCTGCCAAAAATGATATTTACAGTACCCTTGGTTGCTTAGATTACGCTAAAGATTCTAGAGCAAACATAGATCTGGAAGAACAAGTGCATGAACATCCACATTATGCAGGTTTGGGGGCGGTGAACGATTTCTCGGATGCTCTAATCGCGTTTGCATACGAACGCCAACGCAATTCTGATCCTGGAAACAGTCCTTACTATCTTGAATGTTTGCAGGGGATTGCCAGTGGTCGAAACAGCGCAGACCTTCAGGAGAAGTCTGTTATAGCAATTTCCATGGGCGAGCACACTCTCAAAGACATTGAGAACGCGTACAAATTCTTTGCTATCAGCTCAGATACGGCAGGCGGCGACGACCACATAATCGGTCTCTACGAGTCAAGAATCGAGGCTGCCCCTCTCTATAAGGAAGATGCAAGGCAGTGCTTGCTAATCATTGGTCAAGCAAGACAGAGTGAGAAAATTCAAGCTATTGCCAACGACAGAGCCATGTCTTTCGAGGAAGCGTTGGATTACTTGAACATATCACAAGATACTCCCAATGATTCGATCGAGGCTGTTGCCGTTATAATGGTATGTTGATCTCACCATTCTCCGAGCACGAATAACTTGGGTGGCAATCTTGTGTTTTTGCTAAGCTAACTTGTGACAGGCAATGGATGGCGACAAAGCAAAAGTGGCACGGGCTCTACGCATTATTGGAGAGCATCGCAATCAATATTCTCTGCAGCTCTTCGCCTCAACTGTGGAGTCTGGTGATTCAAGCGGCGCTTTCACTGTTGCTGAAGCATATAGGAGACTACAGATTGGGGATCCTAACATGCGTGATGAGTCCGTAATCAGCTACTATCAGACACTTTGTGCAAATGCCCCCCCTGGATCGAAGGCCAGTTACGCTGAAGCCCTTCGAACAATTGCAACAGCTCGAGATAGTACTCTGCTCAGGGCTCATCTCGACGATCCAAATGCTCCGATAGTGATTGAAAAGGGAAGTGAAGATCAGCCAGTTGGTCTCGATAACATTGGCAACACCTGCTATCTCAACAGCCTGCTTCAGTACTATTACACTGTGAAGCCAGTCAGAGACGTCGTCATGAACTTCCAGGAGTACCGCATGGAGCTAAACACAGAAAATATGTTGAAGAAGCGAGTTGGGGGCCGGGCAGTTTCTCGCGGAGAAATTATCAAAGCACAGAAATGTAAGTTCTGTCCAGAGAAGATATGGCAATAACTAATCCTGTCAGTTGTTGAGGAGCTACAGAATCTGTTTCGGAATCTTAAGACCGCTCCCACACGATCTGTCAAGCCAACTCAGGATCTTGCTGAGTTAACTCTATTCAGTGCCGCGACTGAGGCGAACTTTCGACGAGCATCAATCAACAGTCCTGCGGCTCCGAGTTTGAGCTTAACTTCTTTCTTGGACCCTCCTGTTTATGGGCCGGAGCTTCCTCCTCCACCACCATTGCGTCCATCGCCAATACCTCATGTCAAAGAAGATGACATCGAGATGGTAGATCGACCTTTGCAAGATTCGGCCAATCAAGATGATGATAGCAGCGATACAACGCTCGTTAACCTGGAGCCAGCTACTCCAAACGAGGCAGGTATCGACAATAATGCCAAGATGGTCGAGTCACCAACAGAGCTCACAGAAGAGCCGGTTGCGGAACTTAATAAGAATGATGAATATCTTCTAGTATCAAAAGATACAAATAAGCCTGCAACAGTTGCTACGGCAGACGGTTCTATGCAAACTAAGAATGTGGATTCCCAGGGTGATGAAGTCATGACGAATGGCACCACAATCGCTTCAGTATTAGAAAACGGTTTATCAAGCCCCGAAAAGCCTCCTCCCATTCCCCCACGGAATAAGCCAGCGCCTATTCAGACATCTGCTGAGTCAGAGGACTCATTACGCGCCCAGAAATTGTACTTTGGTGCACAGCAAGATGTAACAGAAGTCATTGGCAATGTGATGTTCCGCTTGCAATGTGCAATCAAGCCAACAAGCATTGACCCGAAGTTTGGGGAGCAAATTGATAAGATCAGGGAGACTTTCTATGGCGCAAATGCCGTCTATCTGAAGAAGGCAAATACTTACGATGTGAAGATCGAGGACTGGGCCAATATCATTGTGTTTCCCAGTGCTGATGGCCCTCGAAGCATATACGAAGCTTTAGATGTTGTCTTTGATGAGCAAGTCGTGGAGATCAATAACGCACTCACTACACAATACGCTTCCATAAGCAAACTCCCGCCAATATTTCAAACGCAGATACAACGCACTGCGTTTGATCCTAAGACACAGCAGGCATCCAAGAACCAGAATCCAATCGTCTTCGAAGAGACTATCTACCTGGACCGGTACATGGATTCCGAGAAAGTGATGCAACGTCGAAAAGATGCATGGAAGTGGAAAAATAGAATTCGCAAACTGGAAGCGCGACAAAAAGTGCTGGAAACTACGCCAGTCGAGCTCACCGTTCCGGATGCTCTGCTTGCCACTAAGGACTACATCCGAATGCTTGAAGAGGAAGAAATCGATGGTATTCTGGTCAACCCAACCCTCTCAGAGGCTCTGGACGAGCGCAGAGCCGAAATAGTACGAGAGCTGGATGCCATCACCGAAGAAATCACCAATTTGAAGAAGAAATTACAGGATCAATTCACAGATATGCGGGAGCATCGCTATAGACTACAGGCAGTATTTATACATCGTGGTACCTCTACGTACGGGCACTACTGGATTTACATTTACGACTTCGAACGTGATATCTGGCGAGAGTACAACGATGAGCGCGTTTCTGTAGTCAATGACCGTAAGCAAATCTTTGAGCAGACTAGTGCGAATGGTCCTACTCCTTATTATCTCGTCTATGTCAAGGATCAAGTCAAGGACGAGCTAGTCGACGCTGTCTGTCGCGAAATCGTGGAGGAAGAGCCAGAAGTCCTGGCTCTTGCAATGAACGAGGAGAATAATGTGGAAATGGAGAATAGTACACAGCATATTGAGGATGTCAGTCTCATCCGTCACGAGCTTGATAGTGCTGGAGACATGCAATCAAGAGATCTTGCCCAGATGGGTACTTGGGATCTGAATCCTGTTTCCAGTAGAGGACCAGCGTGGAACTGAGAGATAAGCTTGGAGTACAAGATACAGTAAGCTTGGGCACCTATTTGGAGATGAGCGGGAAAGGAAGATATTCTTGTAGAGAATTCATGTAATATTCAGAAGAGAGAAGTTGGACTTTACGATAGGGCAACTAGAGCAATTAGAACGACTTCTTGTACGCGAGCTTACGACAATATCATACCGGATGCAATCGAGAAAAGCTGCACTTAGCAACTAATGTGATCTTTACGCTACAAAGCTGCAAAGAAACGGAACAAGGTAATTTTGATGATCTTTGCAGTTTACCCTGATTTCATCAACAAAACAGCCCAGAGCCTTTGTGACACGAGGCGCAAAACAATACCGGGCGCCAATAGCTTTGCTAAAGACATCACTAAAATTGTCTCAGAGATGAACCCATATAGTCCGATATGGGCCCTTCTAACAGATCTCGGTGAAGATTTAAAGTTTGACCATTATGTCTCCTGTTTTTAGAATATCAGTCTCTCATCGTCAAGCTGTCTACTCGTCGTAATAAAAGCCTCCTGTCAACATTCAGACTTCTCCCAAAGAAATCTATCACTATAAAGATATCAACGCCCCAGAAACACTCCTCCCACCTCAACTTGGCTCCAGAAGGTATCTTACCTGCTTCCGTAGAATTTTCGAGAGTTCATGAACATGACGCATACCTCAAAATCAAGCCACCAATCCAGCCAACTCATACAGTAACTAACCGAACCACCCCCTTTAGTCCCCACATTCATCACGCGAAATACGATAGCTGTAATCACAAAATCCTTAAAGCAAACACAAGCCCGAATCATCATCATGATGAATTACTGAAAAAAGCCCGTATTTGTCAATCCCGCAATACGATTGGTCCATTCCGACTCTCGCGTCGCAATACGATTGGACACTGCCACAATGCTACAATCCTTCGTACTAAACAGCCTCGTCACAGATTGTCATCTGGTGATGGAAAGATTCCGCCTTGGGGAGAATATTGGTCCTTTGCTTACTTTGAAAGTGAGGCTTTAGGATTGAAGGGGAGCGAGAGGATTGGGAAAAGTATAAAATGGGGGTGGGAGGCAGTGTTTGGAATGGAGGATGTCAAGTTTAATCAAGAGAAAAAAAATCCTTTTTTTATTTTGAATATCGATTTGGGAATCTGCCTTGTTCTAATTTAAGCATTTGATACTTCACTTTTGGTCGACGCGATCGTGTTCGTTGAGTTACCGGATTGTCCCTGACGAGTAGTATAGCACTGTAGTGACAGCTTTATTGAGGCTGTCTCCGAAATGGAGAACGGGCAGTACGGTATTCAAGACACACACTCACCTGACCGACGTGAAGAATTCTGTACTGATGAAGATGTGGTGCAGTGGATGGCAGCTACTGGTTCTACGCCCCTAATAAACCAGCTGCTATCATTTTTGGGTGCTTCTTCCTGTTTTCAGGGCTCTGGCATCTCGTCGAATGTTTGTGAGTTTTCCTTGATAGCGCGGTGCTTTCGAGTTATGCTGATGGACGTATAGCCAATACGAGAGCTGGAGGATATCGGGAGCTTTACCGTGGAGCGCTGCGCTGTTTGTGACGGGCTTTACGTTGAGGAGTATAGGCGCTTGGGAGTATAATAATTTGCCGATCTTTATATCGAGCACGGTGTTTTTGTATGCTGCTCCGTAAGTATACTCTCTTCATGGAAGAATTGTCTTACCTTGCGTGCTCGGCCTTGGCTGCCTTGGCTTCACCGTCCACTTCGTGCGCGGGCATTTTCTTTCCCTTCTCTGGGTTCTCTATAGTGTTGAGTCAGACAGTAACACTCTATTAGACCCATATACGAACTCTCAAACTACATAGTACTCTCTCGTCTGCTTCATTACATTCCTCACCTTTCACCACTTCACCCAGCACGTATAATCACCACCTTCGCCGGCATATCTGTCATAGTCGAGGTCTTGACAGCAAACGGTGCACAGAGAGCTGTCAACTCTTCTTCCACACCTGGTGAGATTGCCGCTGGAAAGGCTCTGCTCAAAGCCGCACTTATTGCCCAGCTGTTTGTCCTTTCTCTTTTCGTGATGGTCGCAGGCCGTTTCCACTACAACTGCAGTAAAGCTGGTATGCTCGCCACGGCCGGTGACAATCGAAGGAGAATCCTCGGTGTCCTTATAACCCTTTACGCATCGTCGGCGCTCATAGGTACCCGGACGATATATCGCACCGTTGAGTACTTCGAGACAGCCGCCATTCCTGCTCCGCAAGCTGGTGAGGTGTATAATGTGAACTCCATTTCGCCCATCATCCGGTATGAATGGTTTTTCTATGTCTTCGAGGTCACTTTGATGTTCACCAACACTATGTTGTTGAACTTCCGGCACCCAGGCAAGTATTTGCCAAAGAAATTAACCACTTACCTAGGAGAAGATGGAGTTGAGAGAGAAGGATGTAAATTCAAAGACACAAGGAATTTCTTCCGTAAAGCCTTTGACCCATTCGATATATGGGGGCTCTTGAAGGGGAATGATAAGAAAGACCGATGGTGGGAAAAGGCAGATGAAAGTGCGAGGACGGATGTCGAGCCAGAAACAGAGGTACAGAGGGAGATATTCGGTGGAGACAAGTGAAGGTGCCCAAGAATGGGGGGTTTTCCTGTAAGGCCTTATCAACAATACCTTACCATGAGAGGCCCATGTGAGCGGGCTGGGCAAGTACAACTTCATGACGGAAGGATGGCACTGCTGGAATGGAGGATTCTTATTATGCATGTTGATGTTGTATCGTCTAGGATCGTGGGTTATAGATATGCCGCTGATAGTTAAGAGAATCATATTACTTGCTGGAATAACAACTAAATTCTTATAATACATAACGCCGAGGCCGAATCCTACTAATATAACATAATTATGCATAAAGCAAAAGTGGTATATCACCAGCCTGATTCATGAGGTTAGGAGCGGGTCGTTGTGGAGATGATCTGATACACAGCCTCGGGTCGACTTCAGTAATCAACAATCCAACCCACAATGTCATAGCAATAATTTAGTGCCGATCACAAGGGTGCCTCCATATAGTTATGGCGCAAGCAAATAAGGATGTGCTGCTCTTCGATGGGCTAAGAGGAGTTATTATTGTTGGCAGATGAGGTGAGAAGGCAATGACTAGGTGACCTACTTAAGGAAGCTACGAGGCTTACTGGAGATGTTGTACCGGGCTTGTATCTGTATCTAAAACTTGAGCTCGGAAGGGCGCTGTTCGGCACTTTTACAATAGACTAACGCCCAGTTGTCGTGATAATGACAAGGTCGTGTGTACAGTGCAACTCCATGCTTAAAGATCCTCGGTCGTACAAGTATCCTATGACATGGCACCATACTGACTTAACAGATCATGATCAAACTGATATCTCCTATATTCATACACTCTCCGCTCTTTCTCCTACTTCTTCCTTCGCGCGCGCGGCGTGTCCCACGATATGCAGAGGCTCCTACAAAGCACGGTCGCTGGCTTCCGTGGCCTAGCCTCGCCTCGCCTCACTCGCACAGCCCGCCAGGTTTGGAATCCTTCGGTCAATGCCTCATTTCTCATAACGGCACAGTAGTGCTTTCTCGGCCTAATTAAGCCTTGACATTTGGGCGGAGCACACAAATCATTTGCACTTCCCGTCTCATCTTATTTATCTCCGTTTTGCATCCTATCTGCCGTGCCTGTGTGGATGTTGGCTTGCGCCGCGCTGCAATATAGTAACAGAGGCTAAATGGCATGCTGCGACAGATAAGCAGCTCGTGATCTCATGACCTTACCTTATTTACACCTTTGCGCACCCTTGTGGGACGTCTAATGTTCTTATGTTTCCTTTGGTGCTGCAAAGTTTGAGCACCCTATAAGTGGCGATATGGCGCTTTCTTCGGCACAGACGTCAGTTCCTTCACGAAGTCGCACTGTTGGGCAAAACGAAAATGTGGGACAATCGCATTGGCCTGGGCCTGGAATCTTTGTTAGGGTTGAAGTTGGTGTCTCTTTCTCTCCTACGAAGTCACGGCAAATGTCATTTGGCTATGCGTCAAGGAATATGGAAGAGAGGTTCCGAAATCAGCGACATCCAAATAGTTTGATGCCCTCGAGTGGGAACTTGGGGGCCGGGCCGCCACAACATCAGATAGAGGACGAGGAGAGGGCAAGAACGACACGGCGACGAAGAATGCGAAGCCGAAGTGCTCTTCAATTAAGAACTAGCCCAGTATCCCCTGAAGCAGTAACTTTAACACCGGAACAGTACGATCAGAGAGACTATCATCCATTCCATCCGGAACCGGTCTTTCACCCGGAGCCAGTCTTTCATCCATCTCCAGTATCAGTGCGGGACCACCGTCCTGCCCAACCATCACAGAGTGCTTGCCGGTCATCACCAGTATCACTAAGCACTTTCTCACCGCAGCATGCAAACTCATACCCTCCGCCTCAGACGCCGCAAGCAAGCAGCAGTCGGATGCCTCCATTTGCTGGTATCGTGCGTCAAAGCACGATCGACAGGAAGCCATTACCCCCTCTCCCTTCCCGGTTCCGTCTTGGATCAGATGGTCTGCCATGGGCCTCACCAACGATAATTGATCCAGACGACATCACCTATTCGGAGCCATCAAACTTATCCATAGATGAGCCGCCGGAGCCAGCACAGCCAGCGCGAGTAGATGACCCGCAGCGAACGAGAGAACTCGAGCAGCTGCACCAGGCCATGATGGGAGTCGACAGCGTGGAACTTGGCAATGACTGGTGGGAGCCAGGAGGCAGCTGGGACCGGCAAGGTGATCTGGGAGGTTTACCTTCGGGTCCAAGAAGTGTCGGATGGGCAGTTGCGGTCCCGGCAAGGGAGGAAGACCACCCTTCAAGGCCTCAGGTTGAGCAGAGAGCCTCGCACCAGAGCGGTGGACAGCTGAGCCCGCCACCAGCGTACAGTCAAGGTCAATGGGGCTGGGATTGGGAATGGGAGGAGAGATATGGGTATTGGGTAAGAGGATTACGACGGAGCAGTTCAGCATGTGGGCGCTATGCATAACGGCATATGAAGACGACAGCATGAATAAATTGGCGTATGGAGCTTGCATTAATACTAATGTCTCGATATCTAACGACTATTTCACGAATGTACCGTACTATGTACCATTATCTCTCAAGGAGGTCTTATGAGGCGGCGATGGATCATCATGATATCAAAATGCATTACCAGATAGACATCATATACTATGGATATGTTCTAGATCTTAACACCACTGCCATTCACCTATCATATCGTCATCGAAGTGCCATAGCCGGTGTACACACGAGACCCAGCAGCACCACCTCTATTCCCCTCTCTCATGGTCACATTATGTCATACGTCGTCATTAGCATTTAACCCAATGATTCGGTAATCCTCCCTTTCCCCTTCGGCGACCCTCACCTCGGCTTACCTGCCCTTCATTCCAGGGTGGATCCCCAAATCTCACTCGTCTCATCTCCGTCCCAGGAACATCCTTTCTGAGTGTTGTTTTTTTGGGGGGAGGGGAGGCTGAGTGCTGAGCGGGTTTCAAGGAAGACGAAATCCTGGTGTCTTCATGTCATGGACGTGGAAAATAGCAACCGA
>Ga0335074_10002078_pt1 | contig 27265 bp, 20 predicted proteins | sample Lox_Sample_23_FD_206715 | JGI IMG/M metagenome (GOLD analysis project Ga0335074, IMG submission 206715) | Soil microbial communities from Loxahatchee National Wildlife Refuge, Florida, United States - Lox_Sample_2.3 | ecosystem: Environmental > Terrestrial > Soil > Wetlands | place: USA...
GATGATCTTCGTGCACATGATGCATGGTGTATACGAATTTGTTCTGGACAAAGCGGCTAAACATGAGGGCGGCAACGCTGTTGAGATGAATGACATCGCAGTCGGCAGCGGCATCGGCGATGGCCCACGACGCATGATTAAAGTCTTTCAGGTTGTCAGAAACCTCTCCCCCGATCGGCCACTGCTGCGATTTATAGAGCCAGCGAGTCTCGACTGCAACTGTCGACTCGCCGTTGCTGTACACCACCACATCGACACCGGAGCTTTTGAGCCCTTCTGCGAGTTGGGCAATGAATAGCTCCGTACCGCCGTACTTTCTGGGAGGCACGGCTAAGAATGGAGAAGAAACCAGAGCTACCCTCATCGGAACCCTTTCTGGATTAAATGCAATTGTTGGCTTGCGTGCCCGTACGCTTGCGACTTGAAGGTCTTGCTGTAGATAGATGCAGAAAAAGGCTTTCGCGTGGGTCCGGTCTGAGCAGATTGACCCGATTGCAGCGTCCAGCACGTTCACCGGGCTCGGCGCTGACGTAGTGGGGGCGCAGTGCTTAATTGCTTTCGAACCAGGAAATCGGTCAGGTCACCTTCGCGGCGGATATCGGCGAGCATAAAAACAGAATTCTGCTGTGCTGTTTCCATTTTCGGTGCAATTGGAACTGGTCGTTTCGCGGGATCGGAACTGATTGGCTTGCCCGCACGTAACTTCATTTGTCCAAAAGCGGACGGGAGGTTTCATTGACGGACAAGGGCCGGCCTGCCATCCACTCGTAAGTCTCTGACAGATCACGCGAAAAGGTGGTCGGCTTGTTGCAATTGCTACGATCCTATACAGGCGCTAAGGATGGAGTGAACCCGATGCAGTTCATCTTGCGAGAGCTTCGTTTGGGACTTCGCCGGCTTCGGCGTTCGCCCGGCTTCGCCATCACCGCCGTGCTGATGCTCGCGCTCGGCATCGGCGCGACGGTCACCATCTTCAGCGTGGTGAACGGCGTGCTGCTGAAGCCGCTGGCCTATCGCGACTCGCAGCAACTGGTCAATATTCGCGAAGTGGTTGAAGAGTGGAAGCCAAACTATCCCTCAGTGCCCGCCAATGCCAAGCACTTTAACACCTGGCGGCAACGCACAAACGCTTTCTCCAACTGGGCGATGCTGCAGATGTGGCGATCTGACTTGTCCGTAGGAAACGGTCCGGCAATCATCGTACCCACCGCGCACTGCTCGCGTGAGCTATTTTCACTGCTGGGCGCGCAGCCCACGCTGGGACGAGGCTTCACGGCGGACGAGATGCAAAAGGGTCACGATCACGTGGTCGTTCTCAGCAGCCAGATCTGGCGCGATCGTTTTAACGCCGATCCGCAAATCGTCGGCAAGAGCATCCAGCTGGACGGCTATCCCTATACCGTGGTCGGAGTTTTGCCGGGAGAGTTCGAGCTTCCTTCCAACCGCCTCGACTCGTATCGGCAGGACGCGGGGGATGCGACCGAACTGTTCGTTCCTCTGGTCATTTCTCCTGACCAGATAGACGACTTTGGTGACTTCAACTACGAGGCTTTGGCCAGGCTAAAGCCAGGTGTCTCCCTGCAGCAAGCCTCGGCGCAGATCAACGCTATTGAAGCTGACATCACTCGAAACTTTGCGCCCGACATACACGCTCACGTCTCCGCCGACCTCATTCCTCTGAAGGAAACGGTTGTCGGCGGGGTCAGTCATGGTTTGTGGCTGCTGTTTGCGGCGGTAGGATGCGTGCTGCTGATCGTCTGCATCAACCTGGCGAACCTGCAATTGGTGCGCGGCATACTGCAGTCACGCGAAACGGCTGTGCGCGCTGCACTGGGCGCTAATCGCAGTGACTTGCTGACACATTCGCTCGCGGAGAGTGTCATCCTCGCACTCGTCGGAGGCGCGTTAGGAATTGTTTTGTGCGCAGCCGCCTTGCGCCTACTGTCGCATTTCGTTTCCGGCTCACTTCCGCGCAGCGGCGACATCGCGCTCAACGCCTTAGTATTGGGTTTTTCGCTGTTGGCGACCACGGTTACCGTCCTACTCGCAGGATTGCTTCCCGCTTGGCGATCCATCAACATTGATCCGCAATCGATTTTGCAGGGCACCAGCTCCCGCGCAGCTGGAAGTCATCGCACGGCGCGAGTGCGCACCATCCTGGTTGCTGCCGAGCTGCTATGCAGCACCGCGCTGCTGCTGGTTGCGGCGCTGCTGGCCAAGAGTTTCGTTCGATTGATGCATGTCGATCGTGGCTTTCAGACGCAACACATCCTCACCCTGCGAGTCACACTCCCTCGCGGTCGGTACGAAAAGGACGATCCGCGCAATCATTTCTATGACGAAGTCCTGCGGCGGCTGTCGCAGCTGCCTGGCGTTCAATCAGCCGGTTTCTCCAGCGCTCCCATGATGAACGGTGAGACCTGGGTCGACGGCCTCACTCCTTTGCCAGCACCCAAGAACGTTCCGCTGTCGAGTATGACTTTCGCCAACATTCGCTGGGCAAGTCCCGACTTCCTGTCGACCATGGGTATCCGCGTGCTTGCCGGCCGCATGTTTAGCGAGGGAGACCGCGGCAAGAACACCGCTGTGATATCGGCTTCTGCTGCGCGCAAGCTCTGGCCAAATCAAGACGCAGTAGGCCGCAGCTTCCGGGCGGGCGAGAAGGAATACGCGGTGGTCGGAGTGATCGCCGATGCTCGCACGGAGGAGCTAAGCGCCAATCCCATTGCCATCGTCTACTACCCGTACTGGCAGTGGCCGCAGCTATCGAGTTTCTTCGCTCTGCGCACTCGCGAAGATCCGAAAGCGGCAGCCGCTGCCGTCGGTGCTGCCATTTCGCAGTTCGAACCCGAAGCCGCCATCACGCATGTCGAAAGCATGGACGAGGTGGTTGGCTCGTCGATCGCACAGCGCCAGTTCGAGTTCAACCTGCTGCTGTCATTCGCCGCGGCTGCTCTGCTGCTTGCAGCTCTTGGACTCTACGGCGTGTTGTCGTACTCGGTAGCGGAGCGTACACGCGAGATGGGTGTCCGCATCGCCCTGGGCGCGCCACGTCAAGCACTCTATCTGCTGGTCTTCCGCCAAGCTGCGTTACCGGTGATCGCCGGAGTGGCTGGCGGATTGGCCGTTGCTTGGTTGAGCGGGCAGTTGATCGCGAGCCTCTTATTCCAGGTCAAGCCCTACGACCTACCCTCCGCGTTGCTTGTGGTTGCGGTTTTGATGGTTACGGTCGCCGCCGCCTGTTATTGGCCTGCGCGGCGAGCCGCCCACGTCGAACCGATGCAGGCTTTGAGGATGGAATAGCAGTGGACACACTCTTACACGATCTTCGCTATGCTCTACGGCAGCTGCGCAAGGCTCCGGGCTTCACCCTGGTTTCGGTTTTGACGCTGGCGCTCGGCATTGGTGCCAACATAGCCGTTTTCTCCGTGACCAACGCTGTGTTGTTGAATCCCAGCGGCATTCCGCATCCCGCCGGACTGGTGGCGATTCGCGCCCGCTACAACGCGATGCCCGACCTGAGCAACATTGAAATATCGCCGCCGGACTTCGGCGACGCAGCTGCGGGCAAGAACATTTTTTCTTCCGTGGCGGCGATGCAGGCTACCAGCTTCAACTTCAGCCACAATAATGCAAGCCCCGAATTGCTGCACGGAGCGGCAGTGTCGGCCGGCTACTTCAACGTCTTCCAGAGCCGCCCATATCTGGGGCGGGTGTTTACGCCAGAAGAGGATGTCGCTGGAGCGCCTCATGTCGCGGTGCTCTCCTATCACACCTGGCAAGCTGATTTTGGCGGCGATCCGAACATCGTCGGTCGCACCGTGATGCTCAATCGCCAGCCGTATGGTGTGGTTGGCGTGATGGGCCTTGACTTCAACTGGCCCAACGAGGTGCAAGTATGGGTGCCGTTGGCATTGCCTGCTGGACGCACCGAGGATGCCAAGTACCGCTATAGCGAGTACCTATTCGGCGTCGCGCGCCTTCGTCCCGGGGTGACTCTGAGCCAGGCAAATGCTTATCTCGATCGCAAGGCGCAGGAAAACATCAACTCCGAAGGCAGCAAGAGTTTTGGCCGCGCCAGTAAATGGGGCATGTTTGCCGTCCCGCTGAACGAGATGACCGCGGGCGGCTTGCGAAAATCGCTCACGCTGTTGCTCATCGCAGTTGGCATGGTATTGCTGATCGCCTGCGCCAACATTGCAGGCTTGCAAATAGCGCGGGCCTCGGCCCGGCAGCGCGAATTGGCTGTGCGAATCGCTCTGGGCGCATCTCGCAGCAAACTCATCCGCCAAGCCCTGCTGGAAAGCATTGTGCTTACGACCGGTGGCGTGGCACTGGGGTACGGAATTGCCAGCTTTGCTGCGCCCCTACTGGTGCGCGGACTGCCATCGATTCTGGGCTCGCAAATTCGCGCCTCATTCGGCGGTCCGGTGCTGATTTTCGTCATCGCCATTGCAACCCTCTGTTCTTTACTTTGCGGCGTGGTTCCGGCCTGGCACCGCACGCAGCCGGGGTGGTTTGGGGCGCTTCAGGAAAGCGGACGCTCCGGGACAACGGGAGCGGCCAGCCAGCGTGCCCGATCCACATTAGTCGTAGCGCAGGTTGCTTTGTCGCTGCTTCTGCTCGCGGGCGCTGGATTGCTGATTGGCAGTCTACGGGTACTGGAGAGAGTCGATACCGGATTTCAGCCGGAGGGATTGCTCTCGGCCCGTTTTTCCTTGCCGGATACCACGTATAACAACGACGACAAGCTGGCCGCGTTCTATCAGGCTCTGGAAGATCGCCTACGCACGTTGCCAGGTGTGCAAAGCGGAGCGCTGGCGGATGCTTTGCCCTTTGACGATAGCAATAACGGTGGCTCGGCAAGCTTTTTCATCAAAGGATGGACGGCCGGACCGAATGATCCGGGACCGCACGGTAACGTTCGCATCATGTCAGCAGGGTATCTGAAAACGTTGCAAATTCCGGTGCTGATGGGTCAAGACTTCAAGGAAGCCGACCACCGCGGTGGCCAGCGGGTGGCAATCATCGACACCGTTCTGGCCCATCGATACTGGCCCGGGAAAAATCCCGTCGGACAACAAATTGCTTTTGACGACCGCGTGAAAGGTCCCTGGTACACCATTGTCGGCGTTGCGTCGCACTCGCGCAACTCGTCGCTGGAAGCGGACAGCAATGAAGGCTTTTACTATTTGCTGCTTACGCAGGCTCCGGTTCCATCGGCTTCCATGGTTGTTCGCAGCTCGCGGGCGAGCACTGACTTGGCGGGCGAACTTGCCGGGGCGGTCCGCGCCATCGATTCCAGCGTTGCGATCTATGATGTAAAGACCGTGGAACAACTCGTGGACGAATCCCTCATTGGGCGCCGCTTTGTCGTCCTGCTGCTGACTACCTTTGCCGGACTGGCGCTGTTGCTGGCTGCGCTCGGCTTATATGGGGTGATCGGCTACTCGGTGCGGCTGCGAACGCGGGAACTCGGCCTGCGCATGGCTCTAGGTGCTCAGCGGAGCAGCGTCATGCAGCTGGTGTTGATGCAGGGCGCGCGCCTGGCGGCAATCGGAATCATGTGTGGCATTCTGGCCGCGCTGGCGTTGGGTCGCGTCTTCTCCAGCCTGCTGTTCCAGGTTGGTATGTTGAGTGCGATTCCCTGGCTCGCGGCCATCGTATTGCTGATCGCGGTTGTGTTCTTGGCGACGTTTCTGCCCGCACGCCGCGCCGCGTCCATCGAACCGATGCAGGCACTGCGGTCGGAATAGTAATTGGCAATTAGTAGCTAGTGGTACCAGTTCCAGCTCGTCTTGTCCAACAGGCACAAGTCAGATGCTCAATCTTCGGGGCTAGGCGGAAGGCTAGTCGCTAATTGCTGCTCTTATGAACGATCTACGTTACGCTCTGCGCCAACTGCGCAAATCGCCGATGTTCACGCTGGTTGCGGTCATCGCCCTGGGGTTGGGAATCGGCGCCAACACGGCAATCTTTACTCTGTTCGATCAGGTACTGATTCGCTCGCTGCCGGTGCGTCATCCCGAGCAGTTGGTGCGGCTCCGCTTCACCGGCGAGAGTCCGGGACACACCAACACTTACGGCGGAGACGACAATGACTTTTTCTCCTATCCGATGTATCGCGATCTGCGCGACAAGAACGGCGTCTTCGATGGATTGGTGGCCAATGATCAGCAGACCGTCGGCGTGCAGTGGAACAACCGCTCCGACATCACCAAAGTAGAGCTGGTCTCGGGGAATTATTTTCAGGTGCTGGGCCTGCACACTGCGCTGGGCCGTCCAATTCTTCCCTCGGACGATCAGCCCAACAGTAATCCCGTCGTCGTACTCAGCTTCAATTACTGGAAGGATAAGCTGGGCGGCGATTCCCGCGTCATTGGCCAAACGCTACTGATCAATGCGAATCCCTTCACTATCGTTGGTGTGGCGCCGCCGCAGTTTCACAGCATTGTTGCCGGCGAAACACCGGGCATCTTTGTACCCGCTTCGAATAAGAACGCCATCACTCCGCGTTGGCAGGATCTCGAGGATCGCCAGTCGTACTGGCTCACGCTGGTAGGCCGCCTGAAAGATGGTGAAAGCCGCCAACAGGCGCAGGCCGGCCTGGAGCCGTTGTGGCATGCGCTCCGCGCCGAGGAGCTGCAGCTCTTTCATTACCACTCGCAACGCACGCGTCGGCTGTTCCTCGACGAATCGCACATACAGGTGCTGGACAGCGCTCGCGGCTTCTCGCCGCTACGCGACCAGTTGGGTACACCGCTGCTCATCCTCATGGGAATGGTGGGACTACTGCTGCTGATGGCTTGCATCAACGTTTCCAGCCTGCTGCTGGTGCGCGCCGCCGGCCGTGTTCGCGAAATGTCGGTGCGTTACGCGCTCGGTGCGGGCCGTTGGCAGATCGTGCGGCAGTTGCTGGTTGAAGGTCTTCTTCTTGGGCTTTTGGGTGGAGCGCTCGCGCTGCTCATCGCGCCGGCCATCTCCCGATTGCTGGTGCGGATGGTGTTCAGTGATCCTAATGTCGAAACGCCCTTCTCTACCGCGCCCGACTTACGCATGCTGATCTTCAACTTTGCCGTGGCGTTGGGCGTCAGCATTCTCTTCAGCCTCGCGCCGGCGCTGCGTTTCCTGCGTCCCGACCTGGTGGAATCGCTCAAGCAACAGGCCGCGACGGCAGCCGGTGGTCCGTTGCGCTTCCGCAGAATTTCCGTGGGCGCTGAAATCGGCGTAAGTCTGCTGCTGCTTATCGGCGCAGGTCTTTTCGTTCGCACACTGCAGAATCTGCGCGCGGTTGATGTCGGTTTTCCTACCGATCACCTGGTGACATTCGGCGTGAATCCACGATTTGCTGGATATCAGAGCGAGCAACTGCAGGCGCTCAACCTGCGCGTACTCAATGCCCTCGCAGCGCTGCCAGGAGCGCGAGCGGTGGCCGCTACTGACGACCCGGATCTTGTCGACGATAGCGAAACTGGCGAAGTCTCGATTGCCGGTTACAAGGCCGCCGAAGGCGAAGACATGCAGGCGGAAGAGCCCTGGGTCACGCCGGATTATTTCACGACGATGGGCGTTGCATTACTGGCAGGAAGATTCTTCCACGCAAATGAGCCTTCCGGAGGCCACAATGTAGCCATCGTGAACAACAGCTTCGCGCGCCACTATTTTGGCAGTCCGCAAGCAGCGATTGGGCGCGTCGTTGCATGGGTCTCAGTGCCAAAGAGCAAGTTTGACGCGGAGATTGTCGGCGTCGTCGGGGATACCAAGCACACCGAAGTGCGTGATCCTGTGGTGCGCACGGTTTATCGCCCGCTGCTGCAGAGTCCCCAGCTCAACGGCATCACCTACCTGGTGCGCACCTGGCAATCGCCGCAGGCAGCCGAGGCGAGCGTACGAGCCGCCATGCAGCACCTCGACTCCAAGCTGGCACTCAAGAACCTGCAAACTGTCGATGACGAGGTCAAGCAGAGCCTCGCAAATGAGCGGCTGATTGCGCTGCTGTCGGTCAGTTTTGGACTTCTCGCGGTATTGCTGGCCGCGATCGGACTTTATGGTGTACTCGCCTATTCCACCGCGCAGCGAACGCGTGAGATTGGCATCCGTATGGCGATGGGAGCGCAACGGTCGAGCGTTGTGCGCCTTGTGCTCGAGGACGTTCTCTGGATTGCCGGTGTGAGCATTGTGTTGACGCTGCCGCTAGCTCTGCTGTTCGCCGGCATGTTGCGAAGTCAACTCTACGGCGTCAGCATTGCCGACCCATGGACCTTCACCATAGGAACTCTGCTGGTAAGTCTAGTCGCTCTGATCTCGGCACTATTACCAGCCAGACGTGCCGCATCAATCGCACCCATGCAGGCGTTAAGAAGCGAGTGAGAAAAAGTTGGCGAGAGGGTGGGCACCGTCTCAGCCTGCGGCGGCACTGCCATGCGTTCGCGCCGTCGTCCGGTCACCGACTCAATCACACAAGGCTCCGGCAGGGCACCCAAACCATTAAAGATAGGACGCCTTACCAGATCCTCACCCTCTGCTCGGGCGCGAGATACAGCGTCTGCCCCGGCTTTACATCGAACGCCGAATACCACGCATCGATGTTGCGTACCGTATCGGCGCGGTATTGCGCCGGAGAATGCGGATCGACCATTACCTGCTGGCGCAGCGCGGCATCGCGAACTTTCGACGCGTAATCCTGGCCAAACGCGATAAAGAACTGCTGATCGCCGGTGAATCCGTTCTGCTCGGGCGCAGTCTTGCCGGCCAGCGACGCCTTATAGCCATCGTACGACGCGGCAATCCCCGCGACGTCGGCGATGTTCTCCGCTATTGTCTGCTTGCCGTTCACATGCAGATCAGGAAACGGATAATACGTGTCGTACTGCGCCTCCAGCTTCGCTGCTGCGGCTTCGAAGTGCTCAAGATCGGACGCCGTCCACCAGTTGCGCACTTGTCCTTTCGAGTCGAACGCGCTTCCTTCCGTATCGAACGTATGGCTAATCTCGTGTCCGATTACCGAGCCGATCGCGCCATAGTTGGCCGCAGCCGGAGCCTTCGGATCGAAGAACGGCGGCTGCAGAATCGCGGCCGGGAAATTCAGCGCGTTTTGCAGCGGCAGGTTTACGGCGTTCACGGTTTGCGGATCCATCGACCACTCATGCCGATCGACCGCCTTACCCAGCCGCGCTACTTCGCGGTGATACTGAAACAAATTGCCGCGCCACACATTGGCGAAGATGTCGTCGGGCTTCACTTCATAAGCGGAGTAGTCGATCCACGTCTCGGGATACCCGATTCCCACATACAAGGTGTCAAGCTTTGCTTGAGCTTCAGCCTTGGTCTTCGGGTCCATCCAGGAGAGTGCAGCGATGCGCTTGTGGTAGACGGCGATGATATTGGCCACCATCTCTTGCGCCTGCGCTTTGGCCTCCGGTGGGAAGTAGCGTTGCGCGTACATCTTGCCGACCTCGTCGCCCAGGTATCGATTTACGACCATGATGCCGCGCTGCCAGCGCGGACGCTGCTGCGGCGTGCCCGACAGCGTCGCACCGAAGAATGCATAACGCTCGTCCGCCAACGCCTTGGTCAGATACGGGGCGTACTCCTCGATGGTGTGATACGCCAGCCAATCCTTCCACGTCTCCAGCGGAGTCGACTCCACCAGGGCCGACTCGCCGGCAAACGCCGTCGGCTGCCACACGATGAAGCTGGCTTGCTTGCTCAAACCGGCGCCGCGGAAGTATTCCGCCCAATCCAGCCCCGGAGCCTTGTTGGAGAAGTCGGCCTGGGTCCAGGTGTTGTTGGCCGTGTGGATGTCTTCGTTCTGCGCCAGCGTCAGTTGTTTCTCCGCAATGGCATGCTCCAGCGCGACAATGCGCTCGGCACGTGCGTCAGTATCAGTGAACCCGGTCAGCTTCAACATCGCTGACACGTGCGCCTGATACTTCGTGCGCAGTTCTTTCATATGCTCGTTGTCGGAGGTGTAGTACTCGCGATTCGGCAGCTGCACGCCTCCCTGCAGCAGGTAAGGGGCGTAGTGCGAGGAGTCATTGAAGCCCGGCGCAACCCACAATCCAAACAAATGCGGCGTGTGGAAGTTGGTATTGTTCAGCGCGTCGACATCGGCGCGCAGCGTCTGCCCCAGCGCGTAGGCCAGCTCCTTCTTGTTCTTGATATCGGCAATCGCCTTCAGATGCGGCTCCAGCGGTTTCAACCCCTTGGCTGCAATCGCAGCTTCGTCCATGTAGGAGTTGTAGAGGTCGGCGATTTTGCGCTCGCCCGATCCCGCCGAGGCGTTGCTCTTGGCCGCATCCTGGACGATCGACGCGGTCTGCCTGTCGCTCACGTCGCGCAGCTCGGTAAACACGCCGACTCCGGCGCGATCGGGCGGAATCTCGGTGCGCTTGATCCAGTCGCCGTTGCAGTACAGATACCAGTTGTCGCCCGGCTTCTGCGAACGGTCCATGTTGGCGACGTTAATGCCATGCGTCTCTTGTGCTGGCGCTTGCTGCGCCTGGGCGGGAACGATGGCGAAGCTAAGGGTGCAGACCACGGCAAACTGCAGCAATAGGGTCAGACGTTGCCTTAGGAATGACATGATTGGCTCCAAATCGAAGAGAGAGGTAAAGCACGCGAGTGGCAAGAAATGTAGACGAAGGCCAAATAAAGAGGGTAGCACGACGACACGGGCAACGCAGTGAGAGGTGAGACGAAACGCAGGATTCGACGGCGGCGGACAGTGAGCGACGGAATCCTTTGTTCATTCGCGATAAGAAAGGGAGATCCAGATCACCCGCCCGTCTTTGATGCCGAATTCTGCCAGGCTCAGATCGTTCGGGCCGGCGCGGTAGATCAAGGCCTTGCTGCCGATCTCTGGCGGCTTTGCCGGCGGATGATAGCTGCTCGCCAGATCACCATAATCGATCGAATCGTAGTTTGTGCCGTCAAGGCTGACCACCGTGGATGGCCGATGGTAAGCTTCCTGCACCTCTTCCTCCGTGCTCCCCAGTCCGATGCCCTGCTCCGTCTTCCATCCCGCAAGATCATCCTGCGTGATCTGCGCCGGGTGCGTGACGCAATCGCGCGAACGGCTGAGCGTCACAGCGGCGGCCAGCGTGTCGTCGTAGACGTCGGACATGCGCGTGAGGCTGAGAAACACATTGCCGCGTGCCGAGTGGTAGCAGAACGTCTCACCTTTGGTCGAGGCTGGCCTGCCCAGCCGCGCGAAGAGGCTGTTCATCTTGACGTCTTGGTCAATGCGGAACGGACCGAGCGAGTGCGGCCCGGTGTACTGCTGCGCCTGAGCGAAGCTCGTCGCCGCGAGCATGAGAATCGGGAGAAGAGAGTAGCGTCTATTCATATCGCAGGGCTTCGGCCGGCAGCACCCCGGCCGCCGACCACGACGGATACAAGGTTGCGATGAACGAGACGCCGATCGCGACCAGCGCGACCAGTAGCGCATCCCATGGACGCGGCGCAAACGGAACGTAGTCGATCGAGTAAACCTCGGCCGAGAGGGAGAACAGATGATAGTGTCCGCCCGCCCACGACAGCCCGAATCCCGCGATCAGCCCAAGAGCCGTTCCAATCACGCCGATGAGCAATCCCTGATACATGAAGATGCGCCGGATCTGCCACCGCTTGGCGCCCATCGACACCAGCACCGCAATATCACGCGTCTTCTCCATCACCATCATGATGAGCGAGATCAAAATGTTCAGGGCGGCCACAAACACGATCAGCCCGATGGTGATGAACGTGACCACCCGCTCCAGTCGCAAGGCGTGAAAGATGGCGCGATTCTGCTCCATCCAGTTGGTTGACATGAAGCCCTTACCCGCTTCAGCCTCAAGCTTGGGCGCGATCTCGCCCACCTTGTAGATATCGTCGACTTTGAACTCCAGCACCGAAACGACATCGCTGAGATCGAAGAGCCGCTGTGCGTCGGAAAGCCGAATAAACGCCCAGGTATTGTCGTAGTCGAAGAAGCCGGATTCAAAGACGCCCGCAACTTTGAAGCGCTTGTATTTGGGCACGATGCCGAAGGGCGTAAGCTCACCTTGCGGGCTAGTCACGGTGACGACCGAACCCACGACGGCGCCCAGTTCGTCGGCCAGGTCTTTGCCCAGGATGATCGGGGGCAAGGCCGCTGCGGTCGGTGTGGATTCATTACTGTCGGGCGGAGTCGTAGCTGGCGGCTGATTTTGATCGAGGGCGTCGGCTGAGCCTTGCTTCACCGTGTCGAGAATCGTGCTGACCCTGCGCTCGTCTTGCGGAATGATGCCTTTCAGAATGCCGCCCTGCGCGCGAGCCCCACGCGAAATCAAGACTTGTTCATAGATGGCGGGCGCGCCGGCAATCACATGCGGCTGCTTCTCCAGTCGTGCCAGCAGCGACTCCCAATTGCGTATCCCGTCGCTCTGAATGCGCAGTAGATTGATGTGCGAGGTCGAGCCGAGCAGCCGATCCTGCAGATCCTGCCGGAATCCATTGTTGATCGCCAGCGCGATGATCAGCGAAGCCACGCCCGCCGCTACTCCAATGATTGAGATCACGGTGATCACGCCGATCACGGCCTGACGACGTTTGGCTCGCAAATAACGCGCGGCTACGAACAGTTCAAATTGCATCGCGAAGAATTTTCACCGCCGAGACACGGAGCGCATGGAGCGCAAGAAAGCAAGCTCTTCCGCGCTAGCCTTGTCCGTTGGACAACAGCCCAGCCTAGTAACAATTCTAGCGAAGGCGAGGAATCACCGCTGGCACCGCACGCCGATAGGTTCGATACGCCCCGCCAAACCGCGCTTCCAGTTCGCGATCTTCGAGGCGGATCATCAGCGCCCCGGTGACCATGGCAAATCCGGCAAGCGCATAAAGAGCGATCAACCCGCTCGCCACGCACCAGCCGAGAATCTCGCACAGATGTCCGAGGTAAATCGGATGCCGCACGCGCGCACGGATGCCGGTCGTCACTAGCTCTTGCCGCTGTTGGTCCGGCTCGAGCTCGGCCAATCCGGAGACCTTGGTGCGATCAAAGCTCTTGAATGCGGCCGAATAGATGGAGAAACCGATGCAAAATAAGAATGCCGCCGGAATCCACGTCCCCCACGTGTTGTAATAACGCCCGAAGCGAAACGGCCACATGATCGCGAACGCACTAGCGATAAACAGCACCCAGATCGGCAAGATCAGGAGATATGCCCGCCGGCCGCGCTGTCGCCAGCGATCGATGAACGGATGCACGACAAGCCAGAACAACGGAATAGTGCAGTAAACGGAGCACGCCAGCATCGCGACCAAATCAATGGCGTAGCACCCCCTCATCGCCCTGCGGCCGCATTCACCACAACCTTGCTCACGCCCATGTTCTCGAAGCGGTCGTAGACGCGGACGATGATGGTGTGCTCGTCAGACGACGCGCTCGTCTTCGGCGAAGACTTGCTTGCGGACCCGCTCTTGCCTTCATCCTGGGGAACAGGGACGCGGAAATCGTAGCTCTCGGTCTTCGAATCCGAGATTTGGCCCACCGGCTCGACGATCTGCCAGTCGCCTGCATCAAGGGAGTACTCGGCGTGGCTGATAGGCGAGAAGTCGTCAACCGCGCGGAAGGTGACATGAATCTTATCGCCCGTGGCTTTCGCGTTCAGCGATTCGATTCGTGGCGGCGTGTTGTCGACTTCGAAGCGCGGGCTGACAGCCTCGCCGGTCAAAGCTTCTTCAGCGGAGTGTGACGGCGAATCGGAGGCGACGACCCGAATCGTATAACCACCATCGGGAAACATGTCCGACTCAAGATTGACGTAACGCTCATCGACATCCGAGCGCAGGAGCTTCCAATGCGTCTCTCCATCGCCGCGATAGTAGACCTCATACGCCAGAGTATCGCCGTTGTCGTCATGAGCGCGCCACTTTACGGCAATGTTGCCTTTGTCCTTCACGGTGGGCAGCGCAGCCTCATATGCGGGCGGAGCCGATCCCTCCGGTTCAGTGTGGGTGCCTGACGGAATGCGCGAGCCGACCATCACCGTCACGTTGTCCACCTCAGGCGCGACATTCTTAGGGAGATAGTTGATGAGGACGCTATCGACAACCGGCATGGGATTGCCGGGCTTCAGCACTGCCTTCCACTGCACAAATCGCGCCGAGGGCGCGTCGATGGAAAGACCCCGTTGAACATCAACCGGCTTCCACTCGCTCCAGTTGCGATCGGGATTATCGACGTTGCCGCTGCGCGCAAAGAGTTGGAAGTCGCCGATACCGCGCACTTCCACACGTCCCCACTTGGAAAAAATCTTCGCGTCGAAGACGTCACTTTCGTACGTGCCTTCGTTTACCGCATTCGGTCCAAGCAGAAAGACCTTGCCCAGATTGCTGGTGGCTGCGTACAACCCGCCCCGGGGTGCGGGAGCAAATGCGGTCACCTGATTGGCGCTGGCTTCGGCCAAATCAATGGATTGGTCCCCACCTGCGATAACGTAGATTTTCCCGCGATTTCCGGTTCCCGCCAGCAGACGGCCATCGTGATCGAAAGCCAGCGCGTAAACCAGATCCTCATGTGATGTCCAGATCGTCTGTGGTGAACCATCGGGCGAGAGGCGATAGATCTCCGATCCACCCAGGGCAGACCCACTGGGAACGGGGCTGATCGCAGAAGACGCGGCGGGTGCAGAAGAAGCAGAAGTGGTGTTCGTTGATGGCGCACTGGACGCCCCCGCAGGGGTGACGATTACCGCCGGCGCACCCAGTGATGGAGTTGGCGCAGACGTCCCTCGCTTCTCGCCGGCCCCGGCAGCGTAAATGTTGCCTTGCCTATCAACCGCCAGCGCGGTGATCTCTTTCTTCGGTGCGCTGTAGAGAACAAAGCCCTGTCCCGACGGCGAGATGCGATAGATCAGGCCGCTACCATCCGTGCCCGCGATCAGATTGCCGGCATTGTCGAAATCAAGCGCGCGAATCTGGGCTTCATCGCTCTTGAAAAAAAGGCTGCCCTTGCCGCTGCGGTCGACGCGGAAGATCTCGCCGCTATCGCCGGTACCGATGTACAACTGGCTTTGCCGATCGAGCGCCAGCGCCCAGATGTATTTCGTCTTGGGATCGAAGTACACGCTGGCGCTGTAACTGGGATCGACCTCGACCGAAGGATGAGCCTTCTCGCCCGGCTTGGCTCCCTCCTGCGCGGCGGCAACCTCCGCCGTGGTATGCGAACCCTCTGGGGACTTGCCCGGCGCCGGCCCGCCGTGAACCAGCTTGTAAACCTTGCCATCGGGCGACGTCGCCGCGTAAATCGCGCCACTGCTATCGACCACGATCGCCTGCACCTCCAACTCCTGCGGCGCAAAGATGATGTGGGCTTTGCCATCCGGCGTGAGTTTGTAGACGCGCGCGGGCGAGCCGGCGGCAGCGTAGACGTTACCTTCGGAATCAGAGGCGACATCCCAGAGATAGGTCGAGGGCGTGGTGTATAGCGCGGTGAACGACGGCGCGAGCGTCAGCTCGCCATCGCTTGATATGGCGATGCCGTGCGCCGTCCCTTTTTCGAACTCGTCGTACTTGGATTGCTGCCAGGTGCGGGTATTTTGGGCAATGGCGGTTGTCGCCAGAAAAGTGCATAGGGCTAGGAATAATAGGGGTCCGGGTTTCAACATACGGTTTGCAGCGAACAACCTTTCTTTTCCACGATAAGGAAAGCGCGCGCACGGTGCAATGCTCGCGCAGCGATGTCCGTGGCTGAGCGCAGCTCTGAAGACAGCCGGGAAGTTGCAAGCTGACTTGCGCGCGCGACCTGGATACGTTTCAGCTCCCACTGCGAGCTGGGAAGTGACGCGGCGAAAAATTCAGCCAGCGTGCCCGATGCTTGGTCTTGCCTTCGGTCGGCGCAGCGCTGGACGGTGCGCGATTTAAGACCTCGCCGAACCTAGCTTTCGCCTACGCCATTTATTTTAGAAGCAAATACGAACACCTGCGGAAAAATCGTCGCGCAGCTGGCAAATCGCGATTACTTGATATTCAGCGTAATGATCTGCGAGCCGGTAACCACGTAATCCACCGGCATGGCCGCTTCATCCAGCGCCGACTCGCCAACCACGATCATGTCTTGCGTTCCGCGCAGGCCGTCCATCACGTTCATCACCGAAAGCGGCAGCGTCGGCATCACTTTGTCCTCGACCATAGCCTGCGGGTTGTTCTCCAGCAGCGAAACGTAAACGTCAGAGTTGCTGTGCTCCTTGTTTAGCAGCGCGATGGTCGAGCCCAGGTCGAGATGATGCGTCATGGATCCGGAGACGCGATGCATCTTGTCGAGGGTGTCGCCGTCGCTGATGAGAATGCGCAGCGTGCCGCGCGGAGTTGAGGTGGGAATCTTCACCGGGATGTCGCGCAGAATGCTCTCGCCACGATAGGGCTTCAGCAGGGCTTCGATGGTGATCTCATCTCCTGGTCGAGCTTCGGTCACGTCGGTCCGAGCCGTCTCTAGGCGCGCCGTGCGGCGATCAGGCACGAGATCGAAGTTCAGCTCGACGCCTTCGATTTTCGGCGTCTCGTAGGGATTTTCGAAAATCCGGCTGAAGTGCTCGCCGATCGAGAGAGCAATGCCGTACGCCGTCGGGGTTGAGCCGTCGGCCGGAGCGTACATGTTCTTCACGCTGAGCTTGGGATAGCCCAACACATCGATGTCGCCGTCCAGCCGATAGGTCGTGTCCTCGCCGTATTCGTTCATCCCCTGAATGGCGTTGAACACCGTTGCCATCATCGCCGCCGGCGTGATCTTCGCGTTATTGAGCACTTCGTAGTGGAACTGCTTAGGGTGAGAGACGCCGCGGAACGTTAGCGTCACCGGAATCATATGCGGCTCGCGATCGAAGCGTCCCATGATGCCGGCACGCCGATCTTGAACGAATGCCCCGACCGTCTCGGTCGTGTTGACGATCTTGAAGGAATTCTCCGGCGAAGGCAGAGTTGCCAGCACCGTCGCCTTGGTCATCGGCATATCGACGCCACCGGCTTGCAGGAGAGGATGTCCGCAGGCCAGGAGGTGCGAGTCATCGATGTAAGTAACTGTGCACGTGCCCGCGATATTCATATCGCCGCGCACCAAAATCGCGCTTACCGCCGATCCCGGTTCCAGCGGCTCGGGCTGCTTGTCGTTGCTGACCGAGCCGGCGCCCATCACCGGCACTACGCCGGCCGAAGCGAAGTCTTTGGCGAACAGACGCATCGTTTGCTGGCTGAATCCGGTGAAGACGAGCGGTGTGTCAATCGGCTTCAACAGATTTGCGTATCCCGCTTGCAAGCCGCCATCGCCCGGCAGACCCGGTCCTGACGTGCGATTGATTTCCTGCCGCGGAGCTCCTGCCGTGTGCGAGACGTCGGTCAGCGGCGTCTTGTCCATGGCGTCGATCTCCAGCATCGACGCGGCAGGCGTGATGCCACAGATTGGCTCTTTGGAAAATTCGCCAATGCGATAGGCAATGGCTCCCACCAGCTTACCGTCGATGTAGACCGGGCTGCCGCTCATGCCCGCGACCACACCGGTGTATTCAACCTTGCTGCCGTGCAGACGCGCCAGGATTACGTCGGCCTGTGGCCCCGCCATATCGCGCAGTACGCCGAGAATCTCGACGTCCATGGCCTCCGGCTTGGTGCCCTCGAAGACGGTGTAGGCGACGCCGTGCATACCGGCTTTTACTTGATCTTCCGGCATGATCTGCGGTTTGGATTGGATGCCAAAAGCGGCAACAGCGGTTAGGCAGACGACGAGTGACACGATAATGCGGTGGTACATGCTCCCTTGTTCCTTGCCTCGATTCGGCTCCGCAACCGAAAATCGTGGCACTAGCCTCTTCCCATGTGGACACACAGCCGTCTAATCGGTTAGCAGGTTCTGCTTTCCCCACACCGAAACAGGTAGGTTGAAAATGCATTTATACTACCAGACAAACGAGCCCATGAGGCAGTCCGATGTATCCTGAGAAACACCTTAAGTTACCCCGCAAGTCAACTGTGGTCTTTCGCTCGCTTGGTGCGGCACTTTCCGTATTGCTGGCAATCACCCTGTTTGGCGCGGCCCCCACGCTCGCCCAATCCAGCAGCAGCGACCAGGCGCAATCGCCATCCAACCAGAAACAGCAGGAGCAGGTGCCCGCCGAAGCCGGCGGTCCGGGAGGCGAATCCGGCCCGATCGCGGTTCCGAAGAAGTCAAATACCGAAGAGCCGCCCCCACCGCCTAAGCCGAAGCCCACCGACATTCCGCAATACTCCCTGCATGTCGACGTTCCACTCGTGACCGTCGACGCGCAGATTATTCAGAAAAACGGCCTGCCCATCGATCTGCCCATCGAACAGGCACAGGAGCATTTCAAGATCTGGGAAGACGGCGTACCGCAGAAGATCCAGAGCATCACCAAGAGCAAGGCACCGATTACAGCCGTGCTGTTGGTCGAGTTCGCGGCGACCAACTACAACTTCATGATCGACGCGCTTAATGGCTCCTACGCCTTTGCCTCCACCTTGCAGCCGCAAGACTGGATCGGCATCATCTACTTCGACGTCAAGCCGCATGTCCTTTTGGATTTCACCCAGAATAAGGAAGCGGTTTTCAACGCGCTGAATACGCTGCGCATTCCCGGCTTCAGCGAGACCGACATCTTCGACTCGATGTACGACACGCTCGACCGCCTGGATCGCGTTCCTGGACACAAGGAGCTGGTAGTGATCGCCAGCGGCCGCGATACCTTCAGTAAGATCACGCTTGACGAGACGCTGAAGAAAATCAAAGCCACACCCAATGTCACCATCTACACCATCTGCACCGGCGAGGCTTTTGTCGAGTTCATGCAGGCGGCGGGTGGGGGCGGTTTCGGAATGAGCAACTACTTGCTGGATTATGCTCAGGCCAAGAACCAGATGGCCGCCTTCGCCAGAATGACCGGCGGACGTACCTATGCTCCCCGCCAACTTGGCGAGTTTCCTGACATCTTTCGCGAGATCGCCAACACCATTCGCGATCAGTACACCATCACCTACAAGCCCACCAATACCAAGCAGGACGGCACCTATCGCAAGCTAAGGGTTGAGCTGGTCGGCCCCGATGACAAGCCGCTCGTCATCAAGGACCAGAAGAACAAGGACATCAAGTACACGATTCTGGCCCGCGAAGGCTACACCGCCAAGCACGAAGTGGAATAGGGTACAGCTGGCCTTTTAGGCTAGCGTCCCGGCCGCTTGTTCCTTACCGGAGTCGGCTTCAGCCGACGGCACAGGATTCAGGACCGCAAGATTTGCGCCGCACATGGCAAAAAGCAATAGGCTTCAACCTCATGGAACAAACGCTCCCATCTGCTGAACCCTAATTGCTGCACGCTGGGTTTCCGCTCAGTGCATGTCGCTCATCCCGCCGCCGCTTCCACCCGATTGCGACAGCATCTTCACGCTATTCACGTGCAGGGAACCGTTGGCCGTCATGGTGCCGGTGACAGCCACGTGATGGCCCAGGTGATCCTGCACCGCCGCCGGGTTATCGACGGGAATCACCTTCTGATCCTTATCGCTGACAAAGACCGGAGTTGCGCCGGCTTCGACGCATTTCTTGGCGCAGGCCTCATGCGCCGCATTAGCGCCTTTAGCTCCGCACCTGGAGTCGCTGATCCAGCCGTTCCACGTCTGGTCTTTCGCCGCCGCCAATAGGGTCATGCTGAAAAGATAGAGCCCGATTACCAACAGAACTCGTTTCATCTCCAATCTCCTATTTTGAGTTTGCCGCCGAAGGGCACGCATTGATAGCCGAAATGGAATCCCTAAGAGGCGTACCTTTTCAGATACCCATCTGAACCATTCCTTTACGTCGACTGACGCGGCGCAGATGGCATTGCCCACAAGTTTATTCCATTGCCCCCGACGATTGACCGGAGAAAGTTCTGGGATGACAGCTTTTGTCGCGGGGGAGCAAGGGAATCGTTCCGAGGCGGGTTATTTCTGAACGGAAGTATCAGTGACGGATGGCGCCGTGCTAGGCAGTGGCTTTGATCTTTGCTCGAACAGCACCACTTCGCCAGGCTTGACATAGCCTAGCTCTTCGCGCGCTTCCTTTTCGATCACGCTGGGGTCGCCGCGCTGCAACGCCTGCACATGACGATCCAGTTCTTCATGCTCGGCGTTCTTGCGATCGATCTCCTGCTGCAGGGCCTGGACTTCCGCGCGCTTGGCCTGCCAGACCTTCATACCATTGGCGCCGAAGACGACCTTGTATCCGATCAAGGCGGCAAGCACAGCAATGCACAGCGTCGCCAGCACGCGACGCATGCGATACAGCCATTTGCCGGCAATGTGAACGGTGATCGTCACAGCATCATCTAGAAGACTGCGCCTCGCTGCTCGCAGTCAAGCGAAGGTCCAGCGAAAACAGCAATGCGAACCAATTCAGATACAACGAAGAGATGGCGAAACAGCGCCAGGTTGTCATCCCGGGCAAGCCTCTTTTGCGCAGCGAGGCATCGGGCGCGCATCCTATAATTTCCCTCGCTTATTTCCATTCCTGACTTTTCCCCCTCGCAGCGCCGCGCCAGCCCATGCTACAGTCTCAGCGTAATTCCCAGGACCCTTCGATGACGAATGCGCGCATCGTACTCACTACGGTTGGCTTGAAAGAGGTAGCCGAGAAGCTCGCCCAGCAACTGGTCGAACGACGGCTGGCTGCCTGCGTCAACATTGTCGGACCCATCCGTTCCGTTTACCGTTGGAAGCACAAGGTACACAACGAGCAGGAGTATCTGCTGCTCATCAAGACCACAACCGATCACGCGGCGCAGTTGCCGTCTGCATTTCGTGGATTGCATCCTTACGAATTGCCTGAGTGTATCGAGCTGCCGATCGAAGGTGGAAGCGAGGATTATCTGGCATGGCTGGCGGCTGAGGTCAGCAGCGGCGAGTGAGCGTCACGCGATATCGGTGCAGCCGCCCATCTCCTCCAGCAGCTTTAACAATCCGGCGGGATCGTGCGAGCTGGTGGTTTCATCCGCCCACTTGCATTGCGCCCCCTCCTGCGGCACAAATGCCACCACACGTATCTTTGGATTTTGATTTTTCAACTGTCCGGCCAGACCGCTGCAGGCTTCATCCCCGAACGAACCGTCGATCGCTACCACATCGACGTGGGGAAAGCGCCGGAACATCGTACCGCCCTCCTGCGGCGAATAGGCGGTGAGAACGTTGTGTTTGGCGCTCTCCAACAGGAGCTTTCGGGTTGAGAGCCCTTGCGCTGGTTCAGCCTCGATTACCAGAAACGCGAGACGATGTCCATTAGCCATGGCTCCCATTTCGATGGCGATCGCTCGGCTCGGGTTGGGTTACGCGAACGCTGCGCCAGAAAATTAAGCCATCCTGACGCCAATTCGCGCCAGCCCTGTTCGTTGGCGACCGCACTCGGTTGCTGTCCCGTTGTCAATTCGGTTTGATACAATAACGCACGAACGCGGGGTGAGAATCAGCGTTCACCGCAAGACTTGAGCCGCAATCTCTACTGAACTTTCTTTCTTTGCCCGTCCGCGCTCAAATTGGCGTGGATCGTTTAGATTTCGCCCCACAAGCGAGCCATCGCTTTGCGGGCCGCAATATTATAGGGAGCCCGTTCTGACCTCGCCATCAGATCGTATTGCTTACAATCCGGCGCACCATCGATTCACCGTAATTGTCGCCTGGGCTACGTTCTTTCTGATTGTCGCCGGCGCCCTGGTCACCAGCAACGACGCCGGTCTCTCCGTCCCCGATTGGCCGACTTCCTTCGGTTCGCTCTACAAGCTGCCGCCTATGGTCGGAGGCGTGAAGTGGGAGCACAGCCACCGCATGATTGCCGAGTTTATCGGTCTGCTGATCATCGTGATGGCGGTTTGGACCCAGCGCGTCGAGGGCCGCAAATGGATGCGGGTGCTGGGCTGGACGGCGCTGGGTGCGGTCATCGCCCAAGGCGTTGTCGGGGGTGTGACCGTACTGCTTGGCTTGCCCTGGGTCACTTCAACCTTGCACGCAACCCTGGGTCAAATGATTTTTGCGCTCGTGGTGGCGATGGCCTTGTTCACCAGCCGCGCCTGGCTGCAGGACTCCCCGGCCGTGGGCGAAGACAACCTTTGGCCAAGCACGCCGGCGCTCACTGCCATCGTCGCCGCCTGTGTATGGGTGCAGTTGATCCTCGGCGCCGCCTTTCGTCACTTCGGTATCAAGCTGTTGCCGCATCTCATTGGCGCATGCGTTGTGACTGCCGTTGTGTGCTGGGCGGTCGTGCGCATCCTGGCTCGCTATGGTAATGTCGATCACTTACGTCGGCCGGCGGAATTACTGCTGGCGCTACTAATGATCCAGTTGGGCCTCGGCTTTTGTGCCTACCTTACGCGCATGACCTTTGGACACAATGCCGTGCAACCGTGGCAGATCATGGTGGTCAGCACGGTAGCGCACGTCGCCTGGGGAGCCTTGGTCCTGGCAGGAAGCGTCGTGCTGGCGATCCAGTCGCGGCGCATGATCAACGTTCACGTCACCGAAACCGCTGCGCAAGGCGCGCAAGGAAAGGCCGTCGTCGCATGAGCACCGCCAGTCAGCCGTTGGCCGTTCCGCGCCAGGGAATTGCCTCACTGGCTCGCGACTACGCCGTCCTGACCAAGGCCCGGGTCACCACCTTGATCGTGATGACCGCCTGGGCCGGTGCTTACTTCGCTGCGGCCAAGTCCGGGGTTTCCTCGCTTTCCTGGACATTACTGCACGCGCTGATCGGCATCGGCCTGGTCAGCGGCGGCACGGCGGCCATCAATGAAGTTGTCGAGCGCGACATCGACGCGCTCATGCGCCGCACCTCGCGGCGTCCATTGGTCACGGGCAGCATGAGCCTGCTTCACGCCTCGGTCATCGCATTCGGCATGACCATCGGTGGCGTGTTTTACCTCTGGGCGATGACGAATTGGCTCACCGCCGGGCTCGCCGCGCTTACTTCGGTCGCCTATCTCACCGTCTACACGCCGATGAAGCGCATTCACCCGATCTGTACGTTTCTCGGTGCGTTTCCGGGAGCCATGCCTCCGGTCCTCGGCTGGACCGCCGTCCGCGGCCGCCTCGACGCCGAAGCGCTGGTGTTATTCGGCATCGTCTTCTTCTGGCAGTTTCCTCACTTCCATTCCATTGCGTGGCTCTATCGCGAAGACTACGAGAACGCGCGCGTCCGTATGTTGCCCGTGGTAGAAAGCGACGGGCGCTCCACTGCCTTCGCCATCGTGATGTACGCGCTCGCACTGGTGCCGGTCTCGCTGGCGCCAACGCTGATGGGTATGTCGGGATGGAGTTACTTCGCCGGCGCTCTCGTGCTCAGCCTCGGCATGCTGTGGTTCAGCCTGCGCATGTGGACGATGAAGCTCACACCCGCTGCACCCGAGTCGAAGCTGCGCGCCCGCCACGTGCTGCAAGCGTCGGTGATCTACCTGCCGCTCCTGTTCGCGCTTATGATGATCAATCGCGCGTAGAAGCTCTCAGCCGAAGGCTTTTGTTTGTTCGCAACCGTGACATCATGAGCGCAGGTGCGCCGGTTTTGCCGGCCGGGGTCGAAGGGTAGCTACTTCTGCTTAAGCTGAAGTGCTTGGGTGCCCCGCCTACCTTCTTCTGACCAGGTGGCAGTTCGGTGCTGTTCGGCATCTTGAACGCAGACAGCACCGGTCATCGGCACGGTTCGACCTACTCGCCGCCCCGTAATAAAATTGGTATTTGGCCCTCGCATGAGCATCTCCAACACTCTCCACCAGCCCGTGGTCGACAACCTCGTCTCAACCGTCGTGCCTGTCATTCAGCTGCAGGCTCTTCGCCATCAATACGGCGATCGCGTCGCGCTTGCCGGTGTCTCGTTCGACGTGCGTCCTGCTGAGATCTTCGGCCTGCTCGGCCCCAACGGCAGCGGCAAGACTACAACTTTCCGCATTCTCTCGACCCTGATGCTGCCTTCCTTTGGTCGCGCCTTGATCATGGGACACGATGTCGCGCGCGAGCCTGCTCTCGTGCGTCGCAACGTTGGCGTGGTTTTTCAGACGCAGAGCATCGACATCAAGCTTTCGGCGGAAGAGAACCTGACACTGGTCGGCCACATCTACGGCCTCAGCGGTGCAGCCTTGAAGAAGCGCGTTGCCGAGATGCTGAGCCGCGTGGGCCTTGCCGATCGCGCAAAGGAGAAAGCTGAGACGTTCTCCGGCGGTATGCAGCGGCGGCTGGAATTGGCAAAAGGGCTGTTACATCATCCGGCAGTGCTTTTACTGGATGAGCCGACCACCGGCCTCGATCCTGGCGCGCGTCGCGACCTTTGGCAGTATCTGCAGATTCTGCGAGATGAAGAGCGCGTGACTGTTCTGGTGACTACGCATCTGATGGAAGAAGCCGAGCGCTGCGATCGGCTGGCGATTTACGCTAACGGAAGCGTGGTCGCACTGGGCACTCCGGTAGAGTTGAAGAGCGAAATTGGCGGCGATGTGATTCTGCTGCAAGCGCACGAACCGGAATCGCTCGCGCAAAGAATCGAACAACGTTTCCGATTGCATCCGACGGTGCTAGATCACCAGGTGCGACTGGAAATCGAGAGCGGACACGGCTTCGTCACCGAAGTTGTCGAGGCGTTCCCCGGTGAAATCGAAGGCGTCTCCATCCACAAGCCAAGCCTGGAGGATGTCTTCATCCGCCGCACCGGCCACCGCTTCTGGACCGAAGAAGAAAATCGACAACCGACAACCGACAACTGACAACTGACAACTGAAGATGGCTACCGTTACCCGATCTCTTCCTGCAACCCTGAGTCCCGCGAGCGCGGGCACTTTGCTGCCATCGTTTTCTCTCTGGTGGCGCGAGGTCGTGCGCTTCTATCGGCAGCGCGCCCGCGTGGTCGGCGTTATCGTTTCGCCGCTCCTGTTCTGGATCGTCATTGGCTCGGGCTTCGGCACGTCATTTCGATCGAGTGGCGCCGGCGGCCAGCATTACCTGGCATTCTTCTTTCCCGGGGCGTTGATCATGATTGTGCTCTTCACCGCCATCTTCACCATGATGTCGGTGATTGAAGATCGCAAGGAAGGATTCCTGCTTTCCGTGCTGGTCGCGCCGGTCAGCCGCTCGGTCATCGTACTGGGCAAAGTCCTCGGCGGAGCTACGCTGGCGACCTTGCAAGGTCTCATCTTCCTGATCTTCGCGCCCGCTGTCGGCGTGCATTTCACGCTGGCTAGCTTCGGGCTCACCGTCCTGACAATTTTCCTCGTCGCATTCTCGCTCACGGCTCTCGGCTTCATCATCGCGTGGCCCATGGATTCCACACAGGCCTTCCACGCCATCATCAATCTATTTCTCATTCCACTTTGGCTGTTGTCGGGATCGCTGTTTCCGCTCTCGGGAGCATCTTTGTGGATTCGCCTGCTGATGCGCATCAATCCACTTACTTACGGCACCGAGGCGTTGCGCTCGCTGCTTTTCCCAGGATCGCCTGCGACGGACTTGTCACTGGCTGGTAACTTCGCTGTCATGGCGTTGTTTACGCTCATCCTGTTTGGACTGTCATTTCTGGTGGCCAACCGGCGCACCACCAAACCGGCGGCATAATGCAACTGAGCCCAATCTTTTTTCCAACCCTTGATGCGGTGCTGAATGGCTCGAGCGCCGTGCTAATCGGCTCGGGCTTCTACTTCATCAAGCGTGGCCGCCGTGAGGCGCACAAGCGGGCGATGATCGCCGGGTTCGTCACCTCGTCGCTGTTCCTGATTTGTTACCTCTACTACCACCTGGTACTGCACGGCTTGACGCGCTTCCAAGGACAGGGCGTTTCGCGCACTTTCTACTTCACGCTGCTGATTTCGCACACCATCCTGGCGGCCGTTGTGGTGCCGTTCATTTTGATTACCTTGGCCCGTGCGCTGAAGGGAAGGTTTGCTCGGCACAAGACGATTGCACCATACACATTCGCCATCTGGATGTACGTGTCGGTGACCGGCGTCATCATCTACCTGATGCTCTACAAACTCTTCGCGCCCTAAGGCTCCTTGAGAATCAAAGGCGACCGAGGGAGCGCTCGGCCGCCACTAGCTTAAGTTAAGGAGTCGGCTCCACAGCCGCTACTGCGGCAATGCCACAAAGCCGGTGTTGATTGGGGCTGTGCCGTAAAAGCCGACCAGATCGCCCGCATCGTTGATGCCGTTGACGATCGTCGTACCTATGCCATTAGGATTGTCAATCGAGACGAATTGGCCATTACTAATCGAGTAGAGGAATCCATGAGTCAGGCCGCCGCTGTCCACATAAGCGCCGACCACCTGTCCCATGTTGTTCAGTCCCAGCGCCTGGGTGAAGCTACTGCCGGGATAGTCGAGTTGCACGAATACTCCGCCATTGAGCAGCCAGCCGTGGTTCACCATGTTGCTGTCAATGAAGAATCCGCACTTCTGCTGCGAATTGTTGATGCCGGTAGCCTGCGCTCCATTCACCGCTCCGGGAATGTAGATCACTTCGAACACGCCACCAACTTCGTCGTAAACGTATGGGAAGTCAGGCGTGATGTTGTTCTGGCTCAGGCTGTAGTAGCCGGCCGCCTGGTGCAGATCGTTTTGGCTAAGCAGTTGGTTGAAGGCGGTGTTGGGATAGTCGACGTTGGTATAGGCGCCGTTGCTGGTGTGGTAGAAGCCGTGAGTGATGCCGTTTTGGTCGACATAGAAACCGGAGGTCGTGTTGCTGTTGTTGATGCCGATGACCTGGGTCATCATCGAGCTGGGATAATTCTCCGTGGTGAACTGGCGGGGCAGGACCAGAGTGAATCCCTGGTTGTTGCCGAAGTTGTGGTAGCCGGCGATCACCATATTGTTGTTGATCCCCAGCAATTGGGTAAAGGGATTGCTGGGATCACCCGGGTTATTGATTTGCATGAATGTGTAACTCTGAGCAAACGCTGAGCTAGCGAACAGCAACGCCAAACCCAGAACTAGAAACAGTTGGACTCGCTTCATTTTGATTCTCCTCAGGATGTCTTGGCGGCTGGCAGGTCGCGGCTGGACCGCCATGGTTGATGGAGGCCCGTCTTACGGGGTACTGCAGAGCGGGTGCGAATTCCTGCTCAATCAGATATGCGACATCCGCAACCCAACTCCCTCATGCTAGGTATAATTTTTTTCTTGGGGCAGCTACGAAGGTAACCGAGAGGCGTGCAAGTATTTTGGTCGCAGAACTTTGACCTACCACAGGACCACTGATGCCACAAGCTGGGCGGAACCATTTCTTGATATCAGCGTAGCCG
>Ga0335074_10002079_pt1 | contig 27265 bp, 24 predicted proteins | sample Lox_Sample_23_FD_206715 | JGI IMG/M metagenome (GOLD analysis project Ga0335074, IMG submission 206715) | Soil microbial communities from Loxahatchee National Wildlife Refuge, Florida, United States - Lox_Sample_2.3 | ecosystem: Environmental > Terrestrial > Soil > Wetlands | place: USA...
GGTTCCGCCAGGAAGATTGGCCGGCGTGGTGATGGTCAAGGCACCCGCGTTGCCAGAGCCCTGATTTACGGTGAACGTCTGCCCCGCGATGGTCAATGTGCCGCTGCGAGCCGCGCTTGCATCGGCTCCGACGCTGTAGGCAACGGTTCCATTTCCAGTGCCGGATGCTCCCGATGTGATCGTGATCCAATCCACATTGCTGGTAGCGGCCCAACCGCACCCCGTTGCGGCAGTCACATTCACGCTTCCCGTGCCCCCGGTCGCAGAGACCGGATGCGATGTGGGGGAAATGCTATAGGTGCACGTTGGTCCCTGGCTGATTTGCAGCTGAAAAGAGGTCGTATTTTGGTACTCGCCGACATTGGGGGCGAGGCCCGTGAGGGCGCCAGCGGCTCCGGTAACCACTAGATCGCATTTGGCGATTCCTGTTGTTGGGTCGGTGAAGGCCAATCCACCGGGACCATTGCAATGCGCGGATGCCGCCAGCGTCGGATCGTTGGAGTTCACCATCTGGATGCCAACATTCCCAATGGGATGATTGGATTCCGCGCCGGGCCCAGCGAGGACTTCAACCTCCACGGCATCGGGAATGGTGCTGCCGGGCGCCGCAGTCAGCGTTGCGCCGGGCGCCGGCTTGAGCAGCCGGAAGGTGGGTGGCGCGCCGAAATACGGCACAGTCACCACAAAAAAGCTAACGCTGCCATATTTCGAAGTCGCTGTGACCGTGGCTGAAAGATAAGAGTTTTGCGACTGTAGCGGGGCGCCGAGGTAGTATGTACTCGCCTGGCCGTTCGAACCGGTTGTCAGTTGGGCATTGGGCGTCCCTCCGGCTTGCGTCGGATTGACAGTCCAGGTAATCGCGACTCCCGGGAGGGGTTTCCCATTCGCGTCGTTGGCTTGGACAACCAGTGGCTGGGTGGTCAGAGCCTGCTGGCCCTGCATTTGGCCGTTGCCCGACACCAGGACCAAGCTCTGGGCGCTGAGCGACCCGGCGGACAGGCAGGCTGAGAGGATTATAAAAGGTACGAGACGCGTCACGACAAATCTATCGGTAGTTTGGCACATCACAGTCAGATCTCAATTCTGGAATTTTACTATCGGCGGGCGCGGGATTTCCTAACTCTAGCACGTTCAATGCGGATGGAAGAAGCGGCGCGGTGAAGATAGCCGGGTGAGATTAGGGGCGGCCGGCATCCACTATGAGGCCGTGAAAGATCAAACCACCTCTTCGACAACCCCGATCGACGCGGCCGCGCGGCAGCGGGACCTGGATGTGACTGCGCGCCGGCGCGCCATCGACGCGGCGTTGAGCCAGATGGACAAGCAGTTCGGCAAAGGATCGGTATTGCGGCTGGGGTCCCGAAGCGTTCTGCCGGTGGCCGCGATATCGAGCGGGTCCATTTCCGTGGACGCGGCATTGGGGGTCGGTGGATTTCCGCGCGGCCGTGTGATCGAAATCTTCGGGCCGGAATCTTCAGGGAAAACCACGATGGCGTTGCAGGTGATCGCGCAAGCGCAGAAAGCGGGGGGATCGGCGGCTTTTATCGATGCCGAACATGCGCTGGACGCGGCCTACGCCAAGAATCTGGGCGTCGATGTGGACAACCTGATCGTCTCGCAGCCGGATTACGGCGAGCAGGCGCTCGAGATCGTTGGGGCGCTGATCGGTTCGGGCGGGATTGATGTCGCGGTGGTTGATTCGGTGGCCGCCCTGGTGCCGAAGGCGGAGCTCGATGGGGAAATGGGGGACAGTCACATGGGCTTGCACGCGCGGCTGATGTCGCAGGCGCTGCGCAAGCTTACCGGCACGGTGGCGCGGACCAATACCCTGCTCATCTTTATCAATCAGGTGCGCGAGAAGATTGGGGTGATGTTCGGGAATCCGGAGACCACCACGGGCGGCCGCGCGCTGAAGTTCTATTCGTCGGTGCGGGTGGAGGTGCGGCGGATGGCGGCCATCAAAGACGGGGACAAAGTTACCGGCAACCGGACTAAGATCAAGATCGTCAAGAACAAAGTAGCCGCGCCGTTCCGCGAAGCAGAAGTGGATATTCTGTACGGCCAGGGAGTATCGCGCGAAGGCGATCTGCTGGATCTGGGTGTTGCGCAGGAACTGGTGGAAAAGAGCGGCTCGTGGATGAGTTACAGCGGACAGCGTATCGGGCAAGGGCGCGAAAACGCGCGGACGTTTCTGTCGGAGAATCCGGCACTGGCCGAGCGCTTAGACGCTGAATTGCGCGCGCGGCTGGGGATTGGAGAGGCCGCGGCGGTTCCATCCTCAGGCGAAGGGCCGGATCTGGCTCAAACCGCCCGAACCGCGTAAATTCGGGCTTTGAGTGGCGGCAGTAGCTCGAAAAGCCCATTCCATCGGGTCGCCAGGCGTGCTAGGCTCAGAAAGCTGAGAAAAAACGCGGATTTGGCGCAATCTTCTCTTTACAAGCGGGGTTGGCATCCCGTATGATTTGGTAGAAACAATTCGGCACGGTTATGTTTTGGAGACGCGCCGGAGACAGGAAGAACCATACAAGGAGAAGTAAATGGCAGCAGCTAAGTTGACGCAGACGCAAGTCATCAAAGAACTGGCCGGAGCCACCGGTACTACCACGAAGGTAGCCAAGCAGTTCGTCACGAGTTTCTCTGAATTGGCCGTTCGCGAGACCAAGAAGAACGGCATGTTTGTGATTCCCGGCATCGGCCGTTTGGTACGCGTGGATCGTAAGGCGCGCTTGGGCCGCAATCCGGCCACCGGCGAGACGATCAAAATTCCCGCCAAGAAAGTAGTGAAATTCCGGGTTGCCAAAGCCGTGAAGGACGCGATCGTACCGCCGAAGAAGAAATAGCCCCGGTACAGTCCAGAAACTTCAAACCCCCGCGACGGATATCGCGGGGGTTCTGTTTTTCAAAGTCGATTCAGGTCCGCTCAGGTTGCGAGCAAATCCAGGAAGCCTACGCCTGCTTCTTGTTGTCGACGTCGTGATCCTCTTTAACAGCGTTCTTGAAGTTCTTAATGCCCTCGCCTAAACCTTTCGCCAGATCAGGAATCTTCTTTCCGCCAAAGAGCAGAACGGCGACTACCAAAATGACCACGAGTTCAGGAAAGCCAATGGATCGGAACATGCGGCCTCCTTATGGATACACCTAATTGTAGGGACCGAAGTTTGCTAGAGTCAAGCGAACCCGTTTTTGCGCGCGCCGCGCCGCCCCGTTTACCAGCTCGTAACATGAAAAAGTTGAACCGGACCAAGGCGCTCTGATATACATAACGTTCACCTCATGTGGCAACACAATTACACACCGATTCACGGAAATCTAGCGCTGTCCGCCCTGGTGGCCGCGTTGCCGATCTTTGTGCTTCTCTTTCTGCTCGGCGTGCGGCGGAGTCCGGCCTGGATTGCGGCGATTTGCGGATTGGGCACCACCATCCTGGTTTCCTTCTTCCTTTATGGGATGCCGGCGCCGCGAATTGTCTCGGCGGCCGCGTACGGCGCTGCCTATGGACTCTTCCCCATTGGCTGGATCGTGATCTGGGCGCTGTATCTGTATCGCCTGACGCTCGACACCGGAAAGTTTGAAGCAATCAAACATTCGCTGCGGAGTTTGACGCGCGACCCGCGCCTGCAAACGTTGCTCATCGCTTTTGCTTTCGGCGCATTCCTGGAGGGTGCGGCCGGATTCGGAACGCCTGTGGCGGTAGCGGCGGCGATGTTGGCCGGGCTTGGATTTTCTCCGTTCTATGCGGCAGCCATCTGCCTGCTGGCCAATACCGCGCCGGTGGCGTTCGGGTCCATCGCGATTCCCATCGTCACCCTGGCCGGGATCACGGGTTTGCCGCTGATGCGATTAAGCGCCGGTGTCGGACGCTTATGCGCGCCGGTCTCGCTAATTGTGCCGGCGTATCTGGTGGTCGTGATGGGGGGCTGGAGCGCGCTCGCTCGCGTCTTCCCCGCGGCGCTGTTGTGCGGCGTAACGTTTGCCGGCTTGCAGTTTACTATTTCCAATTTTGTGGGACCGCAGCTCACCGATCTGATCGCATCGCTCGCCGCGCTCGGCGTGCTGGTGGTGCTGTTTCTATTCTGGAAGCCGGCCGACAGCCAAAAATACGAGACCGCAGCCGCCAATCCCGCCGAGCCATCCGCGCCCTCCGCTCATTCCAAGGGGCAAGTGCTGTTGGCCTGGAGCCCCTACTTCTTGTTGGTAGTGTGCGTTCTGCTGTGGGGCTGGCAGCCCATGGTAAAGCCCTTGAACACGGTCACGTTTGCGGTCAAATGGCCCGGGCTCCACAATCTGATCGCGCGCATTCCGCCGGTGACGGCCAAAGTATCGCCGTATCCCGCCATCTTCAATGTGAATTGGCTGTCAGCTTCGGGAACGTCCTGCATGATCGCGTGCATCCTCAGTTGTTTTGTGCTCCGCGTTTCACCCTTGCGCGCGCTGAAAATCTTCCTCAGCACGATGCATCAGCTGATGTTTTCCTTGATTACGCTGGCCTGCGTGTTGGGTTTAGCGTATTTGATGAACTACTCAGGCGCTACGGGCACGCTGGGGCTCGCCTTCGCCGCGACGGGCGCATCGTTTCCGTTCTTCAGCGCGATTTTGGGCTGGCTGGGGGTCTTCCTGACCGGCTCCGACACATCCGCCAACGCGCTGTTCGGAAATCTGCAGGTGGTGACCGCGACGAAGCTCGGGCTCAATCAGGTTCTGATGGCGTCGGCCAATTCGGCCGGCGGCGTGATGGGTAAGATGATCAGCCTATCGAGCATCGCGGTAGCCGCGGCCGCGACCGGCATGAAGCCGGAGGAGGAAGCCAAACTGTTCCGCTTTACGCTGAAGCACAGCGCGCTGCTGGCGTGTGTGATCGGGATCATCGCGCTGTTCTACACCTACGTCGCCCCGGGCCTGCAGCCGTAGACGGCGCCGAATCAGACCAGACCGCGCAAGCGTCCCAAGCGGTAGCACACGGCTCCGCCCGCAAGCGCGGCGAGCAGTTGCGCCGAAGCAAGCCACGATAAGTTATTGGCCAATCGCATTCGATTGTAGACCTCCCATCGCTGGGCATTGGACAACGGATGGGAGGCTACCAATTTGCGATACGCCTGATAGCTGCGCCCGTAGAGATACATTTTCTTGTACCAGTCTCGGGCAGTCGTTATCTCCAAGTGCCGGACGACCGCGTCCGGGCAATAGCGCAGGATCTCGCACGAAAATCGATCCACCGCCCGCCGCACGAAAACCACATCGCCGCCCCTGCTCACCTCCACGAAAGGACCGACGGCATCTAGGATTGACCGCCGTACGGCCATATTGTTCGTGTATGCGTAGAATACTTCCGGGTTCTTTCCCGAAAAGATGTAATTTGCCTTGTACGCCTCATACGTTTCGAGCGACTTCAACCAGCGCGATGGCCCCTGAAACTCGCGCCGGCCCAGTACGATTTCCACGCCGCCGCCCATGGTATGGGCGATTTGCTGGAGCCAGTCGGCGCGCGGGACGCAGTCCGAGTCGGTGAACGCGATGATGTCTCCGCAAGCCTGGCTCAGCCCGAGATTGCGCGCGGCGTACGATCCCTGTTTGGGCTGGGACAAAAGGCGAATCGCTGGATACCGCTTTATGATTTCTACCGATCTGTCGGTGGAGTTATTGTCGACCAGAATGAACTCGCAGGAGCCGCCCGAATACTGCTGGCCGAGAAGTCCCTGGATGCACGCTTCGATGTGGCTCTCCGAGTTGAAAACCGGGACGATGACGGAAATGTTGACCGCTGACGAAGCCCGAACCGGTGTCGGAATCTGAGATGAGGGCACCTGTGGTTCAGTGTAACTTGGCGGCTTCGAGCGGGACCGGTGCTTTACAAACCGGCGAACGGCGGCGCTAACCCGAAGCATGTACGACACTTCCAGTCGCAAATCTCGATCTGCTTGAAAGCATTCTACTTGACGGCGCCCCTCTCTTCGGGGATAATGATTTAGGACTGTTCCGGTCGGATTTCGGGCCACCCATGCTCAAGCTAACGAAAAAAGCGGATTACGGGCTCATCGCATTGAAGCACCTCGCGGTGAACTCGCCGGCGAGCTCGAGCGCCAAGGAAATCGCCGAAACCTATGGGATTCCGGCCGCGCTGCTCTCGAAGATCCTGCAGAAGCTGGTGAAGAACGGATTCCTTCGGTCGGAACAGGGAACTAACGGCGGCTATAAGCTGGCTCGTGACCCGCATGAGATTACCGCCTACGAAGTGATCCGGACGATCGACGGCCCGGTGTTTCTGACCGCGTGTTTCACCGAGCATGGCTACTGCTGCCACACGGATAAATGGACGGTGCGCGATCCGTTGCAAAAAGTGCACGAGGGAATCCTGCGGCTTTTGGCGAGCATTAGCATCTCAGACATGTCAGCCGAACCGAAGGCGGACGAGGACTTGATTCAATCGCCGCGCTTGGTTGATCTTTCGGTCCAGCAGCCCAAGGAAGTGATGTGAGGGAATCGAAAATGAAACTGCCGATTTACATGGATTATCACGCGACCACGCCGATGGACCCGCGCGTATTCGAAGCCATGAAGCCGTACTTCATGGAGACCTTCGGCAACGCCGCCAGCCGCAACCACAGCTTTGGCTGGGAAGCCGAGGAAGCGGTGGAGAAATCGCGCAAACAAATCGCGAGCCTGATCGGCGCGACGGCCAAGGAAATCGTTTTCACCAGCGGCGCCACCGAATCGAACAATCTTGCGATCAAAGGCGTCGCCGAGATGTACGCCGAAAAGGGCAACCACATCATCACGGCCGCCACGGAGCACAAGGCGATTCTCGACACTTGTAAGCGGCTCGAAAAACACGGCGTGCGCGTGACTTATCTGCCGGTGCAGCAGAATGGCTTGGTGGATCTCGATCAACTGCAGGCCGCGATCACCGACAAGACGATCCTGATCAGCCTCATGTACGCCAACAACGAAATCGGCGTGCTGCAGCCAATTGCGGAAATCGGCAAGCTCGCGAAATCGAAGGGTGTGTTGCTGCACACCGACGCGACGCAAGCCGTCGGCAAAGTGCCGGTGAACGTGATCGCCGACAATATCGATCTGATGTCGCTCAGCGGCCACAAAATGTACGGACCGAAGGGCGTCGGTGCGCTGTATGTTCGCCGCAAAGGCCCGCGCGTGCAGCTCACGGCGCAGATGGACGGTGGCGGCCACGAGCGCGGCATGCGGTCGGGTACGTTGAACGTTCCGGGAATCGTTGGATTGGGCGAAGCCTGCGCGCTTTGCCAGGCCTCCATGCCTGAGGAATCGAAGCGCATGGCGTATCTGCGCGACAAGTTGCGCGATAAGCTTCAGTCCGAACTCGACGAGACGTATATTAATGGCACGATGGAGCATCGGCTGCCGAACAATCTGAACATCAGCTTCGCGTACGTAGAAGGCGAGTCGCTGCTGATGGGCATCAACGATATCGCGGTTTCGAGCGGATCGGCCTGCACATCGGCCACTCTCGAACCCAGCTACGTTTTGAAGGCGCTCGGCGCGGGCGATGATCTGGCGCACTCGTCCATTCGTTTCGGCCTGGGCCGCTTCAACACCGAAGAGGAAGTAGACTACGTGGCCGCCAAGGTCATCGACGTGGTGAGGAAGCTTCGTGAACTGTCGCCGCTCTATGAGATGGCGAAAGAAGGCATTGATCTATCGAAGGTCCAGTGGGCCGCACACTAACCAGAAAAGGACACCAACATGGCTTATTCCGACAAAGTAATCGATCATTACAACAACCCCCGCAACGTCGGCTCGCTCGATAAGAGCGATCCCAACGTCGGCACCGGAATGGTGGGCGCGCCGGAATGCGGCGACGTGATGAAGCTGCAGGTGAAGGTGAATCCCGAGACCGGCATCATCGAAGACGCCAAGTTCAAGACCTTCGGCTGCGGCAGCGCGATCGCCAGTTCGTCGCTCGCCACCGAATGGCTGCGCGGCAAAACGGTGGACGAAGCGCTTGCGATCAAGAACACGGACATCGTGAACGAGCTGAGCCTGCCGCCGGTGAAGATCCACTGCTCCGTGCTGGCCGAGGACGCGATCAAGGCCGCCATCGGCGATTACAAAAAGAAGACCGCCGGCCAGACTGAAGCCGTACCGTCCGGCGTAGCATCTAAGTAAGTGATGGTTACGGTAACACCCAAAGCAGTCGCGAAGATTCGCGAGCAGTTCGCCAAGCATGGCGTTCAGGGAGGATTGCGCCTGGGCGTGCTGGGCGGCGGCTGCTCCGGCTTGAGCTACTTGTTCAAATTCGATGTGAAGCCGCGGCCGACCGACACCGTCTACGAGTTTGACGACGTGAAGGTGTTCGTTGACCCCAAGAGCATGGTCTATCTGAACGGCATGACGCTCGATTGGAAGGACTCGCTCATTCACTCCGGCTTCGAGTTCGACAATCCGAACGCGAAGAAAAGCTGCGGCTGCGGCACATCTTTCTCGGCGTGACCGATTATTTCGAGTTATTCGGCATCCCGCGCGGCCTCAATTTATCGCAGGACGAGCTGCAGAATCGGTATTACGATTTGAGCCGCCAATTGCATCCGGACCGGTTTATGCGCAAGCCCGAAGCCGAGCGGCAGCGCGCTTTGGATATGTCTTCGGCGTTGAACGACGCCTACCGAACTTTTAAAGATCCCGTGAAGCGGGCCCAATACGTGCTCACGCTCGAAGGTTTCGATATCGGCGAACAGCGCTCGAAAGATGTCCCGCCGGAGTTGCTCGAAGAGGTGTTTGAGCTGAACATGGCACTCGAAGAAATGCGCGGCGGTGACGATTCCGCGCGCCCGCAGCTTGAGCAGGCCGAAAAGAGTTTCGCCAAGATGCTTGCCGAAACCGACGAGCAACTCCAGGCGCTGTTTGGCCGCTACGATTTCTCCCATTCCCACGACGTGCTCACTGAGATTCGTAATTTGCTGAACCGCCGCAAATACATTCTGAACCTTCTCTTGGAGGTTGAAAAGACTTTGATCCCCAGCTAACTCATGGAAATCGATTTCTCATCCTCCGGCCACATCGTTGGTATTGACCTTGGAACCACCAACAGCCTGGTTGCGTTCATGGACCTCACCGGCCCGCGCATTATTCCCGGGGCAGATGGTGACAAGCTGGTTCCGAGCGTGGTCTCCGTCATGCCGGACGGTGAGATCGTGGTCGGCAATCCCGCGCGGGAACTGCTTCTCACACAACCGGAGCGCACGGTTTATTCGGTGAAGCGGCTCATGGGCCGCGGCCTCGCGGACGTCGAGGAAGAGCTGAAGCTGTTTCCGTTTCATATTGCGCCTGGCAGTGAATCGGTGATCCAGCTCCAGCTTGGCGATCGCACCTTCACAGCGCCCGAGATCTCCGCACTCGTGCTGCGCCAGTTGAAGCAGAACGCCGAAGCCTATTTCGGTGTCGCCGTCGACAAAGCGGTGATCACCGTTCCGGCGTATTTCAACGATGCCCAGCGCCAAGCGACGAAAGACGCCGGCCGCATCGCGGGCCTGGAAGTTTTGCGGCTGGTCAACGAACCAACCGCGGCGTCGCTCGCTTACGGCCTCGACAAGCGCGAAAACGGCATCATCGCGGTTTATGACCTCGGCGGTGGCACGTTCGATATTTCGATCCTGAAACTGCACGAAGGTATCTTCGAAGTGCTGGCCACCAATGGCGACACGCACCTCGGCGGTGACGATATCGACCATCTGCTGCTTCGCATCGCGCTCGAAGACGTCCAAAGCGAGTGGGGCGAGGACCTGTCGCGCGATAACGAAGGCATCCAGCGCCTACGCCGTGGCGTGATTCAAGCCAAAGAACAACTTTCGTTCGTCCCGTCCGCCAATATTGAACTCGAATATCGCGGAAAGAAATATCAGCGAGAGATCACGCGCGAGCTGTTCGACAAGTTGATCACGCCGATCGTCGAGCGCACGCTTGGGCCCTGCCGCGATTGCATCAAAGACGCGGGCGTGACGGTCGATCAAATCGATGAAGTGGTCATGGTCGGCGGCTCCACGCGCATTCCCCTGGTACGATCGGCCGTCGAAAGCCTGTTCCGCACGAAGCCGCACACCGAGCTGAATCCCGATGAAGTAGTCGCGCTCGGCGCTGCAGTGCAGGCGGCAATTTTATCCGGAGCGGTCGATAACAAATTGCTGCTCGACGTGACACCGCTCTCGCTCGGCATTGAAACCATGGGCGGCGTAGTTTCGAAGCTGATTCATCGCAACTCGACCGTCCCAGCCAGCGCAACCGAAACCTTCACGACCGCCGTCGATGGCCAGACCAACGTTCTGATTCACGTGGTGCAAGGCGAGCGCGAACTGGTGAAAGATAATCGGAGCCTGGCGCGCTTCGATCTCAAAGGCATCGACCCTGTGATGGCGGGGATGGCCCGCATCGAAGTGCGCTTCCTCATCGACGCCAACGGTATCCTCAGCGTCACGGCGCGCGATCAGCGCACCGGCAAAGAACACACGGTTGAGGTTAAACCTTCGTATGGGCTGACCGACGAGCAAGTCGAGAAAATGATCGAGGAGTCATTCGAAAAGGCCGAGCAGGATTTCGCGGCGCGCCAGGTCCGTGAACAGCGCGTGGAAGCCGACGCGATTCTCCTCGCCGTCGAAAAAGCGCGCAAGCACGACGCCTATTCCGAACTTACCGGCGAAGAGCGCGCGGCGATCGACAAATCGATCAACGGATTGCTTCTGGTCTACAATTCGGATGATCATCACCTGATCGCGGCCAAGATCGAAGAAGTGAATCAAGCGACGCTGAAGCTGGCCGAAAACATGTTGAAAGGGACCCAAACCTGATGCCGGGACTCACATGGGACCACACCGAGGACATCGCGCTCGCGCTGCACGAAAAATTCCCCGAGCTCGACCCCACCCACATCCGCTACACCGACCTGCACCAGTGGATCACCGAGCTCGAAGACTTCAAGGACGATCCCAAAGCGTCCACCGAAGGCAAGCTCGAAGCCATCCAGATGGCCTGGCTCGAAGAATACCAAGAGAATCAGGCCTAACTACAGTCCCCACCGGATTGTTATCACGGCGCACCCTCCTCAACATAGAGAGAGGAGGTGTTCATGTTTTTGAACCGTATTTTGGTTGCCGGCTGCTGCGCGGCCGTGTTCGCGATTCCTGCGTTTCCGCAACTTGTGAAGCTGAGCCCGAAAGACAAACAATTTCTTCAAATGGCTGCGGTGTCCGATATGACCGAGGCTCACCTCGGCCAAATGGCGCAAGGAAAGGCGGCGATGCCGGGGATCAAAGACTTCGGCCAAACGCTGGTGAAAGATCACACCAATGCGTATCAGGAGCTGGCAGTTCTCGACAATAAACTGGGGCAGAAGATTCCCAAAGGCATCAACGCGCAGCGCAATCGGCAGGTGGAAATGTTAACGAATCTCAAAGGCAAGAAATTCGATGCTCAATTCCTGCGCGACGAAGTCCAGGATCACGAGCGGACGCTTGCGGCCTTTAAGCACGAGGCGCAAAAGGGCCAGGACCCGGAGATCAAAGCCTACGCCAACCAACTACTCCCCACTATGGAGGAGCACCTCCGCGAAGCGGAGAAGCTCCTGAAGAATCCCGCCTGAACCAACGTTCAATGATTCACCTGGATGGTCCGCGCGATATCGCCGCGGGCCTCCGGGACGTAATGCACCGACACGGATTCGTTGGGCGTTAACTCCGATAGTTCTTCGCGCTTAGCGCCCATGTCGATCCGCGTGGAGTGGCCGACCATAAGATCGAATGGCACACCCGATTTGTCCTTTACAACCACGAGATTCATATTCGGATCAACCATACTGATGGTGCCGTTCAAATTCTGAGCTGCCCAGCGCTGCTCTGCCGCTGCGTGTTCGGCGCCCGAACTTGCCGGCGCGGTTGTGGTTTCCTTCGCGGCCCAAAGCGCAGGCGCACACGAAATCAGCGAAATTCCGATTACAGTCCACAAACGACGCATGACTACCTCCTACATCCAGCGTAAGTCCGAACTCCCACCGAGACCATCCAGTTGAGACGGGAGTTCAGACCCGGTTACTCAAAGTTACCGAACGTTACCGATCGCGAATTCGCGCGCCACTTCACTGCGTTGCAAACCTGCATTCGTTAGAATGGGAGTGTTTTCACCTGCAAAGAACGCTGCGTCGCGAACGACTCCAAATGCATCCAAGGTGATTCAAGGCCGAAGACTGTTCATGGTTAGTCATATTTGTCACTCGAAGTATCCACTGGCACTGCTGCTTGCGAGCTCGCTTGTTATGGAGGGCTGCAACTCGTCCGCGCAGACGCAGCGTGCGCAGCCGCCTCCGCCGCAGGTTTTCGTAACACAAGTGCAATCCACCGACGTTCCCGTGATGTCGGAATACCCGGCGCAAACTTATGCGCGCAATTCGGTGGAGGTGCGCGGACGCGTGGACGGCTACATCGACAAGTGGCTGTTCCATCCGGGCCAGGAAGTGCACGCGGGCGATGTGCTATACGTTCTGGATTTGCGGCCTTATCAAGCGGCGGTAGAACAGGCGCAAGGCAATTTAGCCCAGAGCGAAGCGGATCTGGACTTCGCGCGCAAGCAGGTGGCGCTGCTGACAGCGGAAGCGAACCTTGCCGCGGCGCAGGCAAACCTGGTGAAGGCGCAGCAGGATTACGACCGTTTGACGCCGCTGGTGAAGGAAGAAGCGGCCGCGCAGCAGGAGCTCGATAGCGCCGTAGCCGCGTTGCGGGCGGGCGAAGCGGGAGTCCGGGCGAACCAGGCCAACGTGGATCAGACTCGCCTCTCCACCCAGACGCAGATCGCATCCACTCAGGGCAGAGTGGAAGCACAACGCGCCGCGCTGAGAACGGCACAGCTCAATCTGGACTACGCCACCATTCGCGCGCCAATCAGCGGATTGATCGGCGACACCCTCGTCCCGGTAGGCGGCCTGGTGACGACGAATGCGCAGCAGCCGCTGACCACCATCGTCCCGCTCGATCCAATATGGCTGCGGTTTAAGGTCACCGAGTCGCAATATCTTTCGTTCAAGAAGAATCCCACTCTGCTTCAATCACCACTAGCCCTGATTCTGGCCGATGCGTCCGAATTTCCGCAAAAGGGCCGCATTCAAAACACGCTGAATCAAGTGGACCCGAAAACCGGCACACTGGAATTGCAGGCCAGCTTCCCGAATCCGCAGCATACGCTGCTGCCGGGCCAATTCGGCAAGGTGCGCGTCGAAACAGAACTGCGCCGGAATGTCGTTTTGATCCCACAGCGCGCGATTCAGCAACTGCAGAGCGTCCAAACAGTCTTTACTGTGAACCCTTCGAACCTGGTGGAGCTCCGGCAGATCACCACGGCCGAGCGTGTGGGCGAAGACTGGATTGTCCAGCAGGGCCTGAAACCGGGCGACCGGGTAATTGTGGAAGGCCAGCTCAAAGTGCGGCCGGGCGTGCGCGTGACACCGCTGCCATATCGTCCGAGCCAGGGCAGCTGATCCGGTATGGCGCGATTCTTCATCGACCGTCCCGTCTTCGCCATCGTCATCGCGATCGTCATCGTGCTGCTCGGCATTGTTGCGATTCCGAATCTTCCGATTGCGGCGTTTCCCGAGGTGGTGCCTCCGGTGGTGCAAATCACCGCGACGTATTTGGGCGGCAACTCCATCGATTTGGAAAAAACCGTGGCGCAACCCATCGAAGAACAACTTGCGGGGTTGGACGGCATGATGTACTTCCTGTCGAGCAGCGCCAACAACGGATCCATCACCATTTCGGTCACCTTCAAGCTGGGCACCAATCCCGACACGGCTACTGTTCAAACGCAGAACAAAGTTAATATCGCGCTGCCGCGCTTGCCTCCGGAGGTGCAGCGGCAAGGCGTGGTGGTGAAGAAAGTATCCAGCGCGTTCCTGATGGTAGTGGGCCTGGTCTCGCCCGATAATCGCTACGATTCGCTGTTTCTCACCAATTACGCGCAGATCAACCTGCTGAATCAAATCGGAAGCCTGCAGGGCGTGGGCGAATCGCGGCTCTCCTCGCAGCAGGTGTACTCGATGCGGGTGTGGGTGGATCCGGACAAAATGGCTAAGCTCGGGTTGACCGCCACCGACGTCAGCGACGCCATCAATGCCCAGAACCGCCAGAATCCCGCCGGCGCATTAGGCGAGGCGCCGTCGCCGCACGGCACCGATTTTCAATACGCGGTGAGCGCGCCCGGCCGGCTGGTGGATCCGGAACAATTCGGCGACATTGTGTTGCGGGCGCAACCCGATGCTTCGCTGCTTCGCATTCGCGATATCGGCAAAGTGGATCTCGGCGCATTCACTTATCTGGGGTTCAATCGGCTGAAGGGCAAGCCGTCGTGCAACGTGATCGTGTTTCTTTCGCCCGGCGCGAATGCGGTTCAGACCTCGGATGAAGTGAACGCGTTCATGAAGGAAGCGCGGAAGAATTTCCCGGCCGGCGTCGACTACACCATCCCGTACGACTCCACGCGCTTCGTGCGTGCCTCGATTCAAGACGTCGTGTTCACGCTGCTTTCGGCCATCGGCCTGGTGATTCTGGTAGTCTTCATCTTCCTGCAGAACTGGCGTGCCACCTTGATTCCGCTGCTGACCGTGCCGGTGGCCGTAATCGGCGCCATCGCGCTGTTCCCGCTGCTCGGATTTTCCATCAACATCACCAGCATGTTCGGCCTGGTGCTATCGATCGGTATCGTCGTCGACGATGCGATCGTCGTCGTGGAAGCGGTTCAGCGCAATATCGACGATGGACTGGCGCCCCGCGAAGCCACCATCCGCGCGATGGAACAGGTGTCGGCGCCGGTGGTTGCGATCGCATGTATTCTGGCCGCGGTGTTCATTCCGGTTGCGTTTCTGGGCGGAATCAGCGGACAGATTTACCGGCAATTTGCGTTGACAATCGCAAGTTCCGTGCTGTTGTCGGCGTTCAGCGCGCTGTCGCTGAGTCCGGCGCTCAGTTCCCTGCTGCTCAAGCCGCACGCCAAATCGCGTGGCCCTCTGGCGTTTTGTTTTGGCGGATTCAACCGCGCGTTCCAGTGGGCCACCAACAAATATCTCAGTGGCGTAGGCCTGATGATCCGGCGTTCCGCTATCGCCCTGGTGGCGCTCGCGATGTTCTGGGTCGCCGGAGCATGGCTATTCAAGATACTGCCGGCCGGATTCCTTCCGGATGAAGATCAGGCCGCGTATTTCGTCCCGGTCCGGTTGCCGGATGGCGCGTCGATTGACCGAACAGACGCCGCGGTGGCCAAGATCGAGCAGCGGCTGGCAAAAGTGAAGGGCGTGGAGACCTGGTTCGTGATCGGTGGGACAGATTTCACCACCCAGACCAATGCTTCCAACGTCGCCACGATCATCGTGATGACGACGCCCTGGGATGAGCGTAAAACGAAGGACCTGCAACTGAACGCGATTCTGGCCCGGACGCAGCGCGCGATGGCGGATGTTCCCGAAGCATTTACCACCACATTTGGTTTTCCGCCCATATTGGGATTGAGCAACACGGGCGGATTCCAGATGATGCTGGAAGACCGTTCCGGCGGCGAGTTGGAACAGTTGAGCCGGGTAGGCGACGCGCTGGTGGATGCGGCCCGCAAGCATCCGGAAATCGGAAACGTGGTAAACACGTTCCGTGCCGAAGTTCCTTCCTACACGATCGACATGAATTTGGACAAGCTCCAAACGATGGGCGTTCCGGTCTCTGACGCGTACAACACGCTGCAAACATTTCTGGGCGGTTTGTATGTGAACGACTTCAACCGGTTCAGCCATACCTGGCAGGTGCTGATCCAGGCCGAACCCGAGTTCCGCAATCAGCCTTCTGACATCGACCGATTTTACGTGCGGAGCATGGACGGCAGCATGGTGCCGCTCGGGACGCTGGCATCGATTAAGCCATCCAGCGGACCCGAGGTGGTTTTTCGCTACAACCGCTATCGCGCGATCCAGATCTTGGGTTCTCCGGCGCCGGGCGTGAGTTCCGGGCAAGCCATCGACGTTATGGAGAAAGTCGCGGCGGAAACTTTGCCCACCGGCTATGGCTATGAATGGACCGGCACCACCTATCAGCAGAAACTCGCGCAAGGCCACGAGGGCGTGATTTTCGGGTTCGCGACGGTGCTGGTGTTTCTGTGCCTGGCGGCTTTATATGAAAGCTGGTCCATCCCGCTGGCGGTTTTGCTCTCGTTACCGTTGGGACTCTTTGGGGCATTGCTCGCCGTCTATTTGCGTGATTATCCCTACGACGTTTACACGCAGATCGGCATCGTGACGCTGATCGGACTCGCGGCGAAAAACGCGATCTTGATCGTCGAGTTCGCGAAAGACAGCCACCAGAAGGAACTGATGCCGGTTCGCGAGGCTGCGCTGCACGCGGCCAAGCTGCGGCTGCGGCCCATTTTGATGACTTCGTTCGCGTTCATCCTGGGAGTTGTGCCGTTGTTCATAGCGACGGGCGCCGGTGCGGCCTCGCGGCGCTCGCTCGGAACCGCGGTGTTCGGCGGAATGAACGCGGCCACGCTGCTCGCGATTTTCTTCGTGCCCGTGCAATATTACGTGATCGAAACCATCGTGGAGCGGAGGCGCGAGAAGCGCAAGCGACGAATGCGGCCGGAAGTTGGAGAACCCGTCGAGGCAACGGATTGATGCGCCTTTTGGTTCCGCTGGTCCTCGCGCTCGGTTTGTCCGGCTGCCTGGTTGGCCCGAACTATCATCGGCCCGTGGTAGCGGTTCCGGGTCAATTCCCAGGCGAACCCGCCACACCGCAATCGATCGCGGACCAGAAATGGTTCCAACTTTTTCAGGATTCCGAGCTCCAGCAATTGGTGACCACGGCGCTCAAGAAGAATTTCGATGTTCGAATTGCAGCGGAGCGCGTGCTGGAGGCGCGTGCGGAATATGGCATCCAACGCGCGAATCTGCTGCCGACGCTGGACGCGCAGGGCAGTTACACCAGCTCGCGCACTTCGCTGATCGGCTCCTTCCCGTTTCCGCCCGGAACGCCCTCGGCATTCAGCTACACGCAGGCCGGGCTGCAGTTAAATTGGGAGCTCGACCTGTGGGGCCGGTTGCGGCGATTGAACGAAGCCGCGAAGGCGCAATATCTGGGGACGGAGGAAGCGCGGAACGGCGTCATCATTTCCCTGATTTCCGACGTGATGACTACGTACTTTTCGCTACGCGAGCTCGATCTGGAACTGGCGATCGGGCGGCAGAACAACGGCATCGCGCGCGACAACCTGCGGCTGATCCAGCTTCGCAAGGATCGGGGCGCGGCGAATGGTCTGGAAGTGCATCAGGCCGAGCAGTTCCTTTATACGACTACCGCGACCATCGCGAGCGTTGAGCGCTCCATCGGGCTGACCCAGGATGCGCTGAACCTGCTGCTCGGGAATGCTCCTTCGGAAGTTCCGCGCGGTGTGACCTTCGAGCAAATCGGCGCCGAACCGATCGCCACGGCGCCGGAACTGCCGGCGGGGATTCCAGCGTCTCTGATCGAACGGCGGCCGGATATCCGGGAAGCCGAGGACAATCTGATCGCCGCCAACGCGCAGATCGGCGCGGCGCGAGCCCTGTTTTTTCCCGATATCTCTTTGACCGGATTTCTGGGCAGCCAGAGCCGGTCGCTGGCGGGGATGTTTTCCGGTCCGGCGCGGCTCGAATCGATTGCTCCCTCGGCGCTGCTTCCGATCTTCCACGCGGGTCTGCGCGCCGGCGTGCGGCTCACCGAAGCGCAAGAGCGCGAGATGCTGATCTCGTATCAGAAGAGCATCTATACCGGTCTGCGCGAAGTGAACGACGCGCTGGTGACACACATACGTACACGCGAGCAGCGCGGCGAAGAAGAGAAGCTGGTGAAGGCGCTTTCGGAAAGTGTGCGGCTGTCAACCCTGCGCTATCGCGGAGGCCTGGATAGCTATCTGCAAGTCCTGGATGCGGAGCGGAATCTGTTTGCGGGACAGCTGGATCTGGCGCAATTGCGATTATTGGAATTACAGTCCGTAGTGCAGTTGTATCGCGCGCTGGGCGGCGGCTGGCAGGCGTAACGGCTTTAGCTGATCGCCATGCCGCTGGTGATCTTCGAGAAGATGGTGCTGATTGAGGGCATCACCGTGGGCGGCAGAAACCCCGCAACGACAATCACAATGGCAGCGGCCAGCAAGGAATATTCGATGAAGTCCTGCCCTCGCTGGTCCTTCCAGATCGCTAACAGCCAAGAACGTAGCAATAACTGGCACATGGTCTTCTCTGCCTCGATCTCTATTTTGCGGCAGAGTGGGGCTACCTACAACTAAGAAATCGCCGTAGCTGGATCGGGAAATGTCCCTATTACTTTGCGCTTTACTGGGCCGTCCTGTAAGAACAAAGCAAGATGTCGCCGGTCTGTGGGACTAAGGTGGACAGGAACGTGATCGCCGATCCCGTAACCGTGTAGTCCACACCGACAGTCTGGCGGACGCCGTTTCTATAGACGATCAGGCTCGTGCTGGGACTGGGCGTCTGGCTGAGGGTAAAGGCGGCGTTGACGCCGTTGACGGTCCCCGACGGGGTTTCCTGATCGACAAAGCCGACGCCAGGGATGCTTACCGACAAGCGATAGGAGGCGATCAAGACGTCGGTGGGTTGGGGCACGGCGCCGGTCTGGAACGTGATGTTGTTGGCGGTGAGCGTATAATCGGCGCCCTGCTCAAGCAGCAGCCCGTTGCGAAACAGCGCCAGGCTGGAGGGCGGATTGGGCACATTGGCCAGAACGAACGCGGCATTCACGCCATCTAACGTACCCGAGGGCGTTTCGGCATCGATAAACGTGGTGGAGTAGGTGGAGCAGGGGCCGGAGGTGCCGTCCACATGCAGGCAGTCGCTCAGGTTGCCGGATGCGCCATCAATTGCGCCGGTAGCGTCGATTACCGCGGATCGAGAGGAGGTAAAACCGGTACCGACGATGGCGCGGGAATTCAGGGCGGTCTGCAATCCAGTGACGTCGGCGATGCTGATCAGGGTTACGGCCGCGGGCGCGGATCCGGTAATGGTCCCGGGCGCCACGCGGACATCGCGCACGCGCAGAGGCACCGTGCTGGGGGGCACAGCCCACGCCTCAGTAGAAAGCGTGACGCCGAGATTGGCGTACTGAACGGTATAAATGGCGGCGGTATTCGCATTGGTGGTGGGAACCAACTGGACATAGAGGACGCCGCTGTTCACCTGGATCTGTTCGGTCTCGGCCGCGATGTTGGACGTATCGGAGGCTTCAAAACTTGGCCAGGAGATGGTAACGACGCCGTTGAAGAGAGTGCCGTCGGCGTTGAAAAGCGTATCGCTGATTGTGGTGAGGGGCGGAGTGGCTTGCAGGTTCGCGGCGCACGCCAGACCCGCGCACAGCAGCCACCATCGGAAACTCAACATGCTTCCTCCATGGGTTTGGTCCAAGGTTATCCATGGAGGAGGCTGATTCCGGCGCGCAAGGAAGCGGCGCGAACGGGCCAACATTCGACGGTCCAAGCACTTCGGCGCGCGGAATTTTAATGGAAGCGCTGTGACTCGGGGGTGAGGCGGTCAGCGCCCACATAGGGACGAAGAACTTCGGGAACAACCACCGTTCCGTCGGCTTGCTGGTAATTTTCGACGATGGCGACCCAGGTCCGGCCGACAGCGAGTCCACTGCCGTTCAGCGTGTGAACGAACTCGGTTTTGCCCTTGCCCGTTTTGGTGCGAATGGGCATGCGGCGCGCCTGGTAGGCTTCGAAGTTGGAACAGGATGAAATTTCCTTGTAACCGTTCTGGCCGGGAAGCCAGACCTCGAGGTCGTAGGTTTTGGCCGAGGAAGCGCCCATGTCGCCGGTGCAGAGAACGATCGTGCGGAAGGGAAGTCCCAGACGCTTCAGTATATCTTCGGCGTCGGCGGTGAGCTTCTCGTGCTCCTCCCAGCTCTGTTCGGGCAGCGTGAACTTCACCAGTTCGACCTTTTGAAACTGATGCTGGCGGATGATGCCACGCACATCCCTTCCGTAGGACCCGGCCTCACTGCGGAAACATGGTGTATAGGCGCAGAGGGAAATGGGCAGATCGCCGGCGTTCAAAATTTCGTCGCGAAAGAGATTGGTGACTGGCACTTCGGCCGTGGGTGCGAGCCAGAAATCGAAGTTTTCGATCTTGAAGGAATCCTCGCGGAACTTGGGGAGCTGGCCGGTGCCGAACATACTGGCCGAGTTGATCAGGAACGGCGGCAGGACTTCGGTGTAGCCGTGTTCGCGCGTGTGCACGTCCAGGAAAAAGTTGATGAGAGCGCGTTCGAGGCGCGCACCGATGCCCCAGTAGACGGCGAAGCGTGCGCCCGTGATTTTGGCGGCGCGGTCGAGGTCCAGGATCTTGAGCTCGGGGCCCAGATCCCAGTGCGCTTTGGGCGTGAAATCGAATTGCCGCGGCTGGCCCCAGCGCCGGACTTCGACGTTGTCTTCTGCGCTTTTTCCGACCGGCACGGACTCGTGAGGGATGTTGGGGACGCCGGCCATGAGGTCGCGGAACGCGTCGTCGACGGCTTTGGCTTTTTCATCGAGCGCGGCAATCCGGTCGCGCATGGAGCCGCTTTCTTGCTGGATGGCGGAGATGTCCTTACCGTCAGCGCGCAGCTTGGGGATCTGCGCGCTCAACTCGTTGCGGCGGGCTTTCAACTGTTCGGCTTCAGTGAGCGCGCCGCGGCGCTCGGCGTCGAGCGTGCGGAACTGCTCGATGTCTAATTGATACCCGCGCGTTGCCAGGCGCTGGGCGATGGAATCCAAGTTCGCCCGGAAAAACGAGAGATCATGCATGCGGACGAACTAGCGCTCATTCATCGGGATCCAGGGCTCGCCCACTGGCTTCCCTGTGTAATCCGCGCGCGGGCGGATCAAACGGTTGTTGCGGTATTGCTCGAGGACGTGTGCGGTCCAGCCCGACATGCGGCTGACGGCGAAGATCGGCGTGAACAGGTCGATCGGAATCCCCAGGGAATAATAAGTGGACGCGGAGTAGAAATCCACGTTGGCGTTCAGCTTCTTCTGATCCTTGATCGTCTCTTCGATTTTCTTCGAAGTCAGGTATAGATCCAAATGACCGGTGCGGCGGCCCAGCTCCTCCGATAGCGCGCGCAGATGCGTGGCACGGGGATCTTCGGTGCGATAGACCCGATGGCCGAATCCAGGGATCTTCTTTTTGTTGGCGAGCATGTCCTGGATGTGGGCCAGGGCCGTTTTCTCGTCGCCCGCTTCGAGCAGCATGCGAATCACTTCTTCGTTGGCGCCGCCATGCAACGGCCCCTTCAATGCTCCGATGCCGGCGGTAACGGCGGAATGAATATCGGACAGAGTGGCCGCTACCACGCGAGCGGCGAAGGTGGACGCGTTCAGTTCATGATCGGCATGCAGGATGAGCGCGATGTCGAACACGTGCTCCATCACGTCGTCCGGTTTCTTGCCCGAGAGCGAATAAAGGAAATTCGCGGCGAAGCCGAGCTTGGGATCGGCATCCACGAGCGGCTTGCCGGTGCGCAGGCGATCGAAGGTGGTGACGATGGTGGAGGTCTGCGCCATCAGCCGCGCGGCTTTCTCCTCATTCGCTTCCATGGAATTGTCGCGGGCTTTGGGATCATAAAGCCCGAGCATGGAGACGGCAGTGCGCAGAACATCCATGGGCGCGTTCTTGGACACCTTGCCCAGAAATTCGACGACTTCTTTGGGGATGGGCCGGTATTGAACCAGGCGCGCCTTGAGCGCATCGAGCTCCGACTGTTTCGGGAGGTGCCCGTGCCAGAGAAGGTAAATCACCTCTTCAAAAGTGGCGTGGTCAGCCAGAGTATGGATGTTATAGCCCTGATAACTCAGGATTCCACGGTCTCCGTCAATGAAACAAATATTCGACTCGGCGGCAACAATCCCTTCGAGCCCCGCTTGTGTGACTGGCATTTGACTCCTCTATTTAGTAGACGCAACGGCTTCATCGCAGGCGATGAACTGCGGTCGCGGGCGAAATTTCATTCTACTGAATTCGGCCGGGGCCGGGGTATCGCAGCGGGACGGTATTTGTGCGTGGCCCGGGATGAAGCCGCGCGAACTGCGCCGCATATCGGAGTTTCGAACCCGGTGTTTGATAGACTCTGGAGAGGAATCCGATTCATGCAGCGACGTGATGCTTTGGCTCTTCTCGGTTTGGCTGGGGCAGCGCGGCTTGGCGCGGCTCCCTCGGCGCAGGATCAATTCATCGGAGTTTGGCAGCTCGTCCGGCAGTACGACATAGCCAAGGACGGCAGCGAGGTCCCCGTGGCGCTCCGTCAACGCGGCCACATTTCCTGGGACCGCTCCGGCCGCGTTTGGGTGCTGCTCTACAATGAGGGGCGCAAGGCGCCGGCCAATCCCAGGATGCCCACCCTCGAAGAGTATCGCGAGATGAATTCCGGTTTGATGACCTATTTCGGCCACTACCATATCGACGAAGCCGAGCGCACGGTGACGCATCATCTGGAAGCCGCCGCCAGCCCCGCGTTAGTCGGGGTGGACCTGGTGCGCCACTACACATTCTCCGGAAATCGCGTGATACTAGTCTTCCCCGGCGAAGCGCAACGGCACATTATATTTGAGCGCTTGCCCGACGCCTAATACGGTGTTTCGCCGCGCGTGTGTCAGCGGAGCAGGGGCGCCGTTGGAGTGTTATCCGCGACTTTTCCGCGAAATTAACGGTTATTTCTTGCTAAATACCCCATATTGTTTTGATTGATTCTTTGCCGATCGTCCACCACGCAGCGGTCAGGGGCTTGCCGTCCCGCGAAAGCGTGTCGGTTCCCTGCGGAATGAGCTTGCCCTCGACTTGGACCGAGTAAATCAGCTTCCTGGGGCTGAGCATCATCACCGTTTTCGTTAACCCCAATGCAATTGCAGGCAGCCTTACGGCGTCTATCAGCAACTCTGATCCGACATATCAGTTTCTGGATATGGTCATTGTTGACAACTGATGATATCGTTCCACGGGGTAGGGAAACTATTGGGGACTGGCTTCGACGCCAGTAAGGGTGAATCACGTGAAACGTTTGAAGAACCGTGCTGTTCTTTGTGTGGCCGTTGTGTTTCTCGCGGCTACGGGATCCAGGCATCTCTTCGGGCAGGCGGTCGGGACGGCGTCGATCTCGGGACGCATCACCGATGCGTCAGGCGCCGCCATTCCAGCGGCAACCGTGGCTGTCAAGAATACCGGAACGTCTGTTTCTCAGACCACCGTAACCGATGACCAGGGACGGTACACCGTCCCTGACCTCCCGATCGGCTCTTACGAAATTCAGGCCTCGAAGGCGGGTTTTCAAAACTCGGTTCGTAGCGGGGTCACCTTGAGCGTAGCCAGCGCGCCCGTGATCGATCTTCAGTTGTCTGTCGGGCAGTCCACGCAAACGGTAAATGTATCGGCGGAGGCCTCACAGGTGGAGACCACCACCGCAGCCGTATCGTCCCTGGTGAACTCGACTCAGATGCGCGAACTTCCGCTCAACGGACGGAATTTCGAGCAACTGATTCTGCTCGCTCCGGGCGTGTCAACGTATCCCGAGGGCGGAAGTTCCGCGCTCACTTCGGTGGCCAATGCGTACTCCATCGCCGGCACGCGTCCGGAAGGATACGCCAATACTCTGGACGGCGAAGATGTCCTGAACTGGTGGCAGCGCAACGCCGGTGGGGACGTAACCGGCACATCGCTAGGCATCGACAGCATTGCCGAATTTCAAACCCTGACCGGCACCTTTGGCGCCCAGTATGGTGGCAACGGCGGCGCCATTATCGCCGTTACCAAATCGGGCACCAACGAATTTCACGGCTCGTTATACGAATTCTTGCGTAACAGCGATCTGGATTCGCGCGGCTTCTTCGACCGGGCGTCTCCGCCTCCTTTCCGCAGAAATCAGTTCGGTGGCACGCTGGGCGGGCCCATCAAAAAGAACAAGGTGTTCTTCTTCGTGAATTACGAAGGCATCCGGCAGGTGCTGGACACCACGTACGTCAACTTTGTGCCCAGCGCAACGCTCCGCCAGGGGACATATAACGGCCAGCCGTACACCGTGAATCCGGCCTCGCAAGCCATGCTGAACCTGTACCCGGCTGCGAACGCCGGCGCCTTGAACGCCAACGTCGGTATCTACGATTTCGTCGGCCCGCAGATCACCCCGGAGGATTTTGGTGTCGCGCGCATCGATTACAGCATCTCCGAAAAAGACTCGCTCTTCGGCAGGTATCAGGCCGATTTTGGAACCCGAACCACGTATTCGGGTCTGGGATTGTGGCCGACGTACGACTTAACCCACAATCAGTTCCTGACCATTGGCGAGCACCATATTTTCTCGCCCACGCTGATCAACGAGTTTGACGCCTCGTACTCGCGGCCGGTCACGAACGAAGTACAGCCGACCGAGCACGCTCCGCTTCAGATCTTCACTCCGGCGCGCGAAGACGTGTATGTCAGCTTGCCACTCGGCCTTACGCCGTTGGGCGCCTCGTTCATCAACCCCTTCCAGTACATCCAGAACAAATTTACGGAACGGGACGACCTGACGTGGATTCGCGGCGCACACACCATCAGCATGGGCGGAACCTTCCGGCGTGAACAACTGAATCCGTACGCGTACACATACTGGAATGGATTCTATCTGTTTACCAGCATGCCGAACTTTTTCGCCGGGACTCCCGCATCGTTCACCGGCGCACCCAACGGCGGAACGGATACGAACCGCGCGGAGCGCGATATCCGGATCACTCCCTACATTCAGGACGATTGGAAGATCAGCAACCGGCTGACGCTGAATATCGGGCTGCGATACGACTGGGAATCCAACCCCATCGAGATTCACAATAACTTCTACAACGCCGTGGGGCCGCCGTTTGGAACCGGTTTCCAGAATGTGCCGCACGCGTTTGCGAGCAATCCTTCCAACAAGAACTTCGATCCCCGAATCGGCTTGGCGTGGGACGTGTTCGGGGATCACAAGACGGCCGTTCGCGCCGGTTTCGGCATCTTCCACGACACCTTGCAAACCTACACGTTCTCGTCGGCGTATCTGACCAATCCGCCTTATCTCACGGAAAATCAGGTCTTCACCGGCGGCGATCCGAATTGGCCAACGCCTTTCGTGGGTGGCGGGACGCCTCTGTTGAGCAACACCAACGGGACTTACTACGGACTGAACACCACTCCTTACAGCCTGGAGTACACGCTCAGCGTGCAACGGCAATTGCCCGGCGGCTCGCTGCTGACGGTAGGCTACCAAGGGACGCGTGGCGTTCATCTGCTCGCCTTCCACGATTTCAACGCGCCGGTACCGACGGTCAACAACGGCGTGTATGACTTCGTTCATGCGAATTCATCCGGCGCGCTGGTGGCCAATCCATCGCCCGATCCCAATTTCGGCTCGCTTGATATGTTGGACCCCACCAGCTATTCGTCCTATAACGCGCTGCAAGTGGGGCTGTCGCACCGGCTTTCTTCAGACCTGGTATTCCAGTTCTCCTACACGTATTCGCACTGCATTGACGACTCGTTTGCCTATGCGGGTTTGGGAGCGAACAACGTGACCTCGGCCAATACCAATCCCTACGACTGGTCACTCGATAAAGGGAACTGCAGCTTCGACCTCCGCCACGTTATCGCTGCCAACGCTGTGTATCTGCTTCCCTTTAAGGGCAGCCGTTGGGTGGAAGGCTGGCAAATCACCGGCATCGAGGCTTGGCATACCGGTGTTCCCTTCTCGCTGGGAGAAGGCACCCAGCCGTACCTGAACAACAACTTCGACACCCCGCGGCCGAATTATGTGGCAGGGTGCGACGTCTACGCCAACCAGAACGTTCACCAGTGGTACAACCCGGCCTGTTTCACGGCTTCCCCGTATGGAACGCTCGGCACGCTCGGCAGAAACGTCATGGTGGGGCCGGGCTTTGTGGAGACTGACCTCGGCGTGATGAAAGAGACCAGGATCACGGAGCGGGTCAGCGTTCAATTCCGAGCCGAACTATTCAATCTGTTTAATCACCCCAATTTCAACGTCCCGGCTACGGGCGTCTTCAGCGCCGGTTCGGCGGCCACGGGCTATCAAGGAGTGCCGGTGGGGACGGCGGGCCAGATCACGACATTGGTAGGTAGCGGCGGACTCAGCAACGTCGCGCGGCAAACGCAGTTTAGCTTGAAGCTGTTATTCTAGGGCGCACTGGGGCCGCGCCCGCGCCGAACAGCGTCTCACCCCGGCGCGGCCAACCCCCGCGCGGCCAACCCCGCGCGGCCAACATTGACGCGACCGGCCCTGTGGTATAGCCTGTCGCTAGTGAACGCAAGCCATCAGCTGACTGCGTGGCAACGCTGGGTCCGGCAGCCACAGAAGGTCTGGTTGCGAAAGGCGCTCTTTCAGATCCACCTGTGGAGTGGCATCGCGCTCGGGCTCTACATCCTGATGATCAGCGTGACGGGCAGTGTGCTGGTGTATTGGAACGAGCTTTACCTGGCAGCGACACCCGAACCAATCATTACGAAGGGTTCGGGGCCCCGCTTGACCGACAGCCAACTCACCGCCGCCGCCCGGCTGAGATATCCGGGCTATCGAGTGATCAAGGTCACCCGTTCGCGGAATCTCGATGAGGCCGTTGATATCGGTCTCGAGCGCGGTAATCGGATCAAGCACCGGCTGTTCGATCCGCGGAGCGGCAGCGATCTCGGCGACTCGGTGTCCACCGGCATGCGGCTGGTGTCATTCATCCTTGATCTGCACGACAACCTGCTCGCAGGACAAACCGGCCGGACAGTGAACGGTGTGGGCGCATTCGCCGTGCTCGCGGTTGTTGTCTCCGGCATGGTGATCTGGTGGCCCGGCAGCAAGACCTGGCGGCGCAGCCTGAAACTTCCTCGCGGAGTGGGATGGAAGAGCCTGAACTGGCACCTGCACAGCATGATCGGCTTCTGGAGCTTCGCGTTCACGCTGGTGTTCATCTTCAGCGGAATCTATCTGTGTTTTCCCGACCGGGTTCAGGACTTCGCCGACCGCCTGCAGCCGTTGACGGCTGCGAACGCGCGGGATCGCCTGGTTGATCAGGTGATTTATTGGCTCGCCTACCTGCATTTTGGCCGGATTAACGGCATCGGGATCCCGTGCCGCGGTCCCGGGATCTGCGACCAGACGACCAAGGCGGTTTGGGCGCTGTTCGGACTGGCTCCGGCCGCAATGTTCGTGACAGGCGCCATTATGTGGTGGAACCGGGTGCTGCG
>Ga0335074_10002080_pt1 | contig 27263 bp, 17 predicted proteins | sample Lox_Sample_23_FD_206715 | JGI IMG/M metagenome (GOLD analysis project Ga0335074, IMG submission 206715) | Soil microbial communities from Loxahatchee National Wildlife Refuge, Florida, United States - Lox_Sample_2.3 | ecosystem: Environmental > Terrestrial > Soil > Wetlands | place: USA...
CAGCTCCAAATGGTGTCACCGGCAGGTTGCGAGAAAACCCGTTTCATCATCATCGATGGAACTCCGGGCGCGCTATCACAGAGCCGCGATGTCGTCGTGCAACTATCGGATTTGTTTCGGGTTAGCATAGTCGTAATCCCCTATCTGTGTGATTGACCCTTTTATCTCTGCTTGCCTAGCATTAATCTGGGTTTATAGGCTTGCAAGGCGCCCATGGTAGGCACGACCATATCGCATTACACAATCCTGGAAAAGTTGGGTGAAGGCGGTATGGGAGTGGTCTACAAGGCCACCGATACCCGCCTGGAACGGTTTGTCGCGCTCAAGTTTCTGCCCGACGACTACGCTCATGACGACGCTCTGCGCGAACGTTTTATGCGCGAAGCCCGTGCCGCTTCCGCCCTGAACCACCCCAACATTTGCACCATTTATGACGTCGGCGAAGACCATGGCAGGATTTTCATCGCCATGGAGTTTCTCGATGGCGTCACCCTGAAGGAGATGGTACGGCGGGGACCGCTACCTTACGACCGGCTGCTGAATCTTGCGGTAGCTATTGCGGATGCTCTGGAGGCGGCGCACAGCGAAGGCATTATTCATCGCGACATCAAGCTGGCCAACATATTTGTTACCAAGAGCGGCCGCGCCAAGATTCTGGATTTCGGTTTGGCCAAGAAGACGGTTCCGCGACGGCCGGCACTCGTCGCCGCGATTAGCGCATCAGCCGGCGGTCGCAGCGAGGACTCGCAACTGACCAGCGGCCTGGCTGCCCTGGGTACCGCGGCCTATATGTCGCCGGAACAGGCCTTGGGCCAGCCGCTGGACGAGCGTACCGATCTGTTTTCCTTCGGCATTGTCTTGTATGAGATGGCCACCGGTAAGGCGCCATTCAAAGGGGACACAACCGGGATGTTGTTTCTCTCGATTGTGCAGGAAACGCCCGAGCCGCCACGCGAACTCAATCCCGAAGTGCCGGAAGATCTGCAACAAATCATCGGCAAGTGTTTGGAGAAGAATCGCGATACGCGATATCAGCACGCTTCGGAGATTCGCGCGGACTTGCAACGGTTGCGGATGATTTCTAACTCCCACAAGTTCGCGGTTACCGAACTACTGCAGGAAGCCATTGCTGACGCTACCGATCAATGGAAGCGGCAGACCGATGCAGAGTGGTCGCGGACATTGGTTCAGGAGCAACCAGGATCAACATCGTCCGCCGCGGCACCGGCGTCGAGACCGTTGTGGTGGAAGACCATCGCGGCTGCCGTAACCTTGCTGGCGGCCATCCTTGTGGCCGCCGGTCTCTACCTCCTCCATTCGCGCAAAGCCCGCGCTCTTAGTACGCAAGACAGCATCGTGGTGGCCGACTTCGCCAACACCACCGGCGAGCAGATTTTTGATGACACGCTGCGCCAGGCGCTGGCGGTCGACTTGGGTCAATCGCCGTATTTGAACGTGGTATCGGACCGGCGAACAGCGGCTGCTCTGAAGGAGATGGAGAAACCGGTCGGAGAGCGGCTCTCGCGAGAAGTCGCTCGCGAGGTTTGCCTGCGCACCAACGGCCAGGCGCTGATTGCCGGCTCAATTGCATCGGGTGGTCAGGGCTATGAAATCGAGTTGGAGGCGGTGGATTGTCAAACCAACAAGACCATCGCCAGCAGCGAAGGTGAAGCGAAGAATCGGGCCGACGTACTGCACGCGTTGCATGCGGCTACCGGAAAGCTGCGCGGCGAGTTGGGAGAATCGCTGCCGTCGATAGCCAAGTTCAGCAAGCCGTTGCAGGAGGCCACGACCTCCTCGCTGGAAGCGCTGCAGGCGTATACCACAGCTGCCGCCCTGCGGCAAAGCAAGGGGAATGCCGCAGCTCTGCCATATTTTCAAAAAGCCGTGGCGTTGGATCCTAATTTCGCTCTCGCCTACGCCGCGATGGGAAGCCTTTACTACAACATGGTCCAAACCGGTCTGGGCCGCGAGAACACAGTCAAAGCCTATGAATTGCGTAATCGGGTTAGCGAGCGCGAACGCTTTCATATCTTGGCCGCCTACTATCAGTCGGTTACCGGAGATCACGATCAGGCCATTCAGAATGCCAAGGAATGGATGCGGTCCTATCCCGGCGACGCTGTTCCTCATGCCCGTCTAGCGACATTGTCGGCTGCGCAAGGCCAGTACGAAGAGGCTGTGCGCCAACTGCAGGAAGCAATCCGTTTGGACCCGGACGTCTACACGTTCTATACGAACCTCATGATGTCTTTCATGGAGCTTCACCGGCTGGATGAGGCCAAAGCAACTTATGATGCGGCCCGGGCTCGCAATATTAGCTCGGAGAACCTGGTCGTTGCCCGCTTCGAGCTTGCTTTTCTCCAGGAGGACACAGCGACCATGCAGCAGCTGGTAGAGTGGGCCAAAGGCAAGCCTGGATACGAGGACAGGCTCACGATCGAGTCCGCAGACGTTGCCAGTTATTACGGCCGGATTGCCGCATCGAGGGCTGCGTTTGAGCAGGCGGCAGCGGGAGCGATTGCCGATGGCTCCAACGAGACGGCAGCCGAACACTATGCCGGGCTTGCCTACACGGCGGCTTTCATCGGCGACAACTCGGCCGCACAACAATTCGCGGCCAAATCGCTGGGGCTGAGTCACGATCGGTCGGTGACCGAGAGAAATGCGATGGCGCTGGCAGTATCAGGCGATCCAGGCCAGGCCGAGGAATTGGCCGAAGAGCTGAATCGGCAGTATCCCACCAGCACCCTCATGCAGAACTACACTCTGCCTACGATTCGAGCGATGATCGAAATCGACAGAAAGCGTCCGGCCCGGGCAATCGAGCTCCTGCAACCTGCACTGAAATATGAACTGGTAATGGACTCCCTGGCGGATGTTCTGCCGGCGTATGTGCGGGGGCTGGCGTACCTTCAGCTGGGCGATGGCCGCAAGGCGGCAACTGAGTTTCAGAAGGTGATCGACAATCCCGGCGTGGTCGTGACTTCCGTGATCGGTGCATTGGCGCACCTGCAACTGGCGCGCGCAGAAAAAATGACAGGCAACGTGGACGCGGCGCGCACAGACTATCAGGATTTCCTCGCCCTGTGGAAAGATGCCGACCCCGGCCTACCTATCTTGAAGCAAGCAAAAGCTGAATACGCCAAGTTGAAGTAGGCGGAATCTCAGTCTGGGGATTCTATTTGGCCGGCGCGGTCTGTTCTGGTGGAGCATCGCTCAAAGGGACGCGAGCCGCAATGCGCGTGCCTTTGCCGGAGACAGAGGTAATCTCAAACTGTCCGCCGGCAAGATGAATGCGCTCCCGCATGGAGATCAGTCCAAGTCCCGCTGCGAGCTTGGCTTCCTCGAGATCAAAACCTACTCCGTCGTCAGAGATCAACAGCGACAGGTCGGTATTCGTTCCTTTGACTACAACCTGCATCGACTTGGCTTTGCTGTGCTTGGCAGCATTATGCAGAGCTTCTTGGACAATACGGAGCAAACTCAAAGCCAGCAGGCTGTCCAGATCTTCGGGAATATCGCTGCAGGAACATTCCACCGGAATCTTGTATTTCGCGGAAAACTCTCGGCAATGGCTCTGAATTGCCACCGCCAGGCCCAGGTATTCCAACTCGGACGAATGCAGCTGATGGGAGATGCGGCTAACCTTTTCCGCCAGCAACCTCAGGTCATCGCATAGGTCTGAAATGCTGGGATGGCGTTTGCCTACCATGCCCGAGACCGGCTGGCCTGCACGCAGCATTTGAATTCTCAGGATGGCCAGCGACTGGCCGATGTCATCGTGGAGTTCGCGGGCGATGCGAGTGCGCTCTTTCTCCTGCGCGTTCGTCAGCCGCCGCGCGAGTTCATGGCGCGCATTTTCAGACTCCTGAAGAGCTGCCTCGGCGGAACGTAGCGCACTCAGATCCTCAACCGTCGCGAAAATCGATGGCCCTACGGCAGCAGCGTCCAAGGCCAATGAGAAAACGACTTGCACCTGAGCGCTGCGGGCGTTTGTGGTAATCACCCTTCGCGGGGACGAGTATTGCGAAATCCGGCGGGCCAGCAGCCGGGCGCGAAGATCACTCTCCTGCTTCGCGTCATCGATCTGGAAAAGCTTATCGAAGGGAGTGTGGGAAAACCCTTCGAAGGCCGCGCCTAGCAGGTCGCACATGCCCTGATTTGCGAACAGCCACTTGCCGTCCAACCCCAACTGGGCTACTGCGCTACCGGCATGATCAGGGGAAGTATGCCCGCAGGGGTCGTGCATAGGGACGTCCTTACGCCTAGGTGCTCTGAGCGAAGTATATTCTAACTGCCACAGCGTGGGACAGGACATATCGACCATCGCAAGCTAGGTAACGGAATCCATTTCAGGATCAGGATAGGGACGCTTGGATCAGCGTAGGGCGCCGAAGACGTGTGATCCTCAAAGGAACGCAATAGTACAACCAGTATTATGAGGGGCCGGTCATTTGATGCCGGATGGCATACTCCAACAATTCCGCATTCGTTTTGATACCGAGGCTCTGCATCATGCGGTATTTGTGAAAGGCAATCGTACCCGGCCTTAAGTTCAGAATGGCAGCCGCTTCTTTCATGGACTTTCCTTCCGCCAGCAGCTGCAAAATCTCGCTTTGCCGCGAGGTGATGCGTTTCTCACTGCGTTCGCTCTGTCGCCTAAGCAGTTGGGTAATCGTCTCCCGGGTAATCAGTGGCGATAAGTAGGACTCACCGCGTAGTACTTTGCGCAACGCCGCCACCAGCTCTTCCGCAGCCGATTGCTTCAACACATATGCCGAAGCACCCCGGCGAAACGCTTCAGCAGCGATATCGGCGCCAAGATTCATGGTGAGAAATACCAGCTTTAGCTTGGGCATCTTGGCTTTGATTTTTTCGCCGGCGTCGAGGCCATTCAGTTGCGGCATACCGATGTCGAGTAAAACAATGTCGGGTTTCAGAGAAAAGGCTGCGTCCAGCAGAGCACGGCCATCGGTGACGATGCCGACCACCTCAAACTCTGGCTCAAGGGTGTTCTTGCAGGTTTCGGCGACAAGTCTGTGGTCATCGGCAATCAAAACGCGAGCCGAGGGTTTGCGCAAGGGATGGTCTGTCATGTTGAGGAGGAGTCTACGCCCCGACCGCACGAGTCTCTATGATCTATATCACAAATCGCCTGCCGTAGCTGCGGCTCGTTACTCTGCGAGAAATAGCCTGTTTGTGTCGGTTTGCGCAAATCCCGCGCCTCGCAGGCAGCCATTAGGTACCAGTCCGTCGCCTGTAGCTTTTCCTTGCCTTAGCTAGCAACAGTGCTAGTTATCCCACCTTCCCACGCGGAGTACTTTGGTGTTAGGGACATGTGATTCATGACCAATCGTCCCAATGCGCGATGTCCGCGGGCAGGAGACTTCATGCGTCTATACCGCAAGTTATCTGCAGCAACCCTCTCCGTTGTCTTAGCCAGCGTGGTGCTTTGCGTGGCCGCCATGGCTCAGGGCCCGACTGAACTAAGCGCGGACAGTCAGGCGACAAACGCATCGCCTGGGCCTTCACCGCAGAAGACCGCCAGCCCGTCCGAAGACGACGTCTGGCACTTTGACATCGCGCCCTATGTATTTGTTCCCTCGATTCATGGCACCGTGGGCGCGCTGGGCCACAATGCCAGCGTTCATGTCACGGGCTCGCAAGTCTTTTCGAACTTCAATGGCGGATTGGCCGGCTGGGTTCAGGCTCGCAAGAACCGCCTGGTGATTCCCATCGATTTCTTCTGGGCGCGACTTGCCACTACACAGGGCATTCCTCTGACGGACCTGGGGCAAAGCTCGGTAAGGTTCGAGCAGACGCAGACCATCCTCACTCCCAAGATCGGCTACCGCATCGTCGACATGGAACATTTCAAGGTCGACGCGCTGATCGGATTTCGCTACTGGCATGAGGGGCTGACGATCACGCCGCGGCCGGCCAACGTTCCCTACTATGGGTCGGCCAACTGGGTGGACGGCGTCGCCGGAGGCAAGTTCGAGATTCCCTTCTCGTCCAAATTCTGGATTACGGCTGCCGGCGATGCCGGCGGCGGCGGCGCCAATCTCGACTATCAGGCGGTCGGCACTGTCAACATCCAGCCCAAGCCGCTGTTGGGGTTCTATCTCGGCTATCGCTACTTGTACGCCAATTACACCGGTCCCAAAACTTTTCTATTTGACGTGGCGCAGAGCGGCCCGATGTTTGGTTTGAACATGCAGTTGGGCGGCAGGCCACCCGCGCCGCCGACCGCCAGTTGCTCAGTTGCGCCCACCGAAATCTGGTCCGGCGATCCGGTAACCGCGACCATCAGCACCCAGAACTTCAATCCCAAGCACGCCATCACGTACGCTTGGACGACCTCTGGAGGCAAGATCTCGGGCACAAGCACAACTGGCAATGTCGACACCACGGGCTTGGCGCCGGGCAGCTATACCGTCAAGGGCACTGCCACAGACGAGAAGGAGAAGAAGAACAACATCGCCAGCTGCGAAGCGTCATTCACGGTGAAGCAGCCGCATCCGCCCGTGGCCGACTGCTCCGCCAATCCGACCACGGTGCAGGTGGGCGAAGCTTCCACGCTAACGGTTAGCGCCAATAGCCCAGACAACAGCCCGTTGCGGTACTCCTGGTCGGCAACCGCCGGCACGATTAGCGGCGCCGGTACCAGCGTCACCCTCAATACAGCCGGCGCAGCGGAAGCAAGTACGATCACCGCTAGTGCGACGGTGACGGATGCTCGTGGCTTGAGTACGACCTGTAGCGCAACTGTAAGTGTCGCTCCGCCACCACCCCAGCCTCCCCAAGTCAGTCAGATCGGAGAGTGCAGTTTCACCGACGCCCGGCGCCCTGCGCGGGTGGACAACGCCTGCAAGGCGGTGCTGGATGACGTGGCTCTCCGGATTCATCACGAGCCTAGTGGAGATTTCGTGATCGTGGGATACGCGGCGAACGCTAATGCGCCTCAGCTGGCCGCACAACGCGCGGTTAACGTGAAGTATTACCTCACTCAGGGCGAAGGCGGCAGCAGTATCGATCCCAGCCGAATTCAGCCGCGCACCGGTACAACCGGCAGCAACTCTGTCAAGATTTACTTTGTGCCCTCTGGTGCAACTTTCACCGAGCCATCAACGGTAGTCGACGAGACGCAGGTGAAGGGGCAGGCTCGCACCGCTCCCGTACCCAGGAAGAAAGGCAAGAAAGCAACCACGATGGCGCCTCCGTCTCAGTGACCACCGGGCCGGGGATGTAACGGGCAGCTCGCAGGGCTGCCCGCATCGTCCCGGCGCCCTCTGGGACTGGTGCGCGACTAGCCAAGAGGCCGTTCACTCCACCGGATTACTCGCCTCAGTCTCGGGTTCATCAGCCTTCCGCATGCGCCCCAGCCACTCGACATATTGCGAAACCGCGCCCTGGATTGGCGCAGGGAGATGGCGTTCGATCCAATCCGCCGCTGGATTGGAGGCTCTGATCATAAACGGGGACAAGAAGGCGGTGAGGGCACACACGCTCACGGCCAACGAGTAGAGGAAACTACTTCTGGGATTCCCTCTGGTGCCGACTTCGGCTATCAGGAAGGAAAACACTCCGATTTGCGCCATCGCAAAGCCAGCTTTGAGGGAGGTGTCGGTAGGTTTGCCGACCAACATTGAAGCCAACGAGACACTGACGATCTTTCCTGCGATGACTACCGCACTGAGCACCAGCACCGCAGGCCAATACTTTGCCAGCAGTCGCGGGTCAATGAGCATCCCCACCGAAACGAAAAAGATTGCCCCGAAGACATTGGCCACCGGTCTAACCAATTCCTCAACTTGCATGCCCTTTCCCGACTCGCCCACCAATGCGCCGGCCAGGAACGCACCCAGCGCGACCGAGTAACCAGCCCGTTCGGCGATCATCGCGAAGCCAAAGCACAGGCCAAGGCTGGTAATCAGCAGCGTCTCCGGCCGACCCAGTCGCGCGACCTGGCGCACCAGGTACGGCACGGTAAGTAATCCGATGGCTGCCAATACCAGGAAAAATATCCCCAGCAGAGCCACGCTCATGGAGAGCCCATGAAGTGACAGCTCCTCACCGTGTGCCAGCGTGATCATGATCGCCAGGAGCAGGATCGCAATCACGTCTTCGCACAGCACTATGCCGAAAACCAGCTCACGCACCTTGGAGTCCACCCGCACTTCTTCGAAGGCCTTGGCGATGATGACGGCGCCGGAGATCGACAGAATCGCACCCGTCAGGAGGCTCTCCCACGCTGTCCAACCCATCAGGCGGCCCACTCGATCTCCCAGCCAGATCATGGCGATTGCCTGGAGCAGGGCAATCAACCCGGCGGTGGGAGCGAGCCGTATCAGCCGGCGAAAGCTGAATTCCAGACCAATGGAGAAGATCAGCAGGATAACGCCGATTTCCGAGACCAGTTCGATCCTGTGGGGATTGGCGTACACTCCTGGAGTGTTCGGCCCCACGATCATTCCTGCGACCAGATAGCCCATCAGCAGCGGTTGACGCAGCCACTGGCAGAGGACGGTAGTAAGCGCGGCGATGCACATCACCAGCGCCAGGTCTTCCAGGAAGTTCTGCGTGACGAAGAGCGTCATCCCGTTCCCCACATCTAGTGTTCTCGACCGTGCTACTTTACACTCAGTCAAGCGGAATCAGTAAAGCTTTTTGCTGCGTTTCTGAGGACCAGCAGTGACTGCGCAGGCTGCGGTCGGGAAGTACCGAGGAATATTCAGATCCGGTTCCAGGAGCGGACTATCGAATCCCGGGGCAACCGGCCTGACCGGCGACGCACCTAATTCTCTGCCTGTTGACCTTTCCTCCAGCCAGAGGTTTGGCAGGCCTATCCTAACGGAGGCTGGATACGCAATCCGGCTCAAGAGTTTAGGGGAGGTCTGCATGATATCGCGCAAGCTCCGGTCGATCCTTCCTGCCGCCTTTACCATTTTCCTCCTGACCTGCTGTTTCATCGGGTTCACTCGTGCCGATGAAGGCATGTGGACCTTTAACAACTTTCCCTCGCAGAAAGTGCAGGCAAAGTACGGCTTTACCCCGTCACAGGCCTGGCTCGATCACGTTCGGGATTCATCGTTACGCATCGCCGAGGGTTGTTCCGCGTCGTTTATCTCTCCCAACGGACTGGTGATGACGAACCATCACTGCGTCGTCGAATGTGAAGAGCAAATCTCGACAGCTCAGGAGAATTTTGTTCAGCAGGGCTTCTCCGCCAAGAGTGCCGATGAGGAGCGTAAATGCCCCGACTTCGAACTCGACCAATTGACTGAGATTCGTGACGTCACCACCCAGGTGAAGGCTGCCTTGGCCGGCAAAACGGGAGACGCTGCCAATAAAGCGCTGCACGCGGAAGAGGCTAGGCTTGAGCAAACCTGTGGTAACGATCCCAGTGTCCGCTGCGATCTGGTCTCCCTATACCACGGAGGGGTTTACAACCTCTACCATTACAAACGCTACACCGACGTGCGCCTGGTGTTCGCGCCCGAGTTTGCTGTGGCACAGTTCGGTGGTGATCCCGACAACTTCAATTTTCCGCGCTTCGATTTCGACATTGGCCTGTTGCGGGCTTATGAAGACGGCAAGCCGGTAGCCAGCCACGAATACCTGCGCTGGAGCCCTGACGGTTCCAAAGCGGGTGAACTGGTGTTCGTCTCAGGCAATCCCGGTGGCAGTGACCGGGAGCTCACTATCTCGCAATTGGAGTTTTTCCGGGACAGGGCTTTGCCGCACATCCTACCTTATTTGGCCGAGTATCGCGGACTCCTGGAAGAGTTCAGGAAGTCGGGACCGGAGCAAGCGCGTGCGGCCCGCGAAGACGAATTCTTTGTGGCGAACGCTTTCAAGGCACTTTACGGACGGCAAGCAGCCCTGCTGGACCCGCAGTTCTTCGCCACCAAGGTACAGGAAGAACAGAAGCTGCGTGCGGCCGTTGCGGATAATGCGAAACTGGCCGATGACGCTTCTGCCTGGAACAACATTGCGGAGATCCAAAACGTGCGAGGAGAGCTGTACATGCGCTACACAGACCTGAATAGCTTCTCGCGCGGGGGCCTGCTCAGCGATGCAATCGAACTGGTGCGTGCAGCGGCTGAGCGAACCAAGCCCAACTCGGAGCGGTTGCCCGGATACACCGATCAGGCCCTGGTTGCGCTGCGCCAGCGTTTGGCCGCCAGTATTCCAGTCAATAAAAGCTTACAGGAGCTCACACTGGCATACAGCTTCACCACCACCCGGCGTGACTTGGGGGAAGACGATCCCTTCGTTCGCAAGGTGCTGGACGATGAGACCCCGGCCCAGGTTGCCGATCGGCTGATCAGCGGCACTCATCTGGATGACCCCAAGGTTCGAATGGCACTCTACGACGGCGGGCAAGCGGCAATCGCCGGGTCGAGCGATCCACTGATTCGCTTTGCCGTTTCTATCGATCCCGACCTGCGAGCTGCGCGCAAGCAATATGACGCCCAGGTCGAGGCCCCAACCCGCTCGAATGCCGAGCGAATCGCCAACGCTCGCTTCGCGGTGTACGGCACCAGCATCGCGCCGGATGCCACCTTCACCCTACGCTTGAGCTACGGTACCGTCAAAGGCTTCGAAAATGCCCAAGGGCAGTTCGTCGAGCCATACACAACCATTGGCGGCTTGTTCCACCATGCCAATGGAGCGCCTCCCTTTGCTTTGCCGGAAAGCTGGCTGAATGCCAAGTCGTCTCTCAATTTGGCAACGCCCATGAACCTATCCACCACCAATGACATCATCGGGGGCAACTCTGGAAGTCCGTTAATCAATAGCAAAGCGGAAATCGTCGGGCTTATTTTTGATGGAAACATTTTCTCGTTGGGCGGCGACTTCGGCTATGACGCGGCCCGCAACCGCGCCGTGGCCGTCGACAGCCGAGCTCTCTTGGAAGGATTACAGAAGGTTTACCATCTCGATCGCATTGTGGAGGAGATCAACGCGGCCCGCCAACAGCCATGAGGCGCGGGGCTCGTACGGCTGATCCCGATGCAGGTAAAGCCGATGTCATCCGTTGGCTGCGATTTTCGCCGTCAGCAAGCCCACATGATCGACTCCTGCGCCATGCGCATCGTCAATCACCGTGGCCACATCCTGCCAGGGAACGCTGTTGTCAGCCTTGACGAAGAGCACCTTTTCGGCTCGGGTTTCGTAAATACTCACCAGACGGTTATTGAGGTTTTTCCAGCTTACAGGTTGCTGATTAATCTCAAGCTTGGGTTGCGCGTTCCCGTTGGCCAGAACCTGCAACACCACCGACCGGTTGTTCTGTTGCGGCTGAACGTGCTTCTGAGCCGGTTGCGGGATTTGCGCCGCTTCTCCCTTGGGCGTTAGCGGCGTAATAATCATAAAAATCACCAACAACACTAGCAACACGTCGATCATAGGAGTGACATTCATTTCGCCAAATTTGCCGCCGCCGCCGATAAACTGCATGGATCTCCTTTCGGCTGAGTCGCTCTCTCTGCCTCGCGGTAACTATTTCTGTCTCTATATAGCTGGATGCTGAATCCTGCTGCTGCGATGCCGCACCCGCAGGGTGTCCGGTGGGTGGCCCACGACTTCGCGCTGTTTGAGATCTGGGTGAGCAGGTGAAAGGCCGTTGTTGCGCCTGGCGCACTTTGGCGTGCCATTCTTTACGAACTCTTTACATAGCAACCTTTATGCTAGTGGCGTGGCTATGAGCACTGCATTCGACAGGCCGCAGCCGGAGTTTACCCGTCGATCCCAGACGGAAAGCATCTGCATGTGGTGCTATATGACCGTCCGTGTCAGAAGGCCAGAAGATCTCGCGAACGAAGAACACGAGCACGCGTCTATCTGCATCCAGCGTCCCGATTCGGCGTACCGCTTGCACCGTTAGGAGATGCTCTTCCTTTCTTCGCTTTCGCTCCATCAGTGAGGAGAACTCAGCCGGGACACCGCGAGCGATTGCAAAACTCCATCCGCACTGCAGCCTTGAAGAATCGTCGACAAGATCTGCGCACGCCGCGAAAGTTCGGCAAATTCATTGACCGTGTTTGGATCTGCCGGGTCTTGCACCCAGGTGGCACATGCGGGGTTGCGCGTGAGCGTGTTCTGCAGATTGCAGGCGTTGGTGGGAGGCGCAGGACAAGGGCCTGTCTGGTTGGTTAGCGGATTGTTCTGCGAGGATGTTGAACATCCCACCAGAAACGCAGATAAAACAGAAGGCTGTGCGGTGCTCGGCGGACCTGGCTGGCGATTCTGCACCTGCTGGAAGGCGGTGAAAGTCTCTCGGCCGTGACAGCCGTTGCAAGTATTCTCCGAAAAAATACTTCTTGCCTGGTTGCTATTGGGAGGAGGGTTACCCTGCCAGAAAACCAGGGCCTGGATCGAAGCTCCGTTGAAGGCGGATCCGCCAAGGAACGGATCCGATGGGGCGGGATAGTCGTTAGGAACGGTGTAGTTATTGGCCAGAATCTCCTGCTGAAACTCGTTGATGTAATCGGTGAGCGTGCCAGACTGGCAATTGGAGCCAGGGTTACAGGTTTCCTGATTGAAATCGATGCGGCCGGCCGCTGTATCTCCGTTAGGAGTTTGCGGTAGAGCCACCTCTTTCAAGGCTCCAGAGCTCAACTGGAACTGCCTTTGTTCCCATATGGCAAACTGGCTGGTGAACGATTCATTGGTGCGCACCTGCTCGAGGTATAGGTTGCCAGAGGGGGTCACCTGATCGGTGATGGCTTCCAAGGCGCGGCTGAACGCGGGCGTGCCGACGATCTGCAGATCGAGATTGTGCCACTGTGTAGCCCAGGTACACTCCAGCACTGGCACATGATATTCCACAATGACATTAAACGTTGCCGGTACGCCCTCGCCGCCGGAGCACGGAGCATAGCCGAAGACAAACCTCAGCGCGCCGGCGGGATCGCTGCTGGATACTAAGTCGATGCGATTCACAATGGCGTTCAATTGAAAAGGCGCTTGGCTGATATCGACATTGCCGTTTTGGTCCTGTGCGAACTGTCGCCAGTTGCGTAGCACGCTGATCATGCCGATCCGAGCCGATACCGGAAAGTTATTCACGGTTTGCTGAATCGTCCACTCATCCAGCCAGGATTGCACCATCGCGTCGGCGATCAGGTGAGTGGCGGGGTTGTCATTGGCTATGGCAGTCATGAGTGCACCGAAGGTCCACGCTCCCATCTGCGTACCGCGGCGGGCGCAGGGATCCCAGGTGCGTAGTGGATCCTCTGCCACGCCTATGTTGGTAATCAGCAACTCATGATCGGGAAGGATATTCACTGGGCTGCCTTGCAACACTTGCGAGGTAAAATGGATGCTCTCGTGGGATTGCAGCGCCTGCCGGACCTGCTGCGGATCCACAAATTGCATTTGCTCCCAATGCCGCAGGCGATGTCCGTCGAAGACGGGAACCTGCTTGCCTTCATCGGCCAAGACCTGGCGGCGCGCCTGTTCCTCCGCAAACGCCTCCCAGTTGAAATCGACTGGCGTGACGTAGATGGCGGGATCGTCGGGCGAGCGGTGCAAGGCAACAGTCTGCTTGCCAAGAGTTGTCTGCACGGATGAGGGGAGATGTTCCGCGGCGGCAGGTGCAAAGCGCAGTCCCAGAATCGTCAAGTCCATCTTTGCAGCAGGATTCGGCGGTGTCAGAATGAATTCCTCAACCGGTGGGAGTTCAACTCTTGCCGCAGCCTTTGCTTCGCTCGGGTGTGCGGTATCGTTCAAGAAGTTGGAGGCCGGGATGATCGTTGCGGCCAGCGTGTCCAACTGGAGAGCTGTCGTCTTTGTAGCGGACGCCCGTGGTGCCTTGTGTGCAGGACGGGCTTCCACGAGCCGGGACGCTGCCTGGAAACTGAGAAAGATGGCGATCAGGGCGCCTAACCACACCACAGCTTTGCGCGACTCATTGGCAAACCTCATGTTTGCTTCCTTTCTGCTGGATTGTGATTGGCGCGGGACGAGCCGGTCAGGAAGGTGGAAGCCCCGGCTCACAGAGCTCCGCTTGCGCTCCTCACCCTGGCCAGGAGGAAAGAATTATGACTTTATGGTCTACGAAAAGCAATTGAATTTCTAGGCGTATGCCGGCGGCCAGCCGTGGTTCCCCTTCCGGGCACATGCTTGGTCTCGTCGCCCTCCGATCCGCTCGCAGCAGCGTTCAAGCCAATTTTCTCCATTGCGTGCGAACCGTATTGAACTCGTATGTGCCAAGTCCGCGCTTCGCGGCCATCTTCAGGTAGGGTAGTGACGACGTATCGAGATTCCAGAACGCTTTTGCCACGTAGGCGTCGAGCGCCACTGGAGGACGTGGTACTCAAGAAGGCGCCGGTAGCTGGAACTGATCCTGTGATCAGCAAGCGCAGGCAGAGCGGTATTTTTCCCATGAAGCGAGCAACCACTCCCGCTCCAGCTTCTCCATTTCCTGAAGACTGGTGGGTGATCCATGCGCCTGAATCAAGAAAAGGGTCATCGGACGGGGGCCGCTAATCAGCTCGACCGGCGCTGCTCGTAGCTGTGCCGAATACGGACTGGCCACGGGAGATGAGTGATACACCAATATGTAGGACACGAGAATCGCCGGATCCGTGTCGCCGTAGTAAGCGCGATGAATCGGCAATTTGCCGGAATTTCCCTCTACCCACTCGAGGTCGCGCCGGTCCACAATGGCTGAGTGTTCCACGAAGGAATTTTCCGGACGATGGTACAGCCGCTTGGCATCGTAGGAACGGACGACGCTGAAGTTGAATTGCAAGCCGTCTTTGGAAAAACTGCCTTCCTGCCATTGCGAGCTTTCGAATCGGTCGCGCATGAAAGCATCGCGTTTGCCACCGTTATCGGATGCCGATGCTGGTCCCGAGATAAGCGCGCTCGGCGCTTTGCAGTCATCGATTTTGACGTGGAAATAGGAGTGTAGAACGACGGGAATCAGCGCTGCAAAGAAGCAGACAGAGAGGGAGCGCAAGTATTTAACCGACAACAGGGTCATGCGGTACGCCTCCGCATCTCGGGCGTTGTTCCCAGAAACGTCAGCAGGGCAGCGGCAACGCCAAAAGTTAAAAGCCCAGACAAGGGATGGAGGAAGGTATCCATTATGTGGGGTCCCCAGTGATGGACGAGCAGTGCAAGGATTGTGCAGCGCAAGGTATTGCAGGCCATCGCAATGGGAAAAGCAGCGGCCACCACAATGAGGCGGCGCAGCCATGACGTGGTTATATAGGCCAGTACCAGGGCCATGGTGACGGAGGCATACAGCACGGAAAAACCGCTGCACGCATCCGCGATAACGAATCTGGCTCCGGGCAGAAGCAGCAGTGTGTCTTCACGGACGACTGGCATGCCAAACAGCGCTATGAGGTGCTCCGCACCTACGGCCGCGATGATTCTTAGCAACAGCGTGAATCTCTCGATAAATGCGGCAGGGATGGGCAGCATGAAGAAGGCTAAAATCCAGACGAAAGTCAGCGCCTTGGTACGGCGGCTGCCCAGCAGCAGCAGCGAGAGACCTGGCAGGCAGACAACCATACCGAACGCCGAGAGCAACTGCGTTCGAATGGCGCTGTCTAGCACGATCATCCCCAACCCAAGGATGAGAAATACAAAGCCCCACGCGGATTGCTCCGCCTCTGGATTGCGCTCCGAGCGCAGCACATCGCGCACGAAATAGGCCACGACAAATGGGATAAATATGCCATGCACGTTATGCCAGACGCTCATCGTCCAACGCTGCCAGAGCCAATAGATGGTCGGAGCGAAGACGAAAATTGCGGGCACGATGCATCGGGCATGAGCCATCCAGGCGCGGGAGAGACTTCGTCCGTCGCGCTCAACGACGCCGGAGTCGGCGAAATGTGCTGCAGTAATATGACTCATTCAAGATCCCAAACTGTTTGCGATTGCACTTCTATACCGAATACCTCGCGCACTCGCCGCCACGGCAATTTCATTTTCCCTGTCCGTTGGGCACATGCAGTTGACGCAGGTACGATTGCCATAGATAGATCAGTGGAGGAAAGTTTTGACTGGCTATAAACTCCGTCCCAGGTGCGGTCTGCTTTGCCCATACCCTCCTTCTGAAATCGAATTTCACGATGCCATCAGAGGTCACCTCTCCGAGTTGTCCCGGCTCGCTGGCGGTGCCGGTGTAACAGAAAAACGGCTCGTCGGCCGGCAAAGCATCTTCCGGTTTACGAACCAGAGCGTTGTGAATCAGTACACTCACATTGCTCATTCCAATCGCAGTGTGCGGGGGTTTCCAGTTGGAGTTAATAAGTTTGCCGATGGTCGCGTTTTGTTCGAAGCTGATATTTGTGCCGTGTCCGAGGTAGCCGTGTTCGAATAGTTCCTCTCCATGATCGCCAACGATCAAGATCACAGTCTGGGACCGGGCCCCGGCTGCGTCCAGCTCCGCCAGCAGCTCCGACAGCTCCGAATCCACATTGCGCGCCGCGTTCCAATAGGTTCTCTGCAGCCACTCGCGGTTTCGTGCCACGATCTCGCCGCGCGAGATAGGCGGGTTTGCCAGTGGGGTGGGCTCGCCCCAATAGTGATACGGAAAATGCATCTCCTGCCAGTTCAGATAGACGAAGAACGGGCGCTGGTGATCGATGCTCCTGAACCATTGCCGAAAGCGCTCGATTACCAGCGGCGCGGGTACACTGAGGGCTCCGGCTGCGGTGTTCGCGTACATACGCTGCCCAGCAGGAAAAGAACCGGCGTCCACATACACGTCTGCCCGATTCATGTGCGTGCGCGCTCTGGCGTCGCCAAAGCCCTCATATTGTGCCGAGAAGACAGCCGTCTGGTATCCCAGCTCATGAAAGCGGTCAAACAGCGAGATGCCCGATTCGCTCTCATCGATCGTCCCGTTGAAGATCGCGCTGAGCGAAGGAACCGTGTAGCCGGCATGGGAGATCATCATGAGACGCTCGCCGGGCAGGCTGCGGAGCACGGGCATGACCGGCATACCCTCGACGCGCGCGTCCAAAAGATCGTAGCGAGCTGACTCCAGCACCAGGAGCAGGACGTTTTTCCGCTCCATTCGGCTCGCGTCCCAGGGAACGTTTCGATGCGACCAATTCACTGCAGGCGGATCACCCTGATCGGTTCCATTCCCGGCATAGACGTGCCCGGAAGGATAGAGCGCCGCGAGATATGGCGGCGGACTCACCAGACGTGTAAGCGTGATGGTCGGCAAAGAGTACAGGTGATAGGCGATTCCAAATCCAAGGTTTTCGTGCAATGGAAATGAGGACGTCAGCAGTAGCCAAGGCAGTACCAACATGATCGCATTGGCGGCTAGCAGTCCTCGCGGAGAGGTCAGCATTCGCACCGGCCAGCGGCGAGACATCCACGTCTCCAAGTGACCGCTGTATCTTCTTACCAGCCATCCTCCAACGAACATCACCACAAATGAGGCAGCGATAACGGGCAACAGCCCGGCGAATTCGTCCTGTACGTATTTGAGCGCGGTTATCCAGCTGCCTCCACCCAGACCACGTATCAAAGCCAAGTTCAGACCATCACGAAAATACTGGACCACTTCATATTGGACAGTGATGGCAGCAATGTAACCCAGTGCGACGGGTAGGACGGTCAACTTGGCCAACCACGGTGCCTGGCGGCGAGTCCGGCGCCTGATGACCCACCACAGTGCGGCCGAGGTTGTGACGATGAGCAGTAGGATGGCGGCTGCGAACAAACACACAAAGACGATTTTTTCCCACCACCGGAGGGGCTGCTCCAGAAGAAAAGGCCCGCGATTTAGCAGGACTTTCCACCTCCGTTCCACTAACGCCAGATTGAACAGGAGCAGGGGGACTGTCGCAGTAATTGAGGCGAGGGCAACAGACAAACGGGCGCGCTGCAGCAGGTTGTCGCCCGCTGTCGAGGTCGCTCGTTCCGCGGTAGCGACAAGGGTCGCCAGTTTTACTCCTCAATCTGCCCGTTCATTGCTCGAGGACTGATCCGACTCTCCGACAGCAAAGAGCATGGCAACCGCGATCGTTGCGCGCTGAAGCAGGGCAGTCTGCAAACAATGAGCAGAGAGAAATATCGAGCTGCTCGCGATTCAACGTCGAGTATCTGATTGTTACGAGCCGGGCCTCAAAGAGATGAGGCCGGCTCTGTTTTCTAATCTTCCGCTCTGTGATCAGCCGAGCTTGCTGTCAAACCTCCTAGAACAACCTGCGGCGAAATACAAACCCCCAGCCCATCAGCCCAGACCCGAACAACATGACGATGCTGGGCTCAGGACCGATGGTCGATGTAGAGGTCGTCGTCGTGGCCGTGCCGAGCACAGTGAAGGCTTCCGAAGGAATCGAGCCAACCGAGCTCTCCGAAGCCTGCGACGGGCCGGAGTTCTCGTCCCAGAAAATCGGGTCGCCGCTGGGTACGCTGGCGTTCTGCAGGTTCAGCCAATAGGTGCCGGCATTGAGCGTCGGGCCGCTGAACGAAGTGTTCTCGGTGCAAACGTCGTAGCCGTAGTTATTGGTGGCGCAGGAGCCCTGCGTGAAGTTGACCGTCTGATCAAAATAGCTGGTGCCGCCGTTCTCACCCGAGGTGATCGACAGTTCAGCCGAGGTCAGGGTGTCGCCCGGGAACAGCCACATTCCGAAGCTGCCGCCAGTGATGGTGGTGCCGCTGTTAGTGACGTTGAATGTGTCGCTAACAATGTAGCCGAAGTTGATCGTCCAAGCATCGGTATTACCGTTAATAGCACCGTTGCTGTAGACTGTCTGTGCCATCGCTGGAATAGCTACCAACGCAAATAGCAGCAGTGTGAGTGAAGCAATACGCAGTTTCAAGGAAGATCCTCCTTAGGTATGAATTGGAAACAATTGGTAACAGCGCTGTTACCCGAAGCGACATCGTCAGCCAACTGCGCTTGCTGTGGCGATGTCGAACCACGCCTCGACTCGAAAAGGAAAAGTACGTCAGCCGCTGGCGTCGCAAGGAGTCGAGGACAAGAAGCTCGACGCCAATTTTTAATCGAAGGCCGCAGCTTAAACCTGACCTACCACAGCCCCGCACTACTTATAGTGTGAGAAATATCGACGTTGAATGGTGCAATTCTGCTGCCGCCGTAAGTAGCTGAAATTGCGCCTTATGGAATGCTTCTTACTGCAACTCCTTGCAACAAAGTTCGCAGTATTTACCAGCAGCTGTCGGACTATTCCCGTTATGGGAATTATTAGATCTACGCGCTGTAGTTACGCTTGCAGGATATCGAAGGATTAATTCCTAAAACGGGAACTGCCGCGTATAGATGGCGACTAGTTGGTTTCCCAAAATAGGAATCGCCATCGCGCTCTGCATACTATGCAGATCACCGCATAATTACCAGCTTCGAATGACTGCCACAGCATCTTCAAGGTCGGCGATCAGGTCAGTCGTAGCTTCTAGTCCAATATTGAGACGAATAATCCGGTGTTGGTAGGATGGCCGGCCTTTGTAGTGGCTGAAATCATAAGCGACTGCTAGACTGGTTACTCCGCCCCAGCTATAGCCAATTCTAAATAGCTTAAGTGAATTGACGAAATGCAAGACTTGTTCTTTGCTGGCGCCTTTGCGCACAATAAAAGCAAAAACTCCGGCCGCGCCGGTGAAGTCGCGCTCCCATATTTCGTGTCCCGGACAGGACTCCAGGGCTGGATGGAGCACCAGTTCAACCTCAGGACGGGCGGCAAGCCAACGAGCGATCGTCAGCGCCGACGATCCAATCGCCTCCAGTCGCACGGCGAGGGTCTTCATGCCGCGAAGCGCCAGGCTGCAATCATCCGGAGACGCCGCACATCCCAGAAGCTGCTGGGTTGCGCCAAGCTGCCGATAGATGGCCTTGTTCTTAGCCGTAACCGAGCCCAGCAGCAAGTCGCTATGCCCTCCCACATACTTGGTAAGGGCCTGCATGCTCACGTCGACACCGTGTGCGAAGGCGTCGAAGTACACCCCCGCCGACCAGGTATTGTCCATCACCAGGAGCGCTTCGGCTTTGTGCGCGGCTTCAGCGATGGCGGGGACATCCTGGATCTCCATGGTGATTGAGCCGGGGCTTTCGCACCAGACGAGGCGAGTATTCGGCTGAATCAGGCTGGCGATATTGCCGCCGATGGTTGGCTGATAGTAGGTGACTTGCGCCCCGAAGCGCCGCAAGACATTGTTGGCAAGCTTGCGGTTGGGTCCATAAATGCTCTCAGGGACCAGGATGTGGTCGCCGGCCTTGAGAAGAGCCAGATTGATCAGAGAAATCGCGCATTGACCGCCCGGCGTGATGATGGTGCGATAACCCTGCTCCAGTTCGCAGATGCGCCCCGCCAATTCCAGAGTCGTCGGCGTGCCGTAAAGGCCATAGGTGTAGCCGGACTCGTATTGATCCCACGCGTCGGTAACGGCAGCCGCATCCGAAAAAACCGTAGTTGAACCGCGATAGGTAGGAGTCGTCAGCGACTGATAGCCTTCTGGAACCTCTACATCAGAATGGATCAGCTTGGTCTTCCACTGCTTTTGCATCGCAACATTATCTCAGCACTGCACAGTCCGTAGTCAGCCTTATCCAGCCGCCATTTTCGGAGTTCGTCAACGCTCAACCGATCCGCTTTGTATCAGGAAGAAAGTTGGAGCCGGCTCGGTTTTCACGCACTCACTTCAGTCGTGCCGGATGACTTGCAACAGAGTCTGGGCTTTAGCCTCGCGATCAATTCATTTGGAGGATTGTCTTGAACTGTTGATATCTGAAGGCTAGTTGCTGATTACTACTCGATGATCGCCAGCGTGTCGCCGGCGTTTACGGCCGAGCCTTCCGCGGTCAGAATCTTCTGCACCTTGCCATCTTTGGGAGACTTCATCTCGTTCTGCATCTTCATCGCCTCCATAACGAGAACTCCCTGGCCAGCCTTCACCTCATCTTTTTCGTTGACCAGGATGCGAACGATCTTGCCCGGCATGGGAGCCTTCAGCTTCTGCGGACCGCTTTCAGCTCCGGCAATCGCTCGCCGCGTGCGCAGCGAACGCGGATCCTGCACGTCGACGGCATAGCGCGCACTGCCGATCACCATGTGCAATTCACCTTGCAGCGAACGCTCACGCTTGATCTCATACGCTTTGCCGTCCACCAGGAGAGAGAGCACGTCACGCGCGGTCAGCGCAGCGTCGACCTCGATAGGCTTGCCGTCGACCTTGCATAGCCACGCCCTCTCGCCGCGCTCGAGTTCCACCTGATGCGTCTTGCCGTCAACGAGAACATCGTAGGTCATAAAAGAAGTAGCTTCAAATTAGCGAGTCGCGGAGGGCGCCCCAGATCTCGCGTCCTTCGAGATCTGGGCAAAGTCGCCGGTGCTCCGCCATCCGCGGTGTCCGAATGAGTGAAAGCCAATTCATCGTTCTCCTACCGCTTCGGCCCGCGCCGTCCGCCGCCAGTTGGAGACTGCAGCCGGCGCTGCACCGTTTCCGTTTGCAACGGCAGAGGTCGCCGATCCGCCCGGTAACGTCGCCTTTGGTTCGGTACTCGCAAAGATCGCCGCACCAATCGCGGCGATGATTGGCCGCCGCACATCCGTCTCATTGCTGGGCTTGGTTAACAAACGATCCAGAAATCCGGTGTCGATCTTTGCCGCCTGAAACTCCGGGTCTTTCAAAATGCGCCGGAACAGCGAGATATTCGTCTTGATGCCACCCACGAAATACTCATACAGTGCACGCAGCAGGCGATGAATTGCCTGATCGCGGTTCTCGCCATAGCCGACCAGCTTCGCCAGCAGCGGATCGTACTCGATAGGAACGGTCCAGCCTTCATACATGCCGCTGTCGCGCCGCACGCCCGGTCCAGACGGCGAAATCAGCCGCGTGATCATCCCCGGCGATGGGAAGTAGTGATTGTCGGGATCTTCGGCATAGATGCGGCACTCGATCGCGTGTCCGCGTAGTTTGAGGTCTTCCTGTTTAAACGGCAGCTTCTCGCCCGCTGCAACCTTCATCTGCAAGTGAACCAGGTCGAGGCCAGTCACAAATTCGGTAACGGGATGCTCCACCTGCAGGCGCGTGTTCATCTCGAGAAAGAAGAAGTTGCGATCCTGATCGACCAGAAACTCGACCGTCCCGGCGTTATAGTAATTCGCCGCCCTGCCGACGCGAACCGCGATCTCGCCCATCCGCCGCCGCATGTCTTCATCGACGATCGGCGACGGAGATTCCTCCAGCACCTTCTGATGCCGCCGCTGCACTGAGCACTCGCGCTCACCGAGATACACCACGTTGCCGTGCTCGTCACCGAAGATCTGCATCTCGACATGGCGAGGGTTAGTGATGAGCTTCTCGATGTAGACTTCATTGTCGCCAAAGGCTCGTTGCGCCTCGCTGCGCGCATTGTCATACGCCGAATGCAGTTCCGCCGGCGAAGAAACCTGCCGCATCCCCTTACCACCGCCGCCGGCCGCAGCTTTCAGCATCACGGGATAACCAATCTGCTCGGCCAACCGCTCGGCAGCGTCCAGATCCAGGCCACGCTCCGATCCCGGAACAAACGGCACGCCGGCGCGCTTCATGTTCTGGCGAGCGCGTGTCTTCGAACCCATCATCTCCATCGATTCGGGCGACGGGCCGATAAACTTGAATCCTGCGTCAGCACAGGCGCGCGCGAATCCGGCATTTTCCGACAGAAACCCGTAGCCGGGATGAATCGCTTCGGCCTGACTCTTGCGCGCAGTGTCAAGGATTTTATCGATGTTGAGATAGGACTCGCTCGCCGTCGCCGGGCCGATGGGGTAGGCGTAGTCGGCCTTGCGTACGTGCAGCGACTTGCGGTCTACATCGGAGTAGACAGCGACCGACTCGATGCCCATCTCACGACAGGCGCGGATGAGGCGCACGGCAATCTCGCCGCGGTTAGCAATCAGAACACGCTTGAACATGACGATGGCCCCAAAAGCGTTTACCGGAACAAAGCCAGCGGAACCCGGCCCATAGATGCTCGGCGGAGCAGAGTGCAGAAAACTGGATTGTACTGCATTGGTCACTGGCAGGGAGTGCAATTCTTACAGAGCCTCGTGACACACATTTGGCTCGAAGCCGCCAGCAGAGATGGCTTCGCCAAGTCTTTGTTAGACTGCCGGAATGCCCAGAAATAACCCGGTGACTGCTCGCAGCAACGTTGTTCGTCCGACCGCGCTAGTCGCGGGATTTCTTGCCGCAGGTGCGATGATCGCCGCCGGTGCACATCCCGCGCAATCCACCCCATCCAATGCCAACTCGCCGCAGACCGCAGCTCAGCGCTACAAAAACATCCAGGTGTTGAAGAACATTCCCGCCGACGAACTCATCCCTTCGATGCAGTTCATCACCGCTGCGCTCGGGGTTGAGTGCGAGTTTTGCCACGTCGCCGGGCCGGACAAACGCCTGGAGTTTGACAAGGACGACAAGAAACAGAAGAAGACTGCTCGCGAGATGATGCAAATGATGTTCGCCATTAACAAGAACAACTTCGATGGCGAGCGCGAGGTCACCTGCAACACCTGTCACCGTGGATCGCCGCATCCACAAGCCATTCCTGCCATTATGGCGGAGGCGCCGAAGCCTGAGCCGATGGAAGCCATGAATGACCACAGCGCCAATCCCGCTTCGCTACCGTCAGGCGCGCCGGCACTGGCACGATACATTCAGGCGCTTGGCGGAGAAGTCGCGCTCAGTGCGGTTTCCACGCGAGTCGAGAGAGGCAATGCGGTGATGCCCGAGGGGCCGCCGCTCGCGATCGACATTTATACCAGGTCACCCGATGAACGGGTCTCCGTCATGCACATGCCGAAGGGCGAGAGCGTCACCGCATACAACGGGCAGGCGGGCTGGATTTCCTTTCCTGGCCGGCCAGTGCGCGAAATGTCGGTGGCCGACCAGTTGGCTGCGAAGCTTGATGCCGAGGCGTTTTATCCACTGCAATTGGAGCACCAGTTCGGGGAACTCAAACTTCAAGAACAGCCGGAGAAGATTGACGATCACGAAACCAGCGTCGTCATCGGCGTTACCAAAGGCCAGCCGCCGGTGAAGCTATACTTCGACAAGGATTCTGGCTTGCTGCTGCGCATGGTGCACTACACCGACACGCCGCTGGGACTGAATCCGACGCAGGTCGATTTCGCCGACTATCGCGACATCGGCGGTGTGAAGACTCCAATGCGCTGGACCATCGCACGTCCGAGTGGCGCGTTCACCATAAAGATCGACGAAGCCAAAGACAACGTGTCGATTGATAATGCGCGGTTTGTCAAGCCGACCGTCCCGGCGCAGTCGCAGCAAACTGGTCATTGAGATTAGCCCAAGCTGCGAGCTGAGAGCCGAATAGCCGACGGCTACTTCTTGAACGCCACATTCACCAGCAGCTTCTCGCCCTCCACATCGACGACGTTGCAGAAGGTGCGTTCGCCGCGGCGGCTGAAGTCCAATCCCACACGGCTGCGGCCGATGCGCAGGTTCCGGATGCGGAGGTGGTCCAGCCAGTCGGGCATTTGCGGATTGATAATGTTCAGCTCTTTGCGCGGTGCGCTGGGATGCATTCCCAACACCGACGTCAGGATGAGAAACATGGCGCCCGATGCCCACGCCTGTGGCGAGCAGGACACCGGATAATGCACCGGTTCGTCGTATTCGCGCCGCTGCACGCCGCAAAACAGCTCCGGCAGACGATAATCGCGAAACTTCGACGCCGCCTGATAGAGCGAAGTCAGGATGCGCAGCGCTCCGTCGCGCATATCGTTCACCGCCATGCCATGCGCGATGATGGAATTATCGTGCGGCCATACCGAGCCGCGATGATAACTCAGCGGATTGAAGACGCGTTCTTCCTGCGACATGGTGCGCCATCCCCAGCCGCTGAACATATCGTCACGCATCAGTCGATTGGCCACGATGCGCGCGCGCTCTTTGCTGATAATACGGGTGAACAGCAGATGCCCGGGATTGGATGAGATCACTTCCAGCGGCCGCTTATCGGAGTCCAAAGCCATAGCGTAGAAGCCGCGGCTTGGCACCCAGAAGGCGCGATCGAAGCGGCGCGCGAGTTCGGTGGTTTCGCGCTTCAGGCGATCCGCGCTCTTTACATCGCCAAAGTTACGCAGCAGCGATGACATGCGATACTTCGCGTCGTAAACGTACCCTTGCACCTCGCAGGGCGCGATGGGCGGTTTAGCGATCGTTCCATCGCGATGCATGTTGGCATCCCACGAATCCTTCCACGCCTGATTAACCAGCCCCTTCGGCGATCGTTTCAGATACTCGATAAAGCCGTCACCGTCGAGATCGCCGCATTCGTCGATCCATTGCAGCGCGGCGTAGGCGTTCGGCAACAGCTCCTCCACAAGCTGCTCGTCCGCGGTCCAATTGAACGTCTCGCTCAGCAGGATGAGGAACAGCGGTGTCGCATCGATCGAGCCATAGTACGGCCCGAATGGCATTTCACCGTCGCGCGTCATCTCGCCGGCGCGATATTCGTGCAGGATTTTGCCCGGCTGCTCGTCGCACCAGTCGTTGTGCTCCTTGCCTTGATAGCGCGCCAATACGCGCAGCGTGTCCACGGCGAGCTGCGTATTCAGCGACAGCGACTGATATGCCGCGATGATCGAGTCGCGCCCAAATATCGTGGCGAACCATGGAATGCCGGCGGCGATGATGTGCTGCTCGCCTTCAGGAATCTGCAGCGCATGGAAGTCGCCGATGGCGGTCTTCAACAGGTCGTCGAGCACATCGTTGTCAGTTTCGAAACTAGTAGAGCTGGCTTCCCAGCGCGCAAAGTTGACTCGTCGTTGCCGCAGGTGGTGATCAACTTCGTACACCTGCGCGCGCGACGCCCGCCCCTCGACCAGTGGAGTGACCGACGCCTCCAGCTCAACTCGCTTCAGCGGCTCCAGCCGCAGCTCCCAGCGGGCAATGCGATCCTGAATCTCCGTCGGCGAAGGCGTCATCTTGACTAGCGTCTGCCGCATGACGCTGTCGAGTCCGCGATAGTAAAAGGCGATTCCGCTATCGCGAACAATCGGCTTGTAATACTGACCGTGCTGTTGGCGCGCTACCCCACGCACCTGAAACACATCGACGAAGTCGGCATCAAACAGCAGTTCGACCGTGAAATCGACCGGCGTGAGGTTGAAGTTCTCGAACGTCATGCGATCGAAGAAGATCTCCGATGCCAGCAGCTGTTGGCGCCGGATGTGCACGGTATTTTCCGGAAGGTCGAAAGAATCGCGCAGGGTAATAGTGCCGGTGGTTAGCTCGATTTGCGCAAAGAAGGTCTTCTCCGTCGCGGCCGACAAGACCACCGTACGGTGTCCGCCGATGCGCAACTCCAGGTGACTCAAAAAACGCGTGTCATCATGAAAGAAACCTACGTCCGGCGAGCCTGCGGGATAGATGTCGCCGGAGACGCTGGTCGCGCTGAAGGTCTTGCCGTCGATCAGCGTCAAATTGTCGACCTTGCGCGGCTCCAGCGACTGGTAGGCAATCCGCGGTTCGACGTGCGGCGAGGGAATTTCGATCAGTTCCTCGTAAGGTATCGTCAGGTACGAACTCATGCTTGCCGGCGCCTTCTCCTCACGCGATCATCGGCAGCTCCGATGCCGCCTTGCCCACCGGGCTTTCTTCGTCAACCACTTCCTGGTATAGGGCGAGATACTCAGCCACCATCCTGTCTAACGAGAAGTATTGCTGGCAGTATTGCCGTACATTCGCCGGGGTGAACGGGCCGGGGAGTTCGCGCACACGTTGCACCATCTCGTTGGGAGAGCGGCAGACATATCCGGAGATGCCATTTCGCACCACCTCTTCTACCGCACCGCCAGGGAGCGCCAGCACCGGGGTGCCGCAGGCCATCGCTTCAATCATCACCAGTCCAAAGGGCTCATTCCACTGAATGGGAAAAAGCAGCGCCAGGGAGTTGCTAAGCAGATCGTTTTTTCCCTGCAGGTCGACCTCGCCAACATATTCGATAAATTTGCCATCGATGTGAGGCTTGACCTCGGAATCAAAATAAGGCTTGAAGACCGGCTGCACTTCCCCCGCGATCTTGAGCGGAATACCGCATTTCTTCGCGACCTCAATGGCGATATGGGTTCCCTTGATGGGCGCGATTCGTCCCAGAAAGCTCAGGTATTCGCGCTTCCTGCTCTGTGCCGCATAGGCATTGAGATCGATGCCATGGTGAATGCTTCGTATTCGAGGCATACTCTCGCGCTGGCGCTGGAACTCACTGATGGTGACGAATTCGACAGAGGGAA
>Ga0335074_10002083_pt1 | contig 27224 bp, 18 predicted proteins | sample Lox_Sample_23_FD_206715 | JGI IMG/M metagenome (GOLD analysis project Ga0335074, IMG submission 206715) | Soil microbial communities from Loxahatchee National Wildlife Refuge, Florida, United States - Lox_Sample_2.3 | ecosystem: Environmental > Terrestrial > Soil > Wetlands | place: USA...
GGCATCGAGGCGCTCTCGGTTGGCGGCGGCGGCGGCAATGGCGGTTTTTCGGTCAGCGGTACGATTTCGCAAAACTACAGCGGCAATATCGCGATTGGCGGCGAGGGTGGCGCTGGTGGCGTTGGCGGCACAATACAACTGACCAGTAGTGGGCAAAGCATCCTAACGACCGGCGAGAATTCCGATGGTATCGTCGCACAGTCGATCGGCGGCGGTGGCGGCAACGGAGGCTTTGCGGTGGCGGGGCAAGCCAATTTTTCGCCGGCCGGGCAAGCCGTTGGGCTCAACTTGTCGCTCGGCGGAGGCGGAGGCACGGGTGGCAACGCATCGTACGTGCTTACGGCCAACGGTGCAACGATCATCACCAAAGGCGATGACTCGAGCGGCTTCCTTGTGTCATCGATCGGCGGCGGGGGTGGCAACGGCGGCTTTGCCGTGAGCGGAACCTTTGCGCAAGGCCTGAGCGTGAGCGCGGCACTCGGCGGCACGGGCGCCAGCGGCGGCATCGGCTCGAACGTTGGGCTTTTTGAAACCGGGAGCGTCGAAACGTTCGGCGAGTCCTCGGATGCGCTCGTCGCGCAGTCGATCGGCGGCGGCGGCGGAAACGGCGGCTTCGCGGTGAGTGCGAACTTCGCAACGGTGCCGCCCGGCCAACTGCAAAACAGCACCTCCGTTTCACTTGCTTTCGGCGGCAACGGTGGTGCAGGCAGCGCCGCTGGGGCCGCGCGACTGACGGCCGGCTCGGCAACGAGCACGACACCGATCGATGTGATAACCAACGGCGACAACGCCGACGCCATCCTTGCGCAATCCATCGGCGGCGGTGGCGGTAACGGTGGTTTTTCGATCGCATTCCAAGCGCAAACCGGCGCAACGCCGCCCAAGACGACGCTTTCGAGCTTCACGTTATCGATGGGCGGTAACGGTGGCCAAGGTGGCACCGGCGGTCTCGTCACCGTCACCAATTACGCGAACATCGAAACGTTCGGCAATAATTCCGGTGCGATCGCCGCGCAATCGATCGGCGGCGGCGGCGGAAATGGCGGCTTCTCGGTCAACGGCGCGATCAACACGACGGGCAATCAAGTTGCGCTGAGCTTCGGTGGCAGCGGCGGCATGGGAAACACCGGCAACAACGTGACCGTCACCAGCGGCACGGACACCAGCACGGTGATGATTGAGACGAGTGGCAATGCATCGGATGGGATTCTTGCGCAATCGATCGGCGGCGGCGGCGGCGCCGGCGGCTTCAGTGTGGGCGTCGCGCTGGGCACTACGAGTTCGATTCTCAGCGGTGCACCGGGCAAGGGTCTGAGTCTGGGTAGCGCGGGCGGCGCAGGCAATAATAGCGGCACCGTGACGGTCACGAGTTATTCCGATATCTCCACCGGCGGTAATCAAGCCGCTGGAATTCAGGCGGAATCGATCGGCGGCGGCGGCGGTTCGGGCGCATTTAGTTTCTCGGGTGGTCTCACACCGAAGAGCGGATCGGGAACGTTCACGTACGGCAGCGGCGGCGGCGCAGGCACAGCGAACACGGTGACGGTTTCCAACTACGGCACGATCGAAACGCAAGGCAGTCAATCCGACGGTATTCTCGCGCAGTCGATCGGCGGAGGCGGCGGCTTCGGCGGCTCGAGTTGGACGACAACCGGCGCGAATGCCGCCGGTATTCCGGAGATTCCGCTCGGTGTCACGAGTATCAGTATGGGAAGTACCGCCGGCGGCGGCTCGGGAAATACCGTCACCGTTACAAATGAGGGCGACATCGTCACCAAAGGCGACCAATCGAGTGCGATCGACGTGCAATCGGTAGGCGGCGCCGGCGGTGAAGGCGCGATGGTCGTGTCCGGCACGATCGATGTCAGTCCCGGTATCGCGCAGCCGCCGGCGATGGCGTTCGGGGCATCGGGCGGTGCCGGCGGCGGCGGCGGCGCCGTGAGCATCGAGAACACCGCGGGTTTGTTGATGACCTCGGGTGTCGAATCCGACGGGATCTTCGCGCAATCGCTCGGCGGCGGCGGCGGCAAAGGCGGTCTCGCCATTGCCGGCAATGTGACCGCTGAAGCGTCGGGCGCGATAGCGATGGGTGGACTCGGCGGGGGCGGCGGCAACGGCCAAAACGTCATGGTCGAAACGGGCACCGTCGCAAACGACAGCAGTATCATCACCGAGGGCGACCTTTCGAACGGCATCGAGGCGGAGTCGGTTGGCGGCGGCGGCGGCAGCGGCGGCAACGCAATCTCGGGACAAACCTCCAAGAGTAAGTTGACGTTCAGCATTGCGATCGGTGCATCGGGTGGTTCGGGTGGTGCGCCGGGAACGGTGACGGTCAACGACTTTTCCGCCGTTGAAACCGAAGGCGATGTGGCCGACGGGATTCTCGCGCAGTCGGTTGGTGGCGGCGGTGGAAACGCCGGCTATGCGATTGCCGGATCGGTGAACCAAATCGGATCGGGAACCGCCGCGTACGGCATGAGCGGCGGCGGCGGCGGAAGCGGCAACGCGGTGACGGTGTATCAAGGCGGCAACATGCTGACCGAAGGTATCCTGTCGAATGCGATCCTCGCGCAATCGATCGGCGGCGGCGGCGGCAACGGCGGCTTCACCGTTGCAGGCGGGATCAGTCTTTTCGGTTTAGCATTGTCGCTGGGCGCGTCAGGCGGCGCCGGTGGTAGCGGCGGTGACGTCAGCGTGACCAACGACTTCACCGCGACCATTGCCACCGATGGCATCATGTCGAACGGGATCATCGCGCAATCGGTCGGCGGTGGCGGCGGGAACCAAGGCTGGAATAACGGCGGTCAATTCGGCATACCGCCGATCGCTATTGCGCTTGGCGCGAGCAACGGATCGGGCGGTAACGGCGGCAAGGTCACCGTGTTGAACAAAGGCACCATCGTGACCTACGGCAATTTGGCAAACGCCATCGTCGCGCAGTCGGTCGGCGGTGGCGGCGGCTATGTGACCGCCGATGAGAGTACCAACGTGACGCTCGGCGCCGGCAAGAACACGAGCGGCGGCGGCAACCCGGTGTCGGTGACCAACAACGGAACGATTGAAACCAACGGTGATTCGTCGTTCGGTATCTTTGCGCAATCGGTCGGCGGCGGCGGTGGCGCTGTCTTTGCGCCGTCGACGGTCACGCTGCAGCAGGGTTCGGGCAATGGCAGCACCGTGACCGTCACCGACAATCGCATTATTCAAACGAGCGGCGTGGGATCCGACGGCATCTTCGCGCAGTCGGTTGGCGGCGGTGGCGGCTTTGCCGGGGCGGAGGGAACGTTCGTTGCCGGCAGCGGCGGCGGCAGCGGATCGGCGAGCCTCGTGTCGGTGGTGGTTGGTCAGGGCGCTGAAGACATCACGACCGGCGCGAGCGCGATCGGCATTTACGAACAGAGCGCAGCCGGTAGCAATTTCGCCGGCGGTAACGTGACCGCGAACATCAGCGGAATGGTGTCGGCAGAAAACGCAAGTGGGATCGTCGAGTCGAGCACCGGTGGTCAAGGTGGCGGCGACGACAACGTGACGGTCAGGTCAACCGGTACCGTTGAATCCGGCGCGTCGGGAACGACGAATGCTGCGATCGAATTCGCCGCCGGCGCGAGCGCGACGCTCTTCAACGGCGGTACCGTCGCCGCGCCGAACGGCTATGCCGTCATTTCGAACGCGCTGACCACCACGATCACGAACAACGGTTGGATGAGCGGTTCGGTGTTGCTCGCGCCCGGCACCAACACGTTTAGCAATACCGGCACCTTCGAAGCCGGGTCGGTGGTGAATCTCGGCAGCACCAGCAACACGCTGAGCAACTACGGCACGCTCGCGATCGGCTTCTTGAATAACGGCGGCACGACCACGATCACCGGCAATCTCGTGGAAGGGCCCAACAGCGAGCTGCTCGAGGCCGTGAATCTGGGTGCGCCCGATCCGCCCGAACTCGTCGTCACCGGCAACGCCTCGTTGCAAGGGACGCTCGCCATTGCTTCGATTGGCATGGGCAACGCCACGCCCGGCACACATACGTTTACGCTGATCGGTGTGGACGGCACGTTCTCGGATACGATGACGCTGGTGACGCCGCCCTCGGCGATCGTGCACTACACGATGGATTCGGTGCAAGGCAACACCGTGACAATCCAGACGAACGTGAACTTCGATCCGCCGGGACTTACGCCCGAGGGTTTATCGTTCGGGGCCTATGTCAACGCGCTGCAAGCCGCCGGCGACACGTCACCGTCGCTACAGGGCATGATCGCGCAAGCGGTAAGCGCAACAAGTACGGCGCAGGTCGAGCGCATCTACGACCAGGTCACGCCCGAGAGCTTCGGCGCGATGGAAGCCGCGACGTTGACCAACGCGCTGAGTTTTTCGCAGCAGATGAATGCCTGTCGCGCGACGGAGGCAGCGAATTTTGTCTCGTCGACGCGCGATCGGTGCACGTGGGGAAGTATCGGCAACACCTCGACGTCGCAACTCGAGAGCGGCGACATCTTGGGGTACACCGAGAGCGCGACCGGCGTGAATCTCGGCACTGAGAGCGCGATCAGCGCGGATAAGCGCACGCTTTTCGGCGCCGGGTTGAACTTCAGCTACGACAATCTGTACGTCAACTCGACGACGATGAACGGCTCGCGCTACATGGCGGGCCTGTCACTCAAGCGCGAAGCGAATTCCGGCTTTGTGTATTCGGCCGAACTCACGGGCGGCATTGCCAGCTATCAGAGTAATCGCTGGATCGTGTTTCCGAGCGGATCGGTTTCCGATGCCGATGGCGCGAACGGGTACGGAACGATCGCGACGCCCGATGTGGAGGGCACCTCAACCGGTCACGTGTCGTTCCTGGGCGCCGGCCTGCGCGCGGAGAAGCAAGTGCACGTGCGCGACGGATGGACGCTCACGCCGTATCTCGGGCTCAACGACACGCAAATGTACATGAGTCCGCTCAGCGAAAGCGGCGCGGGCGGCCTGAGTATTACGACGCAAGGGACCTCGAACGCCTTCGTAACGCTGCAGCCGGGGCTGCAGCTCAGCGGCGCAATTGGAACGATTGCAAACGAGCACCTGCGCCTGCACATGGATCTCTTTGCGACGCAGTTCCTCGGCAACAACCAAACCTCGCTCTCGGCCATGCTGCAAGGCGAGCCCGCGGCGCTGGGAATGACGGAGTTCAACTCGTCGCTCGACCGCACGCTGTGGAATGTTGCGCCGACGCTCGACGTCACCGGCAAACACGGCCTCGACTTCCGCCTGGGCGGCAGCTATCTGTTCAGCAGCCACCTGCACAGCGGCACGATCAACCTGAGTGCATCGCAGAAGCTCGGGCCCTCGCCGCCGGTCTTCCAGCTGGAGGACGACCGGCAGAAGTAACCCCTCGCCGCGGCGAAGTCTAGGCGCCATGAACCAAGCCCAACTCATGCAGCAGATGAAGAAGATGCAGGCCGAGATGGTGAAGGCGCAAGAGGAGCTTGCCAACACCACCGTGCAGGGCAGCGCTGCAAACGGCATCGTGACCGTCGAGATGACCGGCGACCAGCGCATGAAGTCGATCAGCATTTCGAAAGAAGCCGTCGATCCCGACGACATCGAGACGCTCGAAGATCTCGTCACGGTCGCCGTCAACGACGCGCTGACGAAATCGAACGAAGCCGCGCAAAAACGCATGGGCGGCGTTACCGGCGGCATGCGCATCCCTGGGTTGATGTGATCGCAAATGTTGCGCTGGCCAGCCTTGTCATCCCGAGCGTAGCTGCGAAGCAGCGTAGTCGAGGGAGCACATCGCTTGCAACGCTCGCATCCGCTCGCGTTGCTTCCGTTGAACTTGTCATCCCGAGCGTAGGCGCGCAGCGCCGTAGTCGAGGGACCGCCATTGTCATCCCGAGCGTAGCGAAGCGTAGTCGAGGGACCGCCCTTGTCATCCCGAGCGTAGCGAAGCGTAGTCGAGGGACCGTACTTGTCATCCCGAGCGTAGCGCAGCGTAGTCGAGGGACAGCATAGTGCCAACAAAAAGCGGCTCCATCACGGGGCCGGTGCAAGCGCTCATCAACGAGTTTTCGAAACTCCCGACAGTCGGCCAAAAAACGGCTGCGCGTCTGGTATTTCATTTGTTGAACCGCCCACGCCACGAAGCGCAATCGCTCGCAGAAGCGATCCTTGCGGTCAAAGACAAAGTGCGCTTCTGCTCGGTGTGCTTTTCGCTAACCGAAAACGATCCGTGCGACATCTGCACCGACGAAGAGCGCGATCGCTCCATCATTTGCGTCGTCGCCGAGGCCAAAGACATCTACGCGATCGAACGCACCGGCGCATTCAAGGGCCGCTATCACGTGCTCGGCGGATTGATCTCCCCAATGGACGGCATCGGCACAGCGCAACTCCGCGTGAAAGAGTTGGTCGAGCGGATCGGCCTGGAAAACCCGACCGAGATCATACTCGCTACGAATCCAAACGCGGAGGGTGAGGCAACGGCGCTATATCTTTCACGTCTCCTGCAGCCTCTGGGAACGATCGTCAGCCGTTTGGCCTACGGCCTTCCGATCGGCGCGGATTTAGATTATGCAGACGAGGTTACGATTGCCAGGGCCCTCGAAGGACGTCGGCAGCTCTGACCCGACAAGACGCCATCAACTACCGGGGTACGCTGGCAGGGTAGGCATATTGTGAGACGGCCGCTTTCCTGATAAGCCGCCCATCGTGCATAATCCTAAGAGATTTAGTATTTCCGGTCAACCGACTGAGACGGGTAGCGCAATGAGAGATGAACCCTACTGAGATCGAGTTCGCAGTCAGAGATCTCGTCGCGAAGCCGTATGACCCGGAGTGTTTTCCATTCGAACTCCTCAGGATTTACAATGTATCGCCGGTCACTATCCACAGACTCAAGAGCGGCTTAACGAACAAAGCTGACCAGCCTGGGGACTTGCTCTGGAAAGGAAAATTGTTCTTTCGACCTGCGACACAAGGCGAAGACGTCGCTGCCATTGGCGACGCGCTTGCAGGCATTTCCTTTCTCGCCAAGTTTAAGCCCCGATTCATTCTTGTCACAAACGGCGAGCAGGTCCATGTACGGGACGTGCAGCTCGACGACACGCTCAACATTGAATACGCGCGGTTGGACGAAAATTCCGATTTCTTGTTGCCCATTGCCGGCCACGAACGCAGGGCCATTGTTGAGGAGCACCCCGCCGATATCAAGGCGGCCAAGAAGCTCAAGAAGCTTTACGACGCGGTTCTGGCTGCGAACCCCACTTGGAGCAGCGGGCACCACGCGCACGAACTCAATCTGTTGATGACCCGCCTGCTCTTCTGCTTCTATGCCGAAGACACGGGTATCTTTGAAACCCCGCAAGTGTTCACGCACACGCTCACTCAGTACACGAGAGAGGACGGCGGTGACATCGCCAACTTGCTCGACCGCCTGTTCCGCACAATGAACATCGAGAAAGGAGAACGCCCGAAAACTACGCCCGCGGTAGAGGGTAGATTTCCGTACGTCAACGGCAGTTTATTCGAGGACACGGTCGAAATTCCGCAATTCAATCGAACCGCTCGTCGGCAAATGCTCGAATGCGGTGACCTCGACTGGACGACGATCAATCCAGATATCTTCGGGTCCATGATTCAGACGATCGCGCAGGACGGTACTCGCAGCGACTTTGGTATGCACTATACCAGTCGGCCAAACATCATGAAGGTCCTACGTCCGCTCTTGCTCGATGATCTTAACGAGGCATTTGATAAGGCCAAAGAGAGTCTTCCAAGGCTCAAAGCGGTTCTAGGCCGACTATCAAGAATCCGTATATTCGATCCAGCTTGCGGATCTGGGAACTTCCTGATCATGGCGTACAAGGAGCTGCGTGCACTCGAGATGGATGTGCTTCAACGCATACGCAAGATAAGCACTGATGAGCCGCTGCCTCTTTCGGTAATTTCACTCGAGAACTTCGTTGGAATAGACATTGTAGACTTTGCCTGTGAAATTGCCAAACTTTCGCTTTGGATTGCCGAGTATCAGGCCAACGCTGCGTTCAAAGAACTCTTCGGCAGCGCAAAATCGCCGCTACCACTCGGGAAAATCAACACGGTCCACCGCGCGGATGCATTGCTGGTAGATTGGCTTACTATATGCCCCAAGAATGAAGATTCCGAGACATATGTCTGTGGGAATCCGCCATACGCGGGCTATCAAACTCAAACGCCCAGCCAAAAGGCCGAGCTTGCCGTTGCCATTGGAAAATATGTCAAAGCGTTTAAGCGTATGGACTATATATCCGGCTGGCTAATCCTTGGTGCGCACTATATTAAGGCTACGGGTGCAAAGATTGCGTTGGTCTCGACAAACTCGATTTGCCAAGGCGAGCAAGTTGCAATGCTATGGAAGCCGCTCTTCAATGCTGGCATCGTTATTTCGTTTGCCTACGCCCCTTTCAAATGGTCTAATAGCGCAACGAATAATGCGGGCGTAACCTGCGTGATCGTCGGCCTGGCTGACAAACCTTCTCAAGCTGCCATGTTGATAGACAACGGCAACGCGCGTCGCGTGAAAACAATCGGGCCCTATCTCGTTCCCGACGACAGTCAAACAATTGTTAATCCACAAACATCTCCGCAAAATGGGTTGCCAACAATGCTCGTCGGAAATCGTCCCGCAGATGGCGGTCACCTTATTTTGTCCCCGAGTCAAAAGATCCAATTGTTGGCGCAGTATCCTCAAGCCGCAGTATTCGTAAAGCGGTATGTCGGTGCTGACGACTTTCTCAATCACATTGAGCGATTCTGCTTATGGATCGACGAAGGTTCCCTCGAAAGCGCGGAGTCTATTCCAGCAATTCAAGCCAGACTCGACGAAACTCGGAGGTTCCGCGCAAACAGTGGGATTCAGGCACGCCTAGTTGCAAATGTGCCTTACCGCTTCGACTACATCACGTATCGAAATGAAGCGGCTCTAATAATGCCGATGGTAACGTCTGAGAAGAGAAAGTATTTGCAAGTTGGGCTCCTTGGAGCCAACGATATCGCGAGTAACAAGCTCTACGTCGTCTACGATCCGCCCGGATACCTCTTTGCACTGCTTTCATCTCGTTTGCATCGAATCTGGGCCGAAACGGTTGGTGGGCGATTGGAAATGCGGCTTCAATATTCCAGCAGCCTTGTCTATAACACGTTCCCGGTTCCCGCCCTCTCCAAGGAACAGCAGCATATTCTTGCCGACCACTCAAGCGTAATCTTAAAAACACGTGCTCTTCACCCCAGCAAAACCATCGCTTGGCTCTATAACCCTGAAACAATGCCCGGGGACCTCCTCGAAGGGCATCGCACTAATGATGCCTACATCGAAGAATACGTCTACGGCCGCAGGTTCCGGGACGACACGCACCGACTCGAACATCTCTTTGCCATGTACGCAGCAGTGAAGGAGAAGATGAACGAATTGCCGCTCGCGGCGGTATCAAAAAGCGGCAATACGACAACCGTAGAGAAGGCCCGCATATAAGATGCCAAATCTAATCACCCACATATGTGGTACCCACAAGACTACTGTCAATGCGATGGGCATGCGCGAGATGCAGGCTCGTGCCTTCGATGCGCGCAACGCGCAGTATCTCCTTATCAAGGCTCCGCCGGCATCGGGCAAATCGCGCGCCCTCATGTATATCGGTTTAGACAAGATTAAGAACCAAGGGCTAAAAAAGGTTATCGTCGCCGTTCCCGAGCGCTCGATCGGCAATTCGTTTAAGACCACTGCGCTCAAGGCGAGTGGGTTCTACGCGGACTGGTTGATCACGCCAAAGTACAACCTCACGACCGCTGGTGGCGGACAAAAGACGACAGCTGTTGCCAATTTTCTCGCGTCAGACGAGTCCATACTCGTTTGCACCCATGCGACGCTTCGCTTTGCTTATGACAAATTGGGAGCCGACGCATTTGCCAGCTGCGTCGTCGCGATCGACGAATTCCACCACACGTCCGCAGACGCGGAATCGAAGCTTGGAGAACTCGTACGCGGACTGATCGGCAATCGCAAAACGCACATCGTCGCGATGACCGGTTCCTACTTCCGCGGCGATACAATGCCCGTGCTCCGGCCCGAGGACGAAAACCGCTTCACCCGCGTTACTTACACGTACTACGAGCAACTCGCGTCGTACGAATATCTTAGAAGTCTCGGCATCGGCTACCACTTCTACAGCGAGTCATATATCAAGGCCATTGAGGAGGTACTCGACCTTTCCAAGAAGACAATAATCCATATCCCGAGTGTCAATTCAGCTGAATCGCCGAAAGGTAAGAACGAACAAGTTGACGACTTGCTCGAGTTCGTTGCCGACGGCGACGCTAGCCAAGTCGTTCGCGACACAGCAACTGGCTTCTACCACGTTACACGGCCAGACGGAACCGTACTCAAAATCGCGGACCTTGTCGATGACAGCCCCTACCGCGAAACCGTACTGGCCACCCTTCGGCAGGTCGAAGAGCGCGAAAACCTCGACATCATCATCGCACTCGGCATGGCGAAGGAAGGCTTCGACTGGATTTGGTGCGAGCACGTGCTCACTGTCGGCTATCGCAACTCCATGACGGAAGTCATCCAAATCATCGGCCGCGCCACCCGCGATGCTGAGGGCAAGACTCACGCGCAGTTCACGAACCTTGTCGCAGAGCCGATTGACGACCAGTCAGCCGTAACCGAAGCCGTCAACAACATGCTAAAGGCGATCTCGGTCTCGCTTATCATGGAGCAGGTTCTCGCGCCGAACTTCAACTTCAGGACCAAGCTCCCAGATTCGCCGATGGAAGAGCCAGCGCCGAACGTGCCGATCTACGTCAGTGGGCTTCAGGAACCGTCAACGGACCGCGTGCGGCAGATCGTCGAGGAGCAACTCGATGAGCTAAAGGTGGACATCATCCAGGACCCACTCATCAAGCTTGTGACGATTCACCCGGATACGTTCACGCCGGCTGAGATCAACACGCAAATAATTCCCCGGGTCATTGCAAAGCGCTATCCGGATCTCACCGAGTCCGAAGTCAACGAAGTCCGGCATGCCGTCTTGCTGGATCTTAACTTCAAGAATGCCGTCTCCCCGGAGCCTGGCGATCCGCAACCCGCGACAAATGGGGAACTCCAAACGGAGCGCGAAGGCGAGAGCGTCCTGGTCAAGCTAGCGAAGAAGTTCGTCAATCTCGACGAGCTTTCCATTGACCTGATCGACAGCATCAATCCGTTTCAACATGCGTACGAGATTCTCTCGAAGAACCTCGACGAGCGCATCCTGCGCACCATTCACGCCAACGTCGTGGCCGCGCGCCTTCCGATGGGCGACGACGAGGCCGCGATGCTCTGGCCGAGCGTCAAGGCATTCGTTCAGAATCGCGGGCGCGAACCGAACATCAATGCTCAGGATCCCCGCGAGCAGCGCCTTGCGCACGCACTGTCGATTATCCGCAACGCCAAGCGCGAAGAACAGCGGGCCGCAGGCTGATGAACGAGAAGCCGTCCCGGTTCGCGGACATCTTCCACGAGGAGGATCCACTCGGGCTTCTTGCTCAGAAGCCGGCTGGCCCGACGCGTTCCAGCGAAGAGGAAATCGTCATCGGGCAGTTCCAGGCCATCAACGCGTTCATTGACGAGCATGGCATCGCACCGGGTAGCACAGAGAACCGCCGCCGACCGAGCCTTCATGAATACACGCTCGAAGGGAACCTCGAGGCGTTCCTTGCCTCCGAATCCTTTCGACAGTTACTTGCGCCATTCGACCGTCACGGTCTGCTCGGGCCGGCCGCGGCCGCCGCGCCGGTCCCTGCAACCATCGAAGACATCCTCGCATCCGACGATCCGCTGCTCGTAAGCTCCGCCGAGGATATCTTCGACCTCAAGCACGTCGGCGATCCGCGGACTCAACCGACCGTTCCCGACGAAATCGCCAGGCGCCGTCCAGCTTCTGACTTCGAACGCTTCGCGCCGATCTTCGCCGAACTCAGAGAAGATCTCAAGTCCGGCCGGCGATTCACGAAACGTTTCGAAGGCGAGGCTACGATCAAGCCCGGTGCAGCGTTTATACTCGGCGGCATCATAGCGTACGTCGCTGCGGTGGACGAGCGCGAGCGTCGCGGGAAGGACTACAACGGTCGCATCCGCGTGATATTTGACAACGGCACGGAGAGCAATTATCTGTGGCGCTCGTTCGCGCGCGCGTTCTACGAAGACGAGAACGGTCGGCAGATCCTCGAGACCGCCCCGACCGTTACCGGCCCGCTGTTCGGCAGAGCCGGGCACATCGCCGGTCCCCTCTTCACAGGGGAACCGGGTCCAGATGAATTCGGTGAAATCAAGGGCACCGTCTATATCGTCGAGAGCCTCTCGGCAGATCCAAATATCGTCGCGCTCCGCGGCAAGCTCTACAAGATCGGGTTCACTACGCAAGACGTGAAGGATCGGTTTACCCAAGCTGAAAAGGATCCGACGTTCCTTTGCGCCGATGTTCACCTTTGTAGGACCTTTGAAACAAACTTCAATCCGCGGAAGCTCGAGCGTCTGCTGCACCAGTTCTTCGTGCACGCCAATCTGCAGATCGACGTCGTGCTCGGCAAGCGTGTTCAGCCGAAGGAATGGTTCGTCGTACCGCTCGACCTAGTGGAGGAAGCTGTGACCAGGATCTTGGACCGCAGCATTGTCCACTATCGTTATGATGCGATAAGCCGCAAGATTCTACCGCGATGAAGACCGCGAAGGGGCAATCGAATGCAAAGAGCCCGCACAACTCGCGCGAAAGTTGCTCAGTACGCTGCCGCCCGACGCGCCGATCGCGCTTGTCTGTACTCGCGCCATTAGGGCGGCGAGCGGGTTAGCCCCTAGAGACGCTCACGACGCGTCCTTCTCGTATGGTCCGAAACTACCACGCGCCAGGTCGCGCAAGCCTCGGCATGTAAAATTCTTCGAAGCGTGCTCATACCGCCGGCTAAGGGGAAGATCTTGACGGCGCCAAACTTGAAGCTGGAGACTGTTAAAGTTCGGCAACTCGTAGCGGATTACCGTGCGGGCCACATTGTGATTCCAGAATTCCAACGCGAATACGTTTGGAAGAAGAGCAAAGCTCCTAAGCTTGTCGACTCGCTCTACAGAGGCTTCCCGATCTCTTCGCTATTACTCTGGCAAAGCCCGGATCGTGCGCGAGCTCGCAGTAAAGACCCACGCCCCTCGAATGCTTCCACGGCAAGCTGGCTCATTGATGGTCAACAGCGAGTGATTACGCTCGCTCGGACTTTAAGCGGAGACGAAGGAATAGACATCGTCTTTCACCCTGAGAACGATGAATTTAGGCTGGCGAATGCGGCGACTCGAAACGACCGAAACTGGTTTAGCGTCGCTGAATTGCTGGATGACGACCTTTATCGCGGCTTGCGACGGAATCTTGATGGCGAACGGCGGGCAGACAAGCGCGAAATGCAGTTCGAGAAGGTTCGTTCCATTTTGGATTATGAGGTTCCGATCGTTCGAATGGTCGGGCATAGCTTCGACGACGCTGTTGACGCCTTCACGCGTATCAACACGCTAGGCGTGCGCCTTAAAGTAGAAGACATTCAAAGCGCAAAAGTTGCTGCCCGTCATTCCGGGTTCATTGCGGACGAAGTTGTACCGTTTCTCGAGGGCTTGAGGCGTCAGGGCTTCACACGTCTAAATGTCATGCATCTCTTTCGCGCATGCGCGTTTATTGCACACCCCGACGGTCGAAATCGGACGCCACTTCATGAGCTTGAACTAAGTGAAGTCGAACGAGCATGGGCACAGACCAAGCGCGCCACTGACCAGGCTATAGGATTGGTGCGAAGTGAGCTCGGTCTCGTTAACATGGAAATACTCTGGTCTGGGGCATTCTTAGTTCCGCTGATTGTGCTCTGTGCTACGATTAAGCCGCGTGACCGCGAGGACAAGGCGCTTGTTGGCTGGCTCGCGCTCGCGGCTCTTTTGCACCGGTACAGTAGCTCATCGGATACGGCCCTTGAGCAGGACCTCCGCGCGTGTCGTGCCCCTGACCCAATCGGCTCATTGTTGGCAAATCTTAGGCAGATGCACTCGTCTCTCGCCGCCGACGCGGACGATTTTGCCGGCTCACTTACGGATAGGAGTGGGCTACTGGCAACCTACATTGCTTGCATGAACCGCGGGGCGCTAGATTTTTTCACGGGCGGCAAAGTGCTCTTGCAGAAATCGGTCGACCGTCACCACATCCTTCCGCGAGCACAGTTCGACGAAAGGATGAGGTCATCGGCCGACAACGTCGCGAATATAGCTTTTATTGCCAGTGACGTAAACAAGTCGATCGGGTTATCGGGCCCAGAAGTGTACCTGAAACGAATCAGCAAAAAGATCCTAGATAGTCAATGCGTGCCAACCAATAGCCAGCTATGGACCATAGCGAAGGCGAAGCAGTTCTGGCATGCCAGGCGCGTCTTGTTAGCGTCCTCTTTCAATGACTTCTTAAGGGATGCGTTGCCGGGCAGGCGTGTTGGCTAGTATGCTTTGGTTTGGGGATCAGTGTCACAGCGGCACGTCGCCGATGGAGCTGTTAATCGCAGTGCGAAGGCCTTGTAGAGACTACCAATTTTTAAATTGGCGGAGCGGCGTTGGCTATCGGATTTTACACCCCCAATGTAACCTCGATTGACTGAGCATTTTCAATGCTCCCATCCGCGACGCGTTTGAGAGCAGCTTCAAAGGAATGAACGGCGTCTCCATATCGGGGTCGCCACTCTTCCTGCAACGTTAATCTCCTGTTTACTACGTGAGCAACAAGTAGGCAGGATGCCCGCTCGTTTGGCCTCTTTAGTCGATCCTTCGACATACTGAAATGTTTTAGAGCTGATTCCCAATCGCCCGTCTTAGCGGAGAGCAGCGCGAGATTATAGCCTATCAGAGCATCGTTTACGCCGGATTCATCTGGCTCGCTCGCATTTTCCGCTTTCCGTAGTGCACCGTCGAGACACGCTCGGGCCTTATTATATTGTTCGGTTACGAGAAAGAAGTAGCCCAGATTGTTCATTTGCACTGCGCTAATCGGCCGATTTGATTCAAAAAGGTAGTCCGCGTACATTTTTGCGACCGACCGATCGTGCCGCTGCGTGTAAGCGTCAACAAATCTCCATTCAAATTCGCCGGCCGTCTCCGTGTTAGTGTTGGTCTCATCGACAGATAGAATTTCTCTCGCTAATTCATCGACGTCGACCTTCGGCATGAGATTAACGTGTAGCCTCCTGGCTCGAAGTTCTCCGCCAGCGCCCGCGACACGATTTGAAAGTGCGCGGAGGTGCTCGCTACATTCCTCCGGCGAAAATTTCGCAACGTCTGCTGGAATCAGCAATTCGCAAACTTGCAGCGGTCCGTGGCTTAGCGATATCTCAAAAGCGGGAAGCCGTGCATCCCCCATATGAGCAGCCTCGAGGTTTGCAAAAAAGAGTGTCTTAAAAACTGTAGTATCAAAGGCAGAGTCGGCTTCTTCCTCGCCAGCAGCGACGGGCTCGACGTAATCTTCGTCAACGCGCTCTCCGAAAATTTCGTCATCTTTCGGTTCACCGGGCTCACGCGAAAACAGGTACGTGAGGTGACAGTCCTCGTAAAGGAAGTCCAACAGGCGCGCGCGGATAAAGTGTTCCGGTCGGAAAAAATTGAAGTAATACCTGACTCCACGTCTGCTTGCATAATATCTTACGTAGACTCTGTCGAAGTCGTCGCCACTGAAGACGATCCGCCCCTCGTCAAGTGTCAGTAGGCCCGCGGAAACGAGTTTGTCTACGACCTCGCTGAGCGGTTCAGGGCAATGTTTGTTGGGGAACGCCTGCGCGGCGAATGCAAACTGTTCAAATGTCGCCCCGTCTGCTTGAAAAAAGACTCCAGCTTGCTTTATTTGCTTTTCGTCCATCTCACGAATAGCGGAGATTGTCGGCCTTCCGGCAAGATCAACGCCCTTCTTTAACTCAGAAAGTACTTCGTCGAGGACGTCAACGCTAAGCTCGAAAGTCGAGCGGCCGGTTGACTCAAGCTTTTTTAAGATGCAATGGCAAACCAGTTGTATCTCATGTGGCTTGCCCGCCGTTATCTTGTGTATATCGTTGAGCGCCGAATCATCGAGTCGTTCGATTCCGCTGCCCGTCCCCGGGCCTATTCCAACACTTTGCAACGGTGTTAAGATCAGCCGCTTTGTTTCATGGCGGTCTTTGAATGGAAGGAGTTCGATCCGCTTAAACTGACGCGCTATCGGCGAGAACACCTCATTCATTAGAGGGAACAGGGCCGGTGTGCCGCTTAGAATCAACATGTACCCATGGGTGTTCATGAACACATTGCGAAGCATTTGAAGCAGGGAGCGTTCGCCCCCAAGGACATTGCACTCGTCAAAAAGTAGTGCAACAGGACGACCCACTTCCAGCCGTAGCTTCTCCAGGTCGGATTTGAACGCGTTCTCCGAAACTGGGGCTTCAAATCTACCTGCCGCCATCGCCATTGCATACTGAACCGGAAACGTGAAAGTCCTATGCAGTGGATCAGGTAGCGCATAGGACGTCACCGTGTCAAGGTATGTGCTGTAAACCTGACCGAACTCGCCACCGAAGCAATTGTGCTCTAGATTGTCGGGCCGGGGCATGCGAACGATTTCATGTAATAGGGTGTCAAAGATCTTCAGAAGAAGGCTCATCGGACTTTTGGCGTCCGACTCGTTCAGATCTATCCTCGCGACACAGAAGTCAAGATCGCGAGCCTTAGTGGCCGCTATATTCAGCAAGCTCGTCTTTCCCGATCCGCGCTCACCCAGAATAGCGAGGTTAAATGGTCGCGGGGAGGCCTTCGATTGTTGCAGGTAATAGGTGATATCGGCGAGCTCTTCTTCTCGACCAACAAAAAGACTCGGATCCGATACTGGGTTTATGTGGTCGAAGGGATTGTAGGAAACGGCTATTCGAGACATCTAATCTCCATGCTTCGGCAATACGCGAACATATTCGCGAATGCATGAGATGGCGCTGCTAATGGCTGAGGCAAAGCTCTCATCGGCGCACCACTTTTCAATCGTGTAGGCGGACCCGTAGGAGCGAGGGAGGTTGTTGTACGCTTCGATCATTGCCAGCGTGTGACGGAGTCGCTCATAAAGGTCGCCCATTACGAGCTCGTCAAACCACCATTGCGAATCGAGATCGTCGGTTGCTTCCGATAATATCGGGGTCTGAGTCCGGAGCGCGTTTAGTGCGGCAGTAAGCTCCCGTTCGAAGCGCGACAGCGCATCGTTAATATCCCAGAAGCGGGCGGGCCTCGCAAGTAACGCTTCACATTTTGCGTTCCCTAGACACTCTCTGAGCATGGTCGTTGCGTTGGCCACGGTCGATAGCTCCGGCTCGGTTGCGACACGGTTGTGCGCAACTTTGTTGCGAACAGGCTCTATTGCGCGGAGAAGCCCGGTGATAGAGTCCTTTCTTGAAAAGAAATTGCGGAAGACGTCGTTCCAATGCGCGGACGTTTCGATGAGTGCCGCATACGACGAAAAGTTCATGTAATACACGGGGTGGTACAGCTGGCCTTGCGGCCAACGCGCTATTCGGTCGCCGGTCATCCCACGTTCGACGCGCTGGAGCGTGCCAGGGTCGCACCGGGATCGATACCAATGCGAACCATAGGCGCGACTCAGCTCCTCTAGTAAGAACTCCCGCACAATCGTCTCAAGTTCGTAGAGTGCTGCGTAGCAGGCTTTATTTGATTCCGGAACAGGCATGACGGCTCCAACCAAAGAGTCGCAGTCTTAATTCGAATCGTAGCAACCGAGACGCGCGTCGGGGTTTGCCCCCGGTTGCTGCTGAACTACTAGAATTGCAGCGAGCTACGTAAAGGTCCCTTCCTAAGTCATATAGTCCGTTAGGATCAGCTAATTGGACAGGCCGTAAGGATTCGTCGACGACCAGCGTCGCATAGGTATGACATTGGACCTCGCCAACGGCCGAATCCCTACGCTGGGGGCGCCGGACAGCGTGGCCCTTATCGATCTATCTACACTATGTCGTCGGCGTCAGCGTGGTGCTCGTCCATCTGGTCTTCGTTTTCAACTGATTCGGTGTCGCCGTAGACGACTTGGTCGCTGATCTTCTGGCCGATCGTGTGGGTCTCGGTCTGGCGGCCCATCGATTCCGCCTCGCGCGGTGAGAGCGGTTTTTCGCGTTCGTTGCTCATGTCGTTATCATACCCCCGCTGTGCTCTTCGCACGCCATTCTGGTTTGCGTTCCTTGGTCGCCTCGCCCAGCGCGCGCTGGACGCCGGCCGCGTCGTAGTCTTTGGCATAGACCGGCGTGCCGGGTTGCTGCCGCCATGAATCGGCGATGGTGCCGTCATCGACGGGATCGAAGCCGAGCTGGTCGACGAGATCCATCACGAGTTTCTTCGCTTTGGGATCGTCGCCGGCAACCGGCAACGCGATGCGGCCCGGCGTGCCTTGCGGTTTGCCTTCACTAAGCAGATGCGCGGCGTAGATGTTGTTGAACGCTTTGATTACCGGATGGCCGAGCTGTTGCTGCACCCAGCCGCTCTCGGTGAGCCCGTCTTCGATTTGCGCAATGTAGCCGTCGCGCTGTTGCGGATAGTAGTTCCCGGTATCGACCACGACAACGTAGGGTCCAAGATCGCCGAGCAGACCCTGCGGAAGCGACGGGATCTTACTCTCGGGGATCGTGACAATGATGAGGTCTTGGTCTTTCACCGCTTCGGGAACGGTGACGGCCTGCGCGCCGGTTTCGTGCGCGAGCGACCACAGCGACTCGGGTCCGCGCGAATTCGCCACCGAGACGTTGTGGCCTAGAGCCGTCAGGCGCCGCGTCAGGTTTCCGCCGATATTGCCGGCGCCGATAATTCCGATCTTCATATGGGCTGTAACCCGTGCTCCCTCGACTACGCTTCGCTACGCTCGGGATGACAAGGTGGCTTCGCTACGCTCGGGATGACAAGGTAAGCTCTCACCAAGTACTAACCCCGCTAACCATCTTCCGTCAGGCCGGTAGCGTAGCCTGGCAGTGGAGGAATACACCATGTCAGCTCAATCGCTACCGCTCCAAGCGGGTTTTTCGGGGCTCGGCGCCGCCCTCGGGCGAGCGTTTGGCCGGTTCCCGCGCTGGGCGCTTGCTGCCTTGTCGCTCGTCCTGATCGTGGGCCTGGTCGCAGGCACGGTCATGGTGCGCGCGCGTTCGGCCGAGCAAGTCGTCACCACGCCCGTCGTGCAGCAAACGCTCGTGCAGTCGGTCACCGCGTCGGGTACCGTCAATCCGCAAAACAGCATTTCGGTCGGCACGCAAGTCTCGGGTACGATCTCGCAACTCGACGTCGACTACAATTCCAAAGTTACCAAGGGCGAAGTGCTCGCGCGCATCGACCCGAGCGCGATTCAAGATCAGCTCGATCAGGCCGATGCGAATCTAGCGCAAGCGCAAGCGCAGGCGGCGGAAGCCGGCGCGAATACGTCGGCGCAAGCCGCCGGCGCTACCGCTGCGCAAACCGCGATTCCTAAAGCGCAAGCCGCGCTGACCGTCGCGCAAGAGCAGCTCACCCGCGATCAAACACTTTTGAAAGAAGGCTACATCGCGCAAGAGACCGTGCAGCAAGATCAATCGACGGTCGCGCAAGACGCAACCGTGGTCGCGCAAGCGCAAGCCGCCTACGCGCAGTCGCAGGCCCAAACCACCGCTGAAGGCGCGGGCACGCAAGCCGCGCAGGCCGCCGCGCAAGCCGCTGCAGCAACGGTTGCGCAAGATCAAGTCAACTTGAACAACACCGTCATCACCTCGCCGGTCGACGGCACGGTGATCGCGCGCGACGTCTCGATCGGGCAAACCGTTGCGTCGTCGCTGCAGACACCCACGCTCTTCCTGATCGCGCAGAACCTCGATCAAATGGAAGTCGACATCAACGTCGGCGAACCCGACATCGGCGGCATCAAGCAAGGTGACACGGTCAACTTCACGGTGCTCGCCTACCCGAACCAAGTCTTCACCGGCAAAGTGACGCAGGTGCGCATCAACCCAACGACCGTCAACAACGTGGTCACCTACGACGTCGTGGTCGACGTGAACAACACCACCGGCCAATTGCTCCCGGGCATGACGGCCAACGCCACCATCGATGTGGCCAGCGCGCCCAACGCGCTCGTGGTTCCCCTCAGTGCCGTGCACGCGAAGCCGGCGCAAGGCGCGAGCGGTGCGAGTGCAGCCAATCCGTGGGGCGGCAGCGCCGGCGGTAGCAGCAGCGTGGTCAGCGGTGAAGCCGCGACGATCATGGTGCAGCGCAACGGCAAGGTCACGCGCGTGCCGGTGCAAGTCGGTCTCGTGACCACGACGCAAGCCGCCGTCACGCCGGCCGCCGGCGCAACGCTCAGCGCGGGCGACAAGGTCGTCACCGCGATCAGCGGCGGCGCGCACAAGGGTTCGTATCAGGGTCAGCACGCGCAGCAAGGCGCGAGCACTAACCCGCTTGCCGGCGGCAGCGCCTCGCATGGCGCAACGCGCGGGATTCAGTAACGGCGCTTAGTCGCGGAGGCCTGCGAAGATCTCCGCGACCGCGAACGTAAGCCAGGGCACGGCCTCGCACGTAAAGCGATCGCCGTGCCCAAATACGTTCATCCCGCTGCGTGTGAAGGCGCGAATCTCTTCGCGCTCGGGGAGCACGTCGAGTGCAAGCGTCCCGCCCATCTCGAGATAGGCGCCCATCTTCCATTCGACATCAGCAACGCGATCGTCGGGCGAGCGGATCTCGATTGCCACATCGGGCGAAAGCGGCGGCTGTTCGCGTTGTTCGGGCGACAGGGCGTCGAGGCGCTCGCGCGCGACGAAGGCGATATCCGGCACGAGCGAGGTCCGCGGGTCGCCAGGCGCGTTCATGTAAAAGCGCCATTCGGTTCCCACGTCGCCACGTTCGCCGGCAAGCCGCGCGACGAGCATCGCCAAGCGCGGCTGCAGGAGCGCATGGCGTCGCTGCGGACTCACTTTTCTGACGGCGCGCCCGCGCAACAGTTCGGTATAGGGCTTTTGGTCGATCGCGTGCTGCATCTCGTTCGATCCTTCACCTCGACCATATCACGCGGGGTCCGTCCGACGTCTAGTTAACCTGTCTCTAACCCCGCTTGCCACGCTCCCTCAAGCCTCCGGCCTATGCTGTGGATGGAGGAAATTATCGTGGCAACTACATTGGAACCGGTCGTGAGGGTCGAGGGCCTGCGCAAGGTGTACTCGCTGGGCGACAGCGAGGTGATCGCGCTTGCCGGCATCGATCTGCAGATTCAGGCCGGCGAATTCATCGCCGTCATGGGCCCCTCGGGCTCGGGCAAATCGACATTCATGCAGATCACCGGATTGCTGGACAATCCGACCGAGGGCCGCTACTTTTTCGAAGGCACCGACGTCTCGCATCTCGATGGTGATGCGCGCGCCGACATTCGCAGTCGGCGTCTGGGCTTCGTGTTTCAGGCGTACAACTTGCTCCCGCGCACCAGCGCGCTCGAAAACGTCGAGCTGCCGATGGTCTACGCGGGTGTGCCGGCGGCCGAACGCGCGCGCATCGCGCACGAGAAGATGGGCATCGTCGGCGTTGCGCACTTGGCGCAACATCATCCCAATCAAATGTCGGGCGGTCAGCAACAGCGCGTGGCCATCGCGCGCTCGCTGGTCAATAATCCCGGGCTCATCCTCGCCGACGAGCCGACCGGCGCGCTCGACACGAAAACCAGCGAAGACGTGATGCGCATCTTCCGCGAACTCAACGAGCAAGAAGGCATCACCATCATGCTCGTCACCCACGAACCCGATATCGCGGCGCATGCCAAACGTATCGTGACGTTCCGCGACGGACACGTGGTTTCCGACGGTCCCTCGACTACGCTTCGCTACGCTCGGGATGACAAGAGCGGAGAGGCAGCATAATCATGTCGGACTTCAAAGGCATCTTCCGGCTTGCACTGCAAGCGCTCGTACGCAACAAAGTGCGTTCGATGCTCACGATGCTCGGCATCGTGATCGGTGTCGCGGCAGTAATCGTCACCGTGGCGATCGGCAGCGGCGCGCGCGTCTCCGTGCAAAACAGCATCAGCTCGCTCGGTTCGAATCTCATCGTCGTGCAGCCCGGCAGCGTTACGAGCTCGGGCGCGCGCGGCGGCTTCGGTACCGCGTCAACGCTGACGCCGGCCGACGGCATGGCGATCGCGCAATTGCCCGGCGTCTCCGCCGTCTCGCCCGCCGTCACGATTCGCACGCAGGTCGTCGCCGGCGGCAACAACTGGCAAACCACCGTGACCGGCGTCGCGCCGACCTACGTGCAGATCCGCACCTGGCCGATGGCTAGCGGCACGTTCTTCACGCAAAACGACGTCAACGACGCCGCCAAAGTCGCGGTGCTCGGCCAGACCGACGTCTCGGAACTCTTCCCCGGCGGCCAGAATCCGATCGGGCAGACGATCCTCATCAAAGGCGTGCCGTTTACGGTAACCGGAACGCTCACGGCGCTAGGCCAAAGCAGCCTCGGTACCGATCAAGACGACACGGTGCTGATTCCCTACACCTCGGCGATGCAGCGCATCACCGGGCAAACCACAGTCAATCAGTTGATGGTCTCGGCCACCACGACCGATGAAATCGCACCGGTGCAAACCGAAGTAACGACATTACTCGAACAGCGCCATGCGATTGCGGCCGGACAGCCCGACGATTTCCAGGTGCGCAACCTGCAATCGATCGCCGCTGCCGCGTCGTCGACGGGTGCGGTGATGGAGTTCTTGCTGGCCGGCGTCGCAGCGGTCTCGCTGGTCGTCGGCGGCATCGGCATCATGAACATCATGATGGTCTCGGTTACCGAGCGCACGCGTGAAATCGGCTTGCGCATGTCGGTCGGTGCGCGCAGCGCGACGATCCTGCGCCAGTTCCTCACCGAGGCGACGGTGCTCGCGGCCTGTGGCGGCGTGATCGGCGTGGTCGCCGGTTTCATCGGCACGTTCGTCGTGGCCGCACTTGCAAAGTGGCCTACGCAGATTCCGATCGCGTGGGTCCTGTTCTCGATCGCCTTCTCGGCGCTCGTCGGGATCTTCTTCGGATACTATCCGGCGAAGAAAGCGGCGAGTCTCAACCCGATCGAAGCCCTGCGCTTCGAGTAGGGTCCGCGGGCTCCGGCAGTCTGTTCCTCCGCCGGAGCCCGCTTGATGGTCGTGTATGCGTGGCGCAAGATGTTCCCAAGTCGACGCGCTCGTCCTCGCCCAGCCGCGGATCAACCAAATCGCAGTCGCCGCGCTGGCGATCGGGGTCGCCGGCTTTGCGTGTGCAGCAGCGTTCAACGTGCGGGCGCTGCTGCGTCACAAGCCGGTTGCGGCGTTCGCTCCAGCCGCGTGGGAAAAACTGACGTAATCGTCGCAATCGGCGCCGGGCTTACCGGCGCCGTCACCATTTTTCTCTACCTCACGATCAGTCTGCCGCTCTTCTTTCACATCTCGCCGCTCGCGCTCTATGCGCTCGATACGGCGAATTTCATCGGCGTGCATGCCGCGCTGCATGCCAGGCTCCCGGGTATCTTGCTCGGGCAGGCCGGGCACGTGGCGGTGAGTCTGATTTGGGGATTCGTCTTTGTTGCGCTGGCGCGACGCGTGCCCGAAGTGCTTGGGCGGCCCGTGCTCTGGGGCGCAGTTTACGGCGTCGTCGTGATGCTCGTAATGCACTTCGTCGTCGTGCCGCTCGGCCACGCGCCGCGCATTCCTTACAGCCTGCCGGGACTGCTCAACAACCTGGTCGCGCACACGCTGTTCTTCGGCGTGCCGGTCGCGCTCGTCGCCGCGCGTCTTATGAACGCAGCTGCCCGACTTTATCCTTGATTCGTTCGAGCGCCGCGACGATGTTTGGATCGAAGTGCGTGCCGCTCTCGCGTTTGACTTGATCGAGCGCGTGACCGAAGGTCATCGCCGGACGATCGGGACGCGCATTCATCATCGCGACCAGCGCGTCGGCTACGGCAATGATGCGTCCCGATAACGGAATCGCTTCGCCTTTGAGTTTGCGCGGATAACCCATGCCGTCCCAGCGCTCGTGATGCGAGCGCGCCATCGTCGCGGCCGCGCTAAAGAGCTTCGAATCGGCGATCGACAGAATCTCTGCGCCCGCATCGGCGTGCTTTTCGATAGCGGCACGCGAGGCCGGCGAAAGGAGGGCGGTCGTACCGAGCGTCTTCTCGGCAACGCACAACTTGCCGACGTCATACACGTGTCCGGCTTCGCGAATGGTTTGCACGTCGCTGACCGAGCAGCGCAACTCGATCGCGAGCATCACTGCGATTTCGCTCGCAAGCCGCATCTTGGCGGCGCCTTCCGAATCGCGCGCAGCGTAGGCACGCGCCATCCCATCGATCGCCTCGCGATCGCGCGCGTGCAAGCGGCGGTCGGCGGCTTCGGCGCGCTCTTTGAGCTCGCGCATCTCGCCGTCGCGATCGGTTTGCGCGTTTTGCGCGGTGGCTAGACGCCGCACGTGGCTTGCAAATTCTTCCGCCGTGACCGGCTTATTCAAAAACACGTTGACGCCGGCATCGAGCGCGCGGTTTTTCAGTTCGCGGTCGTCTTTGCCGGTGAGCATGATGATCGGCGTTCGCTCGCGGCCGGGCACGCCGCGCAATTCCAAGACGAACTCAACGCCGTCCATATCGGGCATGCTGTAGTCGACCACGCACAGCGTCGGATCCATACCGTTTAAGTAATGCAGCGCTTCGCGGGGGTCCGAAAACGGAACCACCTCGCCGCCGAGCATCTTTTCGATCGCCGCGGCATACATGCGCAACGTCGGCTCGTAATCGTCAATCACCACGACCCTGGACATACTCTCATTTTCGGCCCCTCTCCAGGAAGTCTCAAGCCGAGGGACTAGTTTTTAACCATATGCCTGAGACTAAGCCGCGCGTCGCTATCATCGACGACGAGCCCCGCATCCGGGAATTGCTCGAATTGACCCTGGGCCACCACGGTTATGCCGTCAGGACCGCGCCCGACGGGCCGGCCGGGCTGGATCTGGTCAAAAACTGGTCCCCGGACGTGATCGTCCTCGACGTCATGATGCCGATGGTCAGCGGCATCGAGCTTCTCCCAATGTTGCGCAGGGTCACCGACGCGCCGGTCGTGATGCTCTCCGCCCGGGGCGAGGTCGACACCAAGGTCGAGGGCCTTACGCACGGCGCCGACGACTATCTCAGCAAGCCTTTTGAAATGCAGGAGCTGATCGCGCACATCGATGCCAAGTTGCGCCGCCCGCATCTCGAAAATCGCAACGTGATCGCCTACGACGATATCAGCGTCAATCTGGACGAGCACACCGTGGTACGCGCCGGCAAGCGCATCGAGCTCTCCCCGCTCGAATACGACCTGCTGGTTACGCTGCTGCGCCGTCCACGCCGGGTCTTCACTCGCGACGAGTTGCTCGATCTGGTGTGGGGCAACGAGAAAGACGTCGGCCAGAACGCGGTCGAGCGCTACATCTCGTACCTGCGCGTCAAGGTCGACGAGGGCTTTGCCCGGCCGCTGATTCAAACGGTGCGCGGCGCCGGATATACGCTTCGTGCCGACTGAACCGACCTTCCGGAATTTTGCGCGGCGGATCACGCGCGGCTACGTTATTTTAGCGGTCGCGCTGATTGCGCTGGTCGCGGGCGCGTCGTCGGCCTTTTTCATCGTCGGTTTCGCGTCGACGTTCAACCAGTCGATCGACGCAGCGCAGGCCCGCATGCAAAAGCGCGTGCAAGATCTCTCGGCGCAGCATCTCACGCTCGCGCAATTGGCGCCCAAAGTCATCGCCGACGAGCCAAACTCGCGCTCGCGCATTCTGGTCTTGGATTCGCAACACCGCGTCGTTGCCGGCGCGTCGGCGCAACTCGACGATAGCGAACGCGCCATTGCCGGGCTGCTCGTGCTGCGCCCGCGTTTCGTCGGCGTGCCGGGCGGCGGCACGATCGTGCTCGAGCCCGATGTGGCCGATTTCTCGCACTCGCTCGTGCGCTATTGGGAGCGCATTCTCCCGATCGGCTTGATCGCGGTGGTGATTGCGTGGCTCGCGGGCCGTGTGATCACCGGTCGCGCGTTGCGGCCGCTACGCGAAGTCAATGACGCGCTCGGCTCGATCGCCGAAGGCGACTTCACCCCGAAGCTGTTGCTCGAGAGCGACAGCGGCCTGCACGAACTCACGCAAACCTACAATCAGGTGGCGCAGCGCTTGAACGCCGCGACCTACGAGCAGCGCCGGCACGAAGCGCAAATGCGGCAGTTCATCGCCGATGCTGGCCACGAATTGCGCACGCCGCTTACGATTTTCATGGGCTACCTCGATGCGTTGCAATCGGGCGTCGTGTCGGACGGCGACGGTGTGCGCCGCGTGCACGAGACGATGCTCGACGAGAGTCGCAAAATGCGCCACATCATCGAGAAGTTGATCTTGCTTGCGCGGCTCGAACGCGAGAGCGAAACGGTGTTGGACGAGATCAACCTGCAGTCCGTCGCGGCCCGTGCGGTCGACGCGCTGCGCCCGCTCGCGGGTGACCGGCTGCAACTGGCGAGCGACGGCGAGGCCGTGGTCATCGGCGACGACAGCGAGCTCTACGAAGCGGTCAAAAACGTGGTCGAAAATGCGGTGCGTTATGCGCCCGCCTCACTCGTCCAGATCCGGGTCGGTCGCGCCGGCGATACCGCCGTCCTCGAGGTGGCCGATCGCGGCCCCGGCATGGCGCCGCTCGACGTCGAGCACGCCTTCGACCGGTTCTACCGCGGCAGTTCGCACGGCGAAATCGACGGTTCGGGCCTGGGGCTGGCCATCGCCAAACGGGCCGTCGAGCGCATGGGCGGCTCGATCGGAATCGAGAGCGGCCCCGATCAAGGGACGACCGTCACGATGCGGTTTCCCGCCGAAACGTAAGCGGCTGGGCGGTTACCCGCTAAAAGGGACCAGGGGCTATTTTCCGTTTCCCGGTGGAGGCAAAGCGCTCGGCATAGCAAAGCTGGGCACAGTACCCTTGTATCCACGGAGAACCGCATGCTCGACGTCCCCACCACGATCTCCCGACGTTCAGACCTCGGTCAATTTTTGCGGGCCCGCCGCGGCGCATTGCGCCCGGTCGACGTCGGGCTCGAGGACGACAGCAATCGCCGGCACGTCGCCGGGCTGCGCCGCGAAGAGGTCGCGAAGCTCGCGGGTATCTC
>Ga0335074_10002084_pt1 | contig 27220 bp, 27 predicted proteins | sample Lox_Sample_23_FD_206715 | JGI IMG/M metagenome (GOLD analysis project Ga0335074, IMG submission 206715) | Soil microbial communities from Loxahatchee National Wildlife Refuge, Florida, United States - Lox_Sample_2.3 | ecosystem: Environmental > Terrestrial > Soil > Wetlands | place: USA...
CGTCGGTGCGGCCGTCGGCCTGATCAACGGCCTGCTGATCGTAAAAGGCCGGCTGAACGGGTTCATCGTCACGCTCGGCATGACGATCGTGCTGGCCGGCCTGCAGCAAGGGGTCGTGCGGGGGAACTCGCTGTTCAACTTGCCGGCCGCGTTCAACTACCTGGGGGCGACGGAGTACGGGCAGCTTCCGGTGTCGCTGATCGTCACAGCGGCCATCTTCGTCGTCACCGGCCTGTTCCTGCGCTATCACCGGGTGGGGCGGGCGATCTACGCGGTCGGCGGCAACCGGGAGGCGGCGCGCGCCGCCGGGATCAAGGTCGACCGGGTCAGGATCGGCGTCTACGTGGTCGGCAGTGTCCTGGCCGCCCTCGGCGGCCTGATGGAGGCCGGCCGGGTCAGCGCGGTGACCGGCACGCAGGGATACCAGGAGGGGATCATCTTCGCCGTTTTCGCCGCCGCGGTGATCGGCGGCGTCAGCCTGCGCGGCGGCCGCGGGAACATGGTCGGCGCGGCATCCGGCGTGTTGCTGCTCGGCCTGGTGCAGAACATCCTCGACCTCTCCAACGTCTCGAACTACTGGATCGAGGCCGCCGACGGCGTGGTCATCCTGTTCGCGCTGCTGATGGCCCGGGTCATCGGCGGAGAGGCGGCGGCTGAATGAGGGGCGCCGGGGGAGGGGCAAAGATCCTCGGCTTCGACACCTACGACGTCCGGTTCCCCACATCGCGGAGCCTGGACGGCTCGGACGCGATGAACCCGAGCCCGGACTACTCCGCCGCCTACCTGGTACTGCGCACGGACGCACCGGACGGGCTGGCCGGTCACGCCCACGTGTTCACGATCGGGGACGGCAACGACATCCAGCTCGCTGCCATCCGCGCGCTCGAGCCGCATATCGCCGGGCGGGATCTCGACGAGACGCTGGCGGATCTCGGCGGCCTGTACCTCAGGCTGACCGGCGACAGCCAGCTGCGGTGGCTCGGTCCCGAACGCGGCGTGGTCCACATGGCCATCGGCGCGGTGCTGAACGCGTGCTGGGACCTGGCCGCGCGGCGGGCAGGAAAGCCGCTCTGGCGGCTGCTGGCCGAGCTTCCGGCCGAGCAGATCGTCGGCCTCGTCGACTTCAGGTACCTGGCCGACGCGCTCACCCCGGGCGAGGCGCTGGACCTGCTCGAGCGGCAGGCGGCTGACCGGGCCGAACGGATCGAGATCCTCGAGCGCGAGGGCTACCCGGCCTACGCGACCACGCCCGGCTGGCTGGGCTATTCCGACCAGCGGCTGGCCGAGCTGAGCGCGCAGGCGGCGGCGGATGGCTTCGCGATGATCAAGCTCAAGGTCGGCGCCAGGCTCGAAGACGATCTCCGCCGCTGCCGCATCGCCCGGGACGCGGTCGGCGAGAAAACCGGCGTCGCGCTGGACGCGAATCAGGTCTGGGACGTGCCCACGGCCATCGCGCGGGTGCGCGCGCTGGCGTCCGTCCGGCCGGAATGGATCGAGGAGCCGACCAGCCCGGACGACATCCTCGGCCTGGCGCGGATTCGCCGGGAGGTCAGCCCCGTGCGCGTCGCGACCGGCGAGCACGTCGCCAACCGGGTGATCTTCAAGCAGCTGCTGCAGGCCCACGCGATCGACGTCATGCAGATCGACGCCTGCCGGGTAGCCGGCGTCAACGAGAACATCGCCAACCTGCTGCTGGCGGCGAAGTTCGGCATACCGGTGTGCCCGCACGCTGGTGGCGTGGGCCTGTGCGAGATCGTTCAGCACCTGTCGATGTTCGACTTCGCAGCCGTCTCGGGGACCAGGGACGGGCGCATGATCGAGTGGATCGACCACCTGCATGAGCATTTCGTGAATCCGGCGGAGGTCCGCGGCGGGCGCTACCGGACACCCACCGGTCCGGGTGCGTCCACCGAACTGCGGCCCGAGTCAGTGGCCGAGTTCTCGTTCCCGCGCGGCCCGGCGTGGGCCGGCTGACCAGGCTCCCGCCATGACGACGCTGCCGACGGTCCCGCTTGGCCGGTGCGGCCTGCCGGTCACCCGGCTGATGTTCGGCGGAGCGCCCATCGGCGGCTTGTACGCGCCGGTCGGCGAGGACGAGGCGCGGGCCACGCTGGAGGCAGCGTGGGCCGCCGGGATCCGCGCCTTCGACACAGCGCCGCACTACGGCGCGGGGCTGTCGGAGCGCCGGGTCGGCAGGTTCCTGGCCGGGCTCCCGCGCGGCCAGTACGTGCTGTCCACCAAGGTCGGCCGGCTGCTGGTGCCCAGCGACCACGACGGGCCCGGCGCGGAGGAGTTCCCGGGCGAGACGCCGGGGCTGGCCCGGGTCAGGGATTACAGTCGCGACGGCGTCCTGGCCTCGCTTGAGCACAGCCTGGAACGGCTCGGCACCGATCACGTCGACATCGCGCTCATCCATGACCCGGACGACCACGGGCAGCAGGCTCTCGACGGCGCCTACCCCGCCCTCGCCGACCTGCGCGCGGCCGGAGTGATCGGCGCGGTCGGGGTCGGCATGAACCAGGCTGAGATGATCGAGTGGTTCCTGCCCCGCGCCGACCTTGACTGCGTGCTGGTCGCCGGGCGGTACACGCTGCTGGACACGCGAGCAGCGGCCATGCTGCTCCCCGAGTGCCAGCGCCGGGGCGTGGCCGTCCTGGCTGGCGGCGTGTTCAACAGCGGCATCCTGGCCGATCCCCGCCCGGGGGCGCAGTTCGACTACCGGGCCGCGCCCCCAGGCGTCCTTGGCCGGGCGCAGCGGATCAGGGCCGTGTGTGAGCGCCACGGGGTCCCGATCGGCGCCGCGGCGCTGCAGTTCACCTTGCGCCACCCGGCGGTCACCGCCGCGGTCGTCGGTGCCCGCAGCCCAGGGGAGATCCAGGCCGACGCCGGCTACCTGGCGGCTCCGGTGCCGGACGGGCTGTTCGAGGAGCTTGCCCGCGAGGACCTGATCCCGGACCCTGTGGCGGGGATGCCTTGATAGTTGACGCGCACCACCACATCTGGGATCCGGTGGCAACCAGGCACGCCTGGCTCGACGCCACGCCGGCGCTGAACCGGCCGTTCAGCCTGGCCGACTTGGAGGAGACCAGCGCTCCGGAAGGCGTCACGGCCAGCGTGCTCGTCCAGGTGCTCGCCAGCTCGGCCGAGACCGAGCAGTTCCTGGCCCTGGCGGGCCCGTCGGAGCTGGTCGCCGGGGTGGTGGGGTGGGCCGACCTGACACATCCCGGGGTGGGCGATGAGATCGCCAGGCTCCGGGCCGGCCCCGGCGGTGACCGGCTGGCCGGGTTCAGGCACCTGGTGCAGGACGAGCCCGATCCGGCCTGGCTGGAGCGGCCCGACGTGCGCCGCGGGCTGCGGGCGGTCGGCGCGGCGGGCCTGGCCTACGATCTGCTGGTCCGGCCGCACCAGCTGCCGGCCGCGCTGGCCGTGACCGGTGCCCTCGGCGACGTCCGGTTCATACTCGACCACGGGGCCAAGCCGGACATCGCGTCCGGCGCGCTCGAGCCGTGGGCTTCGCTGATCAGCGGCCTCGCCGCCAGGCCCAACGTCTGGTGCAAGCTGTCCGGCCTGGTCACCGAGGCCGGCGCGGGCTGGCGGCCCACCCAGATCCGCCCCTACATATGTCGGCTGCTGGACGCCTTCGGGCCGGGCAGGCTGATCTTCGGCTCGGACTGGCCGGTCTGCACGCTCGCAGCCAGCTACGCCGAGGTGTTCGCGCTGGCGCGGGAGGAACTGGCGGGTGAACTGGGGCCCACCGAACTGCAGGCGGTGTTCAGCAGCAATGCGGTGAGCGTGTACGGACTGGGGACCTAGGCCTCGTTATGTATCCATGATCTTTAGAGCACCGACGCCAGCCACTGCTCGACGCTCGCGATGTGCACGGTGGCCCAGGACCTGGCCACGTCCGGATCACCCGAGGCGAGCGCGTCGAGGATCGCGCGGTGCTCGTCGAGCGTGCGCTCGCGCGCGCCCGCCTGGGTCAGGCCGCGCCATACCCGCGCCCGGGTGGTCGGCCCGGACAGCGTCTCGAGCAGCGAACACAGGACCGAGTTCCCGGAACACGCGGCGATCTGCCGGTGGAACTCAAGGTCGTTGGCCACCAGGTCCTCGACCTCGGGGTGCCTGCCCAGGCTGTCCAGCAGCGCGCCCAGCTCGCGGATCTGCTCCTCGGTGATCCGCTTGGCTGCCATGGCCGTGGCCGCGGGCTCCAGTATCCGGCGGACCTGCAGGAACTCGAGCACGATGGCGTCCTTGTGGAAGTCGACGATGAAGCTCAGCGCCTCCAGCAGGACAGCGGGCTTCAGGCTGGTCACGTACGTCCCGTCGCCGCGGCGGACGTCCAGGATGTTGACCAGGGACAGCGCCCGCACCGCCTCGCGCAGCGAACTGCGCGACAGGCCAAGCTCGGCGGCCAGATCCGCCTCCTTCGGCAGCCTGTCCCCCGCGCGGAGCGTTCCGGAAACGATCATCGATTTGATCTTCTCGATGGCCTCGTCCGTTACCGCCACCGCGCGCCTCCATAGGTCCGATGTTTGCTCCCGAGTATCGCACAGCGCGCGCCGCCCAGGGCCGCGCCAGACACCGTTCTGGCAGGTCAGAGAGGGCGAGGTGGCGCACCGGCCGCCCAGCGCCAGGGGGCAGCGCTGGGCGGCCGGTGCGGTAGTTCCGCCGGGGAACCACTGCCGGTTACGACACCGGGAAGTCGAAGTAGTGGAGGCTGACGAACGCGGGGTTGCCGGTCGCCCCGGAGACGAACTCCAGGTAGACGTTGTGGGTCCCGGTCACCGTGGAGATATTGGCCGGGATCGTCTCCCAGGAGGACCACCCGCCAGTGTTCGCGACCGCGAAGCTGCCCACTGGCGAGTTATCCGGGTTGTCAAGCACCACCTCCACCAGGCCGCTCACTCCGCCAGCGGCCCCGGAAGCGACCCGCGCGTCGAACTGGCTGGATCCGGAACCGAAGTTGATGTTGCTGTACTCGAGGTAGTCGCCGTTGGACAGTTCAGCGGCCTGGTTGCCGTCCACACCGGACGGGTTCGTGTCGCCGGTCGCGGAATCGACAGTTATCGTGCCCTGGCTGGCGCTGTAGCAGTCGGCCGAGATGTACGACGTCGCGGTCGTCGTGCACGACGTGCCGCCGCCACTGCCACTGCCGCCACTGCCGCTGCCGCCACTGCCGCTGCCGCCACTGCCGCTGCCGCCACTGCCGCTTCCGGTAGTGGTGTAGACGGCCACGTAGCTGACGCTCATCGCCGCCCCGGAGCTGGTCGAGCTGGCCGGCGTCGTGCAGCCGCATACCCCGTTGGGGTAGCCGCCGCCGATAGCCACGTCCAGGATCAGGAAGAAGCCATGGTCAACGGCGGCTTCCCAGGTTGACGTGCCGACTTGGCTCTCGCTGACCGTGTAGTACGCGTTGCCGTTCAGGTAATAGGTGATTGACTCGTCGCTGGTGTTCGTCCGGTTAATGATCACCGAGTAGGTGTTGTAGCCGGTCTGGCAGCCAGAGCAGGAGACCAGGCCACTGCTGAGCCCGTCGGTTTCGTTGCACGGCCCGCCCGGATCGACGCCGCAGTGCAGCGTGCCGGAGTGTTCCGACAGCGCGTTGACGTCCTCCATGATGTCGATCTCACCGACCGACGGCCAGTTCGAGCAGTCCATCGTGCCCGAGGTTCCGGCCCCGCTGGAACGGAAGCCCGCTCCGAGCATCCAGAAAGCAGGCCAGTAACCCAGCCCGCTGGCCGGGTTCGGCTGCTCGATCGACGCTGAGACTTCCATCTCGCCGCCAGCTGGCGCCTCGAAGTCATCGGCGACTGTCTCAATCCGGCCCGACGTCCAGGACCCGCCGTTGTCCAGCGGGGTTATGTTCAGGTGGCCGTTGCCGTCCTCGGAGACATTGGACGTCGAGCTGGTGTCGGTTTCGACTTCGCCCGTGCCCCAGTTGCCGGTGCAGCCGGTGCCCGAGTACTGAGTGCCCTGGTCGTAGGTCCAGTTCGAGTCCACGCCGGATCCGGCGGCACCGGAGAAGCTATCGCTGAACGCGGTAGTCCATCCCGATGGCGGCGGAGGGACCGTGCCGGCCATCGCGGCGGGCGCGGCCGTAAAGAACACTGCCGCGGGAGCGAGCGCGCTGATCGCCGCGACGGCGATCACCATGCCCCGTCTGCCCGGTAAAACCGTCCTTTTCGCGTGACCCGTGGGCCAGCTGAGATGGATGCGCATGAGGATCTCCTTTCGGGGGTGTGGCTGGGTCCTCCGCTCGCTAGTGACCCCCCCGGGAATGCCCGCATCCGCAGCTTGCGCGGATGACGGCAGTAGTTGGCAGCAACTGGGTGGTGGCTGGCAGCTCTCGCTCGGCGATCCTGGCTAGCAGCCGCTGGGTAGCTCGCGCGCCGAGCTCGCGGACGGGCTGGCTCACCGTGGTCAGCTGTGGGTCGACAAGGCGGCTCGGGTAGATGTCGTCGAACCCGGTCAGCGCGACATCCTCCGGAACCCGGATGCCCGCTCGCTGCAGCTCGCGGAGCACACCGATCGCCATCTGGTCGTTGGCGCAAACCACGGCCTCCGGCAGTGACGTCCGGCCCAGCAGGACCCTGGCGGCCGCCGTGCCGCTGCCCTCGGAGAAGTCCCCGTGGATGATCTGGTCGATGACACCGTAGTGACCAGCGAGCACCGCCTCCTCGAACGCGAGCTGCCGCTCCCGCGCGTCCGGCGCGTCCTTCGGCCCGGCGACGAAGCACAGCCTCCGGTACCGATGCTGCTCAAGGAGATGCCCGACAACCGCGGCCATGCCGGTCAGGTTGTCGGCCACGAGCACGTCAAGCTCGGTCTCGGCGCGCTGGCCCGCGATGACCACGACCGGCATGCGCTTCGCCAGCCCGCGCAGCTCGTCACCGGCCAGCACCTCCTCGGCCACGAGCAGGCCGTCGACCTTCCCGGACAGCGAGCGCACGCGCTGCTCGAACTCCTCGCCCCGGCTTCCGAACGTGAGCAGGAGCGAGAACCCAGTGCCGCGCAGGACCCCTTCGGCCGCGTGCACGATCTCGTCGATGAACAGCACGCTGCTCCGCTCGACGTCGATCTCGGTGCCACCTCGTTCCAGGCCGACGAGACCGATGATGTTCTTGCGGCGGTTGCTGAGGCCCTGGGCGTAGGCGTCGGGCACGAAGCCGAGCGCATCGATGACGGCGAGCACGCGCTCACGTGTGTCCTGGCTTACCAGGGTGGATCCGCGGATGACGCGGGACACGGTGGCGGTGGACACCCCCGCCACGCGAGCCACATCGTAAACAGTCGTCACCGGGACCTGCGCTTTGTAACCGGTTACATAAGTTGGTCGTAGTCCAAACTAAATTGGCCTGTAACCGCTGTCAATAGCTGCTGCCAGGGCGGGCGCGGCTCTGGCGGGGTAACGCCCGGGATGTCTGGCGGGCACTAATGAGTGTGAAGACCGAGGCAGGCGTGATTCACTTCGCGATCGCGGCCGAGAACTTCGCCGGCTACTGGCTGTTCAGCCTGGCCACACTGGCGGTCGCCACCGGCGCGGTGACCGCGGTGCTGCTCGGCGTGGCCCTGGCCACCGCCGGGCCGGGGGCGGCGACAGGCGCCAGCCGCACCCCGGCTGCCGCCAGCGGGGACCCCGGCATGGTGGGCATGCGGATGCCGCACACTGGTTCGCCGCGGGCGCCGAAAGGCGGCTCCGGCATGCCCGGCATGACGATGCCTGACACCGCCGGGTCGGCGATCAGGCTCACCAACAGCACGCCAGCCGGCGACATCACGATGCCGAGCCCGGACATGCAGATGATGACCGGGATGAGGATGGCGAGCTCGGTGCCGTGTACCGCGGCACCCACAGCGGCACAGGAGCAAGCCGCGGTCAGCTTCGTGGACACCAGCTGGCAGGACGCGAAGAAGTACCAGAGCCTGGCGGCGGCCAGAGCGGTCGGCTACCGGCCTATCACGCAGCCGGGCGCGCCCGTTGTGCACTACCTGAACCCGGCCTACTACCTGGCCACCGTCAACGGGGGGACGATCCTCAACACCGCCGATCCGCAATCCCTGGTGTACGCGAACACGCCCAAGGGAGCTGTGCTGGTCGAGGCGATGTACATCACCTACCCGGGCGGGCCCACTCCGCAGCCCGGTGGCTGCCTCACCCAATGGCACGTGCACACCAACCTGTGCCTCACCGCCTCGCTCGACGTGGTCGGCGAGGTCGGGCCGGGTAATACGACCTGCCCGCCGGGCTCGGTCAACCGGGTCACGCCGCCGATGATCCACGTCTGGTTCGTGCCGATCCCCGGCGGCCCAACCGCCATTGACGCGCCCGACCGGCAGGTCGTCCAGGCCGCCGAGCAGGTGGCCGCTCCGCCGAACGGCATCGCGTGATGGCGGCGCAGCCTGCCGCCTGGCTCGACCAGCCAAAGGCGCTGGCCCGGCCCACGCTCGACACCCGGCGCTGGCTGCAGCTGGGCCTGGCGGGCATCTGGCTGCTCGATGCCCTGCTCCAGTTGCAGTCGTTCATGTTTACCAAGGCGTTCGGCCAGTCACTGGCCGCGACAGCCCCGGGAAATCCGGCCATCATCGCCGGCCCGATCAACTGGTCCGCGCGGATCATCGAGGCCCATCCCACCTGGACCAACGCCCTGTTCGCCAGCATCCAGCTGTTCATCGCGCTCGGCATCGCCTGGCGGCCGACCCTCAGGGTCTCGCTGGCTGGGTCCGTCGTCTGGTCGCTGGGGGTCTGGTGGTTCGGCGAAGGGCTCGGCGGCGTGCTCACAAGCTCGGCGGACCCGCTGGCCGGGGCCCCGGGCGCGGTGATCATCTACGGGCTGCTCGCCGTGCTGCTGTGGCCCGTGGACCGGCCCGGCCCGTTCGAGGCCGCCCGCCCGTTCGGCCAGCGGACCGCCCGGCTGCTCTGGCTGGCGCTGTGGGGCGGCCTCTGTTACCTCGCCATCGAGCCCGGTGACCGGACGGCACAGGGGCTGCACGACATGATCTCGTCGATGGCGGCGGGTGAGCCGGGCTGGATCGCGTCGCTGGACCGGAACGCCGCGGCCCTGGCCGACGGCCGCGGCCTGCTGATATCGGTCCTGCTCGCGCTGGTGCTCGCCGTCATCGCTGCGAGCATCTTCCTGCCACCGCCCGGCGTCCGGGCTGCAGCGCTGCTGGCCTGTGCGGTTGCGCTGATCATCTGGATCGTCGGCGAGAACTTCGGCGCCATTCTGGCTGGCTCAGGCACCGACCCGAACACGGGCGCGGTGCTCATCCTGCTCGCCGCCGCCTACTGGCCATCGCGGCGCCGCGGCGAAGCTGTGACCGACGGGCCTCAGCGCTGCGCCTAGGTACCGTGTGAACATGCCCACTGCCGCGGAAATGCGCCGGATGCGCTGGATAGAACGCTGGGTGGAGACCACCTTTCCGAGGGTGGTGCGGCGCGTGCTCAACGGGGAAGCGCCGCAGCCCGGCTGGCTGCCTCGCCGTTTGCTGACCGTGGTGTCGGCTGACATCGACGTCGACGGAGGCATCGGCGCAATCTGGCTCATGTGGCGTCCCCGGTCGGCGAAAGCGGAGAGCCACACCGTGCTGATTGAGCGCTTCGGCGGACAGTGGGAGTACACGGGCGGTGGCAGTAAATCAGATGATGACGTGGCCGCCGACAGGCTGGCGGCGGGCCAGCCCGGGCAGATCGGCATGATCGAGTGCAACGATGGCGCGGGCAGCTTGAGCTATGCCTACCGCCTGGAGCATCCGGACTCTTTAAGGGAGGCCCCGTGGGTCGGGTCGAGCGAGCTGCAGGTGGCCGCTGAAGTGAGCCATCTCCTCCTCGGCGGGCGGCGGGTCGAGGTGCCCGGGCCCGGCCGGCTCATCGTGGCCTGGAAGTCCGGGTCCACAGGCTGCGGGGGCCTGCGGCCGCTCATCGTGGCGGTGGGGCACGACGGCTCGGAACTCTCCCGGATCGGCCCTCATGACGGTGTAGACAGCTACACCTGGGCAAAGCTGAGCAGCCAAGCCGAGTGAAGCCTCCAGTGGCCGCATATTGATCCTTTTGGTCCCTGCCCAAAGGCTGGAGCGGGACGATCGCCGACCTGAAGCACGTGGTGATCCTCATGCAGGAGAACCGTTCCTTCGATCACTACTTCGGCACGCTCAGCGGAGTCCGTGGCTTCGGCGACAAGCAGGCCCTCAGCTACCAGAACGGGACCAGCATCTTCCAGCAGCCCGACCCGGCTCGCACCGACCTCGGGTACTTGCTCCCCTATAACTTCACCGACCAGACGGACGGTGATCTCGACCATTCGTGGGATGGCGACCACGAGGCCTGGAACGGCGGAGTGTGGAACAACTGGGTCGCGGCCAAAACCGAAGAGACGATGGGCTTTTTCACCCGGAACGAGATCCCGTTCCAGTACGCGGTGGCCGACGCTTTCACGATCTGCGACGGTTATCACCAGGCGATCATGGCGCCCACCAGCCCCAACCGGATGTACTTCTGGACGGGGACGTCGGCGGGCTGGACCAGTAACCCGAACGACTACGAGGTCGACTTCGGATCCGACGCCGGGACGGCCGAGGTCACGACCTACCCCGAGTTGCTGCAGGCCGCTGGCATCAACTGGCGGGTTTACACCAACAACCAGGTGGGCGACAGCGGCACCTACCCCGACTACTTCCTCGGCGACTACGGCGACAACCCGCTGTGGTTCTACCAGCAGTACAACAGCACCAACAGCCGCGAAGGCGGGACCAGCGAGCTCGCGATCCGCGGGGCGGTCACACCATGGCAGACCGACGCGGGGGCACCGCCCCTCAGCCAGACCCACGCCGCGTACGTGCTCTCATCGTTCATCGACGATGTCACCAGCAACACGCTCCCGCAGGTGTCATGGATCGTCGCTCCCGCTGGCTACTGCGAGCACCACTCCTACACGCCCGACTTCGGCGCCCACTACGTGAACACGGTGCTCCATACGCTGTTCTCGAACCCCGAACTGTGGAAGAGCACGGCGCTGTTCATCACCTATGACGAGCACGACGGGTTCTTTGACCACCAGCTCTCGCCCTATCCCGAGGCGAGCGTCACCGACGAGTACATCTCGGGGTGGCCGATCGGCCCCGGGACCCGGGTCCCGATGCTCATCTGCTCGCCGTGGACCCGGGGCGGCTACGTGGACTCCAACGTCTACGACCACACCTCGATGCTCCGGTTCCTGGCCGCGTGGACGGGAGTGAAGCCGGTCAACATCAGCCTTCTCCGTCTACGGGCCCGACGGGTTCCTGACGAGCTTCGCCGGCCAGATTGTCCCGGCCGGCCAGGACGCTGGCCCAATCCCGGCCGTCACCGCCGCCCCGCGAAGCGGGCACGTCAAGACTGTGCAGCTCACGCTAACCAACGGGGGCGGAGAGGAAATTCTTTACACCCTCATAACGAACGATTACGAGGGCCGCACCGAGACGGTCAGCGTAAGGGCTGGGCGGCCCGAAACCATTTACTGGCCAACCGATCAGTACGGCTACTACGACGTGGTGATCACCACCAACACCGGCGACGGCTTCCGCCGCCGCTACGCAGGCCGCATCGCCTGAACGGTGACATCGGCGTGGCGCCTGCATCTTCTGTGCAGGCGCCACGTGGACCACATGCGTTCCGGAAGGTCAGGCGGTGTCGAACTCACCGATCAGCTCGCCGATGAGCTGGATGCTGCGCATGACGCTGTCGTGCGGGATGGCGGCGACCTGCTGGAAGGTCATAAGCCGGTCAATGCCGAGGTCAGCGAATGCCTCGAGCTGCTCGCGGCAGGTTTCCTTGGAGCCGACGATCAGGGATCCCTGCTTGTAGAGCGCATCGAACAGCTGCTCATCGGGAACGGGCTCGCCTTGCAGGATGCTGGCGATGGCAAGCTGAGCGTCGTTCGGGGCTGCGAACGCGGCTTCGCTGCGCAGGAACTGCCCGATCAGACCGCCGCCTGAGGGGTCGTTGACCAGCTTCTGCTCCCGGGCGAATCTCTCGGCATAGGCCGCAGCGGCCTCGAAGAACGTCAGCGCGGTCACCGTGTACCAGGCGGCCGCCGCGGCCGCTCCGTCAGCCATGGCCTGCTCGTCGGTGTCGGCGCAGTGCACGAACGTGAAGTAAGCGATCTGGTTGTTGACGTACGCGCCGACCGGCTGGTCGCATTGCGTGACCGCGTCGCGGTAAAACTGGATCATCCGCTGGACGGCGTCAAGCGGCTCCCACAAGGTTGTGCCCAGGATGCCGACCCCGCGCCGTCCCGCGTCTGCAAAGGACGAGGGGCTGGACCCGGCCTGCCATAGCGGGGGATGCGGCTGCTGGTACGGCTTGGGCAGCACCGGTATGTCGTCGAGGTGGTAGAAGCGCCCGTCGTGGGTGACCCGGGAGTTTGTCCACAGCCTGGGGACAAGCTGGAACGCCTCCTCGGTCTGCTCCGCGACCTCGGCCGGATCGACGCCGAACAGGCGCCATTCCGGAGCCGTGGAGCGGGTTAGCCCCATCTCCAGCCGGCCGCCGGAGAGGTGGTCAAGCGTCGCCGCGCGCTCGGCGACCCGCACCGGGTGGTTGATCGCGCCCGGCGCCAGCACAGCCGAGTGCCCCAGGCGGATACGCCGGGTGCGCTGGGATAATGCCGCCAGGATGACCTCAGGGGCCGACGAGAGGCTGAACTCCTCCCCGCCGTGATGCTCCACTTGCCACCAGCAGCCATAGCCAAGCTCGTCGGCCAGTTCTGCCTGCTCGATTGCCTGCATGAGGCGCACGTGCTCGTGGCCATCGATCCACGGCCGCGGATCCTGAATCTCGTTGAAGAGATCGATCTTCATTTTTAGCGGGACCTCTGGGATCGTGGGGGCTTGCCTCACGGTCAATATCGCAACGGCAATAGGCCGTGTCAATCCTCGAATGGCCGCCAGGTGGGTCCGTCAAATTGGCTTCGTTCTTCTTTTCGCCTGGGGCGCCGCATAGTAAACGGTGACCAGTGTGGTCGAGCGGAAGAAACGATTACTGTGGGACGGTCGGGGTGAATGTGACCGGGAGGGTAGCCGGGCATCGGCCCCACGGCGACGGGATGAGGCCAATGTCCTCGGCGGGGATGGCCAGTCGCACGTCCGGCAGCAAATGCAGCACGGTCTCGACCGCGTTCTTGGCGATGATGCGGGCCGGGACATGTCCCGGGCATCCGTGTGGCCCGGCCGACCATGAGAGGTGAGAACGGTTGCCTATCTCGTCCCACAGGTCATCGCTATGCGCGCTCGGGTCGGCGTTCGCGGCCGCCAGGGCGAGAACGAGCGCGTCGCCCTTTGTGACTGGCTGGCCCCCCAGTTCGACGTCGCGCAGCGCGAACCTGGCCGGCAGGTTCGCTTGCGGGGGATACTGCCACAGCACCTCATCGAGCGCGTCGTCCACACCGAGCCGCCCGCCGCGCACCCGCCCGGCGAACCGGGGATCGGTGAGCATCAGCCGGAGCGCTTGCGCGATCCAGGTCACCTCGCTCTCGAGGCCGGCCGACACCATCAGCACGATTGTCTGCAGGATCTCGGCGTCGTCATGAAGGTTCTTGTGGTTGACGAAGGTGCTGGTCAGGTCATCGCCTGGCACCGCCTGACGTGACCGCATGAGATCGGTGAGAATCTCCTCGTACCGCATGTTCGCCTGGTTCGTCGCTTCGGCGTCCACACCCCCGCCATACAGGGTGTGCAGGCAGTCCAGCAGTTCCTTGCCGAGCGCGACATCCAGGCCAATCATTTTCCCGACTGCCAGCATCGGGACCACTGCGGCGTAGTCGGATACCAGGTCAGCCCGTCCGTTCCCAGCGAACCCAGCGACCAAGTCGGTGCAGATCTTCTTGTTCTCCCGGCTGACCTGGCGCAGCGGCAGCCCGCTTACGGCCTCGTCGAGCGGCGCGCGCAACCTGCGGTGTACGTCGCCGTCCTTGAAGAAGGCGTGCTCCCTCGGGAACATCGCCGGACCGAGGTTAGAGTCGGGCGGAATCCGCCCTTCGGTGTAGTCCCCCCAGTTGTTCGGATCATGGGAGAACAGCCGTTCATGCTTGACGACCTGGCAGATCTCGTCGTACCCAAGCACCAGCCAGGCGTTGACGCCCGGCTCGAGCTGAACCGGGGCCACGGGCCCCCACTGGTTGCGCAGGCGCTGGTAGGCGGCATGCGGATCGCTGGTGGCAGTCGTCTCGGTGAGCGGGGTCAGGCCTTCGAGGTCGGACAGCCGGCCGGCGACCCGGGCTGGTGCGGGGACTGTGGACGTCATGATTGCACCTTCTGGTTGGCGAGGGCGTGCTCTACGACTGTGATGAGGGCCTTGGCCGCGCCTGCGCGGTCGCGCGCGTCACAGGTGGTGACCGGGGTACGCGGGGGCAGGTCGAGGGCTTCGGCGAGTTCGTCGTCGCCGTACCACGGGCTGTCAGGGAACTGGTTGACCGTGACAGCAAACGGCAGGCCGGCGGTATGCGTCTCCAGCTGGTCGAGCACCTCGAAACTCTGCTCAAGCCGCCGCGTGTCGGCGAGTACGAGTGCGCCGACGGCCCCTTCCGCCAGCCCTTCCCACAGATCCCAGAACCTCCGCTGTCCGGGCATGCCGAACAGGTAGAGCACGAGCCGCGGCGAAACCGTGATCCGGCCGAAGTCCAGGGCGACCGTTGTCGCCTTTTTGTCCGCCAGGCCGGCCAGGTCGTCGACGCCCACGCTCGCCTTCGTCATCACTTCCTCGGTGCGCAGCGGCGCGATCTCACTGACCGAGCCAATCAGTGTGGTCTTGCCGACCCCGAACGCGCCGACAACCAGGATCTTCACTGATCGCTGGACAGTCTCGGCCAGGTAACGCCCCGAGGTGCCCGAGGCGCCGTCAGGCGAGCTTGCGTAGGCCATGGAGCAACTCCTCAAGGACTTCACGGCCGGCTGGCGGGCCGGCTGGAGTCCGCACAAGCAGATGGCTGGAATCGACCAGGTCGGAGGCAACGACCACGACCACGCTCACCGGCAGTTCCAGGTAGGCGGCGGCTTCGGCGAGTGAGATCAGGCTCCGGCACATGCCGAGCAGCGCCCGTTCCGTCCGGCCTGCCGAGACCGGAAGCGGCTTGCCACCAGACGCGGCAATCACCAGCGTTTCCGGCCTGATGGTGTTCCTGGTAGGAACAGTGCGACCGCCGGTCAGGACATAGTGCCGGACGGGACGGTCACGGTATTCGCCCGTACTGCTCATGCGCCGGTCCCGTCAGTCCTCGCGCTGTGGTGTGCCGAAGTTGGATTCTCCGATCTTCAGCACCTGCGCCTGCATCTGCTGGGCAATCAGCGCCGGGTCCACACCCTGGTCCGTGATAACCGCCAGATGCGAGCCGTCACCGGCGCCGCGAACGAACAGATAGCCGCCATGACCGTCGAACTCCACCATGACTTGTCGGGCATTGTCCACGCCGGTGCCGAACTGCCTGGCCAGGCTTTGACCGAGCGATTTGAGCCCGGCGCAGGCCGCGGCGAGCCGTTCGGCATCGTCTCGGCTCGTCTCGGCCGAGTGCGTCCGCACCAGGCCGTCGGCTGACAGCACCACCGCATGGTGGACGCCGCGCACCACCATCACTTCGTCAAGCATCCAGTTCTGCTCGACTGTCATCACAGCTCCTGCTCTGCTGAGTTGTCCGGCTGGCCAGCGGGGTTACTGACGCCTGTTTCTCCCCTCAGGAACGCGTTCATCCACGCCCCGGCCTGCTCTGGAGACACTGGCTCGGCCGGGTCAGCACTGGCCGTCGCGGTACTGTCCGCCGCCGGGCCGTCCGCCGCCGGCCCGGCAGTTGCCGTAGCCGGACTGGCAGCCTCGTGCCTGGGGGAGTGCCGACGCGGAAGAATCCGCCTGTCGCCCTCGGTAACGGCCATCGATTCGTCGCCCGCTGCCGGCACTGTTGCCGGGGGCACGGGCAGCGCTTCAGCGGGCTCCACGGTCTCCACCAGCTCGTTCGGGATGCCCACGACCGCACGCACGCCCCCGTACACGGATTCCGACACATCGACCCGGAGCCCGTGCCGCTGCACGTACTGGCCGACGACTGCCAGCCCCGTCTGCGGGAACTCGCCCAGCTCTTCAAGCCCGATGAGGCGGGCCCCGGATGCGATCTCGCGGGCCATAGTCAGCCGGTGGTCATCGAGACCGATCCCGCAGTCGTGCACCTCGATGACCGCGCCGCGCTGCACCGCCCGGATCGTCACGGGCACCGACGTGGTGGGCGGCGAGGACTGAGTAGCGTTGGCGAGCAGTTCGGCGATCAGGTGGATGAGCGGCTCGACGACCGTTGCCGCAGCCGCGATGTCCGGATCGCCGGCCACCTCAACCCGCCGGTAGGCCATGATCCGGCCGGCCGCGGCCCGGACGACGTCGATGAGCGGCAGCGGCTCTGCCCACTGCTGGCCGGGCCACTCGTTGCAGAGCACCGCCATCGACTGCGCATGCCTGGCCTGCTGGGCCGCCGCATGGTCGACCCGCATGGACACCTCGAGCACGTCAGGATCACCCGGGTGGCGCTCCGCCATCAGCGTCGCCTCCTCCTGGATGCGGTGGGCCGCGGTCTGCACCCGGCGGGAAAGGGCAACCACCGCCGAACGGACCGAATCGCTCCGGTCCCCGGCCTGGGCGGCCTCGGTCACCAGCTGGTCAAGCAGCTTGGCCAGCTCCGCGTCGAAGTCATCGGGCAGTTCCGCTGACGGCACGTCGCGTCCCTCGAAGGCGGCAGGCATGCGCTGCATGACCGTGTGATCGAGGGCCTGACGGAGAGCGGCTTCCCTGAGGGCCAGGCTCTGCTGGCTGGCTCGGCTCTGGTCGAGGCGCGCGCGCAGCGCGCTGTGCTCGTCGGCCATGCTCTGTTCCCGGCCGCGCGCCTGCGCAAGCCGTTCCTCCTGGTTGGCAAGCTGGCCTACCTGGTCGGCGATCCGTCCGGCCTGCTCCGCCAGCTTGGCCTCTTGCTCGCCTGCCCGCAGCTCCAGCTGGGTCAGTTCGTCACGCTGGCGGCGACCCGCGCGCCAGGCCAGCCAGAGCAGAACAAGGACCGCGATCGCGGCGGCGACAGCTGCAGCGTCAGCCGCCGTTACCCAGACGCCGGCCGTGCCTGACCGGCGGAGCAACGAGGCAGCGACGGCATAGCCGCCCAAGCAGCAGGTGAGGATGGCGGCAGCGAGAGACAGCCCAGGCTGCGGCGGTGGAGCTGGATTCGAAGAACCGGTCATGACCTGCCTTCACAATGCGTTCAAAATGACATAAAGACGCCGTAATTGATCATTGTGCATTAGAACGTAAAAAGGTCGCCGACAACAGTACTCGCGTTCCGCGCTTTTGCCGCTGTTTCAACGGCACTCCCAGCCACCGCCGCACAGCCAATTGCCGCACCGGGCGGAGCTGGCGCCGGCGGGGGCAGACTGCTTGTCGTGCCGACAGTGATCACGAGCGTCGATGACGCTGGTCCGGGTCGCCGTCCTCTGCCAGTTGTATCAGCGCTGATCGAGTTCGGCTCCGCCCTTCATGTGCTGCGGGATCCGGGTCATCACGATGCGGCTGAATGGGCGGCCGGGATCGGTGCCAGGATGAGCCAGCGTCTGGCGACCTGGACGCAGTCGTTCCCGCCTGGATGCCGGCAGCGTGGACGTCACGCATGTCGAGTACGGCGCCACGATGCATGCGTTCATGAATTTCTCTGGGGTGCTTTTGGCCGCTGACCACGCGATCGACCTCATCGCAGCCAAGCTCGCTGCCGTGTTCGCCTGAACGGCGGCGACCTGGAAGACGCTGTTACTTGCTGGGTTGGGGCAGGTGCTTGCAGGAGATCTTCGGGTCGACGCCCAGGTAGTTCAGCGGCCCGGCGACGATGGTCACGGCGATAGTGGCTGCCTGGCTGCAGTTCGCCGGAGGGCTGGTGTAATCATGGCGCTGACCTGCGGCGACAGCGCCGATGATCAGCCACACAATGAGCACCAGAGATGCGATGTAATGCATGGCACCTGCCATTCACTCCGTGCTGCCATCGGCCAGGACTGCCAGCAGCAGACCCGCTGTCGCGGGTTCAGCGTGTACGTCGACGCTCTCAGTGTGAGTGGTTCGGCGCTTGCCCGAAAGAGGCAAATGTCCGGTGCGCCCGGTCACCCGCCAGCCCTCGCGGCCCCACAGTGGTGTCCTACCAGAGACCAGGCGCGGCCGTAGCCCCAGTTCGCTGGATCTGCGCGCGCTCGATCTCGAGCAGGGTGCGCTTGCGGTCCAGGCCGCCCGCGTAGCCAGTGAGCTTGCCCGTGCTGCCGATCACCCGGTGACAGGGAATCACAATGCACAACGGGTTGCGGCCCACCGCCGCGCCGACATCCCGCGGATCCGTGCCCGCTCCCAGGCTGCGCGCGAGTTCGCCGTACGTCGTCGTCTGCCCGTAGGGCACGACGGCGATCAGCTCCCACACCTGCCGGTCGAACTCGGAGCCCTTGGCCTTGACGGGCAGCTCGAACACAGCGCGGTCCCCGGCAAGGTACTCGTGGAGCTGGCGGGCGACGTCGGTGAACCCGTCGTCGACACGGGGGCCGAACGTCGTCCGGTCAGGCCTGGGCCAGTGCCGCCGGAAGTACAGCCCGGTCAGCGCCGCTTCCTCCCGGACGACCGTCAGCTCGCCCAGCCTGGTTGCCAGAACCGCGTGCACAGATCCTGTGGCCGTATCGGCTGCCACCGTCATCGCCTGCTTCCTTCCGTCAGTCCTGCGTTCATCAGCAAGCAGACGTTCCAGAAGGGCTGAACGTGAGACGGCGACCGGGCCGCAGACTCAGGTGAGTTCTTCCACCTGCTCGTTGAACACTGACATCTGAGACATCAGCCGTTCGCCCAGGTTCGCACTCGTTACGCCGACGTTGTCGACGATGAGCTCAGCCCGTATCATCAGCCGCTCGAACTCGGCGCTGCCGCGTACCCGGGCGAGCGTGTCCTGGCTGCCGCGCAACAGGAAGAAGCCGCCCAGTTCGCCGCCGTGCGGCTCAAGAAGGACCGGCTCGAAGCTCTCGATCTCGCCCTGCTGCTGCAGCTTGGAGTAGTACTCGCTGGCTTCGCTGAAGACCTTCACGGCCTGGCGCTCCCGGCCACGCACCGGAAACCCGAAACCGACGAACAGCGCTGAATCAGCCATGATTCATCCCCCCCGTTTCACGCTGTACCCCCTTGAGTCGAGGCTAACGAGATCTAGCCGGGCCCGGTAGCCGAGGCTCCTATGCTTTCGCTTCCTCGGCCGCCGCGACCGCGGCGCTGAGCACGCCGACGGGCGGGTTGAGGTCGGCGACCGGCGGCGCGTCTTTGAAGCCGTACAGGTAAGGCGCCGAGAGCACGACCGGGACGTGGGTGAAGTTGCCGGGCGGCGGCGGCGACGGTATCTGCCATTCCAGGCCGCGGGATCGCCACGGGTTGGCCGCCGCGCGCTCCCGCCAGAACACTGTCGACCAGATGAAGTTGATGAGGAACAGCAGGATCGAGCCGCCGAGCAGGAACGCTGATATCGATACCCAGTCGTTGATGGTCTGCAGATTCTGCGCGTACTCAAAGACCCGGCGTGGCAGCGCCGCTTCAGGACAACTCTCACAACTTCGGGCTTGGGCTTTCGATAGTGCGCGCGATCTCCGAGGCCCATGGTGGCCGGGTGACAGCCGCGCCCGGCCGGGACGGCGGCGCGGCCGTGACCATCTGGCTGCCGCTGCGCTCGCCAGCCGCCGGAGGAGCCCTGGAAACAGGATCTGATCCGGTTCGCCAGACCTGAGACGTCAGCCTTATTCGCCGGTCGCGCCGTCGGCCAGTTCCCGGGCCACGTCCAGGTGCCCGGCGTGGCGGGCATACTCCTGGAGGACGTAGGTCAGGATCCATGCCAGGGTGGGCCGCACGTCATCAGCGCTGAAGCGGCCACCAGCAGCGGCAACGTCGTCCAGTTTGGCCTCGGTGGCGATCGCTCTTGTCCGCTCGCCGGTGGCGCGCAGCGCGGCGATCAGGGCGGCCGGTGTATCGCCGGCGCCGGCCTGCCAGCGCCCGTCCGGGCCATCGTCACCGCGCGGATCGGCGACTTGCTCGGCCAGGAACCCCCAGCGAAACCACCGCCGCTCCATGTAGACGAGGTGCTTGACCAGTTCCAGCGGCGCCCAGCCGGATGGCAGGTGGCTGGCTCGCAGGTCAGCGTCTGACATGCCGTCGATCTTGCGGCTGATCACCGACCGGTAGTAGTCAAGAAAGCCCAGCAGCAGCTCTTTGGGATCGGCGATCTGGCGGTCAGGCTTGCCTTGGACGGCCATGCCGTTTCCCCTCTCTGACCTGGAGCGGCGGTCGCCACTAGGGACCGCTAGACCACTAGGCCACACCGCTGCGCACCTGGCGGGCTGCCGCGACCAGATTGCGCAGGGCGGGTTCGGTCTCGGCATAGCCGCGGGTCTTCAGCCCGCAGTCGGGATTTACCCACAGGCGATCGGACTGCACTGCCTTCAGCGCAAGTGACAGCGCCTCGGTCATCTCGGCGACATCCGGAATACGGGGGGAGTGGATGTCCCATACGCCCGGCCCGATCCCGCGCCCGAACCCGGCAGCGGTCAGGTCGGTGATGAACTCCATCCGTGAGCGGGCCGCCTCGACGCTCGTCACGTCAGCGTCCAGTGCATCGATCGCGCCAATGATCTCGCCGAACTCGCTGTAGCACATGTGCGTATGTATCTGGGTGGAATCGGCGGCGCCAGAAGTCGCCAGCCGGAATGCCCGCACCGCCCAGTCCAGGTACGCCTCCCGGCCCGCGCGCCGCAGCGGCAGCAGTTCCCGCAGCGCGGGCTCGTCGACCTGGATGATGCGGATCCCCGCTGCCTCAAGGTCGGAGATCTCGTCCCGCAGCGCGAGCGCGACCTGGCGTGCGGTGTCGCTCAGCGGCTGGTCATCGCGGACGAACGACCAGGCGAGCATCGTCACGGGCCCGGTCAGCATGCCCTTAACCGGACGGGTCGTCCGGGACTGGGCGTAGGTTGCCCAGCCGACCGTGATCGGTTCTGGGCGGCTGACATCGCCGTGCAGGATCGGCGGGCGAACGTAGCGGGTTCCGTACGACTGGACCCAGCCGCTGCTGGTGGAGGCGAACCCGTCGAGATGCTCGGCGAAGTACTGCACCATGTCGTTGCGCTCGGGCTCCCCGTGCACAAGCACGTCCAGGCCGATGTCCTCCTGCAGCGCGATCACGCGGTCAATCTCGGCCCGCATGACCGCCTCGTAGGCCTCGCCGGTGATGCGCCCGGCTGTGTGATCGGCGCGGGCCCGGCGGATCTGCTCGGTCTGCGGGAACGACCCGATCGTGGTCGTGGGCAGCACTGGCAGGCCGTCCGCCTGCGCGGCGCGGCGGCTGGCGTAAGCGCTGCGCGGCGAGCCGTCGCCCAGCGCGTTCAGCCTGCTCCTCACCTCGGAGTTCACCGCAGCGCCCGGCGGTCGCGGACTGGTGAGCTGAGCGTTCACCACGGCACGGCCCTCGGCCAGGGCCCGGCCGACGGCGACCACCTCGTCGACTTTCTGCCGGGCGAAGGCGAGCCGTCCGGCAAGCTCGGGTGCCAGCGAACCCTCCGCGCTCAGGTCGAGCGGCACGTGCAGCAGCGAGCACGATGTGCTTACGGTCAGTTGCCCGGCCAGGCCCAGCAGCGACGCGCACACCGAGAGCGCCCCGGGGAGATCCGCGCGCCAGACGTTCCGGCCGTCGATCACCCCGGCGACCAGGGTTTTGCCGCCGATCCCGCCAATCGCCGCGAGTGCCTCCCTGTTGCCAGGCCCGGTCACCAGGTCCAGGCCGATAGCCTCGACCGGGCTTGCCGCGAGCACAGGCAGCGCCTCGCCGATCTCGCCGAAGTAGGTGCTGACCAGCAGCGAGGGTCGCTGGTCCAGTGACCCGAGGCTGTGATAGGCGCGGCGCAGCGCCTCCAGTTCATCGTCGGTCCGGTCCGCTGCCAGCACGGGCTCGTCCAGCTGAACCCATCCGGCGCCTGCGCTGTGCAGGTCTGCGAGCACCTGCGCGTACACGTCCAGCAGCCGGTCCAGCAGGACCAGCGGGCGGAAGCCCGGCTCGGCCGGCTTAGAAAGCAGCAGGAACGACACCGGGCCCAGCAGCACCGGCCGGGTCTCTATGCCGAAGGAACGCGCCTCCGTGAACTCCCGCAGCGGCTTGTCACCGGCCAGCCGCAGGTCTGTTCCTTGCCCGAGTTCGGGCACCAGGTAGTGGTAGTTCGTGTCGAACCATTTGGTCATCTCCAGCGGCGCCACCCCATCGCCGCCGCGGGCCATCGCGAAGTACCTGTCAAGTCCGGTCAGTCCGGTGAACCTCTCGGGCACCGCATTGACCATGACGGCGGTGTCGAGCACGTGGTCGTACAGCGAGAACGTTCCGGACGGAATGCTGGTCAGCCCAGCATCGCGCAGGGTTTCCCAGGTCTGCTGGCGCAGCGCCGCGCCGGTCGCCTCCAGGGCGGCGGCATCGCTCTGGCCGGCCCAGAATGCCTCCGTTGCCTTCTTCAGTTCCCGCCGCGGGCCTATCCGCGGGTAGCCCAGCACAGTCGTTTCCATGGCCATGTCTCCCTCGCCTAGCCATCAGCCATGGCTCACGGAAAGAGGAACAAGGCGGCGGTTTGGCCGCCGTGCCCTGAGCCCTCCCGAGAGGCCATGGACCACCGCGCACCGGCCGGTGCGCGGGCGGAGGCAGGTCTTCGGACTCACGGGCATGACGCCTGGCTGGCGCCTCCTCCTACTAGTCGCCGCTTCCCGGGCTGTGGGCCTAGTGCTTGATGACGACGCTCGTTCCCGTTCACCGCTGCGGGGCAGTGCCGGACTCGCACCGGCTTCCCTCTTGCGACGCATCCCAGCCACAGGCCAGGCACGAACCATCCGCAGCAGCAGTATAAACAGCCGCTTTGTGTTGAGGCCCCAAGGCCGAGGCTTCATTTCTGGGCGATTCCACAAACCTGAGCGATTCCGGCAAACCCGCAGCAGGTAAGGCCTGTCCGGCACTACGGACCGGGATAGTGGCCGACAGCGTGGTGCCGCCAGCAGGCGGGCTGGTGATCTCCAGACGGCCGCTGGCCGCCCCGACGCGGTCGGACAGGCCGATGAGTCCTGAGCCGCGGGAGAAGACGGCCCCGCCCTCGCCGTCGTCACTGACCAGCAGCCGCGCGACACCGTCGTCGACGTGGACGTCGACGTGCACGACGGAGGCGTGGGCGTGCTTAGCGGCGTTCGTCAGGGCTTCCGATACGACGTAGTAGATGGTGACCTCCACCTGCTCCGGCAGCCGCCCGTTGGCATTCACGCTGACCTCCACCGGGATCGCCGCCCGGCGCGCCAGTGCCCGGAGCGCCGGCCCGAGGCCACCCCGCTCGAGGATCGCGGGATGCAGGCCGCGGGATACCTCCCGCAGTTCATCGATCACCTCGGTCAGCCCGTCCGAGATAGTGGCCCACTGCTCCGCCAGGCTGTCCTGTTCCGGCGGCAGGCTGGCCTGCGCCGCCCGGACCTGAAGCGCGAGCGATATCAGCCGCTGCTGCGTCCCATCGTGCAGGTCGCGTTCGATGCGGCGGCGGCTCTCATCGCCAGCGGTGACGACCCGGGCCCGGGAGGCGGCGAGTTCGCTTGCGGCCCGGCGACGCTCTTCCTTGTTGGCTTCCAGCGAGCCGGCCATGCTGTTGAACGATCGCTCGAGGCCGCCGACCTCTCCCGGGCCGGTTTCAGGCATGCGTACGGTCAGGTCACCGCCTGCCACGCGGCCGGCCATCGCGGAAACCTGACGGACCGGACGGACGACCGACCGGATCAGGTAGCCGCCGGACAGCACGATGAGCACGATCGAGGCGATCACGCTGACCGACGCGGCCCCGAATGCCTGGCTGGAGGCGACGTTGGCGCTCTGCTGGCCGGCCGCGTATATCTGGTTCTCGTCGTTCATGAACTGCTCAAAGCTGTCCCGGATCGCATCGACCTTGCGTTTTCCCTGCATCGTGACCTCGAGGGTGCGCGCCGACGCGGGGTCGCGATGCGCGGCGGCAACCACCGGAATTGAGTAGTTCCTGATGTAGGAGTTGCCCGCGGCCACGATCTGCTGCGCCCGCTGGGCCTGGCCCGGGGTCCCCTCCCTGGCCAGGCGCTCCAGAACGGCCGCCTGACGGGTGAACTCGCCCTGGGCCTGATACCACGCCGGGAGGAACTCGGGGGAGGACGTGATCACGAAGCCGCGCTCCGTGGTCTCCACATCGATGAGCAGGCGCTCCAGGCGGTTCGCGGCGATGAGTACCTGCAGCGCGTGACTCGCACCAGCCTCTGAGTCGCTCAGATCGTCGACCGACTGCGCCAGCAGAACGAAGACCAGGCCGATAACCAAAGAGACGAGCGCGCAGACTGCGATCGCTCGCCTGGTGAGGCTGCCCCTTTTGCGCCCCCCGTGCTTAGCTGCAGCCACCATCCCCCCTGCCTGTCTCGCTGAAATGCGGAAACGGGCCGGTAGCGTTGGCCAAGACTACTCCTAGTGACGAGATGGCGACCGGGACATAGTGGGCGAATCACGCAAGCGCATCGTCTTGGCTGATGACGACATCCTGCTCCGTGAGGGCATAGCAAGCCTGCTCGACGGGGCTGGGTTCGACGTCATCGGCCAGGCCCGGGATGCACACGAATTGCTGGACCTCGTTCGCGAGCGCGGACCGGAACTGGCGATCATCGACATCCGGATGCCCCCGGGCTACGTGAGTGAGGGCCTCGACGCTGCCCGCGAGATCCGGGAGCGGTTCCCAGCGACCGCGACTCTGGTCCTGTCGGCGCACGCCGAGGTCGAGCAGGCGATGGAACTGCTGGCGGCCGGTGAGGGCGTCGGTTACCTGCTCAAGAGCCGGGTAACCGACATGGCCGAGTTCGTCGATACGGTCAGCAGGATCGCGGCGGGCGCCAGCGTCGTGGACCCGGCACTGGTCCAGGAACTTGTGGCGGCACACCGCCGCGACGACCCGCTCGACGCACTCACCGAGCGCGAGCGCGAGGTGCTCGCCCTGGTCGCGGAGGGCCGCTCCAACGCCGGCATCGCGCACCGGCTGTGGATCACCGAAGGAACCGTGGAGAAGCACGTCCGGAGCATCCTGTCGCGGATGCAACTCCCGGAGACCGAGGACGACCACCGCCGCGTCCTCGCGGTGCTCGCCTACCTGGAGTCGCGCTGAGGGCCGCCGCCGGCCGGCCAGCCGATGACGCCGAGGATCGCCGTCCCTGACAGCCCGGCTTTGGGCATGAACGCCACCGCCGGGGCGTCCGCGATCATGTCCTCGAACTCGTCCGGGGGATAGGCGGACGTGAGGATCACCCGTGGCCCGGCCGGGCCCGCCTGCTGGGCCAGCCCGCGGGCGACGTCGAAGCCGGTCTCGCCGCCAAGGCCGACGTCAAGAAGGACAACGTCGGGCTGAAGCTCACGACAGACGCGGTATGCCTGCGCCCCCGTCGACGCGATGCTGACCACGGTGACTCCCTGACGTTCGAGCAGGGCACTGGCGGCACGCAGGAAGTAAGGGTTGTCGTCCACGATGACGCACCGCACGGGCATGCTTCCAGCTTGCTTGCCCATCCAGTCCGCGGCATTACCGCTAGCCGGAAGATCGCTCTCCCGGCCAGCATGCACCGCAGTTGGGTGCTAGCAGCGCAGACGCCATGGGCCAGGTTCCGCGAAACTTGTTAGCGAGCACAGAGCCGTGCTGCCAGATACGTCTGACAGCACTGTAGTTCCCACCCCCCGCGGGACAGGGCCGGCACTGCGCGAGGACCACCCCCCGGTCTCACGTGATCATCAGTGCCGGCCCTGTCTCTCTTCAGGCCGGGTCGGCCCGGCCCGTCTTCCCCCGCGGTGCCGCCCATAATGGGGCAGATCGCGCATTCGGAGATCATGAGCCAGCGGGGCGGAGGTCACCGGTATGAAGGTCCTGATCGTGGCGGTTGGATCGCGTGGCGATGTCGCGCCGTGCACCGGGCTCGGCCAGGCCCTGCGCGCCGCCGGGCACACCGTGACTGTGGCGGCGTACGAGATGTTCGCCGGGCTGGTCGGACAAAGCGGGCTGGAGTTTCGCGCGCTGCCAGGTGACCCGCGGTTGCTGGAAGCAGCTGCGTGGGACCGCGGGAGCACCGGACCGCTCGGGACTGTGCGGCTGCTCCAGCTGACGGCGGCGCACATGCGGGAACTGCATGCGGGAATGCTCGGGCTAGCGCGCCAGGGCACTGATGTCCTGATGTTCCAGGGAATCAGCGCCATAGGCGGCTATCACATCGGCGAGGGCCTGGGCCTGCCCAGCATGGGATTAGGGCTCGCGCCGATCTATCCGACCAGCGAGTTCCCGCCCGCTACCGTAACGGCGCGTTCCTTCGGCAGACTCGGCAACCGAATCGCGGGCAAGATCCTGGTCCTGGCGGGCTCGCCGATCCTGGCGGGTCCGGTAAAGGAACTGCGGGCTGAGCTTGGGCTGCCACGCTTGCGTACTTATCGGGCGATATTCGGACAGCAGAACGCTGCCCGCTGGCCAGCCTTCTATGGCATCAGCCCCGCCGTTGTCCCGCGACCGGCCGACTGGCGGGAGGGTTTGGAAGTCACCGGATACTGGTGGCCGGCCTGCCCCGACGGCTGGCAGCCGCCGGCGGAACTGCAGGACTTCCTGTCGTCAGGAGCGCCGCCGGTCTTCGTCGGCTTCGGCAGCATGACCGCCGCTGACGCCGACCGCATCAGCTACCTGGTTGCGAGCGCGGGTCGGCAAGCAGGAGTGCGGCTGGTGATCCAGGCCGGCCGGGCGGGCCTCACGCAACGGAAGCCCGACAGCTCATCGATCGTGATCGGCGACGTGCCCCACGAGTGGCTTTTCCCCAGGATGGCGGCGGTCGTCCACCATGCGGGCGCTGGCACCACAGGGGCCGGCCTGCGCGCCGGGGTCCCGGCGGTAGCTGTGCCCAAGCTGGGCGACCAGCCATTCTGGGCAGCCCGGCTGGCCAAGCTGGGCGCTGGACCCCGGCCCATCCCGTTCCGCAAGCTGTCTGTCACCGCCCTGGCCGGTGCGATAAACGCCGCGGTCACCCGTCCGTCCTACCGGGAGCGGGCCCAGGCGCTAGCGGGTCGGCTCGCCCGTGAGGATGGCACGGCGCCGGTCGTCAGTGCGGTGGCCCGCCTTAGCGGATAGGCGTTAT
>Ga0335074_10002085_pt1 | contig 27216 bp, 22 predicted proteins | sample Lox_Sample_23_FD_206715 | JGI IMG/M metagenome (GOLD analysis project Ga0335074, IMG submission 206715) | Soil microbial communities from Loxahatchee National Wildlife Refuge, Florida, United States - Lox_Sample_2.3 | ecosystem: Environmental > Terrestrial > Soil > Wetlands | place: USA...
CTGCTTGCCCAGGGCAAGCAGGTCGGCGACTGACGTGACGCTGGGCGTGCCGATGCCAAGCTTGTTCAGGATGTCCGCCCGATAGTAAAGGTAGAAACCGCACGTGAACTGCTGCACGACGGTCGGGATACCGTAGATCTTGTCGTTCCACACGCCCTGCTGCCAGCCGACCGACTCGATCGCCGCCAGGTTCGGGTACTGCTTGACCTTGTCGCCGCTCAGGTACGAGGTAAGGTCGGCCAGCTGGGTCTGGGTGGCCTGCCCGAAGCCAGGCGGCTGCGCCCAGGTCGGCACGTCGATCCAGTCGGGCAGCTTGTGGCCCGCGAACAGCGGAGGCAGGCTGGTGATAATGAGATTGCCGTTGGTGGGCTGTAGGGACAGCGTGGCGCCGAGCCCGTTGTTGAGCGCCTGGTAGTAGGTGTTTCCGCTGGTACGCGGGATCGAGCCCCAGTAGGGCGCGACGCCGGTGTAGCTGCCGCCGCTGCCGGGGACGCCGCTGACCGTGTGCACCAGGGTGGTCGGGTAGCTCAGGTATCCCGGGGCGGTGCCGTCGATGCTGGGGAAGTCGGGCTTGAGCCCGGCGATGGTGCGCGGCTCGTAGGCCGGCAGGATCTTGGCCAGCTGAGCCGCCGTGGTGGAGCCGGTTTTGGTCGGTGCCGAGCTGCCGCAGGCCGCGAGCAGCGGGCCTGCGGCGGCCGCGCCGGCGGTGCCGGCCGCCGCGGTGAGGAAGCCGCGTCTGGTCATGAGCGCGCGCAGTGCGCCCGGGGGATATCCGCGATCCATGTGCGTGCCTTCCGGGGAGGTTCGTGGCCATCGCCGCAGCGACCCGGGCAGCCGCCACGTGTGCTGGCCCTCGACGGGATCAGCGGCTGCCTTAAGTGTTCCGGCGTCCGTGTTAGTCGAAGCGCTTCACTAGTTGGCTGGAGGGTATGCCCATACCCGTTCGCCGCGCAATAGCCGGGAAACCCGAATTCTCGCGATCGTTACAGAGACCAATGCGCCCAGGTTCCGGACGGCCTTGCATTGACAGCGACCGCGGGAAGATGAAATGTTCGAAGCGCTTCGAAACGCTCGTGAAGCAGGTGAGAAGTGACAGCGGTCTTCGCCGCCCGGTTCCGTGATCCGTCGCTCCCGTTCGCCGAGCGGGCGGCCGACCTGCTTGGCCGCCTCAGCCGCGAGGAGAAGATCGGGATGCTGCACCAGTTCTCGGGCCCGGTCCCGCGGCTAGGCATCGCCGGGTTCGCCACCGGGACCGAGGGCTTGCACGGTGCGTCGTGGCGCGACCACGCCGGGACCGGCACCACGCTCCCGGCCACAGTCTTTCCCCAGCCCCCTGGCCTCGCCGCGACCTGGGATCCGGAGCTGGTGGCGGAGGTCGGCCGGGCGACCGCCCGCGAGGTCCGCGCGCTGCACGCCGAGCATCCGCTTATCAGCCTGAACGTGTGGGCCCCAGTGGTGAACCTGTTGCGTGACCCGCGCTGGGGCCGCAACGAAGAGGGCTACTCTGAGGACCCGCTGCTTGGCGCGGTCATGGCCAGCGCCTACTGCCGCGGCCTCGCGGCCGGCGACCAGAACGGATACCTGCTCACCGCACCCACGCTCAAGCACTTCCTCGGCTACAACAACGAGGACTACCGGGACCTGACCTCCTCACAGATCCGGCCCCGCGTGCTGTACGAGTACGATTTGCCGCCGTTCCGCGAGCCGATCCAGGCGGGCGTCGCGACCGGAGTGATGCCGTCCTACAACCTGGTCAACGGCTGCCCCGCCCACGTCAGCCCGCTGCTCGGGCTAATCCGCGACTGGGCCAGCGAAGAGCTGCTGACCTGCAGCGACGCTTGGGCGCCTTCGAATCTTGTCCGCACCCAGCACTACTTCCAGGACGATCCGCAGGCGCATGCCGCCGCGCTGCGCGCCGGCCTGGACAGTTTCACCGACCAGGACGGGGACGGCACGTTCACCGCCGCTGCGGTCGCCGAGGCGCTCGAGCGGCGTCTCATCACGATGGCGGATGTGGACCGCGCGGTCCGCAGGAAGCTGCTGATCCGGCTGCGCCTGGGCGAGTTCGACCCGGACGGCGGCCCGTTCGCAGGCGCGGCCGCCATCGACACGCCCGAGCACCGGCAGCTGGCCCGCGAATCCGCACGCCGTTCCGTAGTGGTGCTGAAGGACGACGGAAGCCTCCTGCCACTCTCCGCTGCCGGTCGGCGTGTCGCGGTCGTCGGCCCGCTTGCCGCCCGCCTTTACGAAGACTGGTACAGCCCCGCCCTGCCCTACCAGGTCACGATCGCGGCCGGCCTGGCGGCGGCCGGCGCCAAGGTCACCGTCGCCGAGGCCGCCGACCGGGTCCGTACCGACCTCGGCGAGTTCGATGTTTTCGACTGGGGCGATGGAATCGTCACCCTCCGGCAGGATGATGCCTACCTCACCGCCACCGAGAACGGGGTCACGGTGGGCCCGGCCAAGCCCCACGGCTGGATCGTCCGGGAGACCTTCCGCCGCTCTCAGCTGCCCGGCGGAGACGTGCTTCTGCAGTCCACGGCGACCGGCCACGCGCTGCGGTTGCGCTGGGACGTTCTCGAAGACGGCGTCGCGCAGGCCGTCGCGGCGTCGCGGGCCGCCGATGTCGCGATGGTCGTGGTGGGTAACGACCCGCTGGTCGGCGGGCGGGAGGCGCATGACCGCACCACGCTTGCCCTCCCGCCGGCCATGAGCCGGCTGGTCAGCGCGGTGACCGCGGCCAACGCGGCCACGATCCTCGTGATCATGTCCAGCTTCCCGTACATCACGCCGGACGCGCCGGCCATCGTGTGGACGTGTCACGCCGGGCAGGAGACCGGGCACGCGCTGGCCGACGTGCTCACCGGCGATCATCCCCCGCAGGGGCGGCTTCCCCAGACCTGGTACGCGGCCGACGCCGACCTGCCTGACCCGCTGGACTATGACATCATCAAGGCCGGCTGGACCTACCAGTACTCTGCCGCCGTGCCGCGGTTCGCCTTCGGACACGGCCTGACCTATACGAGCTTCGGCTACGGCCCGCTGCTGCTGACGGGCCACGATCCGCTCACCGCGACCCTCGAGATAACCAACACCGGCGAACGCCGCGGCACCGAGGTCGTCCAGCTCTACGCGGACTACCTCAGCGCCGGGCGGCCGCGCCGGCGACTGATCGGATTCGCCCGGGTCACCCTTGAGCCCGGGCAGGCGAGCAGCGTGTCAATCGAGGTGCCGCGACAGCGGCTGGCGCTATGGGACGTGGCCGCACAGCGGATGTCGGTCCCGCCGGGCCAGATCGAGATCGCCGCCGGGGCGTCAAGCGCCGACGTGCGGCAGGCCGCGACGCTCACCATCCCCGGCGCCGCCGCCCGCCGCCCCGGCCCGGTCATCGCGGCCGCCGACTTCGACGACTACGCGAACATTGCCCTGGTCGACGCCACCCTCGAGGGTTGCGAGGCCGGCGTCGCGGTAACCCCCGCCGACCCTGCGGGCCGTAGCTGGCTGCTCTATCAATCTCTTCCGGCAGAACGGACCGTGCTTACGGCTTGCCACGTCAGCTGCGCGGCGCCCGCTGGCGGCCGGGTCGAGGTGTGGCAGTCCCCGCCAGGAAGCGGAAAGCCGCTGGCCGCGATCGCCGTGCCCGCCACCGGCGACAGGTACACGTGGACCGAGGTGCCCGCATCGGTTCCGCTCGACCCCTCTCGCGGGCTGTACCTGGCGGTGCACGGTCCGGTGCGGCTGGACTGGTTCCGGCTTAATTGACCAAGCTTCGGTGACCAAAGCGCACGCCGCCGAACGCCAGGAATGTCAGACCCCCGGCCTAGAGTTGAAACCTCGGAAGGTCAGGAGGTCAGTGCCGTGCGCCCGGTTACCGATTTGAAGCGAAGCGTCGCGCCGATCCATGTCGTCAGCGACATGGTCCCCGCGGGCGACCAGCCGCAGGCGATAGCCGAGATCGAAAAGCGGATCAGGGCCGGGGATCAAGACACCGTCCTGCTCGGCGCGACCGGGACCGGCAAGACCGCCACGGTGGCCTGGATCGCGGAGCGGGTGCAGCGGCCGGTGCTTGTCCTGCTGCCGAACAAGACGCTGGCCGCGCAGTTCGCCAACGAACTGCGCGAGATGCTGCCGGGCAATGCGATCGAGTACTTCGTCTCCTACTACGACTACTACCAGCCAGAAGCGTACATCCCGCAGACCGACACCTACATCGAGAAGGACTCCTCGCTCAACCAGGAGGTGGAGCGCCTGCGGCACTCGGCCACCAACTCCCTGCTTACCCGGCGGGACACGATCGTCGTCTCGTCGGTGTCGTGCATCTACGGCCTTGGCACGCCGCAGGAGTACGTGGACCGGATGCTCACGCTGAAGATCGGCGACACCACCGAGCGGGACGCGCTGCTCCGCAAGCTGGTCGGCATGCAGTATGCGCGGAACGATCTGGCCTTCACCCGCGGCACCTTCCGGGTGCGCGGCGACACGATCGAGATCATCCCGATGTACGAGGAGCTCGCCGTCCGGATCGAGATGTTCGGCGACGAGATCGAGCGGCTGATGACGCTCCATCCGCTGACCGGCGAGGTGATCAGCGAGGACCAGGAGCTGTACATCTTCCCGGCCTCGCACTACGTGGCCGGGCCCGAGCGCATGGAGCGAGCGATCGCGGGCATCGAGGCCGAGCTGGCCGAGCGGCTCGCCGAGCTTGAGCGGCAGGGCAAGCTGCTCGAGGCGCAGCGGCTGCGGATGCGTACCACCTATGACATCGAGATGATGCGCCAGGTCGGCAGCTGCGCCGGCATCGAGAACTACTCGCGGCACATCGACGGCCGCTCGGCCGGGAGCCCGCCCAATACCCTGCTCGACTACTTCCCCGAGGACTTCCTCCTGGTCATTGACGAGTCGCACAATACGGTCCCGCAGATCGGCGCCATGTACGAGGGTGACGTGTCCCGCAAGCGGGTCCTGGTGGAGCACGGCTTCCGGCTGCCGAGCGCGATCGACAACCGGCCGCTGACCTGGGACGAGTTCCTCGACCGTATCGGCCAGACCATCTACCTGTCAGCCACGCCCGGTCCCTACGAGCTGAAGCGGGTCGGCGGCGACGTGGTCGAGCAGGTGATCCGCCCCACCGGCCTGGTCGACCCCGAAGTGATCATCAAGCCGACCAAGGGCCAGATCGACGACCTGCTGCACGAGATAGGGCAGCGGGCCGAGCGGGACGAGCGGGTGCTTGTTACCACGCTGACCAAGCGGATGGCCGAGGACCTGACCGATTACCTCCTCGAGAACGGCGTCCGGGCCAGGTACCTGCACAGCGAGGTCGACACGCTGCGCCGGGTCGAGCTGCTGCGTGAGCTGAGGCTCGGCGAATACGACGTGCTGGTCGGCATCAACCTGCTGCGCGAGGGGCTGGACCTGCCCGAAGTGTCGCTTGTCTCCATCCTGGACGCGGACAAGGAGGGTTTCCTCCGCTCCGGCACGAGCCTTATCCAGACCATCGGCCGCGCCGCCAGGAACGTGTCCGGCCAGGTGCACATGTACGCCGACGCGGTTACCCCGTCGATGCAGCGGGCGATCGACGAGACCAACCGGCGGCGGGACAAGCAGGTCGCCTACAACCAGGCGCGCGGCATCAACCCGCAGCCGCTGCGCAAGCGCATCGCCGACATCCTCGACCAGATCGTCCGCGAGGACGCCGATACCGAGCAGTTGATCGGCGGCGGTGGCCGGCAGCAGTCCCGCGGCAAGGCGCCGGTGCCGGGCCTGTCGAGCCGGGCCCGTGCGGCCGCCGCGCACGCCGAGGCCGCCGCACCAAGCAGCGCAGCCCGCGGCGAGCTGGTCGGGCTGATCAACGAGCTCACCGAGCAGATGCACGCGGCCGCCGCCGAGCTGCAGTTCGAAGTCGCCGCCCGCCTCAGGGACGAGATCCGCGACCTCAAGCACGAGCTCCGCGGCATGCAGGCCGCCGGAGTCTGACACGAAAAGCGCGGCATGATAGAGGAGGGCACGTCAGGCGTCAAAGGATAGGAAGGTAGAACTTCAGGCCTCAGGAATGCTGAGCGACACCTGACTGTTGCCTCAAAGAGGTGAAAGCTAGGCCAGCCAGAATGCCGGGGGAGGTGCGGGATGCTGGTCAGCCTCATCGCGGCGATCGTCGCGGCATTGTTCTACGGCGTCGCGTCCGTGATGCAGGCCGTTGCTGTGCGCGCGGCCAGCCACCGGGAGCCCCAGGACGCCGCTTCGGGCGGCGTCGACCCTGGCCTCCTGGTCCGGCTGCTGCACCAGTGGCGGTTCGTGGCCAGCATCGGCCTCGACGCCCTCGGCTTCATCGCCCAGCTCGTGGCCCTGCAGCGGCTTCCCCTGTTCGTCGTGCAGGCCTTCGTCGCCTCGAACCTCGCGGTGACGGCGGTCGTCGCCTCCCGGGTGATCCACGTGACCCTTTCCTGGCGGGAGTGGGCGGCGGTCTTGGGCGTGGTGGCGGGCGTGGGCCTGCTCGGCTCCTCGGCAGGCGCCGAGGGTGCCACGCAGGTCGGGGCGGTCTTCAAGCTCTCCCTCATCGTGGCAGTGGCCGGCCTGGCCGTGGTGGGCCTGGCGGCGGCCAAGCTCAACGACCCGTACCGCACCATCGCGCTCGGCATCACGGCTGGGTTCGGCTACGGGGTGCTCAGCATCGCTGCCCGCGTGCTTGACGGCTTCGCGCCGCTGCAGCTTGCCCGCGATCCGGCCAGCTATGCGATCATCGCGGCCGGCATCATCTCGTTCATGTTCTACGCTGCCGCCCTGGAGGGCGGCAGCGTGACGGTCGCCACCGCAGCCGTCGTGCTGAGCGAGACCATCCCGCCCGCCGTTATCGGCGTCATCTTCCTCGGTGACCAGACCCGTCCCGGGCTGGGCGGCGTCGCCTGGGGCGGGTTCTTCATCGCCGTCGCCTCCGCCGTCATGCTGGCCAGGTTTGGCGAGGCCCACCACGAAGAAGACGTCGCGCTGGCCGACGCGGCGGCACGTCGCCAGGCAAACGCCGGGCCTGCCGCCTACGAACTGTTATCCTGGTGGCCCGTGGACCTGCAGCTTTTCCTTGCCGTAACGCAAACCACGGGAGTCTCATAGTGGCCGCTTCATCACTTCGTCAACGGCCTGTGCTGACCAGACACCTCTTCGTCACCGGGGGCGTCGCGTCGAGCCTCGGCAAGGGACTGACAGCGTCCAGCCTTGGCCGCCTGCTCAAGCTCCGAGGCCTGCGGGTCAGCATGCAGAAGCTCGACCCGTACCTGAACGTCGACCCGGGCACGATGAACCCCTTCCAGCACGGTGAAGTGTTCGTCACCGACGACGGGACCGAGACCGACCTCGACGTCGGCCACTACGAGCGGTTCCTCGACACGAACCTCCAGGGCGACGCGAACGTCACGACCGGCCAGATTTACTCCACGGTGATCGCGAACGAGCGGCGAGGTGCTTACCTGGGCGACACCGTGCAGGTGATCCCGCACATCACCAACGAGATAAAGGCTCGCATTCTGAGCATGGGCGGAGACGACGTCGATGTGGTGATCACCGAGGTCGGCGGGACGGTCGGTGACATCGAGTCGCAGCCGTTCCTTGAGGCCATCCGCCAGATCAGGCACGAGATCGGCCGGGACCGCTGCTTTTTCCTGCACGTCAGCCTGCTGCCCTACATCGGCCCGGCGGGCGAGCTCAAGACCAAGCCGACCCAGCACAGCGTGGCGGCGCTGCGGAGCATAGGCATCCAGCCCGACGCGATCGTGGCGCGCTCCGACCGCCCGATCAGCGCCGGCCTGAAACGCAAGATCAGCCTGATGTGCGACGTGGACGAGGAGGCGGTTGTTTCCGCGCCTGACGCGCCGTCCATCTACGACATCCCGAAGGTGCTGCACGCCGAGGGGCTCGACGCCTACGTCGTGCGCAGGCTCGGCCTGCCGTTCCGCGACGTGGACTGGAGCGAGTGGGACGACCTGCTGCGCCGGGTGCACCGGCCGGCCCACAGCATCACGATCGCGCTGGTCGGGAAGTACGTCGACCTGCCCGACGCGTACCTGTCCCCGGCCGAGGCGCTCAAGGCGGGCGGCTTCGCGAACGATGCCCAGGTGAATATTCGCTGGGTGATCAGTGATGCCTGCGAGGACCCAGAGGGCGCCGCCGCGGAGCTCGACGGGGCCGACGGGGTGCTGATCCCCGGCGGTTTCGGGGTCCGCGGCATCGAGGGGAAGATCGGCGCGATCCGGTACGCGCGCGAGCACGGCATCCCGATCCTCGGCCTGTGCCTGGGCCTGCAGTGCATGGTCATCGAGGTGGCCCGCGACCTGGCCGGGCTGGCCGACGCGGACAGCTCCGAGTTCAACCCGCAGACCCCGTACCCGGTGATCGCCACGATGGCAGACCAGGAGGACGTGGTGGCCGGGGAGCGCGACATGGGCGGCACCATGCGCCTTGGCCTGTACCCGGCCGTTCTGCAGCCGGGCACCCGGGTACAAGAGCTGTACGGCGCCACCCTGGTCGAGGAGCGGCACCGGCATCGTTACGAGGTCAACAACGCCTACCGCGAAGCCCTGGAGGACGCCGGGCTGGTCTTCTCCGGGCTTTCCCCGGACGGCCTGCTTGTGGAGTTCGCCGAGCTTCCTGGCCACCCGTTCTTCGTCGGCACCCAGGCCCACCCCGAATTCCTGTCCCGCCCGACCCGGCCGCACCCGCTGTTCAGCGGCCTGATCGCCGCCGCGCTCGCCCGGTCAAAGTCCGCCGGGTCGACCGTCGCAGCTCGCGCCGCGGCCTCAGCCTGAGCGCGGTAATACAGCGTGAACATCGCGGACGCCCCGGAGCGCTGGCCCGTCGTCTCCTCGGCCGAACTGGTCCGTACCCGGCTGGTCACCGTGCGGGCCGACAAGGTCGGCACCCCCGATAACCATGTCGCCGAACGGGACGTGGTGCTTCATCCCGGTGCGGTGGCCGTGCTTGCCCTTGACGACGCCGACCGGATCCTCATGATCAGGCAGTACCGCCATCCGGTTGGCGCCCTGCTGTGGGAGATCCCGGCCGGCCTGCGCGATGTCCCCGGGGAACAGCTGTGGGTCACCGCCCAGCGTGAACTTGTGGAGGAGGCCGGGTACCGGGCCAGGGACTGGCGGGTCCTCGCCGACTACTACTCCTCGCCCGGTTACAGCACCGAGCGCCTGCGCATTTTCCTGGCCCGCCGCCTGGAGTCCGTCCCCGCGGCCGAACGCAACTTCGTGCCCGAGGCCGAGGAGGCCTACCTCCTGGTCGACTGGCTGCCGCTGGAGGAGGGGGTGCGCAAGGTGTTCGCAGGCGAGCTGCACAACGGGCCGGCGGCCCTGGCGATCATGGCCGGGTATGCTGCCCGGTCAGAGGGGTACGACGGGCTTCGCCCGGCCGATGCCCCCGAAGAGCAATGGCGCTCCGCATCACCGGAAGGACCACGATGAAGGTCGGAATCCCCAAGGAAGTCAAGAACCACGAGTACCGGGTGGCGATCACGCCCTCCGGCGTGCACGAACTGGTCCGTGGCGGCCATCAGGTGGTCATCCAGGCCGGAGCGGGGGAGGGCTCGTCGATCCCCGACGACGACTTCACCTCGGCCGGCGCGAAGATCCTGCCCACCGCGGACGACGTGTGGGCCGAAGGCGAGCTGATCCTTAAGGTCAAGGAGCCGATCCAGGAGGAGTACCACCGGATGCGATCCGGCCAGGTGCTGTTTACCTACCTGCACCTGGCCGCGTCCAAGGCCTGCACCGACGCGCTGCTGGACTCCGGGGTCACCTCGATCGCGTACGAGACCGTCCAGCTTCCCGACCGGACGCTGCCGCTGCTCGCCCCGATGTCCGAGGTCGCCGGCCGGATGGCGCCGCAGGTCGGCGCGCACCACCTCCAGCGAGACGGCGGCGGCCGCGGGGTGCTGATGGGCGGGGTCTCCGGCGTCTACGCCGCCAAGGTGGTCGTGCTGGGCGCGGGCGTGTCCGGGATGAATGCTGCGGCCATCGCGCTCGGCATGCAGGCCGAGGTGCTGCTGGTCGACAAGAACGTCGCCAGGCTCCGGCAGGCGGACGCGATCTACCAGGGGCACTGTCAGACCGTCGCGTCCAACTCCTACGAGGTCGAGCGCGCGGTGATCGACGCCGACCTGGTCATCGGCGCCGTCCTCGTGCCGGGCGCCAAGGCCCCCCGCCTGGTCAGCGACGAGCTCGTGTCCCGGATGAAGCCCGGCGCGGTCCTGGTCGACATATCGATCGACCAGGGCGGCTGCTTCGAGGGCTCCCGGCCCACCACGCACGCCGAGCCCACCTACAAGGTCCACGACGCGCTGTTCTACTGCGTCGCCAACATGCCGGGCGCGGTCCCGCACACGTCCACCTACGCGCTGACCAACGTCACGCTGCCGTACACGGTCGAGATCGCCAACCGGGGCTGGCGCGACGCCCTCCGCGCCGACCCTGCCCTGGCCCTTGGCCTGAACACCTACTCCGGCGCCGTGACCTGCGAGCCGGTCGCGGAGGCCCACGGGCTGGTCTACACGCCCATCGCCGAGGTCCTCAACTAGCCGGATCCTCGGGATGCTGGAGGAAGCCATCAGGGGATACCTGCAGCATCTGGTGGTGGAGCGGGGGCTGGCGGCTAACACCGTCGAGTCGTACCGGCGGGATCTGCGCCGCTACTCTGCCGTGCTGGCCTGCCACGGGAAGACCCGGCTTGCCGACATCACATCCGCCGACGTGGCCGAGTTCCTGGCCTCGCTCCGGGAGGGGGACGCCGAGCACGAGGCGCTGGCGGTCAGTTCGGCCGCCAGGGCCGTGATCGCGGTGCGGGGCCTGCACGCCTTCGCCGTGGCGCAGGGCCTGGCCGAGGCGGATCCCGCGCGGAACGTAGCGCCTCCCGCGCCGCCCAGGCGCCTGCCGAAGGCGATCACCGTGGCCGAGGTGGAGCGCCTGCTCGACGCGTCAGGCCCGGGCCCCGATGACCCCGCCGCCGACTCCCGGTCGCTGCGGGACCGGGCGCTGCTTGAGTTCCTTTACGCGACCGGGGCCAGAATCTCCGAGGCGACCGCGCTCGACGTGGACGAACTGCGCCTGGAAGACGATCCGGTGGTGCGGCTGGCCGGGAAGGGCGGCAGGGACCGCGTCGTGCCGGTCGGCAGCTATGCGGCCGGAGCCCTCGACGCCTACCTGGTGCGGGCCAGGCCCGCCCTGGCCGCCGCGTCCCGGCGGGTCTCGGTGAGCCCCGCGGTGTTCCTGAACGCGCGGGGCGGGCGGCTGACCCGGCAGGGTGCGTGGGGAGTGCTGCACGCCGCCGCCGGGCGGGCTCGCCTGGCGGAGGTGTCCCCGCATACGCTGCGGCACTCGTTCGCCACCCACCTGCTCGACGGCGGGGCCGACATCCGCGTCGTCCAGGAACTGCTCGGCCACGCGTCCGTCGCGACCACGCAGGTCTACACCCTGATCACCGTGGACAGGCTGCGCGAGGTCTACGCCTACGCCCACCCGCGCGCGCTCGGCTAGCTCAGCCTTCCCATCGCGTGCGCGTATGCGGTCACGTTGCTGACGTGGTGGACGACCTCCCGGATCGTCCACGTGTGCTCGTCCGGCCTGGCATCGAGGGTCTCCCGGTCGAGGCCGCCCACCCTGGCCTGATAGCAGGCACCCAGCCGGGTCAGGCGGCTGGTGGCTTCGTCGAGGTCGATTTCGGTGAACCGGGCGAAGTCGGCGTCGGTCGTCACCATCCGCCCGTGCCACTCATCGGGCTTGGTCGGCTGGCCGGCCAGCCGGCACTCGATCTCGGCCAGGTGGTCGAGCAGGTGATCGGCCACCCGGCGCAGCGCCTTGTGCGGCGTCCACGCGTTGCCTTCGGCATGGACGGCATTGCCGTTCCAGCCAAGCCAGGTCTCGGCGACATCCAGGACCTCGGCTACGGCGGCCGGCACGATAGCCGCGAGGTCGCGGTCGTCGACCTCGGGCCGCGCCTCTTGATCAGCGGGGAACGGACGGACCGTAATGTGCACCATGCGGGTGAGGCTACGGGCGGGATATTCCAGTCTCCGTCAAATCATGCCGGCAGAAGTCAACGGAAGTGGCGGGTCAACTCGTTGGCGTAGCTGCGGCCGAGGGTGTCCTTGTGGCCGGAGATCCAGCCGGTCAGGGAGGTCTCGCCGGTCGCCGGGCCGTCGGTGTCGGCCAGGCCGTCGGCCATCGCCCGGTACTCATCGGCGGTGAGCAGCGTGTCGTGCAGGGCCGCGCCGAGGAGGCGGGCGGCGGGCGGGATAAGCGATGCTGGCACGTTGACCACCAGGCTGCGGCTGCCGACCGCGTCCCTGGTGAACCGCACCAGGTCACCGAACGCGGGGCGCTGCGGCCCCACCGCGTCGATGACCTCGTTCCCGGCACTCTCGGCGGCCCGCACGCACAGCCGGGCCAGGTCGTCCACGTGGATGGGCCGGATCCGGTACTGGCCAGTCCCTCCCACGGCGAAGACCGGCAGGTGGCGGAGCAGCCACGCGATGTTGTTGATCAGTACCCCGTCGCCGCCGAACAAGATCGAGGGCCGCAGCACGGTATGCGGCAGGCCGAAGTCGACCAGAGCCTGCTCAACCGCCGCCTTGCCGCGGAAATACGGGTAGCGCGAGTCGGCGCTTGGATGGGTGATCGATATGTGCACCACCCGGCGCACGCCGGCCTCGGCGGCGGCCCGCAGCAGCACGCGCGACTGCGCCACCGCTGTCTCGTGGCTGACGCTGCCATGCGCGAAGCGCACCCAGAACGTGTTGACCAGCACCCGCGCGCCGCGCATCGATTCGGTCAGCCCCGCTGGGTCGCCGAAATCGAGCGGCCTGACCTCGATGTCGGTACCCGCGGGAGCCCGGCCGGGATGGCCGGTGAGCGTACGGACGCGGCGGCCTGCCGCCTGCAGCCGGCTGGCGATGACCGACCCGGAATAGCCGAACGCCCCGGTCACGACGTCGAAGGAAGAAGGAGGTTCGGCCTTCACCACAGCTCGCCGACCAGCGAGGTGAGAACTTGGCCGAGGGGAGCGTCGAGTCTCGCCGCCGCGTACTCGTCACCCCGGGTGGCTCCCTGGTTGACGATCACTACCGGCAGCCCCAGCTTGGCGGCGTGCCTTACGTAACGCAGCCCTGACATAACGGTCAGCGAAGATCCAAGGACCAGCAGCGAGCTGGCGTGTTCGACCAGCGCGTAGCAAGCCTGGACCCGCGGCCGGGGCACGTTCTCGCCGAAGAACACGACGTCGGGCTTGAGCACGCCGCCGCAGGCCAGGCAGTCGACCACGCGGAAGGACTCAGCAACCTCGTCGGGGAGGACGGCGTCCCCGTCGGGATTGACCAACGCCGATCCCGTCGCGAAGCCGGGATTGGCCGCGGCCAGCCGGCGGTGCAGGTCCGTCCGGGCCGTCCGCTGCCCGCACGACAGGCAGATGACCCGGTGCAAGCTGCCGTGGAGTTCGGTCACCGCGGAGCCCGATGCGCCCACCTCCGCAGCCTGATGCAAGCCGTCGACGTTCTGGGTGATGATCCCGGCCAGCAGCCCGCGGCGGCCGAGTTCGGCGACCGCGTGGTGGCCGCGGTTCGGTTCCGCCCGGGCGATGGTCCGCCAGCCGAGGTGGCTGCGGGCCCAGTACCTGCGCCGGGCGGCGGCGCCCGCGGTGAAGGTCTGGTACGTCATCGGCGTCGCGCGCCTGGCCAGGCCGGTAGGCCCGCGGTAGTCCGGGATCCCGGACTCGGTGGACAGCCCGGCTCCGCTCAGGACCAGCGCGTTCCCAGCCGCGACCACGTCGAGAAGCATCCCGAACGATCCGGTCTTCGTCTCCGCCAGTTGCGCCACCATTCAATGGTGCCGCACGCCGAGATGTGCCTTATGCGTCCAGCCGCCTCATGCCGCGGTCGTGGTGATCGCCCGGGCCACCGTCGCGGCGGCCTGCCGGTCGAACAGGATCGTGTAGTGGTTCACGCCGGGCACCACCTGCGGGCGCAGGTGCGGGACCCGCTCGGTCCACATCGTGATGAGTTCGGCGGGCAGCAGGCCGGGCGGCGTGCCGAGGAACCCGGCCGGCGCGGTCAGCAGCGGCGTCGGCTGCGTCAGACGGCCAAGCGCGTCGGCGAACGGCTTGTCCGTCATGATGTCGCGGCTGTCCGGGCTGAGCACGGCCTGGTCGACGCGCGAGCGCATGCTGCCTTCCTCGCCGGTCAGGTCGTAGCGGGCGTAGGCCTCGACGTCGGCGGTCCAGTGCCCGGCCAGCGCCGGATGCGCCCGCCAGAAGTCCAGGTACGCCTCGGTGCTGGGAAAAGTCTGCCGCAACCGGTCGATCGCCGGCCCGATCGAGACGGCGAGCGTCTCCTCGGGGTCAACGCCGTCTGCTAGCGGCAGCGGCAGGCCGCCGTCAACCATGACCAGCCGCCGGCACAGGCCCGGGTGCGCGTCGCGGGTGAGCAGCGCGACGTACGCTCCCATCGAGTGCCCGGCCAGCACGGGCCGCCCGCCGAAATGCCGCAGCACGGCGGTCACGTCGGCGGTGTGCCGCTCCAGGCCGTACGGCCCGGGCAGGTGCGCGCTGTGACCGCGACCGCGCAAGTCAGGTGCGGCAAGCGTCCAGCCGGCCGGCATCTGGCGCGCCACCGCCTGCCACGACATGGCCGAGGCGGTGATCCCGTGCAGGGCAACCGCCACCCGCCTGCCAGCACCCCAGGCCAGCACGCGTAGTTTTCCTCCGTCCACCGGGACGTCAAGCTGCCGAAGTTGCATATTTAACCCTCCCCGATCGCGGCACTTATGGCCGGACCGCCCATATCTGTCACCCATTATCCGCCGTGAAGATGAAGGCAGTATGTCAACTCGACCACAAAGCTGGCCACTAATCAGTGCCATGCTGGACTGTGACGGGAATGCCAGGTAAAACCGGGCTTGGAGGTAAGCGGGCCATGTCTGCAGCACTGGGTTACTCGTCAGGGGAATCGGAGACGCCGCTGCTAGGCGACACGATCGGCGGCAACTTCGATGACACGGCCGGCCGCTTCCGCGACCGCGACGCGCTCGTCGACCGGACGACTGGGCGCCGGTGGACCTATGCGGAGCTGGCCGCCGACGTCGACGCCCTGGCGCTCGGGCTGCTCGAAATGGGCATCGCGAAGGGGGACCGGGTCGGTATCTGGGCGCCGAACTGCCCCGAATGGGTCCTGACTCAGTACGCGACGGCCAAGATCGGCGCGATCTTGGTCAACATCAATCCGGCCTACCGCACCCGCGAGCTCGAGTTCGTGCTCAACCAGTCAGCTACCAGGCTGCTCATCTCGGCTGAACGGCTGAAGACGTCCGACTACGCAGGCATGATCGCCCAGGTGCGGCCGAGCTGTCGGGGCCTGGCGGATGTCGTGCTGATCGGCGGCCCCGGCTGGCAATCGCTGCTGGAAGCCGGTGCCGATCTGGACCGTGAGGCGCTGGACCGCATCCAGCTCGACACCGATGACCCCATCAATATCCAGTACACCTCGGGCACCACAGGTTTCCCGAAGGGCGCCACGCTCTCGCACCACAACATCCTCAACAACGGATTCTTCGTCGGCGAGCTGTGCAACTACACGGAGGCGGACCGGATCTGCATTCCTGTGCCCTTCTACCACTGCTTCGGCATGGTCATGGGAAACCTCGCGGCCACCAGCCACGGCGCGTGCATGGTCATCCCCGCGCCGAGCTTCGACCCGGTCGCGACCCTCCAGGCCGTGCAGGCCGAGCGCTGCACCTCGCTGTACGGAGTTCCCACGATGTTCATCGCGGAGCTGGCCACGCCCGGATTCGCCGACTATGACCTGTCCAGCCTGCGTACCGGCATCATGGCCGGCTCACCGTGCCCGGTGGAGGTGATGAAGCAGGTCATGTCGCGGATGTCCATGCGCGAGGTGTCGATCTGCTACGGAATGACGGAGACCTCGCCGGTCTCGACCCAGACCCGCGTCGACGATTCGCTGGACCGCCGCACATCGACGGTGGGCCGGGTCGGGCCGCACCTGGAGGTGAAGGTCGTCGACCCGGCGACCGGCGTGACGGTGCCGCGAGGTACGCCGGGGGAGCTGTGCACCCGGGGCTACTCGGTGATGCTTGGCTACTGGGAGCAGCCGGACAAGACAGCCGAGGCGATCGACGCCGCGCACTGGATGCACACTGGCGACCTGGCCGTCATGGACTCCGACGGCTACCTGGCCATCACCGGCCGGATCAAGGACATGGTGATCCGCGGCGGTGAGAACATCTACCCGCGGGAGATCGAGGAGTTCCTCTACACCCATCCCGACATCCTGGACGCCCAGGTCATAGGCGTCCCGGATGCCAAGTACGGCGAGGAACTCATGGCCTGGGTCCGGCTGCGGCCCGGTGTTGCCACGCTGACCGCCGAAGAAATGCGAGCGTTCTGCGCCGGCCAGCTTGCGCACTACAAGATCCCCAGGTACGTGCACGTCGTCGACGAGTTCCCGATGACGGTGACCGGCAAGGTGCGCAAAGTGGAGATGCGCGAGCGCGCCCGGGAAATCCTCGGCCTCGACACCACCGACCACCCCTGACCGTCTCGCCGACCCCCGGCCTGCCGCGGCCAGCGCGCGGTCGATCCGCCGCGATTACCGCCCCGTCGGCGAAATCCCGTCACAACCCGTGGGCGGGAAGCTCAGGGCATCGAAGCCCGGGAGAACGGACCATAAGATGAACGCCGCTCACCCAGGCGCCCTCAAGCGTCGCGTGCCAGATGTCCCTGCGCCACTCACAACCGAGTCGGGGCCACATTAGTGCGCTAGCGTTCCTTGAGGCCAGCCGCGCGGCGGAAAAGCTGCTGGGCAGCGCGGATGAGCCGGTCATCGGCGGGGGCGGGGTCGCCAAGGAAGTCCGGATCGAAGCCGTGCGTGCTCGCCCACACCAAGACCGCCGTGGCGTCCGGGTCATCGACGTCGAAGGCCCCCGTGGCGGTTCCGCTGGCAAGCAGATCGCTGAGGGCATGCAGGACGAGCGAGTGGGAGGCGCGGTGACTGGCCGACACCTGGCCGCCATGGCGGAACAGGACCTCATGCAGGTCGTGCTGCTCCCGGTAGCTGCCGGAGATCGCCTCGACGCACGCGTCGAGCCTGGCGCCCCAGTCCGCGACCGAGTTTGTCGCGGCGCGGATGCGGTCGGCAAGCTCGACCGAGAACTCGTCCTGCAGCGCCTGTAGCAGGTCGTCCTTGGACTGGAAGTACAGGTAGAACAGTCCCTTGGAAACCCCGGCCCGGCTGGTGATGTCCTCCAGCGAGGTGGCGGCAACGCCCTTGCTGAGGAACAAGGTCCTGCCCGCCTCAAGCAGGTCGGCGCGCCGCTGCTCGGCGGGCTTGGTCCGGGGCATCGCTGGCTCCTCGTCGGCAGTACCGTCCCGCCTGAACTCTACTGGGAGGCGGCTCAACCGGACCATGTTAAGTAATTGACTGACCGTCAGTCAGTTGCGTAGCCTGTTCCCGTGAGACGGACTGCCTGCCCGTGGCGGCACCTGCTGATCGACCTGTCGCCGTTGCGGAGGTCCCGCGACCTGCGCTGCCTGGTCGCCGGGGAGTTGCTGTCGCAGCTGGGCAGCCAGCTCACCGTGGTGGCGGTGGCCTTCCAGGTCTACGCGCTGACGCGCTCATCGCTCGATGTCGGGCTGGTGTCGCTCGCGCAGGTCCTCCCGCTGATCGCCGGGGCGCTGCTGGGCGGATCGCTGGCCGACGCCGTCGACCGCCGCCTGCTGCTGCTGATCGCGGAACTGCTGATGGCGCTGTGCAGTGCCGGCCTGGCCATCAATGCCGATGCCGGAGCGCGGCTGTGGCCGCTGTTCGTCCTGCCCGCCCTGGCCGCCGGGTTCAGCACCGGCGCCGAGGCCGCAATGTCGGCGATCCTCCCGAACCTGGTCAGCCGGCCGGAGATCGCCACGGTCAACTCGATGTTCCAGGCGCTCTTCCAGCTTGGCGGGGTGGCGGGCCCCGCCGTGGCCGGCCTGCTGCTCGCCGGTGCCGGAGTCAGGTTCGTCTACTGGATGGACGTGGCCAGCTGGGGCGCGGCCATGGTGGCGGCAGCCGCGATCGGCCCGCAGCGCCCCCGGCGCGTGCCAGGCTCGCGGGGCGGTGATCACGCCCCGGGCCTGCGCTCGATCGCGGAGGGCTTCGGCTACCTGCGCGGACGCCAGGTCCTCCAGGGTGCCTACCTCATCGACATCAACGCCACGGTGTTCGGCATGCCCAAGGCCGTGTTCCCCGCGCTCGCCGCCACCGTCTTCGGCGGCGGGGCGAGAACGCTCGGGTTCCTGTACGCCGCCCCCGGTGCGGGGGCCCTGCTCGGCGCGGTCACGAGTGGCTGGGTCCGCCGGGTACGGCGGCAGGGCCGCGCGGTCGTCCTCGCTGTCATCGTGTGGGGTGCCGCGATCGCGTGCTTCGGGCTGGTGCGCTCGCTGCCCGTCGCGCTCGTGCTGCTCGCCCTGGCAGGCTGGGCCGATGTCCTGTCCGCCGTCTTCCGCAGCACGATCATCCAGCTCGCCGCGCCCGATGACCTGCGCGGCCGCCTGATGGGCGTGCAGATGGCGGCCGTCACCGCCGGACCGCGGATGGGGGACGTAGAGGCGGGGGCGGTGGCGAATGCCTTCGGCGCGGCGACGTCGGTCGTCTCGGGCGGCCTGGCCTGCATCGTCGGCGCGCTGGCCCTGGCTCGCCTGCTCCCGGCGTTCCGCCGCCAGGAGGCACCGGCCTCCCAGGACGCGGCCGAGCTTGCCACGGCAGACCCTGCCTAGCGACGAGGTGAGCGGGGCGGAGGCGCCGGGTGGCCCGGTAGGGATCGCACCTCCCGGGCCACCCGGCGTGCCGAGAGCAGGCCCTGCGGCAAGCCGGTTTTCACGGCCTGAGGCGTTGCTGTCGCGGCTCGGGAGCCGGGTTCTGCCTGCTGCGCAGGAAGCGCATGACGACCCTGATGATGGTGGCGATCAGCATATTCGTGCTTCTTTCCTGTCCGGTGCCGGTCGTGGTCGGTCGGCGTCACTCAACGGACGGTACGGGGAACGGGGCCGTGTGCCGTCACCGGAGGGGACGAGTTCGGGGACCAGATCCGCGGCGTCGGCTCACCCCGGAATCACCCCGGGTATCGCCCCGTGCGGCGACGACACCGACGGGTCTTAAGGGCGAGGCTCGAACAAATCCCTACGTCTGGAGTCCATCATGAAAGACGCCCTGATCCTCAACGCGATCGTGCTCCTCGTCGTCCTGGAAGCCGACCTCGGTCAGCACCGCAAGATCGGCTGGTTCCGCATCCTGCGGCCGTTCGTCACCTCCGCGGTCGCGGTCGCAATCTTCGTCAAGGCCGTCACCACCACCGGTACCGGCCTCACCCTCGAGCTGGCCCTAGCCGCCGCCGGCCTCGCCATCGGGCTGGCGGCCACCACGCTGATGACCGTCTACCGCAGCCCCCGGACGCACAAGCCCGTCAGCCGGGCCGGGTTCGGCTATGCGCTGCTGTGGATCGCGGTCATCGGCGCGCGCACCGCGTTCTCGTACGGCTCGGTGCACTGGTTCGGTCACCAGCTCGACAGCTGGATGGCCCAGCATGCCGTCACCAGCGCGGCGCTGACCGACGCGCTGCTGTTCATGGCCATCGCCATGGTGGTCACCCGCACGGCCGGGCTGGCCCTGCGGGCCAGGAATCTCAGCCCGGACGACGCCACCGAGCCCAGCCCGCGGTCGGCCGCGCGGATTCGGTGACACCCGGCCCCATGGCCCGCGACCGGGAACAGGCCGGTACGGTGGCCCCGGTGACCACCGCACCGGCCAGGCCCCGGCGCCCGGATGAGGTCACCCAAAGTGCCTGAACGTCCCGCCGCCAGCCCTCAGGCGTCACCTGGGCGGCCGGGCAGCGGATCGCGGCCGGCCAGCCCGTGATCGTGGGCGTAGCGGATCGCCTGAGCTCTAGTTTTCGACCCGGTTTTCGCGAAGACCCGGTTGACGTGGGTCTTGACCGTATTGGCGCTGAGGAACAGCGCGGCGGCGATCTCGCTGTTGCTCAGGCCCTGGGCGATGAGCATGAGGACGTCACCCTCCCGGCTGGTCAGGCCATCGGGCAGCTCGGCCGGGGGCGCGGCCGGAACCGGGCCCGATGCGGCCGCCTCCAGCACGGTGGCCTGGACCGCCGCGTCCAGGATCGACTGGCCGCTGGCGGCGGCATGGATAGCCCGGGCGATGTCGGCGCGTCCGGCGTTCTTGGTGAGGTAACCCCGGGCACCGGCGCGCAGCGCCTCCAGGATCGACGTGTCGTCGGCGTAGGTCGTCAGCACCACGACCGCGGTGCCGGGATGCTCGGCAGTCAGGCGCCGGGTGGCCTCGATGCCGTCCATGACGGGCATGTGCAGGTCGAGCAGGATCACGTCCGGGTGGTGCTGGCCGGCCGCGGCCAGCGTCTCGGCGCCGTCGGCGGCGACGGCGACGACCGTGATGCCGGGCAGCAGGCCGAGCATCAGGGCCAGGCCGTCCAGGACCGCCCGCTGATCGTCGGCGATCACGATGCGGACCTCCTCGCCGCTCACAACGGCACCTGGGCGCGCACGATCCACCGGTCGCCGTCCGGTCCCGCGGTCAGCGTCCCGCCGGTGAGCTGCAGTCGCTCCCGCATCCCGGCGAGCCCGTAGCCGCTCCCGGAACCGTCCTCGCCGCGGTCCGCGGCCGTCTCGGGACCGGGGGATCGGGCCGGGTTGGAGATGGTCACGGTGACCAGCCCGGGGGCGTAGTCCAGGTTCATGGTGACGGCGGTGCCCGGGGCGTGCCTGGCCGCGTTGGTCAGGGCCTCCCGGGCGGCGCGGATAAGCGCCACCTTGGCCTCCGGCCGGACCGGGCGGGCCTGGCCGATCACCGACAGGGCGACCGGACGGTGATAGTGCTGTTCGTGACTGCGCGCCAGGCTGGCCAGGCCGTCGGGCAGCGGCGGGGTATCGGCGCGCAGCGCGTGGATCGCCTGCCGGGTCTCGCTCAGACCGTCATCGGCTAGGTGGCTGGCGTGTTCGAGCAGGCCGCCCAGGGCAGCGAGATCACCGGTATCGGCGAGCACGGACCGGGCGGTCTCGATCTGGATACTGAGGGCGCTGAGGGAGTGCGCCAGAACGTCGTGGATCTCGCGGGCGATCCGGCTGCGTTCCTCCAGCGCGGCGGCCCGGCGCTGCTCGCTTTGCGCCTGCCTGGTCCGGGTGACCAGAGCGGCGGCCTGCGCGGCCCGGATGCGCGCGTCCCGGCGGTTCCGGCCGGCCAGTAGCGAAACGATCAGGACCAGCGGCCAGCCCACGGCGGTGCTGGCCGAGAAGCCGAAGATCAAGCCGCCGACCTCGACGCCGAACACCCCGATCGCGGTCACCGCCGCGGCGGGACCGGACGGGAGGTCATTGCCGGCCGCGATCGCTGCCATCGCTGCGAACCAGACTACTGAACGTGCCGGGCTCCAGGCGGCAGCCATTCCGCCGGCCGCCGCTAGGGCGCCCAGCATCGCCACCCGCAGCCAGGCCGGCCAGGGCATCGCCTGCCGGTCACGCCAGTCCAGTACCCCCCACAGGGCGAGCAGCATGCCGCTGACGGCCAGGACCGTAATGACCAACAGCCGGTGACCGCTCCCGCAGCGGGCCAGCGTCAGGGGGACGATGACTGCGAACCCGCCCACCCGGATCAGCCAGTAGGCGACCTGCGGATTCCACCAGGCCCGGTGCCCAGGCGCGGGCGCCTGGCCGGCGGCGGTCACTGGCGCAGCCCGGGCCAGCCCGCCGCCGCCTCACCCTGCGGGCGTACGGCGGCCAGGCCGGTCACGCCGGCTGCGGTCACGGTCGTCAGCACCGTTCAGGCCTCCTTTCCAGTCCTGGCCAGACGGTCGGCCCTCCCGTCACCTTGTGCGGCGACGACACGCGAGCCGGACGAGACGACGATCAGGGTTCTTCCGCGCGATCCCGGCAGCCTGGCCGCCGGATCCGTGAGGATCAGCGTTGCCGCGTGAGGCGATGAAGGTCCCATGGCGTCGGCGGGCCGGCGTCAGGTCTCAGCCGGGTCGAGTTTTCGCAACAGGTCCCGGAGGGTGCCGACCTCGGCCTCGCTCAGGCTGGAAAAGGCGGCCGGAGGGGTGGTGTCGGCGAGCTGGGCCCGCTTGGCCAGTTCCTCTCCCTTGTCGGTGAGCACGATGACCTTGACCCGGCGGTCGGTCGGGTGCGGCTGGCGGACGGCCAGACCGCGGTTTTCCAGGGCGTCGACCAGCGCAGTCGTATATGAGTAGTCGCAGCCCAGGCGCCTGGCGAGCTGGCGCATGGAGATCGCCTCGGTCAGCGGGAGGACGAGCAGCGCTCGCAGTGGGGCCAGTGGCAGCCCGGTCTCCTGGGCGATCCGGTGGAAGGCGGCCATTGCCTTGGGGTTGTGGCTGATCGAGCGGATCCGCCGCCACACCTCGGCCGCCGCGTCCTCAGCGAGGCCGTCCGCGATCGTCACGCGCTCACCGGAGATCGAGATCATGACATGCATAGTAGCGCCGATCACTGATTGACACAATAAATGATTGACACTATCAGTGATAATGCTAAGGTCTTGGTCGTGAGAGATCGCGGGAACCAGAAGCTGGCCGTGGCCGTGGTGTACGTCGCCGCCATGTTCATGGCCATGGACACGACGATTGTCAACGTGGTCCTGCCAACCCTGGGCCGCAGCTTCCAGGCCCGGCCGGACAGCGTCGGCCTGGTGTCGGTCGCCTACCTGGTCAGCTTGACGGTGTTCATCCCCGCCTCCGGCTGGCTGGGTGACCGGATCGGCGGCCGCCGGGCGCTGCTCGGCGCCATCGGCATGTTCACGATCGCGTCAGCGCTGTGCGGGCTGTCCACCAGCCTGAGCGAACTGGTCGCCTTCCGCGTCGTGCAGGGCGCCGGCGGCGCGATCATGACCCCCGTCGGCCTGGCCATGCTGTTCCGGGTATACCCGCCGGCCGAGCGGGTGCGGGTCGCCAGCGTCCTGGCCGTCTTCACCGCGCTCGCACCCGCCCTGGGGCCGGTCCTGGGCGGCCTGTTCACCACGTACCTGTCGTGGCGGCTGGTGTTCTTCGTCAACGTGCCGACCGGCGCGGGGATGGTCGTGTTCGGCGCTGTCGCGCTGGCTGACCATGCCGCGCCCCACCCGGGCCGGCTCGACGTGACCGGCCTGGTGCTGTCCGGCCTGGGCCTGGGCGCCGCCATGTACGGCGTCTCGGAGGGGCCGGTCAAAGGCTGGGTCAGCGCCCCGGTGCTCGCCACCATCACCGCCGGCACCGGCATGCTGGCGGCGATGGTCGCCGTCGAGTTGCGAGCGGCCAACCCGCTCGTTGACCTGCGCCTGTTCCGTAATCGCCTGTTCCGCGCCGCGACCAGCCTGTACGGGCTGGGGTCGGTCGCCTACCTCGGCGCGCTGTTCCTGGCCGCCCTGTTCTTCCAGGATGCGCTGGGCCTTTCCGCCCTGCAGTCCGGGCTGGCCACGTTTCCGTCCGCGCTCGGGGTCTTGGCCGGCGGGCAGATCGTGACCCGCGCGCTGTACTGGCGGTTCGGTCCCCGGCGGATCGCCGCCGCCGGGCTGCTGGCCGTGGCCGCGGCGATGGTCCTGATGGCTCAGGTCAACACTGGCACCAGCCTGTGGCTGATGCGCCTGATCATGCTCGGCCTCGGGCTCGGGATCGCGTTCGTGTTCATCCCCGCCCAGGCGTTTTCGATGGCGACCATCACCAGGGCCCAGACCGGGCGGGCCTCATCGATCTTCAACGCCGCCAAGCAACTCGGCGCCGCCGTCGGGGTGGCCGTGCTCACCACCGTGCTCGCCGCCGCCGGCCCGACCAGGCAAGCCGCGGGCCACGTCACCGCCAACCCGGCCGCCTTCCACGACGCTTTCCTGGCCGCCGCCGCGGCGGCCCTGCTCGCCGTCACCGTCGCCCTCACCATCCGCGACACCGATGCCGCCGCCACCATGGTCCCCCGCCGGCGCCAGCACCCGGCCAGGCAGGACAAGGACCCGGCGCTCGCCGCCAAGGCCGGCTGAGACCGTCCGCAATGGCCGCCCATCATGTCGCTGCCAGTGAATCGGCAGTGTCGCGTGGACCTCGGCCGGCTGTGCGGCGGCGAGTAGCTCGATCCAGGTGGTGGCACGGCTCAGCGGGGGCACGACTTCCATGCGTAGTGCGATCTCGGCGTGCCAGCCGCTGCGGCCGAGGGTCCGGGTGGCGTGCCAGCGTCCGCCACTGTCGCCGCGCGCTACCGGGTTCGTCAGTGATGCTGGTGAGCGTCCTTGGTCTTGGCGTGGTCCCGTAAAGCCGGGGGTCGTGCGGGAGGGGCGGCACGGCCGCCAGCAGCCGCGCCGCGTGGTGTGCAGCAGGGCGAGGTCCAGCCACCTTGGGTCGTGGGGCGGTCAGGACTTAGCATCAGGGTCCATCCGAGCACGGGACTGCCGATGTTACGCCTCCGGAGCGTTGATCCGGCGCTCTGCCTCGGTCCAGAGTTCCGCCGGGCTCAGCTTGTCGGCGGGCACCGTCCAGAAGCGGAACGTCGCCGTCTTCGCCATCGGCCGGGCCCGCCTCATGACCGTGCGGTGCGGTTCGGCGCGGGCGAAGGCGTACAGCGCCGCCTGGTCCGCCCAGGCCGACAGCGTCCAGTACGTCTTGCGCGATAGCTGGGCACGCAGCGTCGCGCCGAACACTCCAGGCGAGCGTCGCGCCTGCCGCCACGCCCGAACCGACATGGCCAGGAAGGCGGGGGACCGCCAGAACGAGGCCAGTTCGAACCTCGAGGCCATGACGTACGCGTCCGTCCCGGCTGGCGGCGCGCCGGCGGTGCTCCAGGGCAGGTCCATCGTTCCTCCCATTATTGGATAGTGCTACTATCTAGCAGGCAACATATTAGATAATAGAGCTATCCAATGCAAGGGGTTCCGGATGCTGATGGGCGAACTCAGCCGCCGCAGCGACGTGCCTGTCGCGACGATCAAGTACTACCTGCGTGAAGGCTTGCTGCCGGCCGGAGTGGCCACCTCGGCTACCCGGGCCGAGTACGGGCAGGCGCATCTGCGGCGTCTCCAGCTGATCCGCGCGCTGGTAGACATCGGCGAGGTTCCCGTGGCCGCGCTCAGGAAGATCCTCGCCGTCGTCGACGACCAGGACGCGAGCGTACACCAGATGCTCGGGACCGTGGAGTACCAGCTCGGCCCGCGCCTGGCCGTGCCGGACGGCGATGACCCTGACTGGCAGGCGGCCAGCCAGGAGGTCGATGACCTGATCGCCGACATGGGCTGGACCGTCACGCCATTCGCGCCCGCCCGCACCCTGCTGGCCCTTACCCTGGCCGCGCTTCGCCGCTCCGGGTCGGCCCCGCCCGGTGCCGGGCTGCGGGCCTACGCCGAGGCGATGGCCGGCCTGGCCGCCACCGAGGTCGCCAGCCTAGCCCCGGACCGGGATTCAGCCCCCGGCCCCCGGGCCGGCCCCGCCTCTGCCCGGGCGCCCGAGACGGGTTCCCGTGTCGCGCTGGCCGAGTCAGCGGTCCTCGGCATGGTTCTGTACGAGCGGGTCATCGTGGCCCTGCGCCGCCTGGCCCAGGAAGACGCCTCGGCCCGCCTCTTCGGTTGAGTGAGGTCAGTGCTTGCGCAGCGCGGCGAGCCGGTAGACCGGATCCGGCCGAGCGCGATCCTGATCGGGCAGCTTCGCCAGTTCCGCGCGCACCGCGTCGATCCGCTCCCGGCCCGCGGCCGCCGTCCACGGCATCTCGTCCCCCCGCAGCCGCGTGAGCCAGATCCAGCCTGTCGGTCTGGCCGGAATCGAATCTCGCCCGGACAGGCCCCACGATCGCCGCCGCGTCGTCGGCTCCGCCGAAGGCGGCGTCGTTCTTACCAACGGTGGTGATCAGCAGGCCGCCAGGACGCAGCACGCGCCCGGCCTCGGCCACCGCCGCCGCCGCGTCCTGGGCACGAAGAAGGTGCAGCAGCCAAACCATCGTCACCACGTCGACCGATCTGTCCCCAAGCGGTATGCGGGTGACGTTTCCGAGCGTGATCCGGCCAGGCAGCCGCCCAGCCGCCACGGCCGCCATCCCCGCTGACCGGTCGATCCCGATCACCGAACGGCCCGCCCGGGCAAGCCGCCAGGTAACGATCCCGGTCCCGCATCCGACATCGGCGATCCTGGTCTGGCCAACCGCAAGCCCCGCAGCCTCCCCGACCGCAAGACCGGCCGATATCAGCGTCTCGATCGCGCCGGCGGCCGCGTCGGCTCGCGCGTCCCCGCCCCTGCTGGCGTCGTAGCGCGGAGCCTCGCGATCATAGTCGAGCACGATCGCACCCTATATCGCCAACTTCATTCCATAGCACGGCGATAACTGGTTGTATTGGACAAAACAGCCAAGGCAGCGTGGCTCGCAGCGCCTTGGCAGCCAGCCCCGGCAGGCGTGCGGGGTGGTGGGGGTGGGGAGATGAGCCAGCGGGACGATCCCTCGTGGGCGACCGTCACGGTAACTACCGTGCGCCTGTGGCTACAACGACACAAGCTGCACCAGCGCGGAGTCCTTGTGCTTGGCGCGGTCGGCGGGATGGCCATCGGGGCGCTGGTGACGCTGGCCCTCAGCCACCCGGGCCAGGCGCGGCCGGCCCAGCGGACCCCCACGGCGTCATCCGGCGCGGGCCCCGGTACCCCTGCCGCGCTGCGGGCAGCGGCGGCCACCCGCGGCCAGGCCGCGGAGTGGATCGCCCAGCAGGTCCTGCCGAGCGCGCTCATCGGCTGCGACCCCTTGATGTGCCAGGCACTGGAGGCAGACGACGTGTCGGCGAGCAGGCTGCTCGTGGTGCAGCCGTCGACCCCCGACCCGCTGGGCGCGGAGGTTATCGTCGCGACGCAGGCGCTGCGCAGCCAGTTCGGCCCCCGCCTGGTCACGGTCTACGCCCCGCTGCTGCTGGCCAGCTTCGGCTCGGGCGCCCAGCGGATCGACGTCAGGTACATCGTGCCCGGCGGAGCCGCCGCCTTCGAGGCGTCTCTCGCCCCGGCCAGACGGGCCAGAATCGGGGCGGGCGAGCAGTTGCTTCGCAACAAGAACGTCCGGGCCTCGCCGCAGGCCCGCCAGGCGCTCGTGGCAGGCGACGTCGATCCCCGCCTGCTTGTCACGCTTTCGCTGCTCTCGCACCGGATGTCACTACGCCTGCTAGCGTTC
>Ga0335074_10002086_pt1 | contig 27211 bp, 26 predicted proteins | sample Lox_Sample_23_FD_206715 | JGI IMG/M metagenome (GOLD analysis project Ga0335074, IMG submission 206715) | Soil microbial communities from Loxahatchee National Wildlife Refuge, Florida, United States - Lox_Sample_2.3 | ecosystem: Environmental > Terrestrial > Soil > Wetlands | place: USA...
CCTCGTCGACCGGACGCATCTCGGTCAGCTGTCCTTCCCCAGCGGGCACACCGCGTCTGCCATGACCCTGGCCACGGTACTCGGCGTCCTGCTCCGTGACCCGGCACGGCGGACCGCGACCCGCCTGGCCCGGGCGGCGCTCGTGGCCGTCGCCTGCGCGGTGACCGTCCTCGTGGCCGCTGGGGTCATCGGGCTGCGCTGGCACTACTTCACCGACACGGTGGGCGGCGTCGCCCTCGGCACGGGAACCGTGCTTACCCTCGCATTCCTGATAGATCTCGTCCCGGGTGCGGTCCGGTCATGGCGGGCCGGAAGCGGCATGACCGCGGCACCGGACGGCAGCGGCACGGTCCGCGACTCGTGCCTTGTCTGGCGGGGAGACGGGGATGTCTAATAAAGGCACATGATTCTAGAATTAGCTGGTTCCAGCTGCGGCCGGCGCGGGCCGGCCGCCGGGAGGAGAGCGGGATGGCTGAGGCTGCGGGCGGCAAGATCCAGGAGACGGAGATCGGGCGCTACCGGTCCACCCGCGGTCTTGACTACGAGTCGGTGCCGTGGCGGCTGTGGGAGAAGTCCAAGAAGCTCTTCTGGGACCCCGCGGACATCGACTTCGCGCAGGATGCCATCGACTGGCGGGAGATGACCGACGAGGAGCGGACGCTCGTCGCGATGAGCGCACGCGGGTTCATGGTCGGCGAGGAAGCGGTCACGCTCGACATCGTCCCGCTGCTGCGCTGCATGTCCGACCAGGGGCGGCTCGAGGACACGATGTACCTGTCGATGTTCGCGATGGAGGAGGCCAAGCACACCGAGATGTTCCGCCGGTGGTTCGACGCCGTCGGCATGGACCCGGCCTCGCTCGACGACCTGGTCCGGGAGCAGCAGGAGGCGCTGCGGGGGCGTCGCACCGGCGTCTTCGACGGGGTGCTCACCCGGGTGATGCGCCGGCTCGACACCGACCAGTCGCCGCAGGCGATCCTGGACGCGTCGATCATCTACAACCAGCTTGTCGAGGGAGTGCTCGCGATCGCCGGGTACCTGCGCTGGGAACAGACGTTCCGCAGGCTCGGTAAGCTCCCCGGCCTCGAGGCCGGGCTCAAGCTCACCCAGCGCGACGAGCGGCGGCACATCGCCTACGGCACCTACCTCGCACGGCGGATCCTCGCGGAGAACCCCGAACTGTGGGACTGGCTCGAGCAGCGCTGGGCGAAGATCACCGCGGGTCTCGGCGGCGGCTACGGCTCGTCAGACCCGCAGGACGCGCAGCAGCGCGACGCCGCCGAACTGGCCGCGCTGTACCAGCGGCTGAGCAGGCGCCGCCTCGAGGCGCTCGCCGTGGCCCGCACCATGAACATCGGTGAGGTGAACGCGAGCGCGATCGAGGCGTTCGAGCCCGAGGAACTCCAGCACGTGAGTTAGCGCGCGGACTTCGCACCGGGCGCGGGGCGGGCGCGGCCGGGGTCCTCGTCCCTGGACAGGGCTGCCGGGGCTTGCTCCTGAACCGGCGCGACTGCTGCCTGGCGCGGAGAGCCGGGGAGCCAGAGTGAGAGCAGGACGGCGACGACTGAGAAGCCGGTGGCCCACCAGAAGGCGATGTCGAAGCCGGTCGCGAGGTCTCCGCGGTGCGCGGTGATGGCGGCGGACAGGATGACGGCCAAGACGGCGGTCCCAAACGAGCCGCCGACCTGCTGCGCCATCCTGGTGACCACGCTTGAGTGGGCGATCTGCTCCTTGTCCAGGCCGAGGAAGGCGACGGCCATCACGGGGATGGTGACGGCGCCGAGGCCGAAGCCGCGGATGAGCTGCCAGAGCGCCAGCAGCCAGGTGCTGGTGTGCGGCCCGGCGAAGGCGAAGGGCACGGTCGCCGCTGCGACGATGGCGAAGCCGACGACGGCGACCGGCCGGGCGCCGATCGTGTCGGTGAGCCGCCCCGCCACGTTCCTGGAGAGCAGGGTGCCGACGCCCTGCGGGACAAGCATGATCCCGGCCGCCAGCGCGGAGGCGCCGCGCACCTCCTGATAGTAGAGCGGCAGCAGCAGCATCGCGCCGTACAGCGAGAAGCCTGAGAAGAACAGCACCGCGGACGCAGAGGCGACCGGACGGAGGCTGAGCAGGCTCACGTCGACGAGCGGCTGGCCGTGCCTCCTGGCCAGCCGGAGCGCGTAGCCGGTGAACGCCGCGGTCAGCGCGAGGCCGATCGCGAGGGGGACGATGACGCTGGGGTGCGCGAAGCCGGCATGCGTGCCCGCGTTGCTCAGCCCGAGGATGATCGCGGCGACGCCAGGGGTGAGCAAGGCAAGGCCCGGCAGGTCGAGGCGGGGCTTGGGCCCGGACGGGAGCTTGACGGCGGGCAGGTACCGCGCGGTGAGGATGAGCCCGGCGACGCAGAACGGCACGTTCACCCAGAACATGTACCGCCAGCTGAGATGGGTGAGGATGGCGCCGCCGACGAGCGGGCCGAGGATCGGGCCGAGCAGCGCGGGCAGCGCGACGATGGTGATAGTCCTGCCCAGGGCCTTGCCGCCGGCGGCCTGCATGATCAGCGTGGTCAGCAGCGGGAACATGATGCCGCCGCCGAGGCCCTGCACGACGCGCCAGCCGATCAGCGACTCCACGTTCCACGCCAGGCTCGAGCCGATCGAGCCGATGAGGAAGACCGTGAGCGCGGCCATCCACAGCCGCTTGCCGCCGAACCGGCGCAGCCCCCAGGTGGACAGCGGCACGGCGATGCCCAGCGCGAGCAGGTAGCCGGTCGTCACCCACTGGATCGTGGACACCGGCGCGTGCAGCTGCGCGGTGAGCGTGTGCAGCGCGACGCTGACGATAGTCGTGTCGAAGATGACTCCCATGAAGCCGACGATGAGGATCAGCGACGTCTTGAGAACCTTCGGGTCAATCTTGTTCGGGCTTGGTGCCGGTGCCTGTGCCGCCGCCATGATCGCCCTCCTCAGCTAAGAGATGCCTTCGTCTCTTAGCTGAGGGTACGGCCTCGCAATAAGGAACGCAAGCATCTCTTATCGTCCGATTGAGCTATCCTTGTAGACGTGACCGAGCAGTTGCACCGGCAGCGGCGGCGCGGCGAGGAACTGGAGGCCGCGCTGCTCGACGCCGCCTGGGACGAGCTGGCCGAGGTCGGCTTCGCGAAGCTGACCATGGAGTCGGTCGCCGTCCGGGCCAAGACCGGCGTCGCAGTGCTCTACCGGCGCTGGCCCAACAAGGACGACCTGGTCATCGCCGCCATCGGGCACTACGGCAAGACGCGCCCGGTCGATATCCCTGACACCGGGACCCTGCGCGGCGACATGCTCGAGTTGCTCGGCGGGATCAACGACGCGCGGAATACTTTCACCGTGGTCGTCTCCGCCGCCTTCGCCGGCCTGCTGTCGAGCACCGGCCTCACCCCGGCCGAGGTGCGTGCGCGGCTGATCGGCGACCGGCCGATATGGTCATACGACGTCTACCGCCGCGCGCACGAGCGGGGCGAACTTGACCTGGACACCGTTCCCCCGGCCGTGCTGACGATGCCGTTCGACCTGATGCGCCACGACCTGCTGATGACGCTCAAGCCGGTGCCCGCGGACCGGTTCAGGACGATCGTCGATGACCTGTTCATGCCGCTTGTCGCCGCGTACGGCGGGCGCGGATAGTCCGACGACCGGGCGCGGCCGGCGCTCTCCGGGGCGGCGACGTGCCCGCGGAACCTTGGGTGCTACCGCAGGACCGCGACGCCGCTCAGGTTCGTCGCCTGCAGCGGGGAGCGGTCGGTCGTCTCGGCGGGGCGCCAGTCCTGCATCGCGACCAGGCCCGGTTCCACTCTCGAAACCGTAGAAAAGGCGCTGAATCTCGGCGCGCGAGCGGAGCCGGAAGGCCGTGCGGTAGTCCCGGTACGCCCGGGCTCGCGCACGTCGGCCTGAATCGTGACAATGCCGTCCCCGGTGGCGAGCAGCGCGCGGTTGCGCGCGATCACCACCGGGTCATTGTCCACGTACACGACACGGGCGTCCGGGATGACCTGCCTGGCGATCTCGTGCACGCTCGGCGAGGCCGGCAGGCCGCTGCCCAGGTCAAGGAACTGGGCGACACCGCTGCGGGCGGCGAACCCGACCGCGCGGATGAGAAAGTCCCTGGTGACGAGCGCGAGCCGGTTCGGCTCCAGGTTGGAGGCGGTCAGCTTCTCGGTCACGGCCCGGTCGGCCGCGAACTTGTCCTTGCCGTCGAGCAGGTAGTCGAACACCCGCCCGATACCCGGGCGGGTGATGTCGACGCCATCCGGGACGCTCGGCTCCCGGCTCGTGGTCATAGCTCCGCACCATGGCCTAAAGCGGCTGCCCGGTAGTGCTCATGAGCCGGCGAGACGGAAGACGGGGACGTACTCCGAATCTTCGCCGCTGCGCTGGAAGTCGATACGCAGCCGCGCTCCCAGATGGATGGCGTCCGGGGCGGCGTCCACGACCTGACTCCACCACCACGGGCCTTCGTCGAGTTCCGCGATGACGATGACCTCGGTGCGGGTGGTGCCGTCCTGGCCTGGCCTGGTGTGCGTGACCGCCCAGCTGACGACCGACGCGCCGCCTGCGGCCGGCTGCCAGCCGAGTTCGGTCGAACCGCACTGGCCGCACTGCCGCGCCTGCGGAGCGGAGACGGACTGGCACACTTCGCACCGGCGCAGCAGGAATTTCCCCGCGGCCGTGCCGTCGAAGAACTCCGTCGTCCTGTCGTCGCGCGCCACTGGTCCTACCGGCATGCCGCCTCCTTCAGGCATCGGGGTGGGGGGTTCACCGACTGGTCCCGAGCACCAGGGTCGAGTGGTGGTCGAGGATTCCGCCGTTGCCGCTGACCAGGACAAGCGCGTGGTTGGCGACCTGCCGCTGCCCCGCCTGGCCGCGGGCCTGGATGATCGCCTCGGACAGCGGCGTCATCCCCCACATGTAGTAGCCGGACAGCTCGCCGCCGCCCGTGTTGAGCTTGAGGTCGCCGTCCGGGCCGAGGACGCCCGACTCGACGTAGCGGCCCCCCTCGCCCTTGGGGCAGAAGCCGTAGTCCTCGAGGGTGACCAGGACGGTGAAGGTGTAGCAGTCGTAGAGCTCGACGACACCGATGTCCCGGAGCTCCACCCCCGCCATTTTCAGCGCGGCCGGCCCGGCCTGTGCGGCGCCGGTCACCAGGCCGAAGTTCTCATCGCGGCGCAGGAAGTGCCCGGGGTGACTCTGCGCCCAGCCGAGCACGTGCACCGCCGGCTGGGCCAGCGAGGAGGCACGGTCGGCGGCGGTGACGATGACCGCGATGCCGCCGTTGGACACCACGCAGCAGTCGAGCAGCCGGAACGGCTCGGCTATCCACCGCGACGCGAGATAGTCATCGAGGGTGATGGGGTCGCGCAGCTGAGCGAGCGGATTCATCGCCGCCCACTGGCGCTGCGCGACCGCGATAGCGCCGAGCTGCTCACTGGTCGTCCCGTAGGCCTGCATGTGCCGCCGGGCGGCCAGCGCGTACATGTGGTTGGGGCCGACCACGCCAGACGCGGTGAGCATGCCGGACCAGCCCGCCCGCGGACGTGCCGCGGCGCCGTAGGCGGCGCCGGCGGAGCTTCCCTGCCGCAGCGGGTTATCCGCCCAGACGCAGGCGACCACGTCGGCCATGCCCGCCTGGACCGCCATGGATGCGACCTGCACCATGCCCCCGGCGGTCGACCCGAAGGCCTGCATCTCAGAAAGCAGCCGCAGGTCGGTGAGCTCCAGGTCGCGCTGGAGATCGAGATGCACCCCGTTCGCGGTGCCCGATGACACCAGCAGGCCATCGATGTGCGCCAGCGGGAGGCCGGCGTCGGCCGCGGCGCGGCGGACGGCCTGGGCGGCGAAGTCGGCCGCCGACGGACCGTAGGCCTTGCCGAGTTCGGTGATGCCGAGCCCGGCGATGACCGGATCGCGCGGGGAAGCGCTCACCTCGGTACTCCTTCCGTGCCACTGCCTACGGGCCGCACCGCGGTTACGGTGCCGAAGTCGGCCACGTCAGCGTCCCTGCCAGCCCGGCGCGCGCTGCTCCGCGAACGCCGCTAGCCCTTCCTTGGCGTCGGCGCTGTTCATCAGCGCCCTGCCCTCGTCCTGCGACTGAGCCCAGGACTTGCGCAGCCGGTCGACGATTCGATCGCGGTGCCGATCGGCACGCCCGCGACGACGGGCCCGGCGACCTCCGCGCCGGTGACGCCGCGCAGGCGTACGTGGGTCACCTGCGCGCCCAGGTGCGAGCAGGCGGCCGACGGCGGCCATGGGCCCGGAGGAGAGATCAACGACCTGGACGCCGGAAACAGGAGGGTCGTACACCGTCAGCTCCTGCGTACCTGGCGGAACGGGATGTTCCGGTCGATCTCTGGTTCCTTGGGCAGGCCGAGCACACGCTCGCCGATGATGTTGCGCTGTATCTGGCTGGTGCCGCCGCCGATGGAGGTGAAGAAGGCGTTGAGTGCCAGGAAGTTGACGTCGTCGGCCTCGGGGTTCTCCTCGCCGGCCAGCAGCGTCTCCACCCCGACGATATCGGTGCGCAGCGCGGCCTCGGCGTGCAGGATGTTGGCCATCGCCAGCTTGCCGAGTGACATGACAGAGGTTGAGGTGCCCTGCTCCGCGGCGGCCTTGGCGCGGGCGTTGTTGAGCGTGTTCAGTTCCCGCAGCGCGAGCACCTTCGCGAGCTGGTAGCGCACCACCGGGTCGTCCAGGCGGCCGTGCTCGCGGGCGAGGCCGATCAGGTCATCGGCGAGCGTGCCGTGCCGGGAGGCGCGGGCGCCATCGCCCATGATCGACCGCTCGTAGGCGAGGGCGGTCTGCAGCACGCGCCAGCCGTCGCCTTGCTCACCGACCAGGTATTCCGCCGGCACGATGGCGCCGGTGATGAAGACCTCGTTGAAGTGGGATTCCCCGGTGATCTGCCGGAGCGGCCTGACCTCGATGCCGGGCTGCCGCATCGGCACCACGAAGTAGGACAGGCCGCGGTGCTTCGGCACGTCCCAGTCGGTGCGGGCGATCATCAGGGCGTAGTCGGCGGTGGCCGCGCCGGAGGTCCACACCTTCTGGCCGTTGACAAGCCAGTGGTCGCCGTCAAGCACCGCGGTCGTGCGCACGCCCGCCAGGTCGGAGCCCGCGCCGGGTTCGCTGTAGAACAGGCAGGTCGCGGCCCGGCCGGTCAGCACGTCCCTGATGATGTCGCGCTTGAGCTTCTCGGTGCCGAACTTCAGCACGGTATTCGCGGGGATGCTGTGCTTGTCCTGGCAGGCGCCGGGCGCCCCGGCCGCATCGAACTCGCGTTCGATGACGGCGGCGAGCTCGTTCGGGTAGCCGCGGCCGTACCACCCGGCCGGCCAGGTCGGCACGGCGTAGCCGGCGTCGAGCACCGCCTCTAGCCAGGGGACGTGCTCGGGCGAGACGCGCCAGTCGCCGACGGCGGCCGGAAGCCCCGTCCAGTTGCCTGCGAGCCAGTCGCGGACCTCGGCGCGCAGTTCCTCGGTGCCGGGCAGTCCGGCGCTGGCATCGATGGTGACGGTCATGGTCATGCGCCTTTCGAGATGAGGTAGCGCTCGCGGTGCGCGCGCGGGCCGCCGAACAGCTGCGCCGACGAGCGGGCGCGGCGCAGGAACAGGTGGGCCGGGTGTTCCCAGGTGAAGCCGATGCCGCCGTGCATCTGGATCGCGTGCAGTGCCGTGGTCTCGAAGGCTTCCGCGCAGGCAAACCCGGCCAGGGCGACGGCGCCGGCCGCGGCCTCGCCGCCCGCTTGCCGCTCGGCCGCCGCGTGCTGTGCCGCCGAGGTCGCGGACTCCACCTCGAGCAGGAGGTCGGCGGCGAAGTGCTTGAGCGCCTGGAAGCTGCCGATGGGCCGGCCGAACTGGATCCGGGTCTTGAGATACTCAACGGTGACGCCGAGAATGCGGCGGGCGCCGCCCACCTGCTCCCCCGCCAGGGCGATCACCGCGAGGTCGAGCGCCTCCTGGACCGCGTCCCACCCGGCGGTGCCTAGGCGTCGCGCCGGGGTGCCGTCGAAGGCGTACGCCGACAGCCGGACGGTCGGATCGAAGACGCTCTCCGCGGCCCGGCTGAATCCGGCGGCGTCCGGCGTGACCTCGAAGATGCCGATGCCGTCCGCTGTTCGGGCCGCGACCAGGATGACATCGGCGGCCTGGCCGAAGGTGACGTAGCGGGCCCGGCCGGACAGGCTGCCGTCGCGGCTGGCCGTCACGTCGACCCCACCGGGCATCCAGGTGCCCCGCTTCCCGGTGAGGGCGACGGTCGCGATGGACTCGCCGGTGGCGATGCCGGGGAGCAGGCGGTGTTTGTCCCGCGCCGTGCCGGCCGCCTGGATGAGGCTGGCCGCGAGCACGCCGCTGGAGATGAACGGGGACGGCAGCAGGGCGGCCCCGGTCTCCTCGGTCACCGCCTCAAGCTCGAGCGGGCCGAGGCCGGCGCCGCCGTAGCCGGGGTCGATGAGCATGCCCACGACGCCGAGTTCGGCAAGTCGCCGCCACAGCTCCCGGTCGAAGCCCTCGTCGGACTGCATCACCGTGCGGACGTCCTGCTCCGTGCACGCGTCGCGGAGCAGGTCGCGTACCGCCTCCCGCAGCGCCGTCCGCTCGGCCGTGCTGATCGTCATGCCTGAACCGCCTTCCCTTCACCGGCCGGACTGTCGCAGGTTAAGTTCTCGGTGACCGCCGTGTGAATACGCTTGCCATACGAGAATCGGGCCTGCCCGGACCGGACGCCGGCCGCCGCGGTGATCGCCCGCCGGGCGTCCTGTCCGGCGTGCGGGGTCGTGCCATCCGGCCACGGCACGTGCAGAACTGATTTCGGGAGACCCGACAGCCACTCACTGTGGGTTCGGCGCCTGCGAGGTATTGGCCGCAGACCAGGCAACGGGTCAAAGCACGAGACGAAGGGCCGCGCGGGAACTCGCACGCCCGGGTCAGTGTCGGGTCAGAAAATTTCTCGCGTGGAGGTATCCGGCCAGGCCGATCAGAGGCACATGGATGGCGGGAAGATTGCGCGCAAACCACCGGGGCAGGTAGATGTCGGTGACGGAGCCGTGCTCGGCACCCAGACGCTCTGCGACCTCAGTGAGCGGACAGCGAAAGCCGCTCCCGGCATAGATCAGGGCCTCCGCTGCAACCACTCCCGCAGCGATGCCTGCGCGCCGGTCCGATCGACCGGCGAACCCAGCGTAGAGCACGTACATCATGCACGCCTCGATGGAGAACCAGGCCAGTGTGTGGATCGCCTTGATGGCTCGGAGCACTGCATCCGGCCCGCGGGCAATCGAGTCGGATCGGGGCGCGGGCATCTCGGCTGGTCCTCCGAGCTTAATCTTGATCGCTTATGTCACGTTTTCATTGTCCCGCGGCATTCATTGCCGCAGCAGCAGCGGTGCAAGCCGCTCGATGTCAATGGCGGCCTCGATGACCGCCTTGTGGCGGTCCCCGATATAGCACCACCGGGTCCCAGGCAGTGCGCGGCGGATGGCAGCGCGCTCCTGTGCAGAAGCACTGGTCCGCGGCATTCCGCGTCTTCAGGCGCACTTCTTGCAGCCTAAACCCTGCTATGCGTGATTCGGTCGGGCCAAGGTCTGCATTGCGGGTGACGAAAGTCCCGGACGGCCGACTGCGTGTTCCTGACCGGCCTTGCCGCGGGTCAGGAACGGCGGACCTCGCGGGAGGCGGTTGCGGCTGCCTCGGCCGCGGCGGCCAGGAACGCGCGGATCGCCGGCCGCTGGGCGGCGGGCACGCCGGAGGCGATGGCCCGCACTCGTGCGTGGTATTCGGCCAGGGCTGGCGGCGTCCGCGCCGTGGCCTGCCCGGACAGTTCGACCAGGGTGTAGCGGCGGTCGGCGGGATGCGGCCGGCGCCGGACCCAGCCTCCTCGCTCCAGCCGGTCCACCAGCATGGTGATCGCGCCCGAGGTGAGCCAGAGCCGTTCGCCGAGCTCGCGCTGGGTCAGCGGGCCGTCGGCTTCCAGGTGCTCAAGCGCGTCAAGTTCGGCCGGGCTGATGCCGCCCTGGCTGGCCAGGGCGGCGCGCAGGCGGTCTCGTTCCAGGCCGAACCGCTGCAGCGCGGCGGCCATCACGCCGGGTTCCACGGTGGTCATTGATGACAGTATAGCGAATAACTAAACTGCTTACTGCCAAAGCAGCTTAGTCGCTAAGTCAATGAGGTGATGGCAATGAGCGGATCGCGCCCGGTTCGAGCTGGGTACCGCCTCCTCACGGCTATTTCGATGACCGTCGGCCGCGGGCCCGCCGCCCGCGCGGTCGGCGTGGTGGCCGGGCTCATCCCTAAGGACCGGCTTATCGACATCGGCTGCGGCCCTGGTACCGCCGCGCGGACCGCGGCACGCCAGTGCGCCGACGTGACCGGCGTAGACCCGGCGCCCGAGATGCTGCGCCTGGGGCGGTGGATCACTGCGGCGCGGCGGATCACCAACGTCACGTTCCGCGAGGGGCGCGCGGAGGCGCTGCCGCTCCCGGATGCGAGCGTCACGGTTGCCTGGGCGCTCAGCTCCGTGCATCACTGGCCCGACCGGGCAGCCGGGCTGGCCGAAGCGGCCCGCGTGCTCGCTCCCGGAGGGCGGATCCTGCTGGCCGAGCGCCTGGTCAAGCCCGGCGCCCGCGGCCACGCCGTGCACGGCCTCTCCCGGGATGAGGGCAGCCGCCTCGCCGCCGACCTTGCTGCCGCAGGCTTCACCCGCGCATCCTGCGACACTCGCAAAGCCGGCCGGCGGCGCACCTTGCTCATCGTCCGCGGCACTCTCCCGGAAGCCGTCGGCTAAGGGGCCCGGCGGCGAGCTTGCCGCGGTCTGCCGGCCTGCGGTTCAGCACCGACTGTGCAGATCCTGGCCCGCAGAAACGGAGGACCAAGGCCCGCCTGCCAGGGGCTGCCGGCCCCTGGCCGGCAGCGCGAGCAGCGGCCATCGTTGAAGCGTGAGCAGCGCAGCCGAAGCCCGACCATCCCGGTCGCTGCACGTCGCCGGACCGCGGGCGGCACGGGCAGCGGCGGGCATAGTGCTCATTGTTCACGGGCTCATCCATCTGATCGGCGTAGCGCTGCTCTGGCGGCTCGGCCAGCCGGGACAGCTTCGGTACGCCGACGCCCATCCGGCCCCCGGGTCGGCAGCCGGGCTGGCTGCGGGATCGCTGTGGCTGGTTGCGGGGGCGCTGTTCATCACCGCCGCGATGCTGCTGGTGACCAGGAGGCCGGCCTGGCGGCCGGTCTGCGTGATCGCCGTCCTCGTGTCCGCGCCAGTGCTGGCGATGTCCGCCTCAGTAGCGGCAGCCGGGCTTGCCATCGACGCGGCCGTCGTCATGGCCGTCATCACGTCCCTGCGCAGGAAGACACCATGACCGCAGCCCAGGCAGTACCGCGCGAGGCAGGCCGCATCCGGCAGGACTGGCTCCAGCTTGCCGCGGGCACGGCCAGCCCGGCCTCCTTCGAGCCCGCCATGATCACCGGGATGCCTCAGCCCGTTCAACGGTGGCTGGCGCACGCGATTTCGCCGGGAACCCCGCTGTGGGGGACCGTGGAGTTGTCCATGCGCGGGCAGATCCGGCTCGGCCGGTGGCGGTCATTCACCGCCAGGCAGGTACTCGCACCTCCCGTCGGCTACATCTGGGCCGCGACCGCCCGGGTCGCCGGACTACCGGTAACGGGCTATGACCGGCTCAGCGCCGGGACCGGGCAGATGCGCTGGCGGCTGCTGCACCTGATCCCGGCCATGACCGCCGACGGTCCCGACATCACCCGCAGCGCCTGCGGGCGCCTCGCCAGCGAGGCCGCACTGCTGCCGACCGCCTTCCGGCTGGCCACGTGGACCGAGGGCGACCGGGCCGACACCGCGATCGCCACCTGGCGGTTCGGCGCCGACACCGAGACCGCCGAACTGCGGGTAGCCCCGGGCGGCGAGCTCACAGAAGTCCGGGTGCAACGGTGGGGCAGCCCCGACGGCACGCCCTTCAGCCGCTGCCCCTTCGGAGTGGCAGTCGAGGCGGAATCAGACTTCGGCGGGATCATCATCCCCTCACAATTCCGCGCCGGATGGTGGTGGGGCACCGACCAGCAGGAAGCAGGCGAATTCTTCCGCGCGCGGATCACCCGCGCCCAGTTCAGATAGCACCAGGCCGGGTGAGTCAGTGACACAGCAGCACATGGCCGAAAGCGGCCCCGGCGGCGAAGGCAAATCAGCTCACGCAGAACGAATCCGTGCTTGGCTTTCAGCCTCACCGGCGGTTTCCGTCGCCGAGACGGGAACGGGCACGTACCCGTGATCCTCGCCGGTTCTCAGCGGTCCTCTAGGTAGGCGAGGACCGCGAGCACGCGCCGGTGGTCGGAATCGGACGGCGGGAGGCCGAGCTTGCTGAAGATGTTGCCGATGTGCTTCTCGACGGCGCGCTCGGAGACGGCGAAGCGGTCGGCGATCGCGCTGTTGGAGCGGCCCTCGGCCATCAGGGCGAGGACGTCGTGCTCCCGGGGGGTGAGCGCGTCGAGGGCGGCGGCATGCCGGGTAGCGGTCAGCAGTCCGGCGACGACCTCGGGGTCGAGGGCGGTTCCGCCTGCCTCGATCCTGGTGATCGCGTCGGCGAACTCCGCGACGTTGGCGACGCGGTCTTTCAGCAGGTAGCCGACCCCGCCGGAGCGCATGCGCAGCAGGTCGGCCGCGTACCTGGTCTCGACGTACTGTGAGAACACGAGGATGCCGACGCGGGGATGGGACCGGCGGATCGCGATCGCGGCGCGCAGGCCCTCGTCGGTGTGGTCGGGCGGCATCCGGACGTCCACGATCGCGATGTCGGGCTGGTACGCGGCGACGGCGGCGAGCAGGGCGTCGGCGTCGCCGACCGCGGCCACGATGTCGTGGCCGCGGTCGGTCAGGATCTCGGTCAGGCCCGCCCTGATCACGGCGGCGTCCTCGGCGATCACGATGCGCATGGCTGCCCCGGGGTTCAGGCGTGGGACGGTAGTTCGACGGTGATCGCGGTGGGGCCGCCGGCCGGGCTGTCGATCTGGATGTGGCCGTCGACGGCGCGGACGCGCTCGGCCAGCCCGCGCAGGCCGCCGTTCACGACCGGCCGTGCGCCGCCGGTGCCGTCGTCGGTGACGCGAACCCGCAGCAGGCCGGGGACGTGCACGGCTTCGAGGGTAGCGTGCCGGGCCCCGCTGTGCTTGGCCACGTTGGAGAGCAGTTCCGCGGCCGAGAAGTAGGCGATGGTCTCGATCGCGGCCGACGGCCGCTCGGGAATGTCGGTGATCAGCTCGACGGGAACCGCGCTGCGGTTCGCGAGGGTGGCGAGCGCGTCGGTCAGGCCGTTGTCGAGCACCGGCGGGTGGATGCCCCGCGCCAGGGTCCGCAGGTCGGTGATCGCCTCAAGCGCGCCCCGGTGCGCGTCGCTGACCAGCTGGGTGACGCGTGGCAGGTCGACGGGCGCGGCGTCCTGGAGCTTTTCCATGGCCAGGCCCAGCTTCATGGCCAGGGCTACGAGCTGCGCCTGGGTGCCGTCGTGCAGGTCCCGTTCGATGCCGCGCAGCCGGGCGGCGGAGTCGTCCACGACCCGCGCCCTGCTTTCCTCGAGCGCGCGGATACGCTCGGCGGGCGAGCCCGGCCCGAGCAGGCCGCGCATCAGCCACAGGTCTACCTCAGTGAGGCCGTGCGTCGCCCGCGGTGCCAGGAGCAGCAGGGCGACGCCGAGCGGTAGGAACGTGAACGAGCCCGCCAGGTTGACCACTCCGAACGCGGTCCCGAGGCCGAGCGTCCACCAGGCGGGGAAGGTCAGGCAGAAAACCCCGCCCAGCCAGCAGGCCGCGATGACGGCGACGCTGACGGCGGCGAGCGGAAGCTTCAGCGCGAAGTAAGCGCGCATCCGCCAGGAGGCCGGGTCGAGGACCCGCGCGCCCAGCCAGTCGCCAAGCGGGCTCTGCGGCTGCGGACTGGTGATCGTGATGCCCGCCCCGGCGGCCAGTTCGGCGACGCGTGCCTGGGGAAGCCTCTTGGTGGTGACCCCGGGCTTCGTCTCCCACTCCCTGGCCTTGCCGCCCGCCGCGGTGACCGCCTTGGCGAGGGCGGTGGCGGCCGCGGCGTCCGCCGTCGCCACCTTCAACAGGTACAGCGGCCGGAACGGCGGTGGCTCGGGGATGTCTTCGCCGAGCAGCCTGCGGGCGAGGAAGCGCGCGCCCGCGCCGCCCCGCCGGACAACGCCCGCGGAGACCGCCCAGAATATGCCGTTTTCCAGCATGGGCACGATGAAGGCGAGGGCGGCAACGGCCAGCGGGAAGCTGACCAGGGCATGGCCGACCTCGGACCAGGTGCGCCTGGTGAAGGGGGCCGCGATCACGCGCCCCAGCGATGAGGCGGCCGGCTCGGTCATGAGCTGATTGTCGTACCTGACGGCGGTGCTGTAACCGCCTGCTGCAGGAGTTTGTGTTCTCATGTCTCGATGCTGCGGCCGTGCCCGGGTCCCGGGCGATCGTGGCAGCCGAGGCGGTTTGGTACGGCTAGTACGACCCCGCCAGGTCTAATGCCAGCGGAAGCGCCAGGCGGTGAAGCCGCACGCGGCGGCGGTCCACGCCACCAGGACGATCAGGTCCGACACCGGGGCGTTGGCCACCGGCGTGTACGAGTGCTGGAGGATCTGGGCCAGGGCCCGGACGGGGAACAGGCCCACGGCCGACGACAGCCAGTGCGGGACGGGGAACGTCGGGTCGAAAATGCCCGACATGATCGCCAGCGGCAGGTAGCTGGCGTTCGCGATCGGCGCCGCCGACTCGGCGCTGCCGGCCATCGAGCTGAGGGCCAGGCCGAGTGCGCCGAAGCAGGCGACGCCGAGGGCGAGGCCGCCGGCCAGTTCAAGCAGGCCGCCGGCGCGCGGGACGGCGCCGAAGGCGAACGCGCCGAGTGCCATGATGGACGCGGTGATGGCCAGGGTGGTGGCGGCGGTGCTGCCGAGTACCCCGGACAGGTAAGCCGCGGCGGGCAGCGGGGTGGTCCTGATCCGCTTCAGCACGCCGTCGTGGCGGAGGGTCGCGAGCTTCGCGCCGAGGTTCACGTAGGCGGCCACGATGACGCCGAACGCGATGATCGACGGAACGAAGATCATCTGCCCCTCGACGTGCGTGCCAGGCAGGTCCCCCGTGGCGGTGGTGGATCCGATGAGCAGCAGCAGCGCGATCGGCAGCGCGAAGGTAAACAGCGCGTATTCGGCGCTGCGCCAGAAGGAGCGCTGCTCGAGCAGCGCCTGGCGGAAGGCCAGGCTGACGGTGCGGCTCAGTTTGTGCCTCCGGATACGAGATGGAGGTAGGCATCCTCCAGCGTGGGGGTTTCTACGGACAGGTCGGCTAGATCGCCGAGGTTGTTCGCGGCGGCCCAGCCGAGCAGGTCGCGGAGCGCCGTCGCGGAGTTCTCCGTCTGGCAGACCGCGAGATCGCCGCGGAGCACGACTTGCAGAGCGGCGGGCGGCGGGAGCGTGCCGTCGAGAACTGGTTGCGGGGCGGTGAACTTGATCCTGGTCTTCACCCCGGCCTGCCGGGCGACCTGCCGGACCGAGCCGGCGACCTGGATGCGGCCGCGCTGCAGGATCGCTACCCGGTCGGCGAGGCGCTCCGCCTCATCCAGGTAGTGGGTGGTCAGCAGGATCGTCTTGCCGAGCGTGCGGAGGTTCTCGACCGCCGCCCAGCAGCGGCGCCGCGATTCCGGGTCGAACCCGGTCGTCGGCTCGTCGAGGAAGATCAGGTCGGGGTCGCCTGCCAGCGCGAGCGCCAGGTCGAGGCGGCGCCGCTGCCCTCCGGACAGGCGCCTGACCTGAACGTTCCTGTCCTGGGTCAGCTCCACGACGCCGAGCAGGTCTTCCAGGCCGCGCGGGTTGGGGTAGTACGTCCGCCAGCTGTCGATCAGCTCGGCCACCCGGGCCTGACGGGGGAAGCCGCACTCCTGGAGCACGATGCCGATCCGCTCGCGCAGCCTGGCCGGCTGCGCCTGCGGATCCATGCCGAGCACGTTGACCGTGCCGCCGGTGCGCTGCCTGAAGCCCTCGAGGATCTCGACGGTGGTGGTCTTGCCCGCGCCGTTCGGCCCGAGGAGGCAGAAGACCTCGCCCGCCCGGACCTCGAAGTCGACGCCCTTGAGTACCTCACGGCGGGCGTAGCTCATGGTGAGGCCTGCGACCTCGATCGCGGTGCTCATGGCCGCTCCCGTTCTAGGATCTTGGGTGGCACCAGGGCGTGGAGCAGCGCGTCGACCGCGGTCTCCTGCGCCAGGCCTGGCGGGATCGCCGCGCCGTAGGGGTCGGAGTGCCGGTGCCGGGCGAACCAGGTCAGCGTCTCGAGTACGAGGCGGGCGGTGGCGGCGGTGTCAGGCGTCCGCCGCAGCGCTCCGGACTTCGCCCGGCTGTCCAGGTACTCGGTGAGCGCGTCGAGGACCGGGCCGCGCAGCCCCGCATTGAGCAGGTCGGCGAGGTCGGGCAGTTCGCGCGCCGAGCGCTCGATCATGTCCGCGGCCTGGGCGGTCTGCTCTTCAAGCGCGAACAGCTCGCGCATGATGCCGTCGAGTTCCCCGGCCGGGTCCTCGGGTCCGGCGGTGCCGCGCAGCGCGTCGGCGAGGGAACCGAACGGGATGGCCTTGGCCACGAACTCGCGCGCCTGGCGGATCATCTCGTCAAGTGACGGCACCGTCAGGGGGAACTCCCCGACCAGGTCGTCCTGCCCGGGAAGCGGTTCGAGCAGCAGCGCGTGCCTGATGGCGAGGACGAACAGGCCTTCCTTGCCGTCGACGTAGCGGTAGAGCGCCGCCTCGGACAGGCCCGCCTCCCGGGCAACGTCGCTCATCCGCGCCGACCGGTAGCCGTCCCTCGCGAACACCCGCACCGCAGCGGCGATCACCTCGGGAAAGCGCTCCTGGGCGCTCCGCTTGGCTGTCATGGCGCCGAGTCTAGAGGTAAGTGAGTCAGTCACTTACTAACTCGGCCAAACTGCTCATGAGTGCTGCGTCACATTCACCAGGGCACGGAAGTGGGCAATTCGCCGGCCAGGGAGGCCGCCGGTCAGGGTGAGGCCGCGCTTGTCGTCGGGCGCGATGGCCAGGCCGTCGCAGATGGTGAAGACCGGGGCGGGGAAGCAGCTGTAGAGGTCGATGCCGTCCAGGTCGCTGGCCGTGAGGCCGGCGGTTTCCAGCGCGTGCGTCGCGGCGAGCACGGCGGCGGGGCCGCGGGGCAGGTCGGCGCGCTCCATCAGGGGACGCTCGCGCAGGTCGGCGTGGCCGTGCAGGAACACCCATCGTTCCTGTGGGATGCCGAGGCGGCGCGCGGCGCCGACGGACATGAGCAGCACGGCGGCGCCCTGGTTCACCCTGGCCGACGCCGACGATGACGGGGGTGCGCGGGTCGGGTCCCTGGGTCACAGCAGGTCTCCGAGCTCGGTGATGCGCTGCTGGCAGTCGGCGATGATCTGCCTGGTGATCTCGGCGGCGGGACGGATCGCGTCGAACGAGCCGACGACCTGGCCGACGAAGAACGACTCGAGGCGCAGCGCCCCCTCGTGGCCGGCCGCGGCGGCGGCGTCGATCCGCTGCCAGGCCTCGTTGACCAGCAGCGGCTGCAGCGGCATCGGCAGCGGGGCGGGGCTGTCCGGGCGCTCCCACTCGTCGTGCCAGGCGGTGCGGAGCTGCCGGGCGGGCTTGCCGGTGCGGGTCGGCGAGCGCAGCGTGTCGGAACTGGCGGCGGCGAGGAACTTGGCCTTGATGGCCTGGTTGGCGACGTCTTCCTCGCTGGACAGCCAGACCGAGCCGCACCAGACGCCGGCCGCGCCGAGCGCGAGCGCGGCCGCCATCTGCGCGCCGGAGGCGATGCCGCCGGCGGCGAGGACCGGACGGCCGCCGGCGATGCCGACGATTTCCGGGGTGAGGACCATGGTGGCGATCGTGCCGGTGTGCCCGCCCGCCTCGGTGCCCTGGGCGATCAGCACGTCCACGCCGGCTTCGATCTGCCTCCTGGCGTGCTTGGCCTGGCCGACGAGGGCGGCGACCGCGACACCTTCCTTCTTGGCCCGGGCGACCAGGCCCGCGGGCGGGGTGCCGAGCGCGTTGGCGATCAGCGCGATCCGGTGGCCGAACGCGACGTCAAGCAGCACCTGGGCGCCGCCCGGGTTGAGGCTGACGGCGATCTCGTCGTGCGACGCCAGGCCTGCGGGCGCCGCGGGGATGTCGTACTTAGCCAGCAGGTCGCGGACGAAGGCGAGGTGGCCTTCCGGGATCTGCGCGCGCAGGCTGGCGACGAGGTCGCCGGGGTCGCCTTGGGCGAACTTCTCCGGGACGAGCAGGTCGACGCCGAACGGCCTGCCGCCGACCTGCTTCTCGATCCAGGTCAGCTGGGCGTCGAGTTCTTGCGGCGTGTAAGCGGACGCCCCGAGCACGCCGAAGCCGCCCGCCTTCGTGACCTCGGCGACCACGCCGGGCGAGCGGTTGAAGCCGACGATCGGGTACGGCACGCCGAGCAGTTCGGTGAGAGCGGTGCGCATCAGTCTTCGTCCTTCCTGGCCCAGGTGACGACCGCGTCGAGAGCCTCGACCGCTTTGCCGTCCACCCGGAGCGAGTTGTTGATGTATGCCGTGGGGGACGCGGCCTCCCGCATGCCGGCGCCGATCGCGTCGACGAACCGCTGTCCAAGGCACGGCCCGCCGCCATAGGTCCACGGCATTCCGTCGATGACCCCGACGACGCCGGCGGACGGGTCGTCGGACATGGCCCCGATCGCGCGGGTGAAGATCGTCGGGTCGATGACCGCGGCCCCGGTCACGTCGAGCGGGTTTTGCACGGTTCCGTAGTCCGGCATGATCCCAGTCAACGCGTCGCGGGTCGGCTCGGCCAGTCCGGGCAGGTTCGCACTGAGATCCTCGGCCCGGTCGGCCACGATGTCGCAGGCGCCGCCGGAGATCGACACCGCCGGCCTGCGTGCGCACCACGAAACCGGCGTCTTCCAGCGTGGCGGCGACCCGGGCGCTGGCGTGATGCTCGGCGAAACCAACCTCAGGGTCGGAGTGGATGGCGACCTGCGCCGGAGTCCGCTGGAACTCGACGGAAGGCCGTGCGGGCGGTCTGAAGGCTATCCGGCGGACGGCATCTGGACGGGGCGGGGGGCAGGCTGTAGCTTGTGCGCTACATCTTCATACGCCGTCAGAACCACCGCGGGAGAGTCCAGGCGATCATTCGCCAGGCGCCGACGGAGCAATCTCCCCGAGAAACTCTCAGGCCCAGATACCGCGGTGGCGAGGCAACTCTGGAAAGTCGCGGCCCGGCCGCGCGCCGACGGTGCAAGCCTTCAGCTGATGGCGAAGCTCTCAGGCCCCATGACAGAGCGGGGAGGCAACCGGCAGCGGGTCCCGCGGACTCGCGAGAAGGGAACCTCCGATGACGGCGAACGAGTCACTCGCCCCGCTCTCCCCGCGAACGCTGATCAGTGTTTTCGACCTGTTCTCGATCGGCATCGGCCCGTCAAGTTCGCACACCGTGGGGCCGATGCGCGCGGCCCGGACGTTCGCCAAGGGCCTCGCCGACGACGGGCTGCTGCCGCGGGTAACCCGGGTCAAGGCCGAGCTGTTCGGCTCGCTGGGGGCGACCGGCCGCGGGCACGGCAGCGACCGGGCCGTCATCCTCGGGCTCCAGGGCGAGGATCCGGAGACGGTTGACACCGCCGCAGTCGAGGCGCGGGTGGCGGACGTGCGTGCCCGCGCACGCATCCGCCTGCTCGGCGAGTACGAGGTCGTGTTCACGGACGGCGATCTCGTGCTGCACCGGCGCCGGTCACTGCCCTACCACCCGAACGGCATGCGGTTTTCCGCCTACGACCGGGACGCCCAGGTGCTGCGGAGCCGGACGTGCTATTCGGTCGGCGGCGGCTTCGTCGTCGATGAGGCGGATGCCAGCGCCGGCCAGGTCATGGCGGACGGGCCGGTGGAACCCTATCCGTTCCTCTCGGCTGTGGAGTTGCTTGGCTGGTGCGCGGAAACCGGGCTGCCGGTCAGCGGCGTGATGCTCGCCAACGAGACCAGCCGGCGGCCGGAGGGGCAGGTGCGGGACCGGCTGCTGCGGATCTGGGCGGTGATGCGGGAGTGCGTCGCCAGCGGCTGCGGCAGCCCCGGCATCCTGCCGGGCGGGCTGAAGGTACCCCGGCGGGCGCCGGAACTGTACCAGCGGCTGGCCGCGGACAGCGGCCCGGCTGATCCGCTCCACGTCATGGACTGGGTGAACCTGTTTGCGATCGCCGTCAACGAGGAGAACGCGGCCGGCGGCCGGGTGGTGACCGCGCCGACCAACGGGGCGGCGGGCGTGGTCCCGGCGGTCTTGCACTACTACGCGCGGTTCTGCCCCGGCGCCTGCGATGACGGGGTGGTCCGGTTCCTGCTGACCGCGGGCGCGATCGGCTCGCTCTACAAGCAGAACGCGTCGATATCCGGCGCCGAGGTCGGCTGCCAGGGCGAGGTCGGATCCGCCTGCTCGATGGCGGCCGGGGCGCTCTGCGAAGTGCTCGGCGGAACCCCGGAGCAGGTGGAGAACGCCGCCGAGATCGGCATGGAGCACAACCTCGGCCTCACCTGCGATCCCGTAGCTGGACTCGTGCAGGTGCCCTGCATCGAGCGCAACGCGATGGCCGCGGTGCAGGCCATCAACGCCGCCAGGATCTCGCTCCAGGGCTCCGGCACCCACCTGGTGAGCCTGGACACGGTGATCATGACGATGCGCCAGACCGGCGCGGACATGAAGACCAAGTACAAGGAGACTGCGCGCGGCGGACTGGCCGTGAACGTCATCGAATGCTGACCGGGTGCTGCCGGGGCTCCCCCGGCATGCCGCCTTGTGTGAGCCGGACCGCGGCGCCGGGAACCGCGGGTCAGGCGAGCTCGCGGCGCAGGTGCGCCGTGGCCGCGTGGAGGGCGGATACGGCGGCCGCGATCAGGTCATCGGTCATGCGGGCGGCCGGGCCTGACACCGAGACGGCCATCGGGGTGGTGCCCGGCATGCCGACGGCGACGCACCGGACGCCGACCTCCATCTCGCCCTCGTCCAGGGCGTATCCGCGATCGCGGATCAGTGCGATCTCTTCTTCGAGGGCGGCGGGGTCGGTGATGCTGGCGGCCGTCCGCGCCGCCAGCGGCGCGGCACCGACGAGCCGGCTGGCCTGGTCGGGCGGGACCGCGGCGAGCAGCGCCTTGCCCACGCCTGTGCAGTGCAGCGCGACGCGGTTGCCGACCTCGGTGAAGATGCGCATCGTGTGCCTGCCCGGCGCCTGGGCCACGTACTCAGCGCGGCCCTGGGTCAGCACCGCCAGGTTGGCCGACTCGCCGGTCAGCTCGGCGAGCCCGCGCAGCACCGGCAGGGCCCGTCCGCCGAGCATCGCGTTCGCGTCGCCGCCGAGCGTGACAAGGCGGGAACCCAGGCTGTAGCGGCGGTCGGGCGCGTGCCGCAGGTAGCCGCGGTCCGCGAGGGTACCGGCCAGCCGGTGCAGGGTCGGCGCGGGCAGCCCGCACGCCGCGGCAAGCTCGGCGAGACTCGCGGTCCCGCCGGCCGCCGCGAGCGCCTCGAGTACATCAAGCGCCCGGTGGACCGACTGCACACCGCCTCCGGCGGCCCTTATCTCACTCAACTCACGCTCTCCCCGCTGGCGCCGGCCGTTGCCGTTCACGGGCATGCACTTGTCCCGAGGCTTGACGCGAGCCCACCGCGACGCCTATCGTCCGGAGAGTATTCCACCATACGATCAGCATATTCCACAATACGAAATTTCTGATTCGGGGGAGATCGCCGTGACTGACCGCACGCAGGCAGCTGGCTTGCAGGTGGCGACCAGCCTTTACCGCTTCGTCGCGGACGAAGCCCTGCCAGCCGCCGGGACCGGCCAGAGCGAGAGCGCCTTCTGGGCCGGCGTCGCGGAGATCGTGGCCGATCTCACGCCCGTGAACCGGGCGCTGCTGCGCCGCCGTGACGAGCTGCAGGCCGCGATCGACGGCTGGCACCGGGCGCAGGCCGGCCGGCCGCACGACGCCGCGAAGTACCGGGCGTTCCTCGAGGAGATCGGCTACCTCGTCCCCGGTCCCGGCCCGTTTCAGATCGGCACCACCGGGGTCGATGCCGAGATCGCGTCGGTGGCGGGCCCGCAGCTGGTGGTGCCGGTGACCAACGCCAGGTTCGCGATCAACGCGGCCAACGCGCGCTGGGGATCGCTGTACGACGCGTTCTACGGCACCGACGCGATCCCCGAGACCAACGGGGCCACCAGGCAGGGGCCCTACAACCCGGTCCGCGGCCAGCGGGTGATCAACACGGTGCGGGCCTTCCTCGACGAGGCGGCGCCGCTGGCCGGCGCGTCGCACCGGGACGTGACCGGCTACGCCGTCACCGCGGACGGTCTCGTCGCCAGCACGCCGGACAGTTCCGTAACGCTTCAGGACAAGGACGCGTTCGCCGGCTACGCCGGCGACCCGGCCGCCCCGCAGCGGGTGCTGCTGCGCCACCACGGGCTGCACATCGAGATCGTCATCGACCCGGACGGGCCCATCGGCGCGCAGGACCCGGCCAAGGTCCAGGACGTGCTCGCCGAAGCGGCCGTCACCACGATCATCGACTTCGAGGACTCGGTCGCCGCGGTGGACGCCGCGGACAAGGTCGCCGCGTACCGCAACTGGCTCGGCCTGTCCACCGGCCAGCTGAGCGCCCCGGTCGAGAAGAACGGGCGGTCCTTTACCCGTGTCCTGGAACCCGACCGGGAGTACACCGACGCCCAGGGGCGGCCGTTCACCCTGCCCGGCCGGTCACTGCTCCTGGTGCGGAACGTCGGCCACCTGATGACCACCGACGCCGTCCTCGACGCCGACGGAACCGAGGTATTCGAGGGCATCCTGGACGCCGTCGTCACCGCGCTCACCGCCCTGCCCGGCCTGCGCGACGACGCGGCACGGCGCAACAGCAGGACCGGATCGGTCTACATCGTCAAGCCGAAACAGCACGGGCCCGACGAGACAGCCTTCACCGCCACCCTGTTCGCCCGGGTCGAAGCGCTGCTCGGCCTCGCGCCCAATACGCTCAAGATAGGCCTGATGGACGAAGAGCGGCGCACCTCGCTGAACCTGGCCGCCGCCGTCCACGCGGCCAGGGACCGGATCGTGTTCATCAACACCGGCTTCCTCGACCGCACCGGCGACGAGATCCACACCTCGATGGAAGCCGGGCCGGTCACCCGCAAGGCCGCTATGAAGACCCAGTCCTGGATCCTCGCCTACGAGGACAGCAACGTCGATACCGGCCTCGCCCACGGCCTGGCCGGACACGCCCAGATCGGCAAGGGCATGTGGACCATGCCCGACCTGATGGCCGACATGCTGGCCCAGAAGATCGCCCACCCGCGGGCCGGCGCGTCCACCGCCTGGGTCCCCTCCCCCACCGCCGCGACCCTGCACTCCCTGCACTACCACCAGGTCGACGTCCGTCAGCGGCAGGCCGAACTCGCCAGCCGCCCGCCCGCGCCGCTCGACGACATGCTCCGCATCCCCCTCGCCGACCCGGCCGCCTGGAGCCAGGCCAGCCGGCAGGACGAGATCGACCTCAACGTCCAGTCCATCCTCGGCTACGTGGTCCGCTGGATCGACCAGGGCATCGGCTGCTCCAAGGTCCCCGACATCAACGACACCGCCCTCATGGAAGACCGGGCCACGCTGCGCATCTCCAGCCAGCTGCTGGCCAACTGGCTCCGGCACGGCGTCATCACCAGGGACCAGGTGGAGGAAAGCCTGCGGCGGCTGGCCGCCGTCGTCGACAAGCAGAACGCCGGCGACCCCGCCTACCGCCCGATGGCCCCGGACTTCGACGCCAGCATCGCGTTCGCGGCCGCCGCCGACCTCATCTTCGAGGGCGCCACCCAGCCCAACGGCTATACCGAGCCGATCCTGCACCGCCGCCGCCGGGAGGCCAAGGCCGCGCACGCCTGACCAGGCCGGCCGGAGAAGTCGCGCGCCCAATGGCCTCGGCGCGCCCCGGGATTCTCGGTTCAGGAAGTAAATTCCGTTCAGTCGGCAAACTTTGCCACAGGTAAGAAAAAGATGTGCGGGATGCGATCCCCTCAGCTGAGGGAAAGCTGATGCTCTTTAGGATTAGCGCGCCGGCTGGTGCCACGTTGCCCATGCCATGGCACGGTCGAGATCGTGGAAACTTCTCTTTACGTGGAAACTTTGCGCAAGGTGGAATAAAAGCGTCTATAGCGCACGCGGAATTTCCAGTTAGCGCAAAATTTCCAAGATCTTTCCGTGCGGGCCGACGCACGAGTGGTGCCCGTTGCCTGCGATGCGCCAGTGTCAGAGGAGCCGGGATCGGCCAGGGCCGGTATTCCGAGGGCGGCGGCGCGGTAGAGGGCGGCCAGGGCGTGGGAGCGGGGGGCGGTGATGTCGTGGACGTGGCCGGGCTCGGCCGGTCCGGTCCAGGCGGGGAGGCCGCCGGGGGGCATGAGAGCGTGCACGTTGGCGCCGGGCCGGTGCTTCTTCCCGGAGTACCAGGCGTCGATGCCCTCGCCCTTCGCGCTGGTCACGGTCTCGGCGAGGCGGTCGGTCTCGAAGATCTTGCCGTCCGGGACCACGTACGGCGCGCCCGCGGCCAGGGCCCGCTCCTGAGCCTCGTCCAGGCCGGGGGCCTGCGCGGACAGCACGTCCACGGCCTCGTCGACGTACCGGTAGACCGTCGCCCGGGAGATCCCGTGGTCAGCGGCGAGCCTTTCCGGCCGGGTGCGGTCCAGGAACCAGCGCAGCGCGAGAAGCGCCTGCTCACGGCAGGTGAGCTTTTTGCTGCGGGCCGGGGTGCCACGGCGGCGGCGCTCGGCGGCCAGCAGCCGGGTCAGGCAGCGAAGCGGTTCCGCGGGAACGTCGAGCATGGCACGATAGGGGATGAAGTGGAGTCCTGGGGATGAAGAAGACTTGTGGTGAGACCTCTTCTACCGGGACTCCACGCCCGTTTCGGACACGTCCGGACTGTCCGCGAGCCTCCCCCGAGCAATCTCATCGCGCCGTTAAAAACCGAGTATCCGATCCTCTTTCCCTGAGATCACCTCACTGGAAGTTACGCGGCGAAATAAAGCTTCTACCGATCCGGGCGGTGTCCCGCCTGGGGTGCGTTTAGCTTTCCTTGACCGGGAATGATTCTGCTTCGGGGGGAGTCAGGGGGGACAGGGGGTAATTTACACCGCTTAACGTCTTGCTTGCGTCTTTTGCCCCGGTGTGCCCGCCCCGTACTGAACACTTCCGGAAGGAGAGAGATGCGCAAGATCGCAATGGCGCTGGTCTTGTCTGGAGGCCTGCTCGGCTCCGGCGCAGTCGCCGCTCAGGCGGCGGGCCCCGGCGCAGCCACCCTCTATGTATCGCCGTCCGGCACCTCGGGTGCCGCCGATACCTCGTGCGGTACCGCGGCGTACTCCAACATCAACACGGCCGTCAAGGCCGCCAGCTCCGGCGGGACGGTCGTGGTATGCAAGGGGACCTATAACACCCAGGTCGTCGTCAGCAAGCCGCTGAACCTGATCGGCAGGGCCGGCGCGGTAATCAACGCCAAGGGCCAGCCGCCGCTGACCGTCGGCAAAATGAAGCTGATGGGCAGCATCGGCATCGGCGTGCTCGCGACCAGCGATGTCCGGGTCAGCGGGTTCAAGGTCGAGGACGCCGGATTCGACGCCATCCTGGTCGGGCTGAGCTCGCATGTCTCGGTGACCCGCAACGTCCTGACGGGCAACGGCGACGTGGGCGTGGACATCAACGGCTCGTCCTATTCCCAGGCCAGCTACAACACGTCAGAGGACAACATGGGCGGCGGCTTCCTCGTCGCTGACGACGTCGGCCCCAACAGCCACAACACGGTCTCCTGGAACGTGGCCACCGACAACCCGGGCGGCTGCGGCGTCATCGTGGCCGGGCACAGCACCTCCGGCGTCACCGACAACCTGGTAGCGGACAACCTGCTGACCTACAACGGCACGCTGAAGAGCACCGGCGGCGGCGCGGGCGCGCTTATCGCCACCGAGGTTCCCGGGGAGACGGTGGCCGACAACACCGTGTCCGGCAACACCATCTACGGCAACGGCCTGGCGGGCGTGACGATCCACGCTCACCTTCCCGGCCAGAACCTCAACGGGAACGTGATCACTGGCAACAGGATCGGCACGAACAACACCCTGGGCGACCCGATCGACCTGAGCACATCGCCGACCTCGATGAAGAACGTGGCGACTCCGGACAACAAGACGACCGGCATCCTGGTCGGCTCGGCCAGCCCGATCACGGTGCAGATCAGCAAGAACTACATCTACAGCAACTACTACGGGATCTTCCTCGAAGGCGTGGGCAAGGCAGTGAACGCGACGCTGTTCGGCAACCGCTTCCGCAGCGTCACGGTGCAAGTGAAGAGCATCGTCGTGTCCTGATCTCTCGCGGGAGGCGCTTCGCGGCAGTTCTCCGGGTGCCGGCCGGGCATCTCGGAGGGCTGTCGCGTTTTTACCGGGAACGAGCCGGCCGCCAGCGCACCCAGGAGACCGGGGCTACTACTTGCCGGATCTTGCCTTGTCACAGGTGTGACAGCGCGCCCGAGCGTCGCCAATTCAGCGGACTCCCAGATCTCTGCGCGGAGGTGTGCCGCCTGGGCGGTGGCCGCCGTGGGGCCGGCCTACGGCATGATCGGTGCCGGGGCCGAGGGGCGGGGGCCGGGGGGCAGCACCGAAGACGGCTTGACGGTCACCGTGACCGGCGACGACCACGACGCGGTCAAGGTCTCGGCCGGATCGGTGCCGCAAGTCTCGGTGGCGCTGACCGTGAGCGTGTAGTCATACGTCCCGTCCGCTACCGACAGCGGCAGCCGGAGATAGGCGCCGACGGCGCCCGTCTGGATGAACGGGCTGGCGTCGATCGTGCCGGAGGTCGTCACCGGCCCGGAGAACTGCCAGCCGAAGGTGCCGTCGTCGGGGTCCAGTTCGCGCAGGGTGAAGGTAAAGCCTGCCGGGACGTCGGCGCCGAGGCTTTCCGGCGTCCCGGTTATCCGCGTGTGCAACTCGTCGAGGGTGAGGGCGACCTCGTCCTGGGTGCGGCTTTCCAGGAACAGCGCTCCGGCGCCCACGAGGCCGGCTCCGGTAACGCCGAACTGCCTCCAGTCCAGCCGCAGCACCGGGAACTGTTCGGACAGCGACCCGG